>Ga0070733_10000443_pt1 | contig 33821 bp, 31 predicted proteins | sample Coa_R1_9_FD_66450 | JGI IMG/M metagenome (GOLD analysis project Ga0070733, IMG submission 66450) | Surface soil microbial communities from Centralia Pennsylvania, which are recovering from an underground coalmine fire - Coalmine... | ecosystem: Environmental > Terrestrial > Soil > Unclassified ...
ATCGAGGTAAACGTAGCGATGAGAACACCGTTCTTGTCGCGCACAGGGCCCGTGCTCAGCGCGAGCTTGCCCGAAGGCAGGACCACGACTTTTTCCGGCGCCCACGAAAAAGGTGCCTTGGGCTTTTCGTAGAATGCTTTCCACTGACGCACGACATCGGCCTTGCCCGTCGTCGGTTCTTGCCCGGAAAAGAAAACCGCCTCGGGCGACAAAAACTCCTGAAACGCCGCGAAGTTTCGATCAGCCATGGTCTTCGCAAAGGCGCGCTCGGTCTCCATCACCTGCTGACGAAGATCCACGCCGTCCGGTCGCGGCCGGCTCTCGCTGCAAGCAGCCATGAGCACACAGACGAGGAGAAGTGCTGTCGCGCAGCGCATGGTGCCGATCATGCCGGTACGATAGATGCCGCTGCGGAGCCTGTCGAGCCTGCCCGCCCATGCGGCTGCTACTGCATGTGCTGGCCACCGTTGATGGCGATATTTGCACCGGTGACGAAGGCAGCCTCATCGCTCGCGAGGTAGGCTACGAGGCCCGCAACTTCCTCGGGCTTGCCGAGTCGACCCATGGGGATCTGCGGAATGATTTTCGTATCAAGCACGTCCTGCGGAATCGCCGTCACCATCTTCGTGCCGATATAGCCGGGCGAGATGGTATTGACTGTGATTCCCTTGCGGGCCACCTCAAGCGCGAGCGCCTTGGTGAAGCCGTGCATGCCAGCCTTGGCGGCGGCATAGTTGGTTTGCCCGAATGCGCCCTTCTGGGCATTGACGGACGAGACGTTGATGATGCGGCCCCAGCCGCGCTCCAGCATGCCATCACACACCTGCTTGGTCATGTTGAAGCAGGAATCGAGGTCGGTATGCATCACTGCGTCCCAGTTGTTGCGATCCATTTTCTTGAAGGTCACGTCACGGGTAATGCCCGCATTGTTGATCAACACGTCGATGGGCCCGACTTCAGCCGCCAGTTGGCGGATGCACTTCTGGCACGAGTCCCAATCCGCGACATCGCAGGGATACGAAAGAAAGGTGTATCCCAGCCGTTTCGTCGCCTCCAGCCATTGCTGAACCCGGGTGTTGCCCGGGGAATAGGTGGTGACGACGGTGTAGCCGAGGGCGGCCAATTTGATGCAGATCGCCTCACCAAGCCCACCCATACCGCCCGTAACCAGCGCGATTCTCTTGATAGTGCCCACCAACGCCCTCCTTCAGTGCGTCCAATCAACCTGATCAGGATCACTGACTATTACCAGCAGAGACTAGCGAGCTATTCGCACAGCGCACATTGGGACATGTGCGTAGATGTGGTGCTCGTGCGTCTTTCACGTATTGCGAGCGGCTCGCGTCCGTTCAACACTCCGGCCAGGGAGATACACTTGAACGTCACGCACAGACCATCAGCCCGTCGCCTCGCGGAGCTCAACCCCTTTTTCATCGCGCTCGCAACGCAGGAGAAATTACGGCGCGACCGCAACGCGGTGTCCCGCGAGTGCTGCCCGGCGCGAGCTGCCAGCGATTCGAGCTACGGGTGCGTTGACTGGTATCAGTATGGGGAAGTCGGGCGGTTGCAGGCACCGCAGCAGAGAAATCTCAACTGACGAATGCCTGCCGCGCGCGCCCAACTGGTTGCGCGCGTGGTACGCACGTTGCTGGAACGCTGGAGCGCCGACGTGCCTGCGGGGATCAGGGCTGTGACTCCAGGTAAGCCGCCACCGCCTGCATGTCCGCCAGATGCAGGTTCTGGGCAACGCCGTGCATGATGGCGACGTTGCGCATGCTGCTCTGGAAGGATGCGAGCTGCTTCAGGATGTATTGCGCGTGCTGGCCGGCGAGGCGCGGGAACTCCTGCAAGCCGTGCGCGTCGGGACCGTGACAGGAGCTGCACGCCGGCACTCCTTGGGACGCGATGCCGTGCTGATAGATTTCATGCCCGCGTGCCACTATCGATGCGTCCCGCCCTGCCGAGGAGGCTTCCGGTTTCTGCCCGGAGTAGTAACCGGCGAGCGCGTCAACCGTGGTGTCGTCGAGCTGACCCGCCATCCCCCACATGTAGCCAAGCGCGTCGGGGTCACCGCGCGTTTGCGCCCGGAAGGCCTTGAGCTGCGCGGCCAGATAGTGCGCGTTCTGACCCGCCAGGCGCGGGAATTTCGGTTGCGTGCTGTTTCCTTGCGGCCCATGGCAGGTGCCGCACACGGTGATAGCAGTCCTTTGGGCGCCGGCCCTGGCGGCACCGTCCGGCTCGTCCGCGAACGCCGCCGGGTCAACCACGCCAAGGGCAGCCAGGCCCGCGAGCAGCAGTAGCCAGCGTGCCCGATCCGTCTGGGGCAAGCGGCCTGTGTCTTCAGGGTTCTTACTAACGACGTGCATGATGTGCAACCTCAGTACGCAAACCACAGCAGCAGATACAGCGCGTTGTTGTCGGAGGCATTGCGTCCGACCCCGTCGTAGTTCGAGCCCGCGCCGTTGAACTTGCTGTACCAGGTGTATTGGGCCGACAGCTTGACATTGAGCCAGGGCACATAATTCAACTCTGCGATCCAGCCGCTCGTATCGGGCGAGCCGTTGGCACTGGTGACGACACCCGGGCCGCCCACGGCGTTGGCCGGATACAGGCCACTATCGGTGCTGCCCGTGGTGGAGAAGTGGCCCAGCGTCCCGCCAATGCGACGGCGGTAGTAATAGGTGGCCCAGAATCGGGTCGTAGTAAGGTTATCTGCCGGGTTCGCCGACCCTCCAGCGGCAAAACTCGCATCCAGGGACATGGATTCGTGAATGTGGGTCCCGCCGAAAGTGAACAGATGCTCATCGCCCACGAACTGGTACTGAACATCCTCGGCGACGTCGTTGAAGCGGTTGAGCGGGCCGGTCAGCGGCATCGGCGTGGTGCTTGTGCCGCCCGAGAACAGCTTGAAGGTGGCGCCGTAGATACCTGCCTCGAGAGAGTGCCGGTCCCAATTGTATTCGTAGGCGGCCCGCCAGTACGGCGCAATTCCCGACATGACGTTCGAGGTGGTGCCATCGAGAGGTCCGGCGCCACCGGTCAGCTGATTGGTCGAGCCCTGCTTGGCTGATCGGTAGCCACCTGCCTCCACGTAGAGTGATTCGTCCCACAAGGCGTAGGCGGTCAGGCCTGCGACGTCCTGGGCGAACGCGCCGTCAATTGCGGTGCCCGCCAGCGGCGAGACAGTGGCGTTACTCCCCGCGAACGGGAATCCCCACGCGGGGGTCGAGTTCCATAAGTCCTGAACCGTCGGGTTGTTGTTGACCGACACGCCGTAGGTGAGGCTGCGGTTGTCCGGTAGCACAGTGGCATCCGCAAACCTCAGATCCGTGTTGTCGATACTGATGGTGCCGCTGTCGTTCGCATACGTGAGTTGAATCATCCCGCCGAAGTTCGGGGCGATCTTGCCGGCGTAGAACAGGCTGAGCTGCTGCGGAAAGCCGGCGGTGCCGTTCTGAGCGAGACCGGGAGCGGCTGAGTTGCTGACGTCGGGCACTGTAGTCTTCAGCTGCGTGTCGGAGATCTGCACCATGATCGACAGGGGTGGCATTTGCGAAAGTGCCAGCAGCTCCTCCTTCGTCCCGCTGACGTCGCGCACCTGCTTGAGGTTTGTGAGCGTGTAGCCATTGGCCTTGAAAACGCGTCCGAAATGCGTCAGTTCGGGAAACACGGTGTGGCAGGCCTCGCAGGCCATGCCCGTCTGCCGTGCAAAGCTCGGGACCGCCAGCGCCGCAGGTGCGGTGACGAGCAGTGCCACCAACAGGAGCGCGGCAGCAACGAATGTCCGCTGGCCCCCGATCATTATTCTACTTTCCATCGCGCGCTCCCCTGATAAACGCCTGCGGCTTTCCGCAGGTTCGGTGCAGTCTAAATATGTGGCAGGCAGCAGCCAATAGGGACTATACGCAAGTCCCGCGTCACACTACCTTGGAGAACGGCGTCGCGTCCGAAGTACTCCGCGGTCCGTTCAGATAGCCGTCGAAGCACATCGCAATGCTGCGCAACAGCGGTCGTCCCGATGGGGTCGCCGCGATCCGCCCGTCTTCAATGCAGACCAGACCATCGTCCAGGTGCGGTTGCAGCCGCTCGAGTGCGTCTTTGAAGTAGTCGGCAAATTCAATGCGGTAACGCCGCTCTATTGTGGCTACCTCGATGAGGCCCTGGCACATGAGTCCGCCGATTACCGCGCCGCGCACACGGTCATCGGGACTGAGCGCAAGGCCGCGCCAGACTGGCAGGCGCCCATCGTCGAGCGCGGCTTCCCAGGCCTTCAGGTCGCGCAGGTTCTGGCTGAAGTTGTCGCCAATGTGACTGATGGCGCTGGCGCCCACGCCGATCAGATCGCAGTTGGCGTGGGTCGTATAACCCATGAAGTTTCGCAGCAGCTCGCCGGCTTCCTGGGCGCGAACCAGATCATCGTCGGGCAAGGCGAAGTGGTCCATGCCGACGTAGCGATAGCCGCTCGCGGTCAACTCCTCGATCGCGAGGCGCAGTAAGTCCAGTCGAGCGTCGGGGTGGGGAAGGGCGGCGGTAGCGATGTGGCGCTGTGCCTTGAACAGCTCTGGCAGGTGCGCGTATCCGTATACCGCCAGGCGGTCGGGACGGGCCGAGATCACCGTGCGCAGCGTGCGTCGGAAGCCCTCGAGAGTCTGCCGCGGCAAACCATAGATCAGATCCACATTCAGCGAGTGAAAGCCGTTGTCACGACAGGTATCGATGAGGTCGAGCGTCTCATCGACGCTCTGAATCCGATTGACCGCGCGTTGCACGTCCGGTTCAAAATCCTGCACACCGAGGCTGACACGATTGAAGCCAAGGCGCGCCAGCGCCGCCACGTAACCCTCAGGTACCGAGCGCGGATCGAGTTCGATGGAAAAATCCCGCGCCGCCGCCTCACTCAGGCGGAAGGTGCGGCGCACACGGTCGATGAGTCGCGTGAGGGTATTCTGTCCTAGAAAGTTGGGCGTGCCGCCGCCGAGGTGCAACTGCACGACCTCACGATCGCGATCGAGCAGGGGGGCGAGGAGCTCAATTTCGCGCAGCACGCGGTCGGTGTAGCGTGCGCCCCTGGCCACGTCGCGCGTGATGACGCGATTGCAGCCGCAATAAAAGCACGGACTCAGGCAGAAGGGGATGTGCAGATAGAGTGACAGTGGCCGCCGCTCCGGCTGGGTATTGCTGCGGGCCAGGCACTCGCGCAGCTGCGCCGCCCCGAAGCTAGTCCTGAACTGCGGCGCGGTCGGATAGGAGGTATAGCGCGGACCCGGCCGGTCGTAGCGTCGCAGCAGTTCGGCGTCGGGTGTGGGTAGGGCGCTCATCTGTGACACGTAAAACGCCGCGGCGACAACCTCACAGTCATCGCCGCGACGCCCACCCTGATCCCTCTCTACTGGACCTTGATCGTGGTGGGTTTCCTGGCCTCGAGCCTTGTCTTCGGCACGTGTATCGTCAGCACCCCCTCTTTCGACTCGGCGCGAATTGCGGCGGCATCGATCGCATCCGGGAGCGTGAAGGTGCGCGAGAAGCTGCCGTAGAAGCTTTCCACCTTGTGGAACTTCTCATCCTTCTGCTCCTCCTGCTGACGGCGCTCCCCGCTCAGTGTGAGCATGCCGTCATCCACCGTAATTTCGACATCCTCTTTCTTGACTGCGGGCAGGGTGGCGCGAATGAGGTACTCCTGCCCGGTTTCACTGATGTCCACGGACGGCGACCAGTCCAGGGCCGCCTCGGGGTTTGCGGAAACGCGTGGCCACCGCCCCAACAGGTTCGGGAAGCGGTTGAATATGTCATCCATCGCGGTGAACGGTTCCCAGCGGATCAGACTCATGGCATTTCTCCTTACAACTAGCCCTTGCTCAGATTCCGACGCTATCCCAACCTTGCGGCCCGCTGCATTCGGGTCAATACCTATCCACGCCGCAGCTGTTGTTCAGTCGACCGCCTCTAACTGCACCATCAGTTCATTGCGCACGCACTTGACGCCCGGCGCCGACCAGGCTGACTGTTCAGCCTGTGAGCGCTCCGCCCACGCGCGCACGTGCCCACGCAGGGTCACGACGGTTCCGTTGGCCTCCACGCTGACGTCGGTGGCGTCGCGACCGCCCTCCTGGAAGGACTCCTCGATCAGCTGCTTTACGTACCCGGGCCGGGCCGCCTGCGCGTCGGGTGTCAGGCCAAGCGCGTTGACCACGCACACGACGCCTGCGAGGCTGCGTACCGCCGCTTCCGCAGCCTCACTCTGGCAGTGCTCATCCACCACGCCCTCCAGAGTCACGCACCCCTGATGGACGATGGGCCGGATCTGCTGCCAGTACAGCGGCAGCTGCTGTCTGATGGCCGCGACCGCCTCGCGCGCGAGCTCGGGATCTGAAACCGCGCCGGATTGCGGCGCCAGGAGCTGGATGTCATTGGCAATGGCGATCACTCCTGCCACGCGCTTGACGGCGTCCTCCGCCCCGTATTTGTGGAAGAAATTTCGCACGTAACCCGTCAAGGTGACAATGCCGCCGGCCACCTTGACCGCGATATCCGTTTCATCCACGAGTGGGTTACATCTGAGCTCGGCTTCGACGTTGTCCTTGATATCACTGTCTGATCTGGTGTTCACGGCACGCTCCTCCGCGCAAGACGGTTCGCCTGAGGAGAAGTATGAAGCTCGCAGCCGGTAATGAAATACGGGCAAACGCGTAGTGGTCTAGGTAGCCACCGGCGGCCGCCATCGCGCACCAACGAGAAAGTCGGGGGGCGGTTTACGACTCCAGGTCTATGGCCATCCGCACAAGCTGAGCGAGCGAGGCTGCGCCGGTCTTGTCCATGACGCGCGCCCGATGAATCTCGACGGTGCGCTGGCTCACGCCGAGCTCGGCAGCCATGACCTTGTTGGACTTCCCGCGGGTCATGAGCCCCAGCACTTCCCGCTCGCGCGGGGTCAGCGAGTCGAAACTCGCGCGGATCCGCTCATGCTCGGTAAGCGCGGCGCGATTGCGGGTATCGCGTTCGAGAGCGCGCTGGATGCGATCAAGAAGATCCTGGTCGCGAAATGGCTTCTGCAGAAAATCAGATGCACCGTGCTGCATAGCCTCTACCGCCATCGGAACGTCCCCATGCCCGGTGATAAAGATGACGGGAATGATCGCGCCCCGCAGATTGAGCTGCTGCTGTAACTCAAGGCCGCTCATGCCGGGCATGCGCACGTCGAGTATCAGGCAGCCTGGCTGCTTCGGCTGGTAGGTCTCCAGGAACTCCTGCGCCGATGCCAGCGTTTGGCACACATGACCCACGGACTTCAGCAGAAAGCGCAGCGAGTTACGCACTCCCTCATCATCATCGACGATGTAAATTGTCGCGGCCGGCTCGCGCATGTCAGGTGGTGGATGCAGCGGGGAGGAGGATGTAGAAGCATGCGCCGGCCGGGAGATTGGCCCGGTAGCCGACGGAGCCGCCGTGCATACGCGCGATGGTGTTGCTTATCGCCAGGCCCATGCCGGTGCCGCTCTCCTTGGTGGAAAAGAATGGATCGAACAGGCGTCCTGCAGTTTCCCGCGCGATGCCTGGCCCGTTGTCGATAACGGCCAGCTCTACATCGTGCTGCGGCGTGACCGCGGTACGAATTACGAGCCGGCCCGTCCCGCTCGGCCGCGACGCCAGCGCCTCCAGACTGTTGCGCACGAAATTCAAGACGGCATGCTGTATCTGCCCGGCATCCACCAGCACGTCGGGGAGCTTGTCGGCGAACTCCAGCGACACCGGGACCCCGTGCAGGCGCGCGTCGCTTTCCACCAAATCGATGATTTCCTTGACGAGAGCGTTGACGCTGACGGCAGCGCGGTCACTCTGGCGGTTGCCCGCAAGTGCGCGCAAGCGGCGAATTATGTCAGCAGCGCGCCCCGCTTGCGCGGTAATCTCCGTAAGTGCCTGCTGCAACTCAGAGGTATCCGCACCCGGCCGGGCGAGCAAGCGACTGCACGCCTGCGCGTAGTTCGCGATCGCCGTCAGTGGCTGGTTGAGCTCGTGGGCAACCCCCGCAGCCATCTCCCCGATGGTAGCCATGCGCGACACCTGCAGTAGCCGCCCGTGCAGGGCTGCCGGCGGCTCGGCAGGTATGCCGACGACACGTTGCCCGTGACCGTTGGGATCCGTCATAAGAGCGTCATCCATCATACTGGTTCGCAACACAGCATCCACCGTTCGTGGGGCCGCGTCCGTACGTATGTTCCGCAGACACCTCGCCCACCTGGCCGGCCTTATCAGAGCGGCGCGGATCGGGAAAATGCCAGGAGGGAGTTCGCATATGCACCGGATTTCGCTGCTGCTGCTGACGGTTGCGCTTGCCTCGGCGGCCGCGACCGCGGCGAGCGATCCCGGGGCGGAGCTTGCATCAAAGGCGCTGGCGGTAACGCCGGATCCGGAACACGGCAAAATCCTGTATTTAAAACACTGCGCGGCCTGTCACGGTCCGCATGCGTGGGGCGACGGACCCAGGGAGATTCCCGCGCTCGCGGGGCAGCGTGGGAGTTATCTCGTTGAGCAGCTGGCGCGCTTTGCCACGGGTGCACGCGCGGGTTCCGCGATGCATGGTCCTGCAATGTATGAGGCTCTGCAGCCCGCGGACGTGAATCGCCCGCAAGCCATCGGGGATCTGGCTGCTTACCTTTCGCGAGCAGGGCGCAATCCACACCCGGAACACTCAGAAGGCCAGGCGCTTGCCCTCGGCAAGCGTACCTACACCGGCGGGTGCGCAGCGTGTCACGGCGGCGATGGCGCCGGGAGCGACAGCGGGTCGATACCAGCCATCGGCGGCCAACACTATCCTTATCTTCTCGCGCAGCTGAGCGGCTTCGCGTCGGGACTTCGCGGCCACTCTTTGGCTGCCAGGACGGTGTTGTCCGACGCAGAGCAGCAGGCAGTCGCCGACTACGTCTCCAGACTTGGATACCTCAGCTCGGTCGACCCCCGCTAGCGGCCGGCAACCCAGCGCCTGCTCTCGCGGCGACGTGCGCAGAAGTACGGATGCGGCCTGACGGCGGCCCGTCTAGCATCGTCCGTCCAGCCGCCCGCGGGCGCGCACGGCTAAGGTGTGGAGGCTGCGCGATGAACGCCACTGATGCGCACGATCTGATGCGTTTGCTGAGCAACTGGAGGGCCGAGCAGGATAGTGCCGCGCTGTACGCCGCACTTGGGCAGCTGGAGCGCGATTCGCAACAGGGCAGGATCTATGCGGATCTCGCCAGCGCCGAGCGGCGGCATGCCGCCTTCTGGGAGGAGCGGCTGCGCATCGCCGGACACGCCGTTCCGGCGTTCCGGGCATCGGCGCGTACCCGGGTCCTGATCCTACTAGCGCGCCGCTTTGGCATCGGCTTCGTCGTGCCGAGCGTCATCGCACGCGAGATGAAGGATAGCGATGACTATGCGGGCCAGGACGACGCGCGGGCGGCTGGCCTGGCACACGAGGAGCATGGGCACGCAGCGGTTCTGCGCCGCGGCAGTGACGGCGCGATCGGTAACAATCTGCGAGCGGCCGTGCTCGGCGCTAACGATGGTCTGGCGTCCAACTTCTGTTTGATGATGGGCGTTGCCGGCGCGGGAGCCTCGACCAAGATCATACTGCTGACCGGAATCGCAGGTCTGGTTAGCGGGGCGTGCTCAATGGCCCTGGGCGAATGGCTGTCGGTTACCAACGCGCGGGAGCTTGCGCTGAGCCAGTCGGAGCGGGACGTGGGCGCGCTCCAGCCGGACGAGGGACATCCGAGCGTCGCGTCCGCCGGTGATGCCGCCAGCGCCGCGGGGTTTTCTTTTCTGCTGTTTGCGCTGGGCGCGCTGGTTCCATTGCTGCCGTTCTGCATTTTCCCCAACCCCCTGAGGATCTCCGGCAGCATCGTGCTTTCATTGGGGGCCTTGTTCATGCTCGGAGTGGCCACCTCCTTGTTCAATGCCCGCTCGGCGCTTTTCTCGGGCCTGCGGCAGATCGCGATCGGCGCGGCCGCGGCGGCGGTTACCTACGTGGCCGGACTCGCTTTCGGAGCGCTGGCGGGCACCAGCAGCTGACCACGCAGGCCTCTTGGCCAAACGGGTGGCATTTTTCCGCTGACGCGCACCGACGGCTAAGCCGCCCATGCCGGCTTTGCGAAGCCGGCAAGGGCGGCTCGCGGGATCCGCAGGCAGCTACCTTATGAGGCCTTCGCGGTCCATGAGCTGCACCAGCCGGCGGACTTGACGGACTTGCCGGGGAACAACAGGCAGCCGCCCTGAGCGGAACCCGCCGCGCCCTGGTAGAGCGTGCAATTCGCGCACTTGCTGCCGGGCTTGGCGTCCGCCGCCTTGCTGGCATCGCCGACGTATTTCAGCGCCTTGGCCGTCGCATCATCCGCAGCGACCAGGGGCGCATCGGCAGCGTTCGCCGCCGTCAGGGTCCCCGCGAGCGGCAGCAGGGCGATGCCGAGGGTGACATTCCTGAGCAGCTGGCGGCGCGACTCATCAACTACTTCCTTCACGTGATTCTCCTCTGACCTCACCTCGAGTGAGGCTCAAGTTCTGATGGTAAGTTCGTTTCTGACACTGGTGACGCCGGGGGCAGACCAAGCAGTCTGTTGAGCCTGATCGCGCTCGGCCCACGATCGTACTTCACCCCGCAGCGTAACCTCGGAACCCGCGGAGTCAACCAGGATATTGCTGGCGTCAATATGGGCGATGCGTTTGAATGCGCGCTCAATCTTACCCTGAATCTCCGCCGCCGCGAGGCGCGGCTCAATCCGGATCGAGTTGCCTACACTAACGACGCCCCGCAATCGGCGCACCGCACTCTCGGCTCTCTCGCGCTGGTGATGCCATTCGACCGTACCCTCCAGTACTACCTTGCCGTCGTGAACGATCGCTTTGATGTTCTGCCAGTGCATCGGCAGCTCCATCTGCAAGGCGGTGACCGATTGGCGGGCGATGTCCGGATCCGGCTGGACATCACCGAGAGCCAGTCGGACCGTGATGTCGTTGGCGACGGCGGTCACCCCAGGCAAGCGTTTTGCAGTTGCCTCGGCCCGGTGCTTGTCGGCGTAGCTGCATGCGAATCCGGCCAGGGCAACGACGCCCTTGTTAACCTTAACAGCGATATCGGTCGCGTCGATCTCTGGATTCCAACTCAACTCGGCCTCGACGTTGCGCTTGATACTCTCGTCGCTTTTCATTGAATCATCCTCCGACCTCTCGTGTGGCGCCAGTATGTGTGGCAAGACACCCACGGCCAATACGTACTATCCGAGCAGCTCTGCTTGCCTTGGCGGTGGCATTTGTGCCGCTCGCCGTGTCAGGATCAACTCTATAAACGCTGCGACCATGAGGGTCGGCAACCCTTTGACGGGCGACGAAGGACACTTGCTGACGCCGCAAACCGCGTGACGTCAAAATTGAAGGAAATTGCACCGCTGTGAGCCGTCGCAACCTCGAGCACCTCTTCAAGCCAAGCTCGGTGGCGTTGATCGGTGCCTCGGACCGGCCCCGCAGCATTGGCGCGACGGTGATGCGGAACCTGCGCCAAGGGGGTTTTGCGGGCCCGCTGTGGCCCGTCAATCTGCGGCATCCCGAGATCGCCGGTGCGCGCGCGTATCGAACCGTGGCGGACCTGCCCGGAACGCCCGATCTGGCGGTGCTGTGCACGCCGGCGCCGAGCATTCCGGGTCTTATCGCTGAGCTGGGCAAGCTCGGAACGCGAGCCGCGATCGTGATCAGCGCCGGCCTGGAGCAGGTTACGGCAAACGGACAAAGTCTCAGCAGTGCGATGTTGCAGGCGGCGCAGCCCTACATGCTGCGCATCCTCGGTCCGAATTGCATCGGTCTGCTCGTGCCGGGTATAGGCCTCAATGCAAGCTTCGCGCATTGCGGTGCCAGCGCAGGAAATCTTGCGTTCGTGGCGCAGTCCGGAGCGCTGACTACCGCCATGCTCGATTGGGCGCGCACGATGCGGGTGGGATTTGCGCACTTCGTTTCGCTCGGCAACGCCGCCGACATCGACTTCGGGGACTTGCTCGATCAATTTGGACGGGACCCGCAGGTCCGCGCGATTCTTCTGTACATTGAGTCGATCACGGCGGCGCGAAAGTTCATGTCGGCCGCCCGAACCGCGGCGCGCAACAAGCCGGTAATCGTCGTCAAGTCCGGTCGCACGGGTGAGTCGGCCCGCGCGGCGCACTCGCACAGCGGCGCGCTTGCCGGCTCGGACGCGGTGTACGAGGCGGCATTTCGGCGCGCTGGGATACTGCGAGTCAATACGACGCGCCAGCTGTTCGATGCCGCGGAGGTCCTGTCACGCCTGCAGCCGTACATCGGTCCACGTCTCGCCATAGTGAGCAACGGCGGTGGCCCGGGGGTGATGGCGACGGACGCGCTGATCGGTGGCGGCGGTCAGCTCGCCGCGTTCGGTACCGATGCGTTGCGGCGACTTAGGTTGCTGATGCCGACAGGCGCGCACGGCAATCCGCTCGATATCGGGGGCGACGCGCTGCCGGAGCGCTATGTCGCGGCGCTCAACACGGTGCTCGACGACCCGAACGTCGATGCGATCCTCGTCATTCATGCGCCGACCGCCGTCGCTTCGGTGGCCGAGGTCGCGGCGGCCTGTGGGCCGCTGCTTGCGCGCGCCCGCTGTCCCACCCTCGCTTGCTGGTTGGGTGGCGACGCGGCTGCCTCTGGAGCGCCCGCGGCAGCGGTGCCGGCGTACTCCACGCCCGAGGAGGCGGTCGGCGCGTTCCTGCACGTGATGCGCCACCAGCAAAGACAGGCGCTGCTCACCGAAGTGCCACCCTCTATCGCGCAGGCATTTCGGCCCAAGCCGCTGGTCGTGCGAGCGATCGTCGCCAGAGCCCTCGCCGAAGGCCGCAGCGTCCTGACGGAGCCGGAGTCCAAGGATGTGCTCGCGGCCTACGACATCCCGGTGGTCGAGACGCGCATCGTGCGCGAAATCGCCGACCTGCCGTCGGCGGGCGCTGCGATCGGTTACCCCGTGGCGCTGAAGATTCTGTCACCCGATATCTCGCACAAGTCTGACGTGGGCGGTGTGGCCCTCAACCTTGCCAGCGGCGGGGAACTGCAAGCCGCAGCCCGCTCGATGCACGCGCGCTGTCGGGAACTGAGACCCGCTGCGCGGATCGAGGGCTTCACGGTGCAGGCGATGATCCGGCGCGGTGGCGCCCATGAGCTGATCGCGGGTATTGCGGTGGATGCGACCTTCGGCCCGACGATCGTGTTCGGGCAGGGTGGCACCGCCGTTGAGCTCATCGGCGATCGGGCGCTTGCGCTGCCGCCGTTGAACGCCACGCTGGCGCGCGACCTCATCTCGCAGACGCGCGTGCAGCGACTGTTGTGCGGCTACCGGGATCGTCCCGCTATCGATATGCCGGCGCTGGAGCTGACCCTGGTGAAGCTCTCCCAACTCGTAGTCGACGTGCCGGAGGTGCTCGAGCTGGACATCAACCCGCTGCTCGCCGACGAGCGCGGCGTACTGGCGCTCGATGCGCGCACCCGCGTCGCGGCGAGCGGGGCCGACGCGTCGGCGCGCCTCGCAATCCGGCCGTATCCCGCCGAACAGGAGCAGCGGGTCGAGTTCCAGGGACGCACAATTGTGCTGCGACCGATCCGGCCCGAGGACTTTGTGCAACACCAGCGCTTTCTTGCGCGCGTCACCGCTGAGGATATGCGCACACGTTTCTTTACCGCCATACGCGAGCTGCCGCCACGGGACCTCGCGCATTTGACCCAGCCTGATTACGAGCGCGAGATGGCGTTCATCGCTGTCCGGGCGGGCGAGGGCGGAACCGAGGAGACGCTGGGCGTTGTTCGCGCGTCCACCGATGCGGATAACATCGAGGCGGAATTTGCGGTGCTGGTACGCTCGGATCTGAAAGGCCAGGGACTTGGGAGAGTCCTTCTCGAGAAGCTGATTGGCTATTCCCGCGGCCGCGGCACTCAGCGTCTGGTCGGTCAGGCTCTGTCGCAGAATATTCCCATGCTGCACCTTGCCCGCACGCTGGGTTTTCGCCTGCAACCAGACGGCTACGATCTCGTTGCCATGAGCCTCGCGCTGCAGCAGGATCCATCAGCCACCGCGCGTGCTGACCGACCCGCCGACCGTGCATGACATGATCCGATTCAATCGCCCATGCTAACTATTTCGCCCGAGCTGGCACGCAACGCACTTGATGCGGCACCGGATGCGATGATCATTATCGATGCCTCCGGCGTCATCTGTTTTGCCAATCGCCAGGTATCCGCGCTGTTCGGCTACCCACACGATGAGGTCATCGGCAAGCGCGTCGAATACCTCATGCCCGAGCGCTTTCACGCCCGTCATGTTGCACACCGGGAACGCTATATCAGCAGCGTGCGCATGCGGCCCATGGGCGCGGGGCTCGATCTCTCCGGCCGACGCCAGGACGGCACGGAATTTCCGGTCGAGATAAGCCTGAGCCCTGTCAAGGACGGCGAGCGGGTCCTGGTGGCTGCCGCGATCCGCGATGTAAGCGATCGTAAGCGCGCCAACGCCGAACTCATCGATGCGCGTCAGACCGCCGAGGCAGCGCGCGCGTCGGCTGACCGCGCCAACCAGGGAAAAGGACGATTCCTGGCAACCGCCAGCCATGATCTGCGCCAGCCGTTGCAGACACTCTCACTCCTGAACGGCGTGCTGCAGCGGCTGGTTGCCGGCGCGGATGCAAAGGAGGCTCTCAGTCATCAGGAGCAGGCGATCGGCGCGATGTCGCGCCTGCTCAGCGCGCTGCTCGACATCAGCAAGCTCGAATCCGGAGCCGTCAAACCCGAGCCGGCCGACTTCGCAGTCGGCGCGCTGTTTGAGGAGTTGCGGTTTGAGTTCGCCAGTCTTGCAGCCAGCAAAGGTCTGACTTTCCAGGTCGCTTCATGCGCGGATTACATCCATAGCGATCGGGCTCTGGTCGAGCAGATTCTTAAGAATCTGCTCTCGAATGCCATCAAGTACACCCGCAAAGGCTCGGTGGCGTTGCGCTGCCTGCACGAGCAGCCATCGTTGGTGCGCATCGAAGTGATGGATACTGGCATTGGCATTGCGGCGGATCAGCTGCTCCATATTTATGACGAGTTTTATCAGGTCGGCGTCCCGACCAACAGCACGCGTGAGGGATACGGGCTGGGCTTGAGCATCGTGCGGCGCCTCGCGTCGCTCCTCGGCCTGCCGCTCGATGTGCACTCCGAAGTCGGCAAAGGTTCGGTCTTTGCGCTCACCCTGCCGGTGGGTCGGCGCGTCGTGGGTGCTACACCGCGCCCAGGAGAGGATGCACCGACGCGCGAGCCGCGACGCCAGATCCGAATCCTGCTGGTCGAAGACGACGCGAGCGTGCGAGACGCAACCCGCATGCTGTTGAAAAGCGAGGGCTATCACGTGACCGCAGTAGCCTCGCTGAGCGAGGCGCTGGAACATGCGACAAGGGATCCGACGCTGGATCTGCTGGTGACCGACTATCATCTGCGCGACGGCGAGACCGGCATGCAGGTCATCGCCGCCATGCGCGCGGCGCTGGGGGCTTCCTTAAGGACGGTCCTGATAACCGGCGACAGCTCGTCGGCAATGCACGAGTTGCCCACGGACCCCCGGTTGCGGGTGGCGATCAAGCCGCTGAGGGCCGAAGAACTCTTGGCCGTACTCGCATCCCTGCTCAGCTCCTGAAGTCCAAGCCTTCGCTTCCGGGCGCTCCTGGCATCTGGTCCGCTGCGGGCTCAGCCCATTACGTTCATGCTTCCGGAGAGCAGGGGTCCTGCGATGAGCTGCGGTCCGCGGGGCACGCGCGCAATGCCGTTGCTGAATTGCCTGGGCTTGACGATCAATATGTCGCAGGTTATCCGGTCGAGCATTCTCTCAGCAGTGTTGCCGATGAAGAGACGCTTCAGTCCGGACCGGGATACGGCTCCCATCACGACGACCTCGGCGTGGATCTCCCGCGCGACGTTCAGGATGACGTCTATTGCAAATCCGGCGACGATATGGCGACGCGCTTTGGCGATGCCGATCAGGTTCAATTTTGGGTCGAGCGCGGCGTGCGCGTTCGCGGCCGCCGCGGCCTGCGCCTTGGCAATGCCGTTCGCGACGAGCTCGTTTGGCGTCGTGCCCACGAGCAGTGGGTTGTAAGCATGCACCGCATGCAAGGCCCCGTGCAGCGCACCGGCGACCGTGGCCCCGTAGCGCAGGATCTCGTCGTCGAGATTCGAGGGTTTGGCGTAGGAGTGAGTTGGCTCGACTGCCGCCAACACTTTAGAGCGACGATACAGCCCGCCTTTCTTCACCAGCAACACCGGTACTGCGCTGTTGCGCAGCAGTTCCCAGTCGGTGAAGTGCAGGAGCCAGGGTGCAACGTGCGCAGCCCGGTAACATTCCGCGACGATGAGATCGGCTTCGAAGCGCGCGGCGGCGCGTATGACAGCTTCGTGAGAGGGATGATCCCATTCCACCAGCGTGGTGACCTTGATGCCGCGACGGCGCAGAGGCGTGGCGAGTTTCTCCAGGCGTCGGCGCTGGGCAGCGCTGGCCTCCTGCTCCAGCTGCGGCAATGAGCGGCCACCGAGCGTCATCACATCCAGGTAGACCGGCTCGGGAATCGCGTGGAACAGACATACTTCCGCATCCAGCGCGTGCGCCAGCTGCGCGGTTTTTCCGAGCGCGGGGAACCGTCTTGCGCGCAGATCCTTGACGGCGACCAGAATGCGATGGATGGGATACATGGTTGCAGACTCCCTTCAGGTGCTTGCGGCTAATGCTGCGGTGACGCGGGCGAATGCTACCGTTAGCGGCCTGCGCGCGGCACTGGTGTAACTACTTACAGATTCGGTGTCTGATCACCCCAGTGTTGCGGGCGCCTCCGTCAAACTACGTAGTGAGTTGTGGCGGGGAGGCCTGTTACGCTGGCTTCATGAGATCGCTGGCCGGAAGCATCTGCGCTCCAATGGGGGAGGGTGCCCCGCAGTTCGTGCGCGCGGAACCAAAGCGGGCCCCGCAGGTTTCCCGGTCGATCGATGCCGAGCTCAGAGCGGTGGCGGGGATTTCTGAAGAGCTGCATATTCCGATGGGCGAGGTCAGGGAGATCTACCGACAACAACTGGATCGGCTCGCCGCCGGCGCGCGCATTCAGAGCTTTCTCGGGGTGTTGGCCACCCGCAATACCCGCTCGTTCCTGCGCGACTCTTGCAAGGCAAACGAGTCGGGGTGAGCGTCGTTAGCTGCCAGGAGAACGAGTGATGAGCATCAAGTTCGTCTGCGACTTCCTTCTTTGGTGCGTTGTCGTCAACTACGCGATACTGCTCTTGTGGTTTTTCGTGTTCAGGTTGGCGCATGACGGGCTCTATCGGCTGCACGCCAGCTGGTTCGGGCTGGCAGGAGGGCAATTTGACGCGATTCATTACGCCGGCATGGCGCTCTACAAAATCTGCATACTTGTATTCAACCTGGCGCCGTATATCGCCGCGCGTGTCGTTATGGGTCACGGCGGCTGACAGGGCGCCGCCGCTGCGCGGATCGCGGTTCTTGCGGCTGGCACGCAGGAGAGGCTCATCGGCGTGCTTGCGGCTGCCGGCGATTTGGGCACTCTGCGCAAACGCACAACCGTCGCGCAGAGCCCCTTAGCCGCTCTGGAAAGTGCGCCATTTGGCCCGAATGTGCAGTAGTTCGGGTGTCCGGTGCTCGCCAGTTCGCTATGCTTGAATACACTTCAAGGAGGCGGGTGTGATCTCAAAGCACGGTTCGCGAGCGACTTACAGTCCCCAGTTGGGCCGGCGCCGTTTTCTGGCCGCCGCCAGCGGCGTGTGTGGCGCGCTGGCCTCCTTTACCGCTTACCCGACGTTGGCCGCGGGCCGCAGCCTTCGCAGTGTGTCATTCGTGCATACACACACTGGTGAGACATTGCGCGCAGCCTATTTCCAGGACGACAGCTACCAGGCGCAAAGCCTCGCACAAGTGGATTATCTGCTGCGTGACTTTCGCACTGGTGATGTGCACCGCATCGATCCCACGCTGCTCGATATATTGTTTGAGCTGCAGATCATCGCGAACCGCGACGCGCCCTTCGAAGTCATCTCTGGATACCGGTCGCCGGCCACCAATGCGATGCTGCATCGCAGTTCGGACGGCGTGGCGCAGCACAGCATGCATCTCGAAGGCCGCGCCATCGACGTGCGTCTGAGCGGCTTTCCGACGCGCAAGCTTGCCGAGCACGCGCGCACTCTGGGCCACGGCGGCGTGGGTTTCTACGCGCGCTCCGACTTTGTGCACGTCGACACCGGCCGAGTGAGATTCTGGTGATCAACAGGACGCGCAGCGAAACGCCGCTTCTGATGGCTAAGCTGCGATTCCTTACTGTGGTTGGCCGACGCCCGCGACGCTGAGAGTTCGCCGCCAACCGCGGTTCCTGCCCGAGTTCTATGCACGCCTGCGCGCCAGCGACGTAAATCGTGCCAGCGCTTGCCGCTGCCCTAGGTAGTAATCGCAAGCTAACTACGCGTTCACGCGCATGGACTCGCGATTACTGAATGGCGCACATTGCGGACCACATCGTAAGGAGCCAAGCCCGTGCGCCCGATTCGCCGCCTCCTGGTTGCCGTCAAGGACCCCATGGCCCAGCCCCTGCCTGCGGTCGCGAAGGCCATCCAACTGGCGCGCGCATTCGGCGCGGAGCTTGAGTTCTTTCATACCCTCGACACTTCATTGTATGTCGACATGCTCGACATGGAAGAGACTCGGTTGTTGCCGCCGGCGGCAGATGAGCGTGCACAGTTCCTGCAGCGGCTGGAGCGGATTGCGGCGCGAGCCCGGCTTCACGGAGTCAAGGTCACGGTTGCCGCAGAGTGGGACTATCCGGTGCCTGAGGCGATCGTTCGGCGAGCCGCGACTATTGACGCGGATCTAATCGTGGCCGAGTGTCACCTGGGGCGACACATAGCGGCGGGCTTGCGGGGACTCGCCGACCGGGAGCTGGTGCGTCTGTCTCCGGTGCCCGTGCTGCTGGTCAAAGAGCGCCGACCGTATTATCGGCCAACCGTGCTGGCCGCCGTGGACCCAGGGCATACGTTCTCAAAGCCGGTGAAACTTGACGAAGAAATACTGCGCCTGGGTGCTGCCGTGGCGGGTGCTTTGCGCGGCAAGCTGCATGCAGTGCATGCATGCGCGTCCGCGCCGGCGAATTTTGCGATGATCGATGCAGCGACGGCGGCCAGATTTCCGCCGCTGGAGACCACGGCGGCAAACAGGCGATTTGAGCAGCTGCTCGCGCAGAGCGATGTTCCTCCGGCTCGGCGGCACCTTCTCGCTGGGTGTCCGAGTGATGGTGTGCGGCTGACTGCCCGCCATTTGCACAGCGCCATCGTCGTGATGGGCGCGATCTCGCGCTCAGGACTGAAGGGCGTGTTCATCGGCAACACGGCCGAGCGCCTTCTTGGCCAGCTGCCATGTGATCTTTTGGTCGTCAAACCGGCGCAATTCGAGAATAACGTGGCGCGCGAGCGGCCTGGACCTCATGTAGCGCGCGTCGCGCCGCTATTCTGAGGTGGCGTCCAGGCCCGATGGCGCGATCACACTCAGACGGATAAAGGGGAAGCATTCATGACCGAGCACTATCACGCCGTGGTCTGGATAGACCATCACGAAGCAAGAATCTACAAGTTTAACGCCTCGGAGGTGGCGCGTACGACGGTACACAGTAGTCACCCGCACCAGCATATTCATCACAAGGCCAACGCCGGCGACAGCGGTCACGCGCCCGTGGATGCAGGGTTTCTGGAGGGCGTCACGCGGGCCGTCATGGCCGCCGGCGCCATACTGATCACCGGACCTGCGAATGCCAAGACGGAGCTGGCGGGCTACATGCGGCGCGAGCATCCGGATGTCTGCAAACGGATATCCGGGGTCGAGACGCTGGACCATCCCAGCGATGGGGAATTGGTGGCCCTGGCCCGAAGATTCTTCAAAGCGGATGACCGCATGCATCCGCAGTTACATCGATGAACCTGTCAACAGGCTCCCGGCGCTATCTACTTCCGTTCCGCCAAGGCGCGATGAATCGCGGGCAAGTGCGCCTCCGCAATTCTGTGAACCGGGTTCGTGTCACCAGCGTGCCGGATCTGCCGGTTTCATGCCGGCGGTGGCAAGTGCAGCAGTGTCGCGAGCTTGCGGTCGTGGCCGTAGATGTCGTCGAAAAACAAGACCGTGCCGGCTTCGGTGGCCAGCACCGTTCCATAGAGGATCATCACACGAATCGGTTTGGGCAGGTTCACCCGCAGGGTAGCCGGGCCGTTCATCGCTGCGGCAATCGTCTGTGGTGTCCAGTTCCCGGGCGCGTTGCGCAACACGTGGGCGGCCAGTGCCCCGGGATCGCTGACGCGAATACAACCGTGACTGAATGCACGGCGTGACTCACTGAACAACTGGTGCGCTGGAGTCGAGTGCAGATACACGTTGTACGTGTTGGGCAGCATGAATTTGATGAGGCCCAGCGCATTGTCCGGTCCTGGCTGCTGGCGCAGCCGTAACGTTCCGGATGCAAGGGCACTGAGGTTCTGGGGCGTCGCCGGCAACGCTGTGGTTGCCTCACCTGATCCGCGGACAATCTCCAGGTGCTGCTTCAGCAGATACCCGGGATTGGCGCGTATCCCCGGAAGCATTTCGCGCTGGGTAATGCTGTAGGGCACATCCCAGTACGGACGGAAGACGACGTACCTCATATCGGCCGCGAATACCGGCGTGTGCAGCAGCCCCGGATAGCTGCGGCCGACTATCACGTCCATTTGCAGGATCTGTGCCTTGCGATCCTGCGTCGATTGGAATGCGAACAGCTTGAATTGCGGTATGTTGACAATGATGGGCGGGGTGGTGAATGCAGGCAGCCAGCGCCAGCGTTCGAGCGTGAGCTCGATCTGGCGCACGCGCTGCGCGAGCGGCACGGTGAGCGCCGCGAACGTCGCCTTGCCCAGTGCACCATCGGGCGTGAGGCCGTGGCGTTCCTGAAAACGCCGCAAGGCCGCGACCAGGGCCGTATCCAGCGTGCGTTCGGTACTCCTGCTCCCCGACTCGTCCGGCAGGTCGCCGAGCGCGTGCAGCAGCTTGCGCAGCTGCGGGGCGCCCGCATAGGGCTCTCCCGGCTTGATAGGGCGTTGCTGGGGTGGGGGCAACGTGGCAAGAGACGGGTCGCGCGCCAGCGCCCGGTATCGCATCAACGTCTCTTTGAGCAACCGGTAGTGATAGAACTGCGGTTCGACCGAAGATATGACCGTGTCGAGGTCACGCGCGGTCGCAAGCTGCTCGAGGACCAGCGCCGGATCAAGTTCCGAGTGTGCTCTGTCCAGGTTGAAGCCGGCGGCACGGGGGTCTACGCGCCCGTAATGCAGGTGCGTGATGAGCCGCAAGCTGCTTGCCGATAGCTGGATGTCAAAGAGCGCGCTACGCTGGATCTGCCCGACAGCGTCGGGCGTGGAACGGTCACGGGGAGCAACCTCGAAGGCCTCCGCGTAGTCACCGGGTTGCAAACCAAAGGTATCAGCGGCGCGTACTGTCTGTAGCAGCGCGGTCGCCTGGCGCGATGGTGTCGTGCCTCCCCACAGCGATCTGAAATCGCGCGCCGCGTATACGGCGCGCAGCATCTGGTACTCGGCCGCGGTCGGCGGCCGTAGCATTAACTGGTTCCCGGGACGTGCGAGCAGACTTCGAATCGTCGTAGCGACGGCCTGATCATCCGCGGCGCGAGCAACGCCCCCCGCCAGCGCGCCGAGCACCACGAGGGGCGCGAGCAGCGCGATGCGCGCGACAGTGCGCGGTTGTCGCTTCGGTGTGAACCGCTGCCGCGCCTTTTCTGGTGCGACCGCGGGCGGTGTATTGCGTACAGCCATTCGCCTGCGCTCCCGCGCATCGTTGCCATATGAGGTGACGAAGTATTGTTGCCACCTATACTCACCCTGGCAAATGGTAACCGCGCCGCAACACGCAGCAATGTTGATCCTGAGGGCGATGCGTGCGATTGCACCAATCGCAGCTTCCAGGCCGCAATCGGTGTAACTACCTATGGATCGCGTCGCGCGATCAGCACAAGTACCGACGCGCAAACGCCAGCCCGCGCCTACGATCTAACCGGGGGCCGGACCCCGGGAGAGATATGCCATGAATGCCGGAACGAGTTGCCAACGGCTGGTCGTCGGATGACACCGTTGTCGCTGCGCTCCGAGCCCAGATCACCGTAACGTCGCAACAGACCTCACATTGATCGCAGAAACTATGGGACCTCGGAAGCAGTCCGCCAGTCATCATCCGGCGGCTCGTGGCCTATGAGCGTTTTGGTGAAGATGTTGAACGGAGATTGCCGATATGCTCATCCGTGACATGACCCGGCAAGCCAGCATGGAGCTGCTGACACGTGTGCGATTGTTCAGATTGGCATGTGCTCACGAAGGACAACCCTACATCACTCCGATCCATTGCGCGTATGCGAGCAATTACCTCTACAGTTTCTCAAGGCTTGGGAAAAAGATCACTTGGATGCGCGCCAATCCGTTGGTTTGCGTAGAGGCCGAAGAATTGGTTAGCCGACAGGATTGGGCCACAGTGATCGTTTCCGGAAGATATGAAGAGTTACCCGATACGCCTGAGTACGAGGCGGGCAGGACACACGCATACGAGCTGCTGCAAAGGCGGCCTGTGTGGTGGGAGCCGGGCTACATGAAGACCAAGCTGTCCGATAATGCGGACCCCATGGAGGTCGTCTATTTTCGTATTCACGTTGATCAGGTCAGCGGTCACTGCGGCGTTCCGGATCCGGTATCGGGCCGGGAATTGTCTGCGCCTGAGGGCTGGCTGCGGAGAATTCTCCGACGTCCCGAGCACAAACAAGGTTGACCGGCAGTGGCGAGCTCGTATCGTTGCGACGCTTGCCGCTGAGGTGACAAGCTATTCTTGTCACCCATACGTCAGCTCCGCGACCCAAGAACCTCCCACGCATGCCCCGAAATCCAGCAGAAACGCGCGCCGCAGGAAAGTCTACGGCAGCAGGCATTTCATCCGATAAAGCAGCCGAAAAGATCGATCGGCGCATCTCGGTCGCTCCGATGATGGACTGGACCGACCGTCATTGCCGCTATTTCCTGCGCGGCTTCTCCGCCGACCTGCTGCTGTACACGGAGATGATTACTGCCGCGGCCATCCTGCGCGGGGATCGCGCGCGCCTGCTCGCCTTTGACCCGGAAGAGCATCCGCTGGCGTTGCAGCTCGGGGGCAGCGAACCGCGCGAGCTGGCCGGCGCGGCGCGCGCGGGCGAAGAGGCGGGCTACGACGAGATCAACCTCAACTGCGGTTGCCCGAGCGAGCGCGTCGCGAGCGGCGCGTTCGGCGCCTGCCTCATGCACGAGCCGGCGCGGGTCGCGGAGTGCGTGGCGGCGATGCGCGCCGCGGTGCGCGTCCCCGTGACCGTGAAAATGCGCATCGGCGTGGTCAGCGCGGCCGGCCGCGCCGTGCCTGAGGCAGTGGCGGATTTCAGTCCCCATGACTTCGAGGCCCTGCATCACTTCGTGTCGAGACTGCAGGCGGCGGGCTGCGAGGTTGCCATCGTGCACGCGCGCAAGGCGGTGCTCGGGGGCCTCTCGCCGAAGGACAACCGCGAGATCCCGCCGCTGCGCTACGACATCGTGCGGCAACTCAAGACTGCCTTCCCCGCGCTGCCCGTGGTCGTCAATGGCGGCCTGCGCGATCCGCGCAGCGTCGTGGACGCGCTCAGCTGGTGCGACGGGGTCATGCTCGGTCGCGAGGCCTATCACCGGCCATTCGTGCTGGCCGAAATGCAACGGGCCCTGCACCCGGGTGCAGCGCTGCCCAGCCGCCCGGCGCTCATCGATCGCATGGCGAGCTATGCCGCGCGCGAGCTTGCGGCGGGCGCTCGCCTGGCGGCGATCACACGCCACATGCTCGGCCTGTACAACGGTGAGCCCGGGGCGCGCGACTACCGGCGCGCGCTCAGCGAGGGCGCGCGGGTCGCTGGCGCCGGGCCTGAACTGCTCCGCCAGGCCATTCCCGCCGCGCAGCTGGCGGCAGGTGTTTGCTAGCGGCTTCCTACGCTTGCGTATAATCTGCCCTGACTCATGGGCAAAGACATAGAGCTCGCCATCCTGTTCGCCGACGTCGTGGGATCGACCCGGCTCTACGACGTGATGGGTGATCTGCGGGCGCGCGATATGGTGTCGATCTGCATCGATGTCATGCGCAGCGCCACCGAAGGGCGCCAGGGCACCGTCATCAAGACCATGGGCGATGAGGTCATGGCGACCTTCCCGAATGCCGACGCGGCGCTCAACGCTGCCGCGCAGATGCAGCAACAGATCTCCAATCACGCCGGACTGAAGGTCGAGGGACAGCCGGTCGCTATCCGCATCGGCTGTCACTATGGCCCGGTGATGCTCGAGAACCGCGACGTGTTCGGCGCGGCGGTGCACACCGCGAACCGCATGACCAGCCAGGCCAAGGCCGGGCAGATCATGACCACCGCCGCGACGGTCGACAAGCTATCGCCGGAGTGGCGCGCGGCCTGCCGCCAGATCGACGTGGCCACGCTCAAGGGTCAGGGCAACGAGGTCGTGCTCTACGAAGTACTCTGGCAGACCGAAGACATCACCAGCATGGTGCCGGGGATCGCGTCTGATTCGCGCGCCGCCCACAGCACACGGCTGCGCCTGACGTGCGAGGGCCGGGAGCTGCTGGTGGACGAACGCCACTCCAGCATCACCATCGGGCGCGCCGAGGACAACGACGTGGTGGTGAAGGGCAATTTGATCTCGCGCCTGCACGCGCGTATTGAGATCAGCCGCAACAAGTTCGTACTTACCGACCAGAGCACCAACGGCACCTTCGTGCAGGCATCGGACGGCGAGGAGTCGTTCGTGCGCCGCGACAGCCTGCAGATCAAGGGGCAGGGGATGATCGGTCTTGGGCGCCTGCCCGAGCGCGGCTCGCCGCAGACGATCCGTTTCGCACTCGAGGAAAGTTAACCGAGACCGGCCTCGGTGCGCGACAGCTCCTGCAGCAGCTCCTGTGGCAGCCGCTCAGCGAATTGCCCGAGGTACGCGCGCACTTCGGAAGTCTCCTTGCGCCACAGCGGCCCATCCACCGACAAAAGCGCCGTCAGCGCCTCCGCGCTCACGTTCAGTCCCGCGGTATTGAGGGTCTTTGGCAGGCGGCCGATGGGTGAATCCACCGCCTCGGCCTTGCCGGCGCAGCGGTCCAGGATCCACTCGAGCACCCGCAGGTTCTCCCCAAAACCTGGCCACAGGAACTTGCCCTGCGCATCGCGGCGGAACCAGTTGACGTGATAGATGCGCGGCGCGCGGGTAAGCTTCGCGCCGACGTTCAGCCAGTGCCGCCAGTAGTCGCCGAAGTTGTAACCGCAGAACGGTTGCATCGCCATGGGGTCGCGCCGCGTGACGCCGACCTGGCCCACCATCGCCGCGGTCGTCTCGGATGCAACCGAGGCGCCGACCAGTACGCCGTGCTGCCAGTCACGTGCCTCATAGACCAGCGGCGCCACTTCGCGGCGGCGGCCACCGAATATCAGGGCTGTAATCGGCACACCGCGCGCATCCTCCGCGTGCGGTGAGTAGCCGGGATTGCGCTTGGCCGATACCGTAAAGCGCGAGTTCGGGTGCGCGGCCGGACCGCGCGCCGGATCGTAAGGGCGCCCCTGCCAGTCGAGCACCGGTGTGCCGGTCTGCAGGCCTTCCCACCAGGGCTGGTTGTCCGCCGTCAGGCCAACGTTGGTAAACAAGGTATCGCGGCGGATCATTTCGTAGGCGTTGCGGTTGGTCTGCGGGTTGGTGCCGGGCACCACGCCGAAGTAACCCGCCTCGGGGTTGATCGCCCACAAGCGTCCATCCTTGCCCGGATGCAGCCAGGCGATGTCATCGCCGACCGTGAACACCCGCCAGCCCGGCAGGGAATCCGGCGGAATGAGCATGGCGAGGTTGGTCTTGCCGCACGCCGAAGGGAACGCGCAGGCGATGTAGTGCGTCTCGCCCTTCGGGTTCTGCAGCCCGACGATGAGCATATGCTCGGCGAGCCAGCCTTCGGTGCGCGCCTGCCAGCTCGCGATACGCAGCGCGTGGCACTTCTTGCCCAGCAGTGCGTTGCCGCCGTAGCCGGAACCGAAGCTCTCGATCGAGAGTTCTTCCGGGAAATGCATGATGAAGCGGCGCTCCGGATCCAGCTCACCGGTGGAATGCAGCCCGCGCACGAAGCTGCCGTCACGCGCGATCCGTTCCAGTGCCGCGCGCCCGGCGCGCGTCATGATCAGCATGTTGATCACGACGTAGGGGCTGTCGGTAATCTCCACCCCGCAGCGCGACAGCGGCGAGTCAATGGGTCCCATGCAATAGGGGATGACGTACAGCGTCCGCCCGCGCATGCAACCGCGGAACAGCTCGCGCATTTTTGCGTGCGCAGCCGCGGGCTCCATCCAATGGTTGTTGGGGCCCGCATCCTGCTGCGAACGGGTACAGATGTAGGTCAGGTGCTCGACCCGCGCAACGTCGCTCGGCGCCGAACGGGCCAGCTGGCAGCCCGGGAAATAATCCGCATTCAGCGCCGTCAGCTCACCGCTTTTCAGCAGCTGCGCCGTCAGCTCGCGCGCTTCGGCCTCGGTTCCCTCGCACCAGTGGATATCGCGCGGCTGCGTCAGCTCGCGCACCGAGCTCACCCAGTCGGCCACGTCGCGGCTCAACCGGGGAAGCGCACCCATCGACTGTGCTGCGGTAGCCATCCGCGAAGTATATCGCGGGCCGGTCTTTTACCCTGATAAAGTGCGCCCCGCGGGCCATGGCCCTTCAATCCCGCGGTACCCCCAGTTTGCAGGAAATTCAGCAAGATACAGGCCTGGACAGGCGTGGCGCGCACGCCGCACGATCCTCTCCTGGCATCGCAACGCGCCGCTCTCCTACATGTTGGATCTAGAGGACATATTCGGCCACGACGGCCCGCTCGAGCGCGCGCTCACCGGTTTTCGCGTGCGACGCGAGCAGCTGCGCATGGCCGAGCGCGTCGCGGATGCGTTGCGCAGCCGCGAATCACTGGTAGTGGAAGCGGGTACCGGTACCGGCAAGACGTTCGCGTACCTCGTGCCGGCGCTGCTCTCGGGCAAGCGGGTGCTCATCTCCACCGGCACGCGCACGCTTCAGGACCAGCTGTTCGCCAAGGACCTGCCGCTGGTCAGTGCCGCGCTCGGCCGGCCATCGCGGGTGGCGCTGCTGAAGGGACGCGCGAATTACCTGTGCCGGCACGCGCTCGCTCGCCTTGCGGACGGGGGTGAGCAGCTGGGGATGCTTGAGGGTGCAGCAGCCCGTGCGCGCGGTCCGCACAGCATGCTGCCGCGCATTCAGCGCTGGGCGCGCACCACCCGCAGCGGTGATCTTGCGGAAGTGCGCGGCCTGTCAGATGCCAATCCCGTGTGGCCACAGGTCACCTCGACACGCGACAGCTGCTTGGGGCTTCGCTGCCCGGAAATCTCGCGCTGCCACGTCGCGCTCGCGCGCCGCGAGGCCCTCGATGCCGACCTGGTCATCGTCAACCATCACCTGCTGCTCGCGGATCTGGCGCTGAAAGAGGACGGCTTTGGCGATCTGCTGGGGTCCGCCGATGCGGTGATCCTCGATGAGGCGCACCAGATCCCGGATCTCGCCACGCAGTTCTTCGGCAGTCTCATCAGCAGCCGCAATGTTGAGAATCTGCTGCAAAGTGTCCAGCGTGAGATCACGAGCGCGCGGCTCGCCATCGCGGGGCAGGCGGTGCGCGAGGTGCAGGATGCGCTTTTGCGACTGCGCGCCACCTGTCCGTCAGCCGTGGGACGGTATCCGTGGACGCAGCTGCACACCCAACTCGGTGAGGCGGCGCAGGCGCTGGCGCAGGCATTGCAGCAGCTGCGGGCGACCCTGACGGCGGCCGATGCGCAGGGGCCGGTTGCGCAACTGGGCGAGCGGCTCACCGAGCTGGCGTTGAACCTGGAACGCATCGGCGCGGTCGGGAGCGAAGACGGCGCGCGCACCGTCGAGGTGGGTACGCGCGGTGTGACGCTGAGCGTGATGCCTTTCGACATCTCGGAGCGCTTCCGGTCACTGGTCACCTCGCGCGGCGGTGCCTGGATCTTCACCTCCGCCACGCTCTCGGTCGGCGAGGAGTTCGGACACTTCACCGGCCGGCTTGGCCTCGGCGACACGCCGACGCTTCGCATTGACAGCCCCTTCGACCACGAGCGGCAGAGTCTTCTATATCTGCCGCCGTCGATGCCCGAGCCGTCAGCGCCGGGATTCGTGGCGGCGGTGATCGACGCCGTCATGCCGCTGATCGAGGCCGCCGGCGGTGGGGCGTTCGTCCTGTTCACCAGTCATCGCGCGCTCTCGCAGGGCGCTGCGCTGCTGCGCGAGCGCTGGGGCAGCGAGCCGCCATATCAGCTCTTCGTGCAGGGCGAAGCGCCGCGCGAACGGCTGCTGCAGGAATTTCGCGCCGACGGCAACGCGGTGCTGCTGGGTACCGCGAGCTTCTGGGAGGGCGTCGACGTCAAGGGCGAAGCGCTGCGCCTGGTCGTCATCGAGAAGCTGCCCTTTGCCTCGCCCGAGGATCCTTTGGTGCGGGCGCGCATCGAACATCTCACGGTGAACGGCGGCAACGCATTCCGGGACTACCAGCTGCCCGAGGCTGCGCTGGCGCTCAAGCAGGGCGCGGGGCGGCTGATCCGCAGCGAAGACGACTACGGAGTCGTCGTGATCTGCGATCCGCGCATGACCGCCCGCAGCTACGGACGGGTATTCCTCGCCGCGCTGCCGCCGATGCGCGTGACACACGAGCGCGGCGAAACGCTGCGCTTCCTGCGCGCGCACGCGCCGCGCGCTGCGGCGCGTCCGGCCGCGGTCGCGCCGTGAGGATTCTCGCGCTCGATACCGCGACCGAGAACTGCTCCGCGGCACTCGTTATAGATGGGCAGTCGCACGCGAGCGAGGAACTCATCGGGCGTGGACACGCCGAACGCATCCTTCCCATGGTGGACGCGCTCCTCAAGCAAGCGCAGCAGCGGCTGAGCGACCTCACTGCGATCGCATTCGGGCGCGGTCCGGGCTCATTTACCGGTGTGCGGCTGGCGGCGAGTGTTACCCAGGGGCTGGCGTGCGGTGCCGGCTTGGGAGTGGTGCCGGTATCGGATCTGCGCGCGGTGGCGCAACGGGCGCTCGATTTGCCTGCCGCGCCGCAGCGCGTGCTGGTGTGCAACGACGCCCGCATGCACGAGGTCTATTGGGCCTGCTTCGAGCGGGCGCCCGACGGATTTGCGACAGCCGTAGATGAGGAGCATGTCGGGAGCCCGGCCGGCGTAGTGCTGCCGGCGCAGTGGGGCGACGGGCGCGGCGCGGTATTCGGTGCGGGATCCGGCTTTGCCGCCTACCCGGAACTGCGCGCGGCGATGCCGGCGGGCGTTTCCGTGGCGACCGATCGGTTGCTGCCCCGCGCTTCCGAGATCGCCCGGCTGGCCGTTCCGGAGGTGAGGAACGGCCGCATACTCAGGCCAGAACAGGCGCTTCCGGTCTATTTGAGGGATGATGTCGCGCGTCCTGCCGCCGCAGGTCACTAAACTGAAATATGACAGGTGCGCCGTGTCATGAATTTGCAACACAGCACCTCTGTAATACGGGCGCCATACACGGTGAACGCGAATGCCCGCCAAACAGGTGTTGATAGTCGAGGACGAGCGCCCGATCCGCGAGATGATCGCCTTCGGACTGAAGCGCGCCGGATTCGAAGTCCGCGAAGCCGAGGACTGCCGAACCGCACGTGCCGCGCTCGCGGACGTGCGTCCGGACCTGGTGTTGGTTGACTGGATGCTTCCGGACATGAGCGGACTGGAGCTCACGCGCGCGCTCAAGCGCGACCGCGAAACGTGCGAACTGCCGATCATCATGCTGACGGCGCGCGCCGAGGAAGCCGATAAGGTCGCAGGCCTCGAAGGCGGGGCGGACGACTACGTCACCAAGCCCTTCTCGCCGCGCGAACTGCTGGCGCGCATCAATGCGGTGCTACGCCGCAGCGGTCCTACCGGCGTCGATGAACTGCTCGAGTTCGAGGGACTCGCTCTCGACCAGGGAAGCCATCGTGTCATGGTGGGGGAGCGGACCGTGGGCCTCGGACCCACCGAGTACCGCATGCTCGAGTTCTTCATGACGCACCCGGAGCGGGTCTACACCCGCGACCAGCTGCTCGATCGCATCTGGGGTGGCAATGTGTACGTGGAGGAGCGGACCATCGACGTGCATATCCGTCGCCTGCGCAAGGCGCTCGAGGAATTCGGGTACGATCGCTTCGTACAGACAGTGCGCGGCTCCGGTTACCGCTTTTCCGCACGCACGGTGTGAGAGGGTCTTAGAGAGTCAGTTACATGCAACCCGCGACGCAGGCATGGTGGTTCGCGGCCGGTCGATTGCTCGGAACGGTGCTGTTCGGCGCCGGCATTGGCTGGCTCGTGGGGCGGCCCTGGGAAGGACTCGCGTGTGCGCTCACGCTGCACCTGGCGTGGGTGCTGGCGAACCTGTTTCGCCTGGAATGGTGGCTGCGCCACCGTAACTACGCCGATCCGCCCAACGTCGGCGGCGTCTGGGGCGAGATCATCGCGCAGGTGGTGCGGCTGCACCGTCGCAAGCGCTTTCACAAACAGCGCTTCGTGCAGCTGATGCGCCAGCTGCAACGCTCCACGGCGGCACTGCCCAACGGGGTCGTCATCCTCAACGCGCAGCGCGAGATCGTGTGGTTCAACCGCATGGCGGCGCGCCTGCTGAATCTGCGCCGCACCGGGGACCTCGGCATGCGCATCGAGAACCTGCTGCGCGAGCCGGAGTTCGTGCGCTATCTTGCGGGCGGCAGCTACGCCACTCCGGTCGTCATCCGCCCGATGAGCGGCGAGGACGCCTACCTGTCGTTGCAGGTCGCCCCCTACGGCGACGGCCAACTGCTGCTGCTGGTGAGCGATGTGTCGCGGCAGATGCGCCTGGAGGCCGTACGCCGCGACTTCGTCGCCAACGCCTCCCATGAACTGCGCTCACCGCTGACGGTCATTTCCGGTTACCTCGAGACGCTCGGCGGAGATCCGGCGCTGGACCCTGACCTCAGGGCGCCGCTGGCAGAGATGCGCCGCCAGGCCGGGCGCATGACCTCCATCATCCGGGATCTGATCGAGCTGTCGCGTCTTGAGGAGACCAACGAAACCATCGTCGGGGAACCGCTGGACGTCGCGGCGCTCACCGCGAGCCTGCGCAAGGACGCGCTGGCGCGGTCGGTTCACCCGCGCGATGTGCGGGTGCGGATCGAGTCCACCGCGCGGCTCGTGGGCAGCGAATCGGAAATCACTTCCGCATTTTCCAACCTGGTGGACAACGCGGCCAAGTACACCGCCGCGGAAGGCTCACTCGAGATGCGCTGGTGGGTGGACAAGGAAGGCGGTCATTTCGCCGTCAGCGACACGGGCATCGGGATTCCGCCCGAGCACCTGCCGCGACTCACCGAGCGTTTCTACCGCGTCGATCCGGGCCGCTCGCGCGCGACCGGCGGTTCAGGTCTTGGGCTTGCGATCGTGAAGCACGTGCTGCAACGCCACGGCGGCTCACTCGAGGTCGTGAGCCGGCTCGGGGAGGGCAGCACCTTCACGTGTCATTTTCCGCCGGCGCGCATTCTCGGCAACGCGCGCGCCGTCAGCGCTGCGACAGCTTAACTTTACCTTGCAAGCCATTAATTTCGTAAGAAACCTTTAGCCGCACTGTCACAGAACCGACATTGCCGCAGGGCACGCTTGGGCCGTCCACCACGAGCTTTGGACGAGCTTCAGATGGCCAAACCCAAGGTCCGCACGCTGTTTCTCTCGGATATCCACCTCGGGTTCAGACATGCACGGGTCAGGGAGCTCAACGAGTTCCTGGGGGGGATCGAGGCCGAGAGCATCGTGCTGGTCGGCGACATCGTCGACGCCCTGAGCCTCGCGCGCCGCGCGTTCTGGACCCCCCGGCACACCCAGGTGGTACGCACGCTGCTGGCGCGACAGCGCGCCGGCACGCGACTCATCTACATTCCCGGCAACCACGACGCGAGCCTTGCGATGCTCGCCGGGATGCTGCAGGGACAGTTCGAAGTCCACCGTGAGTGGGTGCACCGCACCGCGCGCGGCGAGCGCCTGCTGGTGCTGCACGGCGACCAGTTCGATGGGTTGGGCTCGTGCCCACACTGGCTCACGCGTCTGGGCGTCACGCTGCACGGTGCGACCGTTGCCGTGAGTCACGGCGTGAACAATGTCAGGCGGCTGCTGGGCAAACCGTACTGGGCGATGAGCGAACGCATGAAACTCAGTTTCAGGGCCAGCGTGCGCTACATCAGCGAGTTCGAGCACCTCGTTGCCCGGCACGCGCACGCCCAGGGCTACGATGGCGTGGTGTGCGGACACATCCACCGCGCCAGGCTGTGCCACATCGAGGGCACGCTCTATGCCAACAGCGGTGACTGGGTGGAGAGCTGCTCGGCACTGGTCGAGACCGGCCGCGGCGAGTTGCAGCTGCTGCGCTGGCCGAACATTGCGCAAACCGTCCCGCAACCTGCCGACGGCCTCATCGCCGACGCCGCGTGAGGATCGCGCTCGCAAGCGATGCCTGGGCGCCGCAGACCAACGGCGTCGTCACGACCCTCAAGGCCACCGCCGACACACTCGCGCAGCAGGGTCACGAAGTGCGCGTCATCTCGCCCCGGGGGTTGCGCAGCATCCCCTGCCCGAGCTACCCGGAAATCCGTCTCGCGGTCCTGCCCGGCGCGCACGTCGCGCGCCAGCTGCGCACCTTTCGCCCGCACGCGATTCACGTGGCCACCGAGGGACCGGTGGGGCTTGCGGCGCGCGGCTACTGCCATGCGCGCGGCGTGCCCTTCACCACTTCCTACCACACGCGCTACCCGGAGTACCTGCGGGCGCGCTGGCCCATACCGCTGGCCGCGAGCTACGCGTGGCTCAGGCGTTTTCACGGCGCCGCGGCCCGCACCTTCGTCAGCAGTGCGAGTCTTGAGCGGCAGCTGACCCAGCGCGGCTTTCAGCACCTGCACCTGTGGCGCCGCGGTGTCGATCTCAAACGTTTCCGCAACCTCGCCGCACATGCGGAACTTACGGGCCTGCCGCGGCCGATCGTGGCGTGCGTGGGCAGGCTTGCCATCGAAAAGAACCTGCACGCGTTCCTCGGGCTCAACCTGCCCGGCACCAAGGTCATGATCGGCGATGGTCCGGAGCGCGCCGCACTGGTGCGGCGCTATCCGCAGGCGGTGTTTACCGGCTATCGCTTCGGAGATGAGCTCGCAAGCCTGCTCGCGGGCGCGGATGTGCTGGCATTTCCGAGTCTGACGGACACCTTCGGACTGGTGATGATCGAGGCGCTGGCGTGCGGCGTGCCGGTCGCTGCCTTCCCGGTCCCCGGTCCGATCGATGTCATCGAGCAGGGTGTGACCGGCGTCCTGCACACCGACCTGGCGGTTGCGATAAGTTCGGCCCTGGGGCTCGAGCGTGCCGCGTGCGCACGGCGCGCCGCCGGGTTCAGCTGGGAGGCGGCGAGCGCGCAGTTCCTCGCGGGCCTGGCGCCCATCCCGCAGGCCGTGCGCGCCACGGTAGCCGCGCGCCGCAGTTCCGCTATGATCGCGCCTGTTGTCGGGAGCAGGCAGACGAGCGCAGCCGGAGACGTTTGATGGAAACCGCCGATCTCAGCCACCATATCTCGCGCCGGTTCAACGAGGACCTCGAGCGCGTGCG
>Ga0070733_10000444_pt1 | contig 33818 bp, 23 predicted proteins | sample Coa_R1_9_FD_66450 | JGI IMG/M metagenome (GOLD analysis project Ga0070733, IMG submission 66450) | Surface soil microbial communities from Centralia Pennsylvania, which are recovering from an underground coalmine fire - Coalmine... | ecosystem: Environmental > Terrestrial > Soil > Unclassified ...
TACGGATATAAGCCCTTGCGTTGTTTCATCACCTATGTGCTGGTGATCGGCGCTTTCATGATCATCTACTATACGCAGGGTATGGCATATGGCCCGCACATCTCATGGATACAATCGTTAATACTGAGCATGACAGCATTTCACAGGCGAGCTTTCTTCCCTGCTCAGTTCCAGTTGAGCGGACCGCAGGCTTTCACCTCTGCTATCGAGAGTTTTGTGGGACTCGTTATTGAGATTGGCCTGGTCGTGACATTTGCCCAGCGCTTCTTTAGAAAGTGACGCAGAAGGTAACAATAGCATGCTTCATCCGCAAAGTCCACATGAACGCCTGCAAAGAGACTTTACGCCCAGGCAGTCGCTCTCCATAGCGCAGATCATCGCGTTGGGCAGTGTTGATGTAGAGACGGTGGCACTCGTCTGGATGCTGCTAGAGCACGGAGCCTCACTTACGGTGGCCGGTCCAACCGAACCACGACCAGGAGCAGGCAAATCCACTATCCTGCACGCGCTGCTACAATTTCTGCCCGAAAGCGCAATCCTGGCCTATATGTCTGGTAAGTATGAGACATTCGCCTTCGCTGGCCTGCCTGACGCTGATCCCGCAGCCACCTATGCTGTGTGCAATGAGGTAAGCGATCATCAATCCACTTACATGTGGGGAGCTGCGGCCCGGCGTTATTTGACTCTGCCCGCCCAGGGATACCACGTTGTTACCAGTGTCCATGCTGATACTATCGATGATGTTCTTCACCTCTACCAACACGACCTGCGCCTGCGCATCGAGGATCTACGTCGCCTGGGACTCGTTGTGAACGTTGGATTGATTGGACAGGGAAAATTGCAGCGTCGTCGCTGGCTTACAACCTGTTTTTTGCGACCTCAGCCTGACCCCCGGCATCCAGAAGCTTCCATACCGTTACTGCTCTCCCGCTGGAACGCATCTACCGACACCTTCGAACATGCAGACCGCGCTGCGCTTGACGAACTGGCAGACTGGGCAGAGCTCACTCCCCAGGATTTTATTGCCGCTCTTATGCAGCGAACTGATTGTCTGCGAGAGCTGGCCAGGGGACAGGGCGCTTACCTGAACCAGGTGCAAGCTGCAATCAGCCATATGCGCAAGCCTGTCTCAGCCCCATAGTGGTTTCTGGCGCACCATAGTCTGAATTGTGGTGAAGGCTGGTAATGGTCCCGTGGGCGGATCGATGTTATCACTCTGGCGGCCGTAGTCAATAGTGAACCAGAAGACTTTCTGCACAACGCCGGATTTTGCAGACTCGTTCAAGATGTACTGCATATACTGGGATTGCGTTTGCGGATCCACCGTGGTGCCTGCACCTGAGAAAGTGGTAGTAGGCCATCCTACTTCGGTGATCCAGATGGGTTTGTTTGCAAAGCCATATTTTGCCGCTATGCTATGCATGGTTTGCCACTCGGTATCAAATGAGGGATCATCTCCATTTGTTACCGAGGGATCTCCACCGCTATGGTAATAATGATAGTTCATGTAATCCATGTATTGCCCATAACCATTGGAAAACAGGGTCGTCATAAAATCTTGAATATGCGGCTCATAATGCCACCACAGGCCAAACATGCCGACAAGAGCGTTTGGGCTGACTGCTTTGATAGCCTGGTAGCCAGCCTTGAGAACCGGCCCATAGATGCTGGCGCTGCGACATGGCTGGTTATTACCCAGACCTGGAACGTAATGGTTATCGTATTCCTCGTTGCCGATTTCGTAGGAGTCGATGTAGCCGTGTCCATGTTTGCCATCGTAGCGCGTCGCGAGTACCGTGGCAAATTGCGCCAGCTGGCTGGGGCCTGGCAAGTAGTGCAGGCCATCGGCCGGGCAGACCTGAGTTAAATCCCACGTTGGAGCAGATTGGATAGCAAAATCTACGTGGATGTGGGCTGCGTTCATTGTAGCAATACCAGCATCGACCTGGCTCCAATCGTATACCCCTGGTGAGGTCTCAATCTTATTCCAATGGTATTGATAGCGTACCCAGCAGACGTCGAGTTGTTTATACGCGCTAACGAGCAAACTGTCTGCATGTATTGTTGTGAAACCATAGGGACTATTAGAGGTACATGGCCCGGCGGGGCCTGGACTGCTGCTTACAATAGGAGTGGGAGTGCCTGTTGAACCCGTCCCCGGCTTGAAGACGACAAAATAGAATATTGAGAATACTGCTACACCTACAAGCAATCCAATTGCAAGTATGATTAGAATCAGTCGCTGCGTCGAAACAGGTCCTGTTTGTCTGTTGTTTTGCATATCTCAGTAATTTCCCCTACTATTCGTTTATATCTATTGGTGAGCACCCTGTATAACCTGTTGCAGGTGCTGCTCCATGCGCTGCGCGCATTTTTCAACTGTGAAGTGTTCCTGCACTGTGGAACGAGCCGCTTGCGCAAGACGCTCAAGTTTCTCTGGATTCTCCAACAGTTGTGTGATTGCTGATGCCAGGGCCCGTTCATCTCCAGGTTCAATCAGCAGACCATTGACATCATGTGTAATTCTTTCCGCAGTGCCCCCCACCTTAGATGCAATGACTGGCAGACCGCGCGCCATTGCCTCTGCGGTCACAAGAGCAAAAGGCTCTTGCCAGATTGATGACACAAGCATGATATCCGAGTGGTCGTAGTGCTCAATCAGTTCATCCTGAGGAACCTTACCATAGAAAGTAACAATCTCCGTGAGCTGCTTATCACGTATAAAGCTTTGCAGCTGGCTAATATATGACTTATCGCCATCTCCAAAAACATTGAGGTGAAGGTTTCGTCTTCCCTGCTTGTTTACAAGCAAGTCAAGCGCTTTGAGAATGATGAGAACGCCTTTTTCAGTGGTAAGACGACCAACATAAAGTAGTTCTGTATCCTCTTTCCCCTGGCTAGTTTTAATCGGCAATGGCTTGAGAAAGCGAGAATCCACACCGTTGTAAATTACCTCAATGCGATCAGGATCATAACCGTCCTGCATATACGCTTGTTTGACTGCATCACTAACAGCAACGAGTGAAGTGTAAGTGAGTAGAGGGATAGAACCAATCAATAATTTTTTTAACCAACGGGCGCGTAGATGTGATTGTTTAGTTTCTGGTGAGCGGGCATAGAGAAGCAAATAGCTTTGCAAGTAGAAGACGATAGGGATCTCGAGTTCTCGTAGTGCTTTGAGCAAGGAAATGACACCAATACCTGTTATTTCACAGATCAAGAGTATGTCTGGATGAGTTGCATCGATCACATGTTTCAACTCTCTGGCATTGGAGGCGCAGTGATAACGACGGTAGTAGTTATATGGTTGGCCGAGTTGCTGCCAAAAAGAACGATTCTGGTCAAAATGCACAGGAGGAGCAAGGTGGAGAGTGCGCCAGCTATGCCCCTCCTGCTTTGCTTCAGGCAAGCCATATGAGCTGGTCAATACAAAGACTTCATGTCCAAGCTTTTCCAATCCTTCACCGATATCTGCCGCCACGACTTCCGCTCCACCTAGAATATAAGGCCTATAGAGATTGCTAAGTAATAAGATCCGCACTACTGCACCTTTTCCTAACGTAACGTAAACATATGCCGAAATCACTAATGAGATAAGTTGTGCCTTACCATCGCTCTAGTGTACCTAACCAACACGAAATGTGCAAGCCAATAGGAAAAGTGGAAATGTGTTAAGAAAGTGTTGGTTAAGAAAACAGCACAGTGGTTAACATTTCGTAACCTGTTCTTAACCAATCATTCGCCTGTTTAGAACGAGCCGCTGCTATACTTGCGAACATGCATAGCGTGCAGTTTGTCTCTCTGTGAGCATTGATACATTTGATGGCACGAATTTTCTAATAGTGAAAAATAGGGAGGTCACGATAAAATTATGGGAACAAAAGTCTTAATTATAGGACTTGATGGCGCTACCCCCGAACTGGTAGATCGCTGGGTTGCGGAGAATAAATTACCCTATCTGAAACAGATAATGGAAAAAGGGGTGTATGGTAAGTTACGATCGGTGTATCCACCGATTTCACCTGCTGCCTGGACCACATTTGCCACGGGCTATAATCCCGGCAAGCACGGCGTTTATGATTTTCGTGATTATGATAACACGCGCTACGGCTGCTTTGCCGATACGATTGTTGACTCCAATTCTTTTGCCGGTAAGACCATCTGGGACCTGGTGGGAGCGGCTGGCCAGAAAGTAGGAGTGGTTACCGTGCCGGTGACCTATCCTGCATGGAAGGTGAATGGCTTCATGATCTCCGGCTATCCAACACCCGATCAAGGCAAATCGTTTACCTATCCGGCTGAGCTGGGGAAGACCATTCCTCCACTTGTGGGAGACGCTGCCTTCTTCAAATCGGCCAGCGGTCATGTCCTGCTCAAAGAGATGAATCGCTCAATGCATGAGTGTACCGATGTATCGATTGATCTCATGAAGAAGGATGATTATGGCCTTTTTATTATGGTGGTAGGGGCTACTGACCGGGCGCATCACGATTGGTGGAAGTATATTGATCCCGAGCATCCGGCTTACGATGCAAAAGAAGCCGCGCTCTATGGTGATCTCATTCTGGAGGTCTACAAGGCTGCCGATGCATGTGTCGGCAAGTTTTTAGAGGCTATCGATGATGATACGACGGTGATTGTAATGTCGGATCACGGCGGTGGATCTCATCCGAAATATTACCTGAACTCCAACTATGTGCTGCGCACCCTCAACCTGCTCCAGCCCAGCGTTAAAGCGAGTAAGAAGAGCGGCCTCAAAGGCGCTTTCAAGCAGTTTTATCGCACGAAGATCCGCCGCTTCCCCTACCTGGAAAAGGTCTATCGCAGCTTGCCTCAGCGCCTCAAGAAGATGGCGACCAACCTGGACTCGCAGACCATGATGAACCTCGATGCGATTGACTGGAAACGCACGAAGGCTTATCGCTTTCCCATGTATCCTCCCGTTGAAGGCATCATGATTAACGTGGTTGGCAGGCAGCCAGAGGGCTGCGTGCAGCAGGGCGAGGAATACGAAGCCATCCGCACACGCATCCTGGAAGAAATGCGCAGTCTGCGCGATCCAAAGACAGGTGAGCCCATCGTATTGGAGGCGTATCGCCGCGAGGAACTCTATCACGGTGAACGTTTGGAGACGGCTCCCGACCTGATTCTCGTCACACAAGACCAGTACAAGGGTGGAACCGGTATCGACCAACTGGTCAGCGAGGTTCCGCTCGACGTCATCTCAAAGCTGAGCGGTGTGCATCGTATGAACGGTATTATTCTCGCGCAGGGGCCGCATATTCGTCGCAACACCTATATCGAAGGAGCTGGGATTATTGATGTAGCTCCTACTGTAATGTACGCGCTTGGTATGCCCATTCCTACGGATATGGATGGCAAACCCCTGGCAGGACTTTTTGATGAGGCATATATGCGGCAGACCGAAGCTTCGTACACCGATGAGCGTAAGCATGAAGATGTTGCCAGCGATGATTATGGATACTCAGAGGAAGAAGAAGAGAGCGTGCGTTTGAAATTAGAGGCTCTGGGTTACCTGTAGGATGTTGGATTGCCCTACTCTGGGTATGGTAGGGGCGGCCCTGGCGGTCGCCCTGGTAGGAGATAATATGCGCATCCTGTTTGTGACGCCCTATCCGCCCTCGCGTATCCGTGTGCGCGGCTATGGATTTCTGACACAACTTCATGGTCAGCATGAAGTTACTGTTGTGACGCAATGTGCCTCAGAGCAGGAACTGGCCGACGTGGAAGCGCTGCGCCGCCAGGGGTACGAAGTGCTGGTGGTGCAGGAATCAAAGCGGCAGGCCGCGCTACGCAGTGGGTTGGCGCTGTTCAGCTCGCTTCCTTTACAGGTAGCTTATGCTCGCTCGAGGCGCTTTACGCGGGCGGTGCAAGACCTTTGCGCGCAGCGACCTTTTGATGTAGTGCATGTAGAGCATTTGCGCGGCATTGCCTCTATGGACTCTTTGGAGTCTACCGTCGCTATTCCCCCGCTGGTTTGGGACGCGGTCGATTGTATCAGCCTGCTCTGTAAGGGTACTACCACTGCCGGGCCAAACCTGAAGGTGCGCGCGGTCGCGCTGTTCGAATATAAACGCACGCGGCGTTACGAAGCCAGTATGTTGGGCCATCTGCGACATACGGTTGTCACTTCGGAACGCGACCGCCAGGCGATGATCGAGGTCTACCGTTCAGAAATGAATAACGAGAGCAGCAGTGATGAGGAACTGGGGGCGGGCATTTATGTATTGCCTAACGGCGTCGACCTCGAATATTTCCATCCGATGCCACAGGAACGATGCCGTTTCAACCTGGTTTTCTCAGGGAAGATGAGCTATCACGCGAATGTGGCGACGGCGCTCTACCTCTACCAGCAGATCATGCCGCTGATCTGGCAGCGCCAGCCGGAGGCTACCCTTACCATTGTCGGCAGCAAGCCACCAGCAATGATACAACGGCTGGCAAGTGATCCTCGCGTCGAAGTAACCGGTTATGTCGATGATATGCGCCCATATGTAGGGCGAGCCGATGTGATGTTGAGTCCTATGGTCTACAGTGTTGGCATTCAGAACAAAGTGCTGGAGGCGATGGCAATAGGTACGCCGGTTGTCGTTGCAGCCCAGGCCGCCGCCGCTTTAGGCGCTAAGGCCGGTCGCGATCTGCTCACAGCCGCTTCAGCCCAGGAGTTCGCCGATGCTACATTGAAATTGCTGAATGATGTTCAATTACGCGCGGCGTTAAGTGCATCTGGACGCAAATATGTGGAGCAACAACACGATTGGGGTGCAGTAACCGGACGATTGGTGAATATCTACCAGCAGGCGATTGCCGACCATGCAGGCGCGCAAGATACCTTCGCCTATGCAAAAAGTGATGGGTGATTTGATGAGAGGCAGGATATTATGCGTGTGTTAGTGCTAACACAGGTACTGGTTTACCCTCCTGATGCTGGCCCGAAGGTCAAGACACTGCAAGTGCTGCGGCACCTGGCGGCGCATCATGACGTGGTTTACTGCACATTTGTGCGCAGCGACAAGGAAATGCAGGACGCTGCGAAGCTGCGTGAGATCTGTTGTCGCGTGTCGACTATTCCGCTTAAACGCTCAAGAGTGGGCGATGTACGCTTCCTGGTAGAGAGCCTGGCAACGGGAGATTCGTTCCTGCTGCGCCGCGATTACCGGGCAACGATGCAGGCGATGGTGCGCCAACTGTTGCAAGAAGAGCGCATTGACGTGTTGCATGTAGATCAACTCAACATGATGCGTTTTGTGCCGCCCGAGTGGTCGGGAACCGTCATTCTTGATGAACACAATGCCGTCTGGCAAGTGTTTGAACGCCTGCGCAGGGGCGCGGGCAATCCTCTAAAACGCTGGTTCCTGGGTCGCGAGGCGCGCATCATTCGCAAGCTGGAAGCCAGGGCCTGCCAGCGCGCGCAGGTGGTGCTGGCTGTGAGCGAAGAGGATAAGCAAGCGCTGCAAGTGGTAGCGGGCAAGTCTGTGCCGGTAGAGGTCGTGCCGATCACGGTGGATGCCGAACACTTCACCTCCATCTATGAAGCTCGCAGCCCTGAGACCGATCGGCTGCTCACGATTGGGACTATGTTCTGGATGCCTAATAGTGAAGGCGTCATGTGGTGGTTGCGTGAGGGGTACCAGCAACTGCGCGCTATGCGTCCAGGTCTGACTTACGATATTGTAGGCGCGCGACCACCACACTCATTACAGGCGTTGACCGAGCAGTGTGAGGGAGTGCATCTGCATGGCTATGTTGCCGATGCGCTGCCATTCTGGACGCACGCCAGCGCGTTGGCTGTGCCGATTCTTTCGGGTGGAGGCGTGCGGGTAAAGATTTTAGAAGCAATGGCAATGGGTGTACCCGTCATCTCAACGACTATTGGATGCGAGGGGCTGGACGTGCATGATGGTGAGCACCTGCTTGTGGCAGATACTCCCGCAGCATTCGCCGGTGCCTGCGCGAAAGTGCTGCAAGATAAGGAACTGTCACTGCATCTTGCGCGCAATGCTCGCCAGCTTATCCTTGAGAAGTACGATGCCAAAGTTGCGCTGCGCACCCTTGATGCCGTTTACGAACGAGCGCGCAGGTAAAAAGATAGATAGGAGGGCTGCTCATGAATAAAGAGCATAAGCGCATGAAAATTGCTTTTTTGACTTCGTTTGACCCGCTCGATAGACGCTCATGGTCAGGCACGGTTTACCACCTGGTCAAGGCTCTTGAGGAGCACTGCGGCGAGATATCTTACATCGGTCCAATGAAAGTCCGGCAGAAGACAATTGGGAAGATCATCAATAAGTGTTCGCGGCTTCTCTTGAAGAAGGGCTTTGAATACAACGCCAGTTTCTTAATAGCAAAAAAATATGCAAAAGTCGCTGCGCAAAGGCTGGCGGGACGTGATTTTGATGTGATTATCACAGTTGCCGGTTCCCCTGAAATAGCTTTTTTGAAGACAGATACCCCCATCGTGTTGATAGAAGACGCGACCTTTGCAATATTGCATAATTATTATCCTCAATATACAAATCTTCTGAAAACATCAATTCATCAAACAAATATGACCGAGCAGCTGGCTATCAGTAAAGCCAGTATGATGATCTATTCCTCGGAATGGGCAGCGCGCTCTGCCGTTGAGATCTACCATGCAGATGAAAGAAAAGTACATGTCGTTCCTTATGGAGCAAATTTTGAGACGTCTCCTGCTAAAGACGGGGTGTTGCAGAAGAAAAAATCGGCGCATTGTAGATTGCTGTTTATGGGCGTCAACTGGCAAAGAAAAGGCGGCGAAATCGCGTTTGAGACGCTTTTGAAGCTAGAGGAGTTGGGGATAGCGGCTGAACTTGTTGTTTGTGGGTGTACTCCCCCTAAAGAGTTTGCCCACGAAAGAATGACGGTGATACCGTTCCTGGATAAGAACGATGAAAAACAGCGCGAAGAAATCAATAAGCTATTTGTGAGGTCTGATTTTCTGCTTTTACCAACCAGGGGTGATTGTACGCCCATCGTTTTCTGTGAAGCAAATGCATTTGGTTTGCCCGTTATCACAACCAATACTGGCGGCGTACCAGGGATAATCAAAGATGGAGAAAACGGTTTTATGCTCCCCTTGAGCGCTAGAGGAGCTGAATACGCTGAGGTTATTGCAAAGATTTACCGGGATGATCAGCGCTATGCTGAACTGGTGAAATCGAGTAGAGCAGCGTTTGATGACAAACTGAACTGGGATGCGTGGGGAACTACTGTAAAGAAACTGCTCGACGAGTTGCTTTCTGCCGGAGTCTGAATATTGGTGGTGAAGGCGACCGCCAGGGTCTCCTCCCCACATCCTCACTACACCCGTCCCTACAATGACTACTACAGCGCCTCCACAATGGACCATTCTCTAGAACAATCTTCCAATTGGGAGAAACCTTAACCAGATTGAAATATTCGCAATCATATCTTAACTTGTTCACTACCAGCAACATAGAGGTCCCCGGTTAAACTATGGACATCGCGGATGTAATTAACAAAGGAGACCATCAATCATATGGAGCAGGTATCAGCAACCTTGCCAAATAGATCTCATGAAGGGTCAGCTTCCCCGGCGACGTTAGCTATGAACGCCGGTGTTCTACATACAGAGCCTCTCTCGTCAGGCAGGCTCAGCGTTCTCCCTATTCGCGAACCATCACAGTTGTACTTCGTCTCAAAACGCCTGCTTGATATTGTTCTCTCGGTTATCGGAATCGTTTTTCTTTCCCCGGTCTTTTTAGTCATTGCTGTTTGCATCAAATTGGATGACGGTGGTTCTATCCTCCACTTCCGGGAAATCATAGGCAAGCATGGCAGGCGCTTCTACGCTCTCAAGTTTCGCACCATGATACCCGACGCCGATACTTACCTGGCTAAGCATCCAGAATTGATGCAGAAATTCAAACAGAATATGAAGTTGGTGCGCGATCCTCGTATCACACGCATTGGAAAATTCCTGCGAAAGACCAGTCTGGACGAGTTGCCACAGTTGTTTAATGTGCTGGTTGGGCAAATGTCATTGGTGGGGCCGCGCATGATTCATCCAAGCGAGTTACCTCGTTATCGTGAGTTTGGTCAGAAACGCCTCTCCGTAAGACCTGGCATTACCGGCCTGTGGCAGATCAGCGGTCGCCAGCACATCTCCTATGAGGAGCGCATTCAGCTCGATATGCAATATATCGATACGCGCTCTTTTGTCGCCGATTTCGCAATCCTTGTGAAGACGTTGAAAGTATTCGTCATCCACACAGGAGCCTGATAAATAACAAGAAATCTCTTTCCCGCATCTGACAAGGGCGGGGACAAGCCTCGCCCGTACCCTGTACGGTAAGGATCGTGCTTCGTATAGGGTACGGGTGGGGCTTGTCCCCGCCCTGGCGCTTCCTGGAGCCATTATAACCATTGGATGTGATAATGCACTGCCATAATCGTTGTAAAGGGTGAAAGGATGCGAAGCAAAATGGAAGAGGAACATACATCAACAACGGCGGTCTCGACAGTTGATGCTGAGCTACCAGGCATAGCAGAAAGCTTTCCGTCTGCAGACGATGAGTTGTTAGAAGATGAGTCGTCAGGTCAAGATCGATATATAGGCATAGGATTATTTCGCTTTCGCTTTGACCTGGCAAATTTCCGCCCGGGCCGCGATTTCTCACAACGGCGTTTTAGCATCGCAGAAGCGGCTGTGCTGCTCATGATGGCATATATCGCGTCACGTGGATTGGGAGTGGTACGTCAGAGCATCTTCAATGCCGTCTTTGGCACCAGCGCGGCAGCAAACGCCTACTATGCGGCTTTCCGCCTGCCCGATTACCTCTTTAGCTTGATTGCGGGCGGCGCGCTGACACATGCCCTTGTACCAGTGTTTGTCTCCTATGATCAAGAGCATGGACGCGCGGCCGCGTGGCGCTTGACCAGCCTCGTCTTTAATATATTGCTTGTCGCGCTTACCGCCGCCTTGTTGGCCGCTGAATTTTTCGCTCCCGCGTTCGTCGGCCATTTACTCGTGCCCGGCTATTCGCTATCTGAACAGGCGCTTACTACTTCTCTGACGCGCATCATGCTGGTGCAGCCACTCATCCTGGGGCTTGGAACAGTGGTAACTGCTGTATTAAGCAGCAAGCGTCAGTTCTTGTTGCCGGCGTTCGCCGTTGCCGTCTACAATATCGGACTGATTGGCGGGCTGCTCTTTACGCTGGCGATCCCGAAAATAGGCATCTATGGCCCCACTTGTGGTGTGCTGGTCGGTGCTCTCTTCCATGTAGGAGTGCAGATCCCTGGCATTGTGAAGCGCAAAGCGCGCTATTTCTTCGCCTGGAATCTCACGGACCCCGGACTGCGCCAGGTATTGCGCCTGCTCGGCCCGAACGTCGCCACAGTTGCCATCTCCTCGACCGGATTTATTATAGATACCGCCTTTGTGTCCTATCTCACCGATAAGTCGAGCCTGGCGGCGCAACATAATGCCTCCATGGTCTTTGCCCTGCCGGTCGCTTTGCTGGCCCAGGCTGTCGCGCAGTCAGCCTTGCCGCCGCTATCGGCGTTGGCGACAAAGGGCCACTATCTGCGCCTGCGCCGCCTGATGATTAAAGTCGTGGGAGCCGCACTGCTGCTGGGTTTGCTTGCAGCGGTCTTCCTGTGTGTTCTGGGAAGACCCATGATTCATATTCTCTTCCAGCATGGCGCGTTTAAAAAACATGCGACCGACCTGACCACCCTCGCTTTGATTGGTTACGCCGTTGGATTGCCGGGCGCCATCGCCTCTGGGTTGTTCACGAGCACATTCTATGCCCTCAAGAATGCGCTGGTCCCGCTTTTCACCAGCATCTTTAACATCGCTGTGCATGTCGGGCTGATCTTCTTTCTGCTAACCATCTGTACGGGGGAGAATGCAATTCTTGCTGTTCCACTTGCAGTCAGTGGCTCCTCTACCGCCGAAGCTATTTTGCTCGGCCTGTTACTCTTCTTGAGCTTTCGTTCAAAGATAGCGGGAGAACTGCGTCAAGCTTAGTCCTCGAAGGTTTTAACCAGGGGTAGCGTCTGCTTGATCAAGTCTGCCGCCAGTTCGAAAGGGAACAGGCCGGTGTTGATAAGCAGGTGGTACAGTTCGGGGTAATGCTGACCGGAGCCATAGTAGCGGCGTAAATAAGCCCCATGCTCATAATCGCGTCTTTCAACCATCCTGGTTGCTTGAGCGCGCTCCACCTGGCTGTGTCGCATCACGTTTTCGATGCGCTGGTTAAGCGGCGCGAAAATATAGATGTGCAGGGTGCGCGGCTTATCTTTCAATAAAAATTGCGAACCTCGCCCGATAATCACCGCATCGCCAGCCGTTGCCAGTTCCAGAATGACGCGCCGCGTCAATTGCCAGTAAACCAACTCCTGCGATTGTGCGGAGGGGCGTCTCGGGTTGAGGATAGTGTCGAGATTTACGGCAAAAGGGCCGTTGTTTTGCAACGCCTCAAGCACATGCCGCGCCATGCCGATGGTTTGCTCATCTCGACGCGCCGCTTGTTCGATGCCGACGCCCAGTCGCCTGGCAACTTCACCAATAATTTCGTGGTCGAGATACAGCAACCCGCTTTCATGGGCCACGATGCGCCCTATCTCAGAGCCGCCGCTGCCAAACTGACTAGAAATGGTCACAATAGCTTTGCCCTCTGCCGGTATGCCCGATGGCAGGGCATCGTCGCTCAAGGTGGTTTCTGGAAGAGGTTGTGTCTCGTGCTGGTTGTCCTTTGCCTGGGGTTGTTGCTGACCGCGTCCGCGAAATAGGTTGAGCATGATTGTCCTTGCTAGAGCTAGCACTATGTATATAACATCATACTACAATGTAGAGGGGTGTTAGTGCAAGTATTGTTGCAGGGCAGCTTATCTGAATATAGCCTTTAGATTTTCCCATGCGCTGCTGTTCGTTTGGAAGGTGATGGCGTTTCCATCCTGGCTCAAGCCCACGTTGTAGATTTGACTGGCATCGAGCTTCCAACGGACTATGCCTGTGTTCCCGTCGATGCCATATAATGTCTGGTGATTGCACTTGCCCAGGTCGCTGAGCAGGCAGGCTGTCACAAAGAGCATGCCGCGCGTGTTGAAGACGATGCGCGAGCCTTGATAGACAAGCTGAGCTTGCGCCCCTGGCTGGAAGGTCCAATGCACCAGGTTCGTTTTCACGTCAAACGCGACCAGGGACTGTTGGTTGGCGTTGCCATCGAGATTGTTGAAGACGACGGCGTAGACCAGCGAGCCATCCTGGGAGATTGTCGCATCTGAAACCCCGGCCAGGTCGTTATGCGTCCAGAGGATGGTTTGAGTCGAAGCATCAAAAGCTTCGATGGTTCTACCGCCATATAAGATGAATTCGCTGCCGGTTGCGACGATACCCCCCGGCGTATGAGGATTGCCGGTGCCGAGGCCGGACAGTGTCCAGCGCTCAGCGCCGTTCGCAAGATCAAGCGCGTGGTACATATCGCTGCGCCGGATAAGCAGGACACCAGCGCCGGTCGCCATCTGTCCTTCTTCCAGCGTGGCAAAGCTGCTATTCGCTTCCGCGATTGCATCGCGCCATTGAATCTGACCAGATAGCGTGTCAAGCGCGTACACCTCATTGTTTACCTGCCAGTAGATGAAGCGTCCACGCGTCGTCAGTAATGCTCCAAAGTCAGGCGCAGCGTTACCCTGCTCGCGCGGCCCAAATATGCGCCATGCAATGACGCCGCTGCTCTTATCGACCGCGATGAGCTGCGCGACCTGGTTGCCCTGCAGCGCCCGTGCGGCGATATAGATGAATTGCGAGTCTGCTCCGATAATGACGCTGTCCTCTAATTCGCCTGCCTTGACGATATCGCTTTGCCACAGAACACGCCCGGTGCTGCTATCCAGCAGGTAGAGCGCCAGAAAATGGGCCACGGGATTCTGATAGGCGGGATCATCCGGCGCGTAACGATAATTCAGGATAGCAGGCCCATTCAGAGCGGCCAGCATGGTTCCGGGCTGCGTTGCGAACTGAGGGAAAGAGAAAGTTGCTTCCCCTGAGGGGATAGTCCAGCGGAGCGTGCCTTTACTATCCAGCGCGGAAAGTTGATAGGAATGGTCTCCGACTGCTGTAACAAGCAGGCCCCCCTGGTCATCGGTTCCAGTCAGGGTGGTCGGTGATGATAAAGCGTGCTGCCACATAGCTTTGCCGCTGCTGGCTCCAACGAAGTTAAAGAATGATTGTTCGCGATTTAGCTGCAGGTAGGTCAGGATACCCGTGCAGGTGAATGCTGCCACAATGATTAATGCGAACAGGAGACGCGAGAAGCGCCATAACCGCGCGCTCCATTTGAGAGGCGCGAAGAGATAGCGAGGGAGCAAGCGCAGCCGGTAACTCATCTTGCTCAGCCGCACCTTAAACGGTAGCGCCCACAGCAGGATGAGAGCGAGTAAGCTGGCAAGCGCAAAGATCGCAACTATAAGGAGCAGCAGGCGCAGCCGCGAGCCACTGCGCAGGGTTGTTGCAGCGCCGGTCTGCGCGCTGAAAATGCTCAGGGTGTTGTTGGCTACTTGCAGCATGTTGGGTGCAGCCGCGGAGACGCCCGCCAGTCGCATACTCCAACGCTGCGAGCCGCTGCCGCTATCGAAGGCGCTCAGTGTATGGCTGCCATCCGCCTGCGCCAGCTCGAGCAGAACCAGTCCCTGCGTTGAATCGACGAAAGGCGCGAAGACTCGTCCCGCGTCGGCGCTGGTGAAACCCGTGTCGATACGTTCCGACCAGCGCTGTGAGCCTGTAGATGCATCAACGGCGAAAAGCCAGAGCTGCTGCTGCGCCTGCTGCTCGTCCCAGACGATGCCCGTCGCGTAAAGCACGTTATTGGTGCTTGAAAGGCCCGCCTGGTAGAACTGCGCCTCTGTCAGCGTGTCGCTGCTGCCGTTGGCCGCGCGCGGCTGGCTGTTGAACGACCAGGCGATAGCGCCGCTTTGCGCGTCAAAAGCCGTGAGGCCGCTCGCTCCCACTGCGATGAGCGCAGGGTGACGCGCCTGCTCGAAGAGCAGGGTGCGCGCTGGCGCGGCAGCTTGCCAGAGAATAGCGCCTGTGGAAGCGTTCAGCGCGTAAACGGTATGATCGGCGGCGACGTAAAGCGTTTCTCCGGCCAGCAACAGAGGTGGCGCGTAGGCCAGGGTATCCGCTAGTTGTTGCGTCCAGCGCGGCGCGCCGCTTTGCAAGTCGTAAGCGGCCACGATGCCCTGGCGCGCTGATTTGACTGTATAAACGGTAGAGCTATCAAAGGCGGGTGCGAAGGCATGCGCTCCCAGGGATGGCGCATCACCCGGCGCCTGCCAGAGCGCCCTCCCGGCGCTGGTCATGACCTGCAAGCCGCCAGCATCCTCGATCGCCAGCTTGTGACCTGGCGCGATGCTCAACGTAGCTCGACCGGGCGGCGCCGAAAACTCGCGGCTGACGTTCCATGAAGTATCACTGCCCGAGAGTGAAAGCACCTGTTGTTGCTTTGATTGTGTGGTTGAGACGCCCAGCAGCAGCGATGATTGGTCCAGCGCGGGATTGGTCAGCGAGCTGATATCCTGGAAAACTCCCAGGTCTTGCTGCGCCAGCGTCTTTCCACTGGTGGCATCGATGTGATACAGGTAGAGATGCGTTTCGTTCAAATTTTGCCATAACAGCAGCGAACTGGTAATCAACAAGATAAGCGAGAACAGTGCGACCGCGTGCCTGATTAAAGGCCGTCGTAAAAGTGTTCGGAGCTGCACAAGCTCAGGCCGCGGCAGTTCAATTTTGATGGCAGGTGGTGTCTTCAGCTCGGGCCACGGCCAGGGCGTGTCTGGAATGTCTAATTGCTTGCTAGTGGCTGGTAAGGGTGTGTCCGGGATGTCTAATTGCTCGCTGATAGGTGGCAATGGAGTATCTGGTATGGCCGGAGCTTCTTGCTCACTTTCAGCAGTTTCAGGCAGCGGGGTATCAACCAGGGCATAGTAAACTTCTTCCTCAACCACAAATTCACCTTCCAAGAAGTCCCCCTCAACAGCAGGCATATCATAGTCTTCGAAAGGCGCTTCCTTAACCGGGGGAGTGGCATCAGCCTCGCTGGATGCTGCTTCCTCCACCAGATTATCCGTCTCGGCTTCGCCAGGCATACGCATAGCGGGACGTTTCATGGTCTCTTCTAACTCAGACGCCGCCGCTTCCGACTCCAGTTCAGTCAATAAGGCGTCCAGTTCGGCATCAATCAAGAGCAGGGGGCGACTGCTTGTATCTTTTGGTTTCACCGGCGTGGGGTCAGGTTCAGGCTCAAACTGCAAAACGTCCGCTTCGACTTCAACACCCGATTCAACCTCTACGTCCGCTTCGACTTCTATAGTATCTGCATGTTTGGATATATCGGTGGAAAGAACAGGCGAATCAGCTTCAGCATCCGTCACAATTTCCTGAGTCTCCGGGGCCGCTGCTTGTTTTTTGACCGGCCTCGCCGTGCGCCGTCTTGTTGGTGGAGCGGATTTCTTAGACGGTGCCCGCCTGGTCAAAGGTGTACCCGAGACAGATCCAACCCGCGTAGAAGCAGTGGCATCCGCGGGCTTTTGCTGTTTCCTGGGCCGTGTTTTTTTAGGCGATGAGCCATTCGTCCCGTTGGCACCATTTGATTCGGCCAGTTTGGGCGTCGTTTTGCGAGTTGAGGAACGCTTTTTATGTCCATTCCCATTCCCGTTAGCTGAGTTTTGCCGCCTGCTGCGGGTTGGTTCTGGTATAAGTTCTTCCTGTTGAATTTGCTTTTCCGCCATCCTGCTGAATCTTTCTGTACTGTAGTTCTCAGTCCCTTACTATATCAAACCGTGCGCAAATAGCAAAGAAGTTAAGGGAATTAGTTAATTTAGTACTATATACTCTCTCTTTGAGCACGCCATAACTCAATCGCCGTAGAAGAGTTTTTAAGTATCCGCAGTAAATACGTCGATTTATTTAGATTAGATTGAAGCTTGTATATTGAAGTTATGCCATTCGATTGTAAAGGGAAAAATGCCAATGAACGCCTACCTGGTCTTCACAACGGTATGCACGCTCTTGCTATTGTGGTGGGTGATATATCGTATTATCCGCCCGTTCAAATGCACCTGTGGGTTCAAGACACGCTCATCGAAAAGATTCAAGAAGCATGCGCTACAAAGTCATCGATGGCACTGAGTGTCGCTCACAAAAGAAGAAGTGATGAGAGATAGCATACCAGGCCTCGATTAGCTCTAATAGAGCCAATTATGGTACTATATATAATATCCGGCTTATAGTTCCAGGGGGATACAGGCTTATGGACACGCTGAATCTACACCAGCTCAACACATTTCAGATCGTTGCCAAACATTGTAGTTATGTGCGCGCGGCGGAGGAACTGCACTTTAGCCAGCCGGCCGTGTCGGCGCAAATTCGTCATCTCGAAAATTCGATGGGCGTCAGATTATTTGAGCAAATAGGCCGCAAGACGCATCTTACGCAGGCGGGGGAAGAACTCTACATTTACAGCCAGAAAATATTCTCGCTTATCGATGAGACCATGGGAATTATGGAGATGCTGCGCAGCCCCCACTATGGCCGTCTGAGCGTCGGAGCTGATACAACGGTCGGGTCGTATGTAATTCCGGCTCTGCTGGGAAAGTTCCGGCAGAGTTTTCCCGCTGTCGAGATCGAGTTAGAAGTCTTGAATCGTGCCTCACTGATTGATGCGCTGCTGAGCAATCGCGTTGATATGGCGGTGATGGGGGCGGTTCCCGATGACACGCCTGTCGAAATCGAGCCATTCGCGTATAATCCACTGGTCTTAATTGCTGAGCCTAAGCATCGCCTGGCGGGAAAAATTGATGTATCGGTCAAGGAACTGGGACGCGAACATTTTCTATTACGCGAACCGGGTTCTGGCACGCGCTCTTCCCTGGAAGCCACGCTGAGAGAGGCGGGTGTTCCTTTACAGATCAGCATGCAGGTGGGAAATAACAGCGCCATCAAGCAGGGTGTGGCGGCTGGCCTGGGCATTGCGCTTATATCGCGCGTGGCGCTGGACATGGAGTTGGAAACCAACCGCCTGGTGATCCTGGATGTCGAGGGTTTCCCTATCATGCGCCAGTGGCGACTGGTTCACTTGAAGGATAAGTATCTCTCTCCCACCGCGCAGGCCTTCAAAGCGTTCATGCTGCTCAACGCGGATCGACGATTGCGTAGGAAACAGCCAGGATAAAGGAGAATAGAGGCATATGGATAGCCGGCTCGATGCTGATAAACAGGCCGTTGTCGATGAGGTCAGGCGTTTTGTAGACCGCGAGGTCATTCCTGTAGCGCATGAACTGGAGCAGCATGATACCTACCCTGTAGAACTGATCGAGAAACTGAAAACGTTAGGTATCTTCAGTGCCACCATCCCTGAAGCTTATGGCGGCCTCGGTTTTGACTTCTTGACCTATTCGCAGATCATCGAGCAGCTTTCGCGCGGCTGGATGAGCCTGGCCGGCATCGTCAATACACATGTGTTGGTGGCACACATGATCGCCACTTTTGGCACCGGGGAGCAGCGCCGCTATTTTCTGCCTGTCATGGCGGAAGGCGAGAAGCGCGGAGGCATCTGTCTTTCGGAAGCCAACGCAGGCAGCGATGTGCAGGCCATCACCATGACAGCTGCCCGCGATGGCAGTGACTACCTGCTCAATGGCTCCAAGCTGTGGGTAACAAATGGAGTGCGCGGCAGTATTTTCGCGGTGCTGGCGCGCACGAATCCTGGTGCGCACCCACCCTTTCGCGGCATGAGCGTCTTTATCGTCGAAAAAGGCACACCAGGTATGAGCGCTGGTCGCACCTTCGAGAAGCTTGGCTACAAGGGAGTCGAGACGGCTGAACTGGTCTTCGACAACGCGCGCGTCCCAGCAGCGAATCTGCTGGGCGGCGTCGAAGGTGAGGGCTTCAAGCATGCTATGAGCGGCCTGGAAGTTGGACGTATCAACGTGGCCGCGCGCGCCGTCGGGGTAGCGCAGGCTGCTTTCAACGACGCCATTCGTTACGCGCAGCAGCGCCAGACCTTCGGCAAGCCCATCGCGCAGCACCAGGCCATCCAGATCAAGCTGGCCGACATGGCGACCAGAATCGAGGCTGCGCGCCTTTTGCTGCAACAGGCTGCGCAGAAAAAAGATCGCGGCGAACGCTGTGATCTGGAAGCAGGCATGGCGAAGCTCTTCGCTACCGAGATGTGCCAGGAAGTCACGCTCGAAGCCATGCGCATTTACGGCGGATATGGTTACACCAGAGAGTTCAACGTGGAGCGCTACTACCGCGATGCCCCTTTTATGCTCGTCGCCGAAGGCACCAGCGAGATCCAGCGCCTGGTGATCGCCCGCCAATTGTTGGAGAAATACAAGGTATAAACTGTAGACCTATGCAGAGATTAGGAGAAACGCATGCAATTCGGCAGATGCTTTGAAGACTTTGAGATCGGCTCGGTCTACAAACACTGGCCTGGACGCACCATCACCGAATACGACGATACGCTCTTCAGCATGCTCACTATGAACCACAATCCACTGCACATCGATGCCTTCTATAGCGAGACTACACAGCACAAGCAGCGATTAGTGGTAGGCCCGCTTATTTTCAGTATCGCCCTGGGTATGTCGGTTCCAGATGTGAGTGGCAAAGCCATCGCCAATCTTGAATTTGAGAATGTGCGGCATCTCGGCCCGACCTTCCACGGCGATACCATTTACGCCGAAACGAAGGTGCTGGACAAGCGGCTATCGAGCAGCAAGCCCGATCGCGGCATTGTGACGGTTGAAACCATCGCCTATAACCAGCGGGGAGAAAACGTCCTCTCCTTCAAACGGCGGGTAATGGTTCCCACCAGGGCAGCCGGCGAGGCCTGGCAGCGTGAGTGGGACGAGAAGATGACCAGGCTGCGCGAGGGCCAGGGCGAGGACAAATAATATTATAAGGAGGTAAAGAGGGCATGATGCGCCTCAGACGATCAGAACTCTCAACGCCCGCCAGCAACGAGCGCATGATAGAAAAAGCCGCTGCCAGCAATGCCGACCTGGTATTTCTTGACCTGGAGGACTCCGTTTCTCCCAATGAGAAGGTGGGAGCCAGGACGAAGGTCATACATGCTCTCAAAACCCTGGATTGGGGCAAGAAGACCCGCGCGGTGCGTATTAACGACCTTGAAACTGAATACGCCTACCAGGATATCATTTCCATCGTTGAGGAGGCTGGCGAGTACCTTGATATCATCATCATCCCCAAAGTGCAGACCGCAAAAGATGTATGGTGGGTTGATGTGCTGCTCACGCAAATTGAGAAGCGGTTGAAACGCACGCGGCGCATTGGTCTCGAAGTCCTTATTGAAGAAGTAGAGGCTATGCTTAATGTAGAGGAGATAGCCCGTTCAAGTTCGCGTTTAGAAGCGATCATCTTCGGTCATATCGACTACAGCGCATCGCAGGGCATCGACCCAACTCTTGCCGGGAACGACCTCGACACCTATCCCGGTGATCTCTGGCATTATGCCCGCAATAAAGTAACAATAGCCGCTCGTGCCGCCGGTATCGATGCCATAGATGGCCCCTACCTCGACTTCAAGAATGCCGGTGGCTATCGTAGAGAATGCGTGCGCTCGAAAGTGCCGGGTATGGTGGGCAAGTGGGCCATTCACCCCGGTCAGATCGATATCGCCAACCAGGTCTTCTCACCCACACCCGAAGAAGTCGCGCGCGCGCGCAAACTCGATGCGCTCTATACAGATGCGCAGGCGCAAGGTTTGGGCGCGGTGGCCTACGAGGGGAAGATGATTGATGTCGCAGTCATTAGAAGCGCGCGCAATGTTATTCAGAAAGCGGACCTGATCGGGATGTAACTCTCTCCACATGGTACACTTAGAAAAAACGAAAAAAAGGAGAGTGTCTCATGATTGAAAAAGTGCGCCTGGCCGAAAAGTTCGCGCAGTTTCACGATACCTGGAGTCCGAAGATTGTCGGTGAGTTGAATGACTCCCACGTAAAGCTTGTCAAACTACAGGGAGAATTTGTCTGGCATCATCACGAGAACGAAGACGAAATGTTTCTTGTCATAAGCGGGCACCTGGTCATTAAGCTGCACGAGGGAGATATCCACCTGGATGCGGGAGAATTTGTGATCATCCCACGTGGCGTTGAGCACCTGCCGGTCGCCGAACAGGAGGTCCAAGTGCTGCTGCTGGAACCCAAAACGACGCTCAATACCGGCTCTGTGACCAACGAACGAACAGTTAAAGACCCCGAGAGGCTCTAAAGTGCGCCGATTGAAGTTTGACGACCGCGAGGGTCGCCACTACTATACACGAATGGAGCAGCTTTTCAGGCCGTAGTATAGTAGTGGCGACCCTCGCGGTCGTCATGCCTGGATGCTTTATGAAGGAGCACAAAACGTGAAATGTGCATCGAGTCTGCTCAAACGCCGGTTGTTGATGATATCTTTAATTGTGTTCGTGCTGTCCGCGTGCAGCCAGGCTGGCAACAACCCTGCGACTCGCACAGCGACTCCAACTCCAGCAGATACCTTACGCGGCGGTGGGAGTTGTGTCATGTTGGGGCAACATCCACAGCCTCCGTATGACAATGTGCGCGTCAGCCACGACAGTTACCTGGCGCACAGCGAACCAATGCTGGTTGAAAATCCACACAATCCGCTCGATCTCGTCGGCGGCTCCAAATTCTTCACCAATCCCGCGCGCTATCAATTCCAGATTGGCTACTTCTACTCGTTTGATGGTGGCTGCACCTGGACGGATGGAGGAGTATTTCCAGGTTTTCAGCAGGAATATACTGACACCTCGGATATTACCTTTGCTTTCGGCACGCATAACGATGTCTATGCAGCAGTGCTGTATGAAACGCACGGCGGCATGAGTGGTATCGCGGTCTCGACCTCACATGATGGCGGTAAGACTTTCGGGAATCCGGTGAGCGTGTTTGAGAGCAATGAAAGCCAGGTCTTTAACGATAAACCCTGGATGGTCGTTGACCAGACCGGTGGGCCGCGCAACGGGTATATTTATCTCGCCTGGTCTTACGATTATGGCAATGACTGTGGAGCAGGTAATCCCTGTGTTGAGGAGGTAGCTTTTTCTCGTTCAACTGACGGCGGGAATACGTTCTCAGCGCCGCGTTTAATTGAGGGCAGCGCCCCGTTCTGCGCAAATTCTCTGCCGGATCGCCCATCTCATTCGACAAGGTGCGATGGAGCTATAGGCGCTACTCCCGTAATTGCTCCCGGCGGTATGCTGGCGGTGGCTTACTTAAACTCTTACTCAGCTATTGAACCATCCGGGAAAGGGATTCCCGACAGATTGCTTGTAGTGACATCGTCCGACGGAGGAACGACCTGGACTCAGCCGGTGTCAATCGCCACCATTCACGATATCTATGGCTATTTCCCGCCCGAACGCTACCGCAATCTTTCCCTGCCGGCCTTCGCCTGCGATCCGCAAACGGGCCAGTTGTATATCACATGGTCGGATAAGGGAACGGGCGATGCTGACATCTTGTTCAGTACGTCGCGGGGTCACGGGCAAACATGGTCAGCGCCTCTACGCGTGAATGACGATGCACTGCGCAACGGCGCAAACCAGTTCCAGCCGCAGATGGCCGTCGCCCCCGATGGCGTCATCAGCATCTCCTTCTTTGATACGCGCCTTGACCCATCACACAAGCTGATCGATGTCTACCTGGCGCAGTCCATCGATCATGGTGCGACGTTTCTCAAAAATATGCGTGTTACGACGCAAAGCTGGGACCCGGCGGTTGATGCTCCCGTAGATGGGTACGGCTCGCAGTTCATCGGTGATTACCAGGGGCTGGCCGCCGATAACCGCTTCGCGCATCCTTTCTGGAATGATACGCGCACCGGCGCTCAGGAGATCTTCACGGCTGCCGTCCCCAGCGCTTCTCCTTAAAAGCATGTTTATCCAAGCTCGACATCGGCATAGCGGAACTGGACAAGGCCAATAACCAACAGGACAATGGCCACGCCGACCATACCCAGGAAGTTGCCCCAGTTCATGCCCTGGAAAATTGGGTTGCCGTACAGGTGGAAGATGGAGAGCGACATGAGCCACGAGGGCATCTGGATCGCCCCTTCGAGCGTTTCCTCCAGGAAGGACAGGGCGAGATAGGCGGTCAGGATGCCCAACACGGCCCCGTAACGCAGGCGTCCGGCCAGGGCGAAGACCGCGCTTATGGTAATCAGCGCCAGGGGGAACATACTGAAGCTGGCAGCCAGCACTCTGCCCTGGTCTATGTTCAGATTAATTAGCTGCGCTCCGCTGATGAGAGCGAGCCAGGTCAGGACAGGAGCCAGCAGCGCCAGGAGAATATTTGCGCCCAGGCGTTCTAGCTGGACCCGTAGCCGAGATTGAGGGGTGCTGAAAATCAGTTCCAGGCGTCCATTTTCCAGGTCCGCGGACCACTTCAAGGCCAGCGTGAGCGCAAGGATCACGACCAGGGCTGGCATGAACGAGAAAAGGATGGTGCCCAGCACACCCGCGTTGGTGCTGGTTGGGGTATCGAAAAAGAGTTTTTGCAGCCAGGGGGTCTGTTGCACGATTTTGTAGAACGGCCCCTGGACTTTGGGAGTAAGGATCAGGATATAGGCACAAAAGGCCACGATGCCCAGCAGCCACCAGAAGGAAGACCAGCGCTCTGCGAAGAGAGTATGCAAGCTGATGGTGCGCGTTGAGACTGCGCGTTCGGCCCGGCTCAGACTGCGCGTGGCCTGTTGCGTGTCCTTTGCTCTCTCCCGCCATGCAAACGCCGGTCTGCCAACATCGCGCCTGGCGAAGAGGACGAAACTGAGCGCTGCGCAGAGCGCGGAGAGGCCCAGGAGGGGCAGTACCGCCAGAGGTTGGTTCTGGAAACCGGGAATGAGCGGCCGGTTGAGATTGTAATAATAGAACGGTGAAAGGTACTGCACCCAGCTGCCACTTGCCACCCGTCCGGTGATATCCAGGAGCGCGGCCAGCAGCAGTACACCACTCGCCCATCCGGCAGCAGCGCTGCGACTGGCGGTCAATTGGGAGAGCAAAAGCGCCACCATGCTAAAGAAGAAGGCCAGTAGACTTAGATTAAGTCCTGTCAACAACGCTCTCACAAAGTCGATATGACCGCCAGCAAGACGGGCTTCGCCTGCCACGGCGCCCAGCGCGAACAGCACTGCGATCACGATCAGCGCGATACAGAGCGCGCTGATCTTCTCTAGCAGCAGGCGGGCGCGTGGCTGTGGCGTGGCGAGCAGGACATCCATCGTGCCGCGTTCCTCTTCCCCGCGCACCAGGCGAGAACCGGCCAGGATAGGCCAGAAGCTGAGCAGGAGCGGCAGGACGGTTTCCAGGTAGCGAAAGGTGATATATCCCTCGGGGGTCTGCATCGCGTAGGGCTGGCCGAGAAAGCCGAGCAGGGGCGCGAGGCTGACAAAGCCCGCAAGAACTGCCGGTGTAGCTGTGGCGAATCCGGCGACCATGAGCAAAGCCATTCCGTAGCCCCAGCCCAGCATCGGTACCCGGAAATCTCTGAGCGATTTGCTCAAAACGCTGCGAAACATAGTATTACCTCTCTCCGGCGAGCGCGGCCGGTGACTGCTCCGGCTCGTAGAAATGCAGGAAGACCTCTTCCAGCGAAGGCTCGTGCGTAACAATGTTTGTCGCGCCGTGCTGGCTCGCGATTTGAATGGTCTCGGTCAGTTCGCCCTGTACGTTCAATTGCAGGGTGCGCTCATCTGCGCCCGGAGCGACTTTGACTATGCCAGCAACATTTTTGAACCACTCGACAGAAGCGGGACCGGCGAAAGCGATCTCCACCTCATGCTGGCGGATGTTTTTGAGGGCCGAGACATGATCGGTTTTGATGAGTCGCCCTTCGCGGATAATCGCCACGCGGTCGCATGTCTGTTCTACCTCGGGCAGGATGTGCGAGGAGAGAAGGACGGTGTGCCCCTCGGCGTGAACCTCGGCCACCATTTTGTAGAATTCCTGCTGATTGAGTGGATCGAGACCGCTGGTCGGCTCGTCTAGGATCAGGAGACGCGGCTTATGCATAAATGCCTGCACCAGTCCCAATTTTTGTTTGTTGCCGTGCGAGTACTCTCGAAAGCGTTTGCCAGGATCGAAGCCCAGGCGCTCCACCAGTTCGCGAACGTAGGCCTGGTCTACGCCGCCGCGTAGATGGCCCAGGTATTCGATGATCTGCGCGCCGCGCAGGCCGGGATCGAAGGTGAACTCGCCGGGCAGGTAGCCGACCAGCTTCTTGACTTCAGTAGAGTTTTGCCAGCAGTCGAGGCCGCCTATCGTGGCGTTGCCGCTGTTCGCGCGCAGCAGGCCCATCAGGACGCGCATAGTGGTGGTTTTGCCCGCGCCATTGGGACCTAGAAAGCCAAAGACTTCACCCTCCTGGATAGCGAAGGTCACGTCGATAATGCCCCGGCTCTTGCCGTAGCTCTTAGTGAGATGGTTGGTTTGAATGATGGTAGCCATACACTTTTCCTTTTTGCCAGACCTGACTGGCGTGAAATTGGATTATGATTTCGTATCAGCGTTGTTGCCTGGTGAGACAACCCATTCCTTTAGCCCTTCAGCGTCAACAATGGGCACAGAACCTGTGGGCGCTCCCAGAATGCGCTCAAGCGCGTCGGTATAGGCTTCGGTTGTGTCCTCCATGCGCCGCAGAAGGTCATTATTTGGCTCACACGAGAGGAGCAACCAGGCAATAGTATCCCCCAGGTCAAAGACAAGGGACACGACCAATTCGCCTGCCTGGTTGGCGTAGGTTGTTGTTAAGACGCCTTCATGGATGCCTTGATGAATGATTTCTGCCAGAAGAGGCGCTGCCTGTTTGATCGCTCTTGCGCGCATTTTCTGGCGGAAGATGGCGTTGTCATCGGCGTATAAGACGCGCAAAAGCGCGAGAAAAAAAGTCTTCCGCGCAGTTTTCCAACGCGCGAGTGTAGGATAGAAGTGTTGGAGTTTTTCGAGGGCAGACAGGTGAGGATCATGCGCAATGGGGATGAGAAGCTGTTCCGCCTCTTCCGCCATTCGTTCGATCAGCGCTTCCAGCAATGCCTGTTTCGAGTCAAAGTAGTGATAGAACGCCCCTTTGGAAATCTGGAGATCGTCCAGCATGTCCTGGATCGTCATCTGCTCATAGCCTTTAGTGTAGATGAGCCTTTGAGCTACATCGAGGATTTCGTTGCGTTTGACTGCATATTCTTTTTCTTTGACGATGCGTGCCATAGTTCCTTCTCTTTGATTAAACCGACCGCCGGTTTATTTATAAGAGAAGTGTACCAGACAAATTGGTTTGTTGTCAATGTCGGAAGCACAGGCTTACTTATTCTCCGGCCGGTTGCCGGATTGACGCTTGCCGCGCATGGAGCGCAAAAGCTGTTCGGGTGGTTCGGTGGTGGTATTAGTGGAACGATGCAAATGCAGCTCCGGACGGTCCCATACTAGTTCGTCAGGAAACAATATACAGCCTGCTCAACGGCACCCTATTCAGCGCCTCCATACCAATCCTCTCGCCGTTGATGGTCACTTCATGCGTGACCGGGTGAACATGCACTGGCGGTGTCGCGTTGTTGAAGAGCATGTCCTTCTTGCCGACCGTGCGTGTCTGCCGCACGGGTTGTAGCTGTCGCCTGCCCCGCAAACGTTTGGCCAGGCCAGCGTCGAGTGATGCCTGCGAGACAAAAGTGATGGAGAGCGCGCCCGCAGCCTGGCCTCTACCACCGAAGAGCGGGCCGTACACCTGCGGTTCTACTGCCTCTACCGCGGCGTTGCCATCGCCGAGCGCGCCCCAGGCGGGCATGCCGCCCTTGATGATCAGGTTGGGCTTGACGCCGAAGAGATCGGGTTGCCACAGGACGATATCCGCCAGCTTGCCCGGCTCAAGCGTGCCGACGTGTTGCGCCAGTCCGTGCGCGATGGCGGGATTGATGGTGTACTTGGCGAGATAGCGCATGACTCGCTCATTAGAATCTATACCGTCCGGTGCTGATGAGGGTCGTGTTTGTTCTTGCATAGCGTGCGCCATCTGCCAGGTGCGCGCGATGGTTTCACCAATGCGTCCCATGCCGAGCGAGTCCGAGGCGGTGATGCTGATCGCTCCCAGGTCGTGCAGGGGCGTTTCGGCTGCCATTGTCTCAGGACGAACGCGATGGCGCGCCGCCAGTATATCTTCTGCAAAGGCCGGGTTCAGGCCATGCACGGTCATAACCATATCGAAGTGCTCGCCTGGTGTATGCAGTGTAAAAGGAATTGTTGGGTTGGTTGAAGATGGGATGACGTTTGGCTGCGCCACGATTTCCAGCAGGTCGTAGGGCCCACCGCCCGCGCCTTCGGCGTGATAGGCATGCACGGCGCGCCCGTTGATAGCGGCGATAGTATCGCTCAACTCCGCAGATTCGTTCAGCCCGTCGGTGTGCATGGCGACCGCCACGTCCATCTGTTCAGCAACCGAGAGGCAGCAGTCGATCACGGCGGGAAATGCCCCCAGGTCTTCATGAATTTTCAAGCCACCAGCGCCAGCCTCGATACTCTGTATCAACCCCTGCCGGCGGCTGCTGCACCCGCGCGCCAGGAAACACACGTTGATAGGCACATCCTCGAAGGTCTCGAACATGCGCTGCATGAAGAAGTCGGGATTGACGCCCACGTTCCACATAGGCCCGGCGTCCATCGCCACGAAAGTGGTGATGCCCGACGAAAGCGCGGCAGCGAACAGGCGTGGACTGAGCAGGTGGACGTGGCTATCGATGCCACCAGGCGTGGCAATCAGCCCATCGCAGGGCAGCACAGCCGTGCTTGTGCCGATGAGCAGATCAATGTTCTCGCTGATATCGGGATTGCCGGCGCGCCCAATGCCTGCGATGCGCCCCTCTTTGACGCCGATATTACCCTTGATAACTCCTAGCACGGGATCGACGATGATAGCATTGGTCAGCACGAGATCAAGTTCGCTCTCACGTCCCAGGCGCGAATTAGCCATCAAGCCGTCACGCACCGTCTTGCCGAAGCCGACCAGCACCTCATCGCCATACGAAGAATAGTCGCGCTCGATACGGATGTACAGGCTGGTATCGCCCAGGCGCAGCATGTCACCCGCCGTTAGCCCATAGCGCGCATGATAATCTTCCCGGCTCATTTGAAACGGCATAGTTGAACCTCTTTCGTCTCTCCTGGCTCCCAGCGTACAGCGCCGCCTGCCGGGATATCGAGATGATAGCCGCCGGCCTGCTCGCGGTCAAACTGCATGCGCGAGTTGATCTCCCAGAACGGCATGTGCGAGGTGATCTGCACCGGGTGATCGGACGTGTTGGTGACGGTTAACGTTATAGTGGGCTTGCCCGTGTTGATGGTGATGGTTTCATGTGAAGTGGCAGGGATTACACGCTCCATCTCTTGCGTTGATGCGACTTCGCGGCGTATGGGATTGCGCAGTACCACCAGTTTAGTGCCATCATCGAAAAGAGGCTCGATATAAAGTGTGCCGGCCAACTCTGCAACGCCTTTCATCACATCGTTCTCGCTCAATAATTGCATACCGTGCGCGACCACTTCGTCGAAAGTGCGCCCGGCGCGCGCCTCCTCCATCACTTCATCGCTGATAAGCGCCACCGCTTCAGGATAATTGAGCTTGATGCCTCTTGCTCGCCTTTTGCGCGCGAGCTCAGCCAGCGTGAAAATGGTGAGGCGGTCCTGTTCTTTGGGAGTCAGTTTCATGGGTGCCTCCTACATTCTACGTTCCATCATCGAACAAACCCAGCGAGCAGATGATCTGCGGCTCCTGCGGCTCGGCCAGTTCCTGCACCTGGCAGAGGCGGTTATCGGCGCGTAAGTTGATGACCAGTTCCGCCAGTTGATCGTCGGTGATGCCGCTACGCAACTGGCGATTCAACGTGTCCTTTGCCGTTTCCTGCAGCGGGTATTTATAGATTTCTTCGAGCGCGTTGTACAATTCCGGGGACGGCGGCAGGAGCGTGTCTTTTGTCTTGTCGACGAACTGCTTGAGACGTTCGTAGGTGCGGCGGCGCGCGCCGGAGGGCGCGCCAAGTTGCCCGCCGGTGTTGCGCGTCTCTTCCTCGATGATATGCTCGACGCCTTTTTTTACCAGATCATGCTGTTCGGGTGGGCGCGCGATTGCCGCTGTATCTGATGAACAGGCGGCGGCGCGCAAGATTGCCAGTTGCGACTGTGTCACGTTTTCCCCTCTGCGGTTGACCCAGGCCAGCGCGTCGTTGCCCTCAGAAGTGCGCATGTAGAGCAGCACCCCTTCCGGTGCGGCAACGCTGCCTCGATGGGCGCGCGTCGAAAAGATCACGTCGGGCAATTTTTCGATGATGCCGCGCAGCCTGGGGTTAGCATCGATGGCGTTCTTCCAGATCTGGTAGGCTTGGGATGCCAGATCAACCTCGCTGTCAGCCTCGCCATCCAGCACACCTGCTTTTTCATTGTACAGGTCTTCAAAGGCGATCTTTGCGGTCTCGGTCAACTCATCCTCGAAGAATGCTTCATCGGTGCCTACTACCTCGGCGTTCTGTTGCAGGCGCTGTCGCACGCGCTCGCGCAGGCGAATCAGGCGTTCCACGCCTTCGGCTGGCAGGAACGAGTAGCAATAGATGGTATCGGCCTGCTGCCCGATGCGATCAACGCGGCCCGCGCGCTGGATCAGGCGAATGATGGCCCAGGGCAAATCGTAATTTACCACGATGGCGGCATCTTGCAGGTTTTGACCTTCGCTCAATACATCGGTTGCCACCAGCACGCGCAGTTCGTCGTCCGGTCTGATGCGCTCGCGTTTGTTGTTGCTGACAGGACTGAAACGCCACGCCAGTTCGGTTGGATCGGCAGAATCGCCCGTCACTCCCTGCATAGCCTGGACGCCGCGCGCTTGCAATTGCTCGCTCAGGTAGCGCACCGTATCGGCGAACTGGGTAAAGACCAGCACTTTTTCGCCCCCATGTTGCCGGGTCAGCAGGTCGAGCAGCGCCGCCAGCTTTGCATCTTTACCGGCATCCCAGGTCCCGCACTTCACAAGCACAGTACTCAGGCCGCGCGCGTCTGCAAGTAGGTCGCGCTTCAAGTTGGCATTGAACAGCGTGGGGCGCAGCCATTTGAAGCGGCGGCGCATTGGCCCGGCATACTGCCCGTAAACCTGGGAGGCGCGCTTGCGAAATTCATCCTCGCTGCGCAGCGCAACCCTGATTTCATCGAGCATGGGCGTCGCGCCCTCGTTCTCTTCCGCCGTCTCAGGCAAGAGCGCGTCTTCATCCTCGTCGTTGGTGCGCGCGTCGAGGAGATCAGCGTCCTGCGTGCCCAGCGGCAGGTCAAGCCCTTCCTCGATAGCGTGCAGAAAAACATAGTTGCGCAGGATGTGCCGTTCGATGGATTGGATGAAAGCCGGGCCGCCACTCTCCAGGCGTTTGAAAAGGTTGGTGCGGCAGAAGCCCATCAGGCGTTTCCCGGCGTGTGAAAGGTTATCCAGTTGCTTTGCCTCCGCCGGGGTGGGCCGCTCTCTGAGGGTCTTCGCGATGTAGTTTCCCAGCCCGTAACGCGGTAGATTCAGGCTGTTGATGGTCTCCACCACGTCGTCAGCATAGAGCAGCGCGTAGGGGTCGCCTGTTCGTTCGTCGTCGATGAGAAACTTGACGGTGCGCGGCAGGCGGGCGGGAAAGTACGAACGCCGCCCGTCGTTGAAGACCAGGAATTTGCGCTTCGTCGCCGGGTCGGTCTGCGCGTAGTTCTCCTGGATGAAGCTGCGTGTGCGCCGCACCAGGAAGAGGCGCATCAAATCGCGCCAGTCATCGGCGTATTCGCTCTGTTCGAAAGCGGCCAGCGAGCGCACCGGGGCCTGGTAACGGCTGTTGAAGGTCGTTTCGCCCATCTCGCGCAGCAGCCTCTCCGGGCGAATGCCCAGGTCTCGGCTCTCTTCATCCGAGAGAAAGAGCCGCAGTTGCGCCGAAAGATCGAGATAGGTTTTGTTGTAGGGCGTGGCCGAAAGCAGGATGCACTTGCTCTCGTTCTTCTCGATGTAGTCCTTGATGGCCTTGTAGCGCCTGCCCTCGCGGTTGCGCAGGTTGTGGCTTTCGTCGATAACCACCAGCCGGAAACGCCGCAGGTCGGGCAGTTCGTTCTGCACATTGGTCACTGAGAGAACCTCATGCACCAGCCCGTACTGCTGCATGTAATCTTTCCACATCCTGACCAGGTTCTTGGGGCAGATCACCAGCGTCTCCATGCCAAAATCGTCCTGCATGATGCGCGCCAGGGCCGTTGCCATCAGCGTCTTGCCCAGTCCCACCACGTCGCCAATGAGCACTCCGTTGCGCTTGTTAAGGTGATGAGCGGCAATCTTCACGGCGGCCACCTGGTATTCAAACAACCGGTCTCTGAAGGCGCGCGGAATGCTGAAATCCTGCAAACCGGCGCGCGCTTCCTGCGAGAGATGATAGGCCATCTTGAGGTAGATATAGTAAGGTGGGGGCATCTCTTCGCGCGCCCAGCTTTCGTCGATGATGTCTGCCAGTTCCCCGGAGATGTCCAGGCACCAGCGATCTTCCCAGCGATCATTGAACCAGCGCTGCAACTTCAAACAGGCGTCGTTGTCCATCACATCCAGGTTCAATTCGCCCTGGCCCACCAGTCCCGCCAATGTCAGGTTGCTGCTGCCAAGATAACCTACGATGGGCGTGAGGTGACTGTCAGGATAGAGCAGGTAGAGTTTGGCGTGCAGCTTGTGACGCAAGAACAGCTTGACGACCACGCGCCCGGCCCGCAACTGCTCGCTCAGGCGCCGCAGCCCTTGCTGGTCGGCATTGCTCGGCGCGCCCATCAACAACTGCTGGCGAAACTCCTGCGCGATACGCGTTTTGAGCCTTGCTACCGTGGACTGGTCGATCTCCTGCGCCCCACGCAAACTGAATGCCTTGCGCAGTTCATCTCCCGGCGTCTCGTGCATGCCGATCAGCAACCGGCATCTGCCCTGCGCGCCGCCCTGCCAGTCCTCCATCAATCGATCAAGATGCTGCCAGCCGCGCAGGTTGAAGTAGCCCACGCAAAAATCGGCGCGCTGCGAGACCTTTAACGTCTCCCGCAGGGCATCCAGCAGGCTCTGCTCGATATTATCGAAGATGCGCGGCATTGTTGGTTACTCCTCGCCCTCGTCTCCACTATCGCGCCCCATGCGATACTTGATATCGTAATTGATGATAAAATCTAACTCCTCGTCGGTGAAACCGTAATGCCTGGCAAGCACGCGGTCTATCTCGTCAATGATGGGCTTGCTCAACCGAGGATAAAATTCCTCATAGATAATATCTCCAGTCAGTCCAGAAACTTTCTTTTTTTCCTTTTTATTTAGCCGGTAGTCATCCATAAGTTGAGCAGAAAGGATTAGTAACTGTTTCTTGTGATCTTCTTTGATATCACTAAGAGACATTGGAAAATCTTTCAGATCTGACGGGTTGAGATCACGCCCATTGGTTGTTAAAATAAAAAACCAATAAAAAAGTGTGCTACTTAAAGTGGCAATTGCAAGATCTCTTGCCTCTATAATCTCAAAAAAGAGATAATTCTCACGACTCGATGTTGATTCATGGCCGTTCAAGACAAAACGTGGTTGAAAGGTCGTAAAGATTTTCCAATATCGGCCTCCTCCTATCCGGTAATATATTCTGTTCGGTGCATTTTCTTGGAATGAATATCCAAGTGTCTTACTAGACTGTAATATCTTGCCTATAATCGAAGATTCTAGATTCGAGCTGATTTTTGGTAGTATATATGAGCGCATCTGACCTGGTATCTGCTCATAAACAGTGCTATTAAATAATAATGGCCTTTCCATTGCACTCCATTTACGTAGCCCAGTTATCCAATGTGCTCCAATATCATAGGCTCCTTTGTCTAGAATAGATATCGTTAGTAATACCTCAGCACCAACAAATAACTTTGAAGGTCGCTCGGCATAATTACTATGCCAACTACTTGTCGAAGAAGCCAGGATAATATTTTCTAACCGCCCCATGCGTTGGGTACAAACGAGACTTATCGGAACTATCATACCTTGTCTACCTTCAGAACTGAGCAGTAGTAGAGAACGTTCAAGTACAAAGGCATATAGGTTTCCACATGACTCAGTTCTATATGAAGATGGAAGCAGAGAATAACTATTACGTACCTTGCTATACTCCACATACGGCGGATTCCCAATAATCACGTCAAACCCGCCGTTTTTCATAATTCCATAGAACTCTATCCACCAGTGGAAGGGCTGATGGCTTTGCTGCCAGTTCGCAAACTTCTCTTCGTGCTCTTCTTTTCGTGTGATGTTATGGCGGTCAATGCCATACTCGGAGGCCAGGTAACTATCCAGTTCGGTCCCCAGTTCTTTTAACATCTCGCGAATATGCTGCTTATTGGCGGACATGTCTTCGGCGTCCTGTTTGATTTGTGTCTGGAGTCTGCGGAAGTTCTTAAAAGCGCGCTCGATTTCCTGGGCCTGCTGCTCGATGCGGTCCATGCGGTTATCAAAGTCCCATTGCCGCTGGAAAGCTGTATCAGTATGCTTCTCGCCTTTGCCTGTCGTTTTGCCCTCGATGGCCTTCTTTGTTTCGTCATGCGAGGCGAAACCCACCAGCGTATTGCCCGCGCGGATGTTGAAGTCGATGTCGGGCAGGGGTTCGATATGGTTGAACTGCTCGACCTGCGAGACGAGCTTGAGGAAGAGGCGCAGCTTGCAGATTTCGCTGGCCTCTTCCA
>Ga0070733_10000445_pt1 | contig 33793 bp, 24 predicted proteins | sample Coa_R1_9_FD_66450 | JGI IMG/M metagenome (GOLD analysis project Ga0070733, IMG submission 66450) | Surface soil microbial communities from Centralia Pennsylvania, which are recovering from an underground coalmine fire - Coalmine... | ecosystem: Environmental > Terrestrial > Soil > Unclassified ...
ATCGATGTAGGCGTATTGGAATTGAATGAAAATCCAAAGAATTATTTTGCAGAAGTGGAGCAGGCTGCTTTTGCTCCGGCACATGTGGTGAATGGAATCGATTATTCACCGGATAAAATGCTGCAGGGACGCATCCTTTCATATCCGGATGCCCATCGTCACCGCCTGGGTCCGAATTATGAACAGATTCCTGTAAATCGTTGTCCCTATGCAGTAAATAATTACGAACGGGATGGTTTCATGCGGGTGGATGGTAATGGGGGCGGGAGTCCAAATTATTTCCCGAACAGTTTTGATAATATAAAACCGGATGAATCGTATAAAAATGTCCCACCTCCCACAGACGGAAATCTGTCTTTGGGATGGTTCAGTCGTAACGGCGAAAGTGAAAATGATCATTATTCCCAACCAGGCAATTTTTATCGCCAGGTACTCAGCGATTATGATAAAAAGGAATTGGTTAAAAATATTACGGGTGCGATGAGTGGTATCAATGGTCCGAAAAAAGATGAAATCATCAATCGTCAGCTATGCCATTTCTTCCGTGCTGATATTGGATTGGGGATGGCGATTGCTACCGCTCTTGGTATCAATCCGGAGACAGCAATGCCGAAGCAACACTTAGAAACGCTCAAAGCCTAACGCCCAAAACCTGGGAGGTGAAAATTAGTATTGGGTAGTAGTTTTTATGAATGGTTTACGAAAAAATGGATGGGAGTGTTCTCCTGCCTGTTGATTCTTAAACCATTTTTTTTATATGTCGCAGAATGAAGCAGTTTCAGACTTTGGGCTTTGGGCTTTACGCTTACTCAGAGCGTAAATTCTTAGTCTGGTTTGCCACAGCTGCTTTGATAGCCTGGAAGCTGACGGTAAACAGTGCGATAAGAATTGCCAGCAAACAGGTGAGAGTGATCATCCACCAATTTATATGAATCCTGTAATCAAAACCGGCTAACCAATTGTCCAAAATGTACCATCCTATCGGAAGGGCCACGCAGATTGCAATAAAAACAACCCGTATAAAATCCCTGGACAATAAATATACTATACTAATTACCGAGGCACCAAGTACTTTTCTAATACCAATTTCTTTTATTCGTTGTTCTGCAGCGAATGCGGAAAGTCCAAACAATCCTAAACATGCAATCAGAATAGCGATCAGAGTAAAATATCCCACCAATCCGGAAATGCGCTGGTCCTTTTCATAGTTTTTCTGGAAATCTTTATCCATGAAAGAATAAGTAAAGGGAATACCTGGATTGATCTGATTCCAGGAATGCTCTGTTTCCTTCAGAATGGTTTTGTAATCATTTGTCCTCAGATTGGCAATTAAATAGCTGTACCTGTTCCCCAGGACTTTATTAAATGCAAAGGGTTTTATCGAATTATACAAACCCTCGAAATTGAAATTTCGCACGATTCCTATGATCCGCATTGTGTTGTGGGATCCCTGAAAATCGAAGTATATATTTTTACCCACGGCGGAATGAACGTCGTAACCCAGGGCTTTAACCGCCACTTCGTTCAGAATAATACTGTTGGAATCGGCTGTAAATGCACGGGAAAATCCTCTTCCGGCTATCAGTTTAAAACCCAACGTTTCAAAATAATCGTTCTCAATATTACCCAACGCAATATCTACTACATCGTTTATAGATTTGCCTTCTGCATAGAAAAGCATGTCTTCTATATTGGCAATACCCGGATAGGTGGAACCGCTGGTAACGCTTTTTATACCGGGATTCTTCAACAACTCTGTTTTAAGTACCTGATAATTTTTAACAACATCCTGACTCTGCAATGGTAAAATGATTTGCTGGTCCTTATTAAACCCAAGTTGTTTGCTGTCCATATATCGCAATTGCCGTTCGATGACAACAACGCTTAAAATAAGGCAGATAGAAATAACAAATTGAAATACGACGAGCCCCTTTCGTATCATGGAACCTGAGAAATTATTTAATAATTTTCCCCTGAGTACCGAGATCGGTTTAAATGACGACAGATAAAAGGCCGGATAAACACCCGAGAATATCCCGGTTCCCAGAGTAAGTACTGCGATGTAAAGCCATAGTGCATGCTGGTGAAACAGTGGATGATTTTTTTGTGTATAGCTATTGAATAATGGTTGTAGCAAGGACGCGATGACGACGGCCAGTAACAACGCAAGAAAACTCATAATGACAGATTCTCCAAGGAATTGCCAGATCAACAATCTCTTTTCAGCGCCCAGCACTTTTCTAATACCTACTTCCTTCGCTCTTTTCATTGAACGGGCAGTTGAAAGGTTCATAAAGTTGATACAGGCTATAATCAACACGAAGAAGGCTATGCTACCAAGTACATAGAGGTGAGTAATATTACCGTTTGTCGTTATTTCGTTGTCGAGATCAGAGTACAAATAAATATCCTGAACGGGTTGAATAAACAGCTGTCTGATTATTCCCATTGCCTTTAAATCAGTGCCTGCCCTGTGATCAATAAAAGGCTGCAATTTTTTTTCAAATGCCACCGGATCGGATCCCTCTTTCAGTTTTACATAGGTGTAAAATATATTGTTGGTTGCCCAGTTAGTCTGATTTACAACCCAGGTCCCCACATCGCTGTTACGCATGGAAAGGAAGAAATGAACAGGAATGTGGGATTTTACGTGTGACTCATTAAAGACGCCTTTGACCGTATAATTAAAGTTGCCATACGGCAACCCGATTACAACGATTTTATTTAAAGGATTTTCATTCCCGAATAATTTCCGCGCGATCTCCGTTGAAATAACCAGGCTGTTTGGCTCACTAAGAGCAGATGATGCATTTCCGTTTACGAAATCATATGTGAAAACCTGAAAAAAATTGGAATCAACGTAATAACCATTAGTTTCATAAAACGAGTTTAGTTTTCCTGCACGCTCATATTTCATCAACATTTTATCCAGCGTTGGAAATTTGAGAAGTCTTGTGGACTGTTCTACTTCTGGTATATCTGCTTTTAATCCCCATGCTATGGGCGCGGATGTGGATGCCCAGGATTTGTCCTTCGGATTGATTTTTTTTACAGACTTATAAGCAATCCGGTAAATTCGATCCGCGTCCAAATTTTGTTTGTCATATCCCAGTTCACTCAGGATGTATGAAATCATCAGAATACAGGTGGCCAGACCTACAGCCAATCCAAATATATTTATGAAAGAAAAAACCTTATTTCTCGAGAGGTTCCGGTAAGCTACCTTAAAATAATTTTTGAACATGGAATTGGTTTATCAGGCATTGACTGAGAAGTCATCACCAGCGGCCATCGCGGATCTCTATTTCCTATGGCAGGAGGGCCAATGGAATGCCAAAATGTTAAGCCGTTATAATTCAACAAATTAAAGAATGATAACTCATTGAACTGCACGTTTTTGATACGACTGTTGTCCGGTTACGATTTCTAAATTTGTATTTAAGCTTCCTCCAGTAAGACTCTTTCCCTGCCGATCTTTAATTTGTAGTCCGCACCGCATTTCAATGCAACGTTTTCTTTTACATGCCCTACCGGAAATCCATAACAGACGGGATATTCGAAATCTTCCAGAAAGTCCCGGATGATTTCATAAGCATTCAGACCAAAGGGTCTGTCAGTATCTTTCATATCGATAAAACTTCCAATGATCACTGCAGCAGGTTTTTGAAATTTCCCCGCTTCTTTCAACTGATACAACATCCTGTCCATATTATACAGATATTCCCCGATATCTTCAATAAATAAAATCAAACCTTTGGTTTTAAAATCTGAAGTGCCTCCTACTGCGTGCGCAAGCAGTGTAAGATTTCCACCCATTAATTTACCCTGCGCCTCACCTCGCCTGTTAAACGGATGGGCATCACAGATGAAATTTTGTTTCACGCCGCTTAAAAGATCTCTGACCGAGTTTATATAAAAGTCATCTGCCGCTGCATCTGCAAAGGCACCCGCCATGGGTGAATGCGCAGTGGCTATTTCATAGTTTGCATAAATATGAGCATGTAAGAGGGTGATATCGCTATATCCGAGAACCCACTTTGGTGACTTTTTAAATTTCTTAAAACTGATCTGATCAATGATCCGGCTCAATCCATAACCGCCACGGCCAAATAAAATCGCTGAAATTTCATCGTCATCCAACATGGCCTGCAGATCGTCGAGACGTTCAGCATCCGTACCGGAAAAATAATTGAGTGAATCACTTCCTACCGTTCTACCAATTTTTACGCGAAATCCCCATGATTTTAAAGTATGCACGCAGCTTAGGATCCGTTCTGCAGCCATATATCCCGATGGACAAACAATTCCAATCGTATCACCGGTTTTTAAATAAGGAGGAAAAATATTCGCCATTTTAATTTATTTAATACGCCTAAAGCCCAAAGCCTAAAGCCTAAACCGCTTGTTAATATTCACTGACGGATAAAAGTATTCACAGCAATAGTATACTCTTGCATTTTTTTACTCCAAGCATTTCATAACAGTTTTATGCTTTGGGCTTTACGCTTTACGCTTTAAACCGTTTCTTTAAAAATAACCTGTCCATCGTTTATGTTTAATTCATGTTTCACGCCACATTTCATCGCATAATTCGTTTTCACATGACCCACCGGAAAATTAAAACAAACCGGATACTTATACGCACTTACCTGATCCATTACGATATTGTAAATACTTCTGCCAAATTCGTCGCCGGGATCGTCCGGCTTCACCCGGAATGCGCCGATCAGTAATCCGTTCAGCCGGTCCAGCTTACCCGTGCGTTTCAGATTATAGAACATTCTGTCAATACTGTAAAGATATTCCCCCACGTCTTCCAGAAACAGGATCATCCCGTCTGTTCGCAAATCAGATGTCGAACCGGCCAGTGTCTCGATCGTTTTAAGATTACCCCCTGCCAGAATACCGCGGCCTGACCCCGGACGATTTGCCGAATCATAAATAACGGGGTATTCAATGGGTTTGCCGGTCAGTGCCTGCTGAATGGATAAAATGCTTTCCCACTGTTCTTTTTCAGCCTGATCCGGATGATCCGGAAAACTATTGCACATTTTTGAATGAATGGACGCGATGTGAAAATGATGGTTTAGTTCCGCATGAAAAACGGTGATATCACTAAATCCGATGATCCATTTCGGGTATTCAGCAAATTTCCGGAAGTCGAGCTGATCGATAATCCGTACACAACCATAACCACCTCTTGCACACATTATGGCATGGATCGATGGATCATCCAGCATTTGTTGCATATCCGCAAGTCTCTCGGCATCCGTTCCACCAAAAATAAAATCCCTTTCTCCCACGGTCTTGCCTAATCGAATATTGAAACCCCAGCCCCTGATGGTTTCTGCAGCCGGCTGTACTTCTGCCAGCGTCATAAAACCAGCCGGACAGGTAATGCCAACCGTATCACCGGTCTTCAGGTAAGGGGGGATGCGCCACGGCAAGTCGTCCGGATTCATTGTATTTGATCCTGGCGTCAATGACCACGGCGTCGAGACCAGCAGAGGACCAGCCAGAAGAGATCCCAAAAAACGTTTTCGCTTCATCAATTAAAGTTAAAGGATGAGCCTGATTTAAATAATGGATAGTTTACAGGTCACAGACTATGGTTAAAGTGAAATCAGTGCTGGCCTTTACGCTTTGAGCTTTGACCTTTAAGCTTGTATAACGTATTTTTGCATTCCTTGCGGAGCCAGATCCGCTGACAAATTATGAAAGAATACAATCGCATCCTGGTTACTGCAGCACTTCCATATGCAAATGGCCCCGTTCATATCGGTCATCTCGCGGGCTGTTATATCCCGGCGGATATATATGTACGTTTCGAAAGGGCCCGAAAAAAAGATATCCTTTTTGTGGGTGGTAGTGATGAACATGGCGTCCCGATCACCATCCGTGCCATGAAGGAAGGCATTACACCGCAGCAGGTAGTTGATAAATATCATGCGCAAATCAAAAAAAGTTTTGAGCAGATGTTTATTTCGTTCGATATCTATTCCAGGACGTCCAATCAGGTACATCATGAAACGGCTGCCGGATTCTTCAAAAAATTATACGACGAAAATATATTTGAAGAAAAAGAAACCGAACAATATTATGACGAGTCAGCGAAAACATTTCTTGCCGACCGGTACATTACAGGAACCTGTCCGATTTGCGGCAACCCCAATGCTTTCGGAGACCAGTGTGAACGTTGTGGCTCTTCACTGAGTCCGGATATGCTTATCAATCCACGCAGTACGCTCAGCGACGCGGTGCCTGTGAAGAGAAAAACCAAACACTGGTATTTTCCGTTACAGCATTATGAACTGTTTTTAAAAGAATGGATATTAAACGGCCATACCGAGTGGAAGAATAATGTGTATGGTCAATGCAAGAGCTGGCTCGATAATGGTTTGCAACCACGGGCTATGACGAGGGATAGCAACTGGGGAATTAAGGTGCCTCTGCCGGATGCGGAGGGTAAAGTATTATATGTATGGTTCGATGCACCGATCGGTTATATTTCTGCGACGAAAGAACTGACATCCAGGTGGGCAGATTACTGGCAGCAAACTGACACCAAACTGATTCACTTTATCGGTAAGGATAATATCGTATTCCATTGTATTATTTTCCCCGCCATGCTAAAAGCCCATGGGCACTATGTTTTGCCGGATAATGTGCCTGCCAATGAATTTCTGAATATCGAGGGAGAGAAAGTTTCCACCAGCCGGAACTGGGCAGTTTGGGTACATGAGTATCTGGAAGATTTTCCAGGTTGTGAAGACGTGCTCAGATACGTGCTCTGCGCCAATGCGCCGGAAACCAAAGACAACGATTTCACCTGGAAAGATTTCCAGGATAGAAATAATTCAGAACTTGTTTCCATCTTCGGAAATTTTGTGAACCGTACTCTGGTACTGATGCATAAGTTGTGCAAAGGAAAAGTTCCCGTATGGCATGAAAAAATAAAGGATGAAACAGATTTAGAACTGATCCGCCAGATAGATCAAACAAAAATTACAGTTACTGAATTATTAGAAACCTATAAATTCAGGGATGCGCTTTATTCAGTGATGGACCTTGCCAGGAAAGGAAATAAATATCTGCAGGATAAAGAACCCTGGAAAAAAGCGGGTAAAGAATCCACTACGGCAGAGGACCAGGAAAAAATTGACAATTGCCTGTACCTCTGTTTGCAGCTGACCGCCAATCTTACGATCCTGATCAATCCTTTTCTGCCTGCAACAGCAAAAAAATTATTAACCATGTTGAAGGTGGTGGAAAGAATGCTTGAATGGGAGAACGCCGGTAAAATTGATTTGCTTAAAACCGGCTACAGCCTTCGCGCCCCTGAATTATTATTCAGGAAAATTGAAGATGATGAAATAGTAAAGCAAATGGAAAAGCTGCACAAAAACGCATTGAAGCCAACTACAATCGAAACAGTGCCGCAAACGGCTAATATTAAAACAGAAATACAATTTCCGGATTTTGATAAGTTGGATCTGCGAACAGGATTTATACTCGAAGCCGAAAAAGTTGCCAAGGCTGATAAACTATTGAAACTGAAAATAGATCTGGGTTTTGAAAAAAGAACCATTGTGTCAGGCATCGCCCTGCATTTTAAACCTGAAGACATAATTGGAAAACACGTGGTAGTGGTTGTCAACCTGGCGCCCAGAAAAATGAAAGGAATTGAAAGTAATGGCATGATCCTGATGGCTGAAGATAAAATGGGAAAGCTTCACTTTATAACTCCCGATGAAAAAATCGAGGCCGGATCTATCGTAAGCTAATCTGATCTGTTTTTCTAACGTTGTAAAAAAAAATCATTGGCCGCTCATTCCGTTGCTCCAAAGACTGAACGCAAACGGGCGCTCGGCGTATTGTTACTTTTATTTATTCTGAGCATATTCATCCGCCTTCCGAACTTAAACAGGCCGGTTTCAAAACACTACGAATTCAATACGGCAGTTGTAATGATCAACATCATATCCTGGCGACAAGCGGGAGGTGGTGACCGGCTGCATTATACACCGGTAATAAATTTTCAACATGCAGGCGATAAGTTCCCGCCCAATAACCTGAATATTGACAGAGACGGGAACACCGTATATCTGTCTTATGGTCCCGGAATGTTTATACTGCCCTATTTTTTTTACCAATTGTTTAAGTTGCCGGCTGTACCTGTTTACCTGGAAATCCTGAACCTGATATTACATCTGATTTGTGTCGTTTTATTCTTTTTTCTGTTAGAACAATTAATTCCATTACAGGAGACAGGAAGGTATTTTATCATAACCGCTGGCTGCAGCTTTATGATCCTCTCTCCCGGAGTGCTTTGGTTTTTGGGCAATGGATATGTCAATATAGGTATTATGCTGCCTTTTGTTATCTGTGTATTCCTGCTGATCCTGCCCATGCTGAAAGACCCGTCAGGCATAACCACATCACGGTTAATTTTACTGGCCATCCAGATCGTTATACTTATTTATATTGACTGGTATGTTCTTTTTCTATGTGTCTGTAGCGGAATTGTCGCAATTTTTAAATATGGGTCAAATAAGAAATATGGAAGACTGATTCTTGTTCTTATGCTGTCTGTCTGCTTCGGGATCGCACTGGTATTTTTTCAATTCGCATCTCATATGGGCACGGAAGCTGTTATCAATTTCTGGTTTCATCGCTTTTCAGAAAGAGGTTTGAATCTCGCCGGATCTACCTTTCTCAAAAAAATATCTTACTTGATTGCCTATTTTCTGGTTTCCTATTTGCCATTGATCATTCTGATACTGATCAGTTTCATAAATAACTGGCGTAAAAAAATTTTATCTAAGTGGTCTGAGACGGAAATTTTATTTGTAAGACTATTATCCGTTTCACTTTTCTTCTATAATCTTCTTTTGTTTGAATGGTCTACCGACCACGAATTCGCGATTCTTCCCTGGAGTATCTTATTATCTTTCATTGCCGCCCGGGTGATAAGCTCATTCAGCAATAAGATGGCGTATGGAATAATGGGACTTTTCCTTATTCTTGCTGTGGCCCAGTATTATTATATTAACCGGCCGGGGCCGATTGCCCGGGATGGCCTGGCATACGATAGTTTTAAAAAACTTGGAGAATCCCTGAGTCACATTTCTTCGGAATATACTATTTGTACAAACATTGAACAGAATCCAATGGTTGAATATTATGCAGGCAGAAATATATTGAGAGCCACGGACTCGATTTCCGTAAAAACACTGTTACATGAGTTTGGTATTCAGAAAGCTGTTTGGATAAGTCAAAAAAACTATCAACTTGAGCGGGTTCAGATAATCCGTCAGTAACGTCAAAATCATGTCAGCGGATATTTGCTCAGTTTTTTTCGCGTTACCTTCGGGTGAAATTTGAATCATTAACGAATCCTTTATGAAAAGAATCATTCGAAAAGTGGCTGTTCTGGGAAGTGGCGTAATGGGCTCCCGCATTGCCTGTCATTTTGCGGGCATAGGGGTTCAGGTATTACTGTTAGACCGGACACCTGCTGAATTAACTGAATCAGAAAAGGCAAAAAATTTATCACTGGACCATCCTATGGTAAAGAACCGGATTGTAAATGAGGCGCTGGCTGCTGCCATTAAATCAAATCCTTCGCCTGTCTATGATTCAACGGTCGTGAAAAGAATCCAGACGGGCAATTTCACAGATAATATGAAAGACATTTCGTCCTGCGACTGGATCATAGAAGTCGTCGTGGAACGGCTTGATATCAAATTGGGCATATTCAGCGAAGTGGAAAAATTCCGCAATCCAGGAACCCTGATCAGTTCCAATACCTCAGGCATACCGATCCATCTGATGAATGAGGGACGGTCCGAAGATTTTAAAAAACATTTTTGCGGAACTCATTTCTTTAACCCTCCGCGTTATCTCCGTCTTCTTGAAATTATTCCGACCCCATATACAGATCCTGAAGTGACTCAATTTCTTCTGGAGTATGGCGATCTCCATTTAGGTAAGACAACCGTCCTTTGCGAAGATAGTCCGGCTTTTATCGCCAACCGGGTGGGGGTATTCAGTATCATGACCATCTTTAAACTTATGGATAAGCTGGGACTGAATATTGACCAGATAGAAACGCTGACCGGTCCCATTATAGGCCGTCCAAAATCCGCTACATTCCGTACAGCAGATGTCGTGGGACTGGATACGCTGGTGAAAGTTGCGAACGGTGTATATGAAAATTGTCCGGAAGATGAGGCAAGAGATATTTTTCAGATTCCGTCATGGCTGGAGAAAATGATATCCAATAACTGGCTGGGTGATAAAACCGGACAGGGGTTTTTTTCCAAAAAAAAATCAGCTTCCGGTGAACGCGAGATATTCACGCTCGATCTGAAAACACTTGAATACAAACCCAGGCAAAAAGTATCATTCCCGGGCATTGAGACGGCCAAGCCCATCGATGATCTGAAAGAAAGATTGAAAATATTAATCAGGGGTACAGATATATCAGCTGATTTCTACCGGCAGTTTCACTACCAGCTATTCTCTTACGTCTCTCACAGGATACCTGAAATCAGTGACGAGTTATATCGTGTTGACGATGCTATGCGGGCAGGATTTGGCTGGGAGATCGGCGCTTTTGAGACATGGGATTTGTTTGGTGTAATAGAGACGACCAATAAAATGGAAGCTGCAGGATATAAAGTGGCGGGCTGGGTAAAGGATATGCTCACAGCCGGTTTCGGAAGTTTTTACAAAGTGGAAAATGGGGAGAAACTGGTTTATTCTCCGGGGAAAAAGAAATATATTTCTGCAGTAACCGGTGATCCGCGCGCATTTATTGTAATGCGGAATTTCGAAAACCAGACGATCTGGAAAAATTCTGCCGCGCACTTGTATCATATTGGTGACGAAGTGCTGGGTCTGGAGTGGTTCACCAAATTTGGAACCATTGGCGGCGAAGTACTCGAGGGAATACAACGATCCATTGGTATTGCCGAAGAAAAATATAAAGGTCTTGTAATAGCCAATGAAGCGGCTAATTTTTCTGCCGGTGCGAACGTAGGAATGATTTTTATGCTGGCTGTTGACCAGGAATTTGAAGAACTGGATATGGCCGTCCGCATGTTTCAGAATACTATGATGCGAGCCAGGTATTCAGCAGTTCCGGTGGTCGTAGCCCCACAGGGACTGACGCTGGGAGGAGCCTGTGAATTAAGTTTACATGCCGACAAAGTAGTGCCCGCTGCTGAATCCTATATTGGTTTGGTAGAACTGGGAGTTGGCCTGATTCCAGGTGGCGGCGGAACCAAGGAATTTACTTTGCGGGCATCAGATGAATTGCATGCTGATGAACCGGAAACGATCACATTGAAAAATCGCTTCTTTACGATTGCAACTGCAAAAGTTTCAACTTCTGCGCAGGAAGCATTCGATCTTGGAATACTCAAAACGGGAAAGGATTATATATCCATCAATCCGGACCGTAGAATTGCAGACGCAAAAAACGCAGTGATAGAATTATATCAGGACGGCTATACAGAACCAACCCGGAGAACAGATATTAAAGTACTGGGTCGGTCCGCATTGGGTGCCCTGTATGCCGGAATACACGGTATGTGGCGTGGAAACTATGCAACAGATCATGATGTACTGGTTGCGAGAAAACTTGCATATGTGATGTGTGGCGGCGACCTGAGTGAACCAGCGCAGGTTACCGAACAATATCTCCTTGACCTCGAAAGGCAGGCCTTTCTTTCACTATGTGGTGAAAAGAAAACACTCGAAAGATTACAAAGCGTAATAAAGTCCGGCAAGCCGGTTAGAAATTGATCCAATATGAAAAGAATATTTTTAGCTGCGATTTCCGCGGGACTGTTATTTCTTGCGGCTTGTCGTGGGAATGAATCATCTAATGCAAATCAGGAAAAATCTGATACTGCCTATGCGATCATAGGGAAAGTGACCGGTCAGGATTCCGGGAACGTTTATCTCCGCCACCGGGAGTCAGGCAAGACTGATTCGTTCGCATTGGATCATGGATTTTTAAAATTTAATGGACAGGCAGGTGTCCCCGAACTATGTACCATTGAATTAGACGGCCATTCCAAACAATTTTTTCTTGAAAACGGGAAAATATCGATGCTGATAAAAAAAGATTCTCTTCGTTACGCGCAGATTACCGGAACAAAGTCGCAGGAGGAGTTTAACTATTTTAAAGATCAGCTCAGTAAACCGGTTACCGACCGGATGGATGAAACCGATAAAGCCTATGATGCGGCCCATGAAAAAAAGAATCAAAAAGTAATGGACAGTCTTGATACGCGATATCATGCCCTTGACCTGGAACTAAAACAACTGGTTATGGATTTTACGAAATCTCATCCATCTTCTGCTGTCTCTGCTTATGAAATTTATTCGAATTTCTCATATAATCCGCAATTGGGTCAGATCGACAGTCTGTATCAGCAACTGGATACAGGTGCAAGGAAAACCTATTTTGGTAAACAACTGGCAGTGATAATTGAAAAAGCAAAACAAACGGCGATCGGTAAAAATGCGCCTGATTTTTCTGCCAGTGATATAAACGGGAAACCGATATCCCTGTCTTCATTGAGAGGAAATTATGTGCTACTGGATTTTTGGGCAAGCTGGTGCGGTCCCTGCCGACAGGAAAATCCAAATATTGTAAAAGCATATCATACATTTCATAACAAGGGATTTAATATTTTCGGGGTTTCGCTGGATGATTCCCGGACCGACTGGTTACAGGCGATAAAAAAAGACGGGCTGAACTGGACCCAGGTATCTGACCTGAAGGGATGGAAATCTGACGCAGCAGAACTTTACGGTATAAAGGGCATCCCGATGAATTATCTGCTGGATAAAAACGGCGTTATAATAGCTAAAGGATTGCGCGGAAAAGATCTGGAAAATAAATTACTCGAAATCTTACACTAAACTTCTTAACCCTGATACCATAATGGGAGAAGCTGAATGGTTGAAATCTGACTCAGTAATCCGTATTCATTCGGATTTTTATTTTTATGGAGAAGCTGCTTCCGCTGCGTTGGCCGAATCCATTGCAAAAGATATTGCCAATCATTGGAACGAGCCGGCAGCGACTGTCGTTTTAAAAAATTCACTATACAATATCGAATTTATAATCCGCGGATTTTATGAAAAGGAATTGATGCCTGAAACAGTCTGGTTCGACACAAATCCCCGGAATAATTATTTCCGGATAGAGGAGGTTTCTCCTGTCCATGTCTCATTCGTTGATGGTATCCAGTGTAATACCGGATATTTCAAATTGGACAACCTCATAAATAACTCCACGACCGCTGCGCACGAGTACGGACATACGATCGGCCTTGATCATCCGGAACTATTGGATATACGTGGAATGGGTCAGCCCGGCATTATGTACCCCAGAGGAACCATCTGCGATCCTCCTTATCAATATGATCCGACGGCGGAACCATTAAAAGCAGGAGGGACCATTAATCCCTATACACGAAAAGTTTTGCAGACCGATATTGATCATCTGCGTCTGCCTAAATTAAGCTGGAATAATAAGGGGTTTGCCGTTCTTGGGGATTTTTCCAGCGTCTATCATGATAAACAGCATCCTCCCCAATAGATCGGCCGTGCCGCAGTTTATTTGTTAATTTAGACGCTCTCTATGGTGCCGATTCTTTCCTTAAAAAATATCAGTAAATCCTATAACCGGATAAAAGCATTGCAGGACGTTTCATTCGATGTTCCGGAGGGCGCCGTATTCGGTATTCTCGGGCCAAACGGAAGTGGAAAAACCACATTGCTCGGAATTGTGATGGACGTGCTGATAGCGAATTCGGGAGCTTACGCCTGGTTTGGAAACCCGCCGTCTGAAAATCAACGAAGGAAGATCGGGACCTTACTGGAAACGCCTAATTTTTACCACTATTTATCGGCACAACATAATCTCGAGATTGCAGCTCTTATCAAGCATAAACCGCCTGATGACATTGAAAGGGTATTAAAACTCGTGAGACTTTATGAAAGACGTGATTCTAAATTTCAAACGTATTCTCTTGGAATGAAACAGCGGCTGGCCATAGCTGCATGCCTGCTCGGTAATCCTTCCGTTCTTGTTTTTGATGAACCGACAAACGGTTTGGATCCATCCGGTATTGCCGAAATCCGCCAATTGATTATAGATCTGGCTGCAGCCGGGAAAACCATCATTCTGGCAAGCCACCTGCTTGCGGAGGTGGAAAAAGTTTGCACCCATGTGGCCATTTTGCAACAGGGTGTATTGATAAAATCCGGCGACGTATTGTCGGCATTAAGCCAGGAGGTCTGGCTTGAACTGGGCTCGGCAGATATGGCCGGATTAAAAGAAATTTTGGAACGCCTGCCAGGAATAAAAAAAATTGTCAGACAGGGAAATCATTTCCAGATTTATTTTATCGATACAATGCCCGATGCTGAGTGGATTAATCGCTATTGCTTTGAAAATAATGTTGTTTTGAATTTTCTGCAGGTCATGAAAAAAAGTCTGGAGTCAGCGTTTATTGAGCTCACCCATAATATGAGTAATTAATCATGAGCGATTCTCTGAACACGCTTCGTGTTGAATGGCTGAAACTTAAATATTACAGAACATTCTGGATTTTACTTATTGTTATTGCCGTATGTATTCCTGCCTTCAACTATGTGATTTATGATGTAACAGATAATAGTTTTCCAAAAATGAACGGCCAGAACATATTGGGCAATCCTTTTTCATTTCCCAATGTATGGATAACGGTGCCCTATAATGCCGGCATCCTGATATTCATACCGGCTATTTTAATCATCACATTGTTCACAAACGAATATTCCTACCGGACTCACAGGCAAAATGTCATTGACGGATGGAGCAGATGGAGATTTATCCGGATTAAAATAATTGAAGTATTCTTATTGAATTTGTTCGTCACGGGCATTGTGATTTTAACCTGTTTATTTTTTGGATTTATAACACGAACTGCCGTCCAGCCAAAACCAGGATGGATACAATATCGTTTTATTTTGTTCTTTTTTGTGGAGATGCTCGATTACTCTCTGATCGCTGTGCTGATCGCCATGCTGATCAAGCGGGCCGGGCTGGCGATGGGAATTTTCTTCCTATATATGATCGTTGAACAATTCGTTGTTTCACTGGGCAGAAATAAATATAAACAGGGTTGGGTGGATTATTTACCGGAAGAAGTTTCCGACCGTCTGATCCCTCAACCGTTTGCCCGCAGAATTTTAGCGCCCGGCAATACTGCTATTTGGGAAAAACATATTCCTTTATATCTTTCAATAGCCCTTTTATATATTATTCTTTATATTTTGATTATCAGCTGGCGGTTTCGGAAATCAGATCTCTGACGCGTTTAAATCTTCTATATAGTACAGAAATCAAAATTTTGGCCAGCCCTGGTTATAGTCCGGTGAGATCCGTGAATGCTGTATCAATCGTTGGATAAATGAATTGAAATCCCTGTTGTTTTATTTTATTTGCACTGACATTACTGTTCTTAAGAACCTCTTCACTGCGATCACCCAGGATCATCCGGAGAATAAAATTCGGAACAGGTATGGGTATAAAAAAACTGCCCTTCATTTTTTTTGCCAGCGTCATTATAAAATTCCGGTTGTTTACAGGACCGGGTGAAACCGCATTGTAAACACCGGACCAGTTTGTATTCACCATGGCTTCTAAATATAACCGGCACAGGTCCTCGATGTGAATCCAGCTGATCATTTGTTTGCCATTTCCCAATATGCCTGCGATACCATATTTAACAGGATTTCTAAACGCAGGGAATGCGCCTCCTTCGTTGCTTAATACAATACCGGTACGAAGAATCACCAGTCTCTTGCCTAACTCTTCCACAGGTTTGATAGCATTTTCCCAGGCAACGCAGGTTTCACCAAGAAAGTCAGTAGCCGGCGGATCTGTTTCGACCGACTGATAACCTTTATTTTGCTGATACCAGCCAATGGCGGATGCACTCACCACAGCCATTATGTTATTGGGAATATCGGTCATGGCCTTTATCAGCAGTTCACTGCTTTTGGTGCGGCTTTCTACTATTTCCCTTTTTCTTTTTTCTGTCCATGGTTTATCAGCCACACCTGCTCCGGCAAGATGAATAATATAATTCGCTTTTTTGAATTTCTCCTCGTTTACACTTTGTTCTTTTAGATTCCAGGTCGCATATGAAATACCTGGCGTAGAATTTTTTTTTAGTTTCGGATTTCTGGATAAAATTATGACCTGATAACCGCGGGACAGGAGGAATTTTGATAATGCAGTTCCGATCAACCCGGTACCTCCCGTAATGATCACTGTATCCATGGAAAGTTTTTTGACAAACGCGATAAAAAAAATCCCCTCCCGCATACCGCGGGAAGGGATTAAACAACTAAAAACAAACGATTTGGTAGCGGTTAATCTGGTTTTCTACCATCCAAAAAGCTATTGATGGTACTGATTTCTCCCTGATTATTATTCTCCGATTTAACTTCATACTGGCTGTAAAAACTTTCCACACTGGTTACCGTATTATACAGTTCCAGATTTCGGCGGATGTAGGCCGGCACAATTTCAAACTCATTATTCGGATCCGCAGCATTCATGTTGAACGACAAGTTGCGCAATTTGTTGATCCGCTCTGCTGCACGGCGTTTCAGACCTTCTGCTTCGTCCTGCACGGCAGGTTCCTCTGCAGGCTGATCCGCCATAGATACCGGTTGTGTTTGATGGGCCCGAGGCACATCCGCCGCTGGAATTTCATCTTTAAATACGAGCTGCATATCAGCAGAAGGATTTTCATCCTGAACCGTATGTTTAGCAGTCGCGGTTAAGATTTTATGATCTTTCGAACCTGATTCTTCAGACAGTGATTCGGGTGGTTCTTCGTCGTAGATATTAGCTGGCCTTGTTAAATACCCACCTGATATCGAAGGCGGATTATTTGTTGCCGGTTTTTTATCCTGATCTTTTTCTCTGTTTGCGGCAACGGTGTCCTGCGAAAATATCCATTCTATTGGTTCTTCAATAATCTTTTTTTCCACTGACTGCTCAATGGGGACTCTGTTGTCGGTTTTAGGAGGCATCATTACAGCAGGACCTGATCTTTTGATTTGTCCCACTGGTTCAGGAACCTCAACCAGCCTGGGTTCCAGCTCCTGTGAACGGGTAGGCGCAGTTATGGTCATTTTTTGAATGGTAACAGCCTCAACTAAGTGTTTCTCATTAGTCTGTTCAGCCGCAATGACTTCTTTTGGTTTTTTCAATTCTTCCACAGGCATCTGCAGAGGCATTACAATCTTTTCTTCTTTTTTTGCTGCTGCTGGTTTTTCAGTACGTTTAAACGGATCTTTATATTCAAATCCGGTAGCAATGATCGTTATACCAATCTTGTCGCCCAGGGTTGCATCGTATCCCAATCCGAGGATCACATCGGTATCCTCACCGGCCTGTCCGATCAGATGATGTTGTATGATTTCAACTTCATCCATGGTAAATTCATGATCGCCTTCGGAAGAATTGATATTGATCAGAATCCATTTGGCTCCGCGAATTTCATTATCGTTTAGTAATGGTGAATTCAATGCTTCTTCGATGGCTTGTTGTGCACGGTTATTTCCTGATGCAGCTGAGCTACCCAGAATAGCCACACCGCCGTTTCGCATTACCGTGCATACGTCTGCAAAATCCACATTGATCTGGCCGGTGCTGTTAATTACATCTGTTATGCATTTTGCAGCCGTGGCCAACACGTTGTCTGCTCTCGAAAATGCTTCTTTCATTTTCAGATTCCCAAACTGATGTCGTAGTTTATCATTACTAATTACCAGGAGTGTGTCCACATAATCCTTAAGTAAGGAAATTCCTTCTTCGGCCTGCAACTGTCTTTTTCTACCTTCATAAGAGAACGGTGTGGTTACAATACCCACGGTGAGTATACCCAGATCCTTGCAGATTTTTGCAAGAATAGGTGCACCGCCGGTTCCGGTTCCGCCTCCCATGCCCGCGGTAATGAATGCCATTTTTGTATTTACTTCCAGGATGGATTTAATTTCCTCCAGGCTTTCTTCTGTAGCCTGCCGGCCAATATCCGGATTGGCCCCGGCTCCAAGACCCTGCGTCAACAAGGGGCCAAGCTGAATTCTGTTGGCAACGCGACTCTGTGCCAGCGCCTGGGCATCTGTATTACAAATAATGAAATTAACTCCTTCGATATTTTGTCCAAACATGTGGTTGACTGCATTACTTCCGCCACCCCCTACGCCAATCACTTTTATTATAGACGATCTTTCTTTAGGTAAATCAAACTGGATCATAAAATAGAATTATTGGTTAGTATAGAATTAAAGTGCGTGATCTTCTTCTTCCTTGAACAGGTCAATGATACCGTCTTTGAACTTACCCCAGAAATCTTTTATTCCACGTCTGTGTATAATCCTCTCCATTTGCTTTGTTTCTTCTGAGACGACAACCTGCTCTTTCATCAGTTCCGGCGTTTTCAACCCCGTTGGAATGTCTACCTGTACATGCGTTTTTTCAAATTGTTTTCGGTTATGTTCATAATCGCTATATCCTTTTAATATTAATCCTATACAGGTAGAATAGGTTGGTCGGGAAAGCTCTTCGATTTGTCCGGACGCCAGGTGCTCATTCGGATAGCCGATTCTCGCATTTAATCCTGTTACATATTCAGTCAGCTGAATCAGATGTTTCAGCTGGGCGCCGCCGCCGGTGAGTACGATACCTCCATTCAACATTTTGTTATCGAGCCCCACTTGTTTTAGATGATATGAAACAAAATCCATGATTTCACTCATGCGCGCCTGAATGATATTAGCCAGGTTTTTAACACTGATTTCTTTTGCAGGCATTCCCCGTAATCCCGGAATGGTTATAAAGGCGTTTCCCCTGGCTTCATTGGAAAGTGCTGATCCAAACTGAACTTTCATTTGTTCAGCTTGTGTTTTCAACACTCCCAAACCCGTTTTGATGTCATTTGTAATGTTTTCTCCACCAAAGGGAATAACCGCTGTATGCTTGAGTATACCTTCATAAAACACAGCCAGATCAGTGGTACCGCCACCAATATCTACAATGGCCACGCCTGCTTCGAGGTCTTCCTGACCCATAACTGCAGCTGCTGAGGCCAGGGGTTGCAATACCAGGTCTTTTGTTTGCAATCCACTTTTTTCAACTGCGCGGCTTATATTTTTGATCGCATTTTTGTCGCCGGTTATAATATGGAAATTGGCACCCACCTTCACACCGCCGTATCCAATCGGACTAATGATATTCTGAAAATTATCTACCGCAAATTCCTGAGGTATCACGTCGATGATCTGGTCGCCGGCGGGTATATATGTTTTATACTGATCCGCGACCAGTTGGTCAATTTCTTTCTGCGTAATCTCATTTTCGGTACTCTGTCTTACAATATCACCCCGCGTTTGCAGACTTTTTATATGATGACCAGCAATACCTACATAAACTTCTGATATGTTCAGGTTGGGATTAGAGGCATAACAATTATCCAGCGCCATCCGGATGGCTTTAATCGTTTCGTCAATATTCAATACTTGCCCGTGCTTTACGCCATTGGAGTTTGCCCGGCCAAAGCCAAGGATCTCCAATTTGCCATACTCGTTTTTACGTCCGGCAATGGCTGCAATTTTTGTCGTGCCTATGTCGAGTCCTACAATAATGGGTTGTTCCTGGTTCATGGTTTAGTTTATTTTACTGTTGTTGTTGATGTTTATTGCCTTGTTGATTATTGTTCGTGTCGTTTTCTTCCGGAAGATCATAACTCCGCAGGTTTTGCTCTGTCATGATGCTTTTTTCAAGCGGTTTTGTTTCCTTGATTCTTGCAGTATCCGATTGCATCCGCTGAGCGAGACGGATTAGATCCATTACATTTTTTCGGGCTTGTATGGAATCTGCCCGGGATATGGATCCCTGTTTGCGGGTGGCGATTACCTGGTTTCCGTATGCGATATTGATATTGGTATAATATTCAAATCCGGCATGTGCAATCACCTCCTTATAAAATGTAAAAAGTTTATGAAATTTATTCTCAATGTCGCTTCCGTCGCCCAATTCAATCAGTTGGTTGCCGACCAGTGGTGTCAACCGGAAGGTTTTAGATGGGCTGATGTTGATTTCCTGTACCTGATTTGACCAGAAAGTGTTATTATTCAGAAAAACAGCCAGGTCTCTGATTTGACTGTTCAGCGCGCTGTCATGTCTCGATCCGAATTTTTCTGACGGGTAACCGGTGAATACCGGTAATCTGAATGCGTTTCTTTCGCCAAGCGACATTTGTGTACCGGCACTGTCTATCATATAGCTGCTGCCATTCGTGGTGAACAATCTCGCAATGGGCTGGCGTTCCTGAATCCGGAGTTTGAGCGTCTGGTTATTGTCAAAATAAATTTGCGCGTCCTTTATCCAGCTGTTTCTCCGAAGAATACCCTCCATCTTCAACAAGTCGAAGGAGGCAACTTTTTTGTTATGCAGATCCCGGATACCTTCAGATTCCAGCATGGTGACTACATCTTTTTTTATAAGAAAGAAAGCTTTAGTCCCGCCGTTTATCTCAACTTCCATACCATTACAAAGGCTGCTGTTTTTAGCATTGATGGCGGCAACCAATAGTGCCAGTCCGGAGCCTCCCAACAGGCACCAGAGAACGATCATAAAAAAATTTTTCAGTGGGGTTTTTATGTTCATTTGGTTTTTAGTAAAGTTTCCAGCGGATGTACAAGCTCATCTATATCTCCGGCACCCGCAGTAATCAATAATATTTTTTCTTCCCGCCCGATCTTCGCAGCCCAGGCAAGTACTTCCGCTTTATTCAGTATCCGTTTATTTTTCGCCGCCATTTTGTTTAAAATGATCTCACTGCTGACCCCATGGATGGGCAGTTCACGGGCGGGATACACCGGCAAGAGGATTACTTCGTCTGCTTTGTCGAGCACTTTCGCAAATTCATTGGCAAAATCCCTGGTTCTGCTGTATAAATGAGGTTGAAAAACAACCACCATTTTTCTGTCCGGAAAAAGTTGCCTCGCACTGCTGATCATCGCTTCAAGTTCCCTTGGATGGTGTGCATAGTCATCTATATAGACGATCGATTCTTTCTGCACGTGATATTCAAATCTTCTTTTGACTCCCCGGTAGGAATAGAGTGCGGGCATAATGGCCTTTTCAGATAAACCCAGTATGCGACAGGCAGATATCGCCGCCAATGCGTTTTCCACATTATGCCAGCCGCCCACATTGAGTTGAACGTCCTTTATTTTCCCTTCTTTTCCCTCCACATCGAACACATAATGCCCTGCCAGGATACGCAGATTCTTTGTATACACATCAGCGTTATGGTCAGTCAAATGATAACTGAGCTGCTGGATATCCTCCGCAGGTTTAGGAATTGATAACCCGTGCTTTTGAACCAACGTGCCACCGGATTTTATTTTCCTGCTGAAATCGATGAAGGCTTCCTCCACTGCCTGTCGCGTACCATAAATATCCAGGTGATCGGCGTCCATAGAACTGATAACCGCGATATCCGGATGAAGCTTTAGAAAACTCCGGTCGTATTCATCGGCCTCCACTACACAAATATTGTTTTTATCACTCCAGAAATTTGTATTGTAATTCACGGATATTCCGCCCAGAAAAGCGTTGGATCCGGTGCCGCTGTCGCGCAGTATATGCGCAATCATGGTGCTGATGGTTGTTTTACCATGCGTACCGGCTACGCAGACATTCAAAGAATCTGCGGTGATCAGACCCAGCACCTCACTTCGTTTCATTAATTCATATCGATGATCCCGGTAATAGCTCAGCCCCAGATGATCTTTCGGAATGGCAGGTGTATAAATGATCAGCTGCACATCCTTTGGAATAACCTTTGGATCGTCCACATAGGACACAGGGATACCTTCATCAATTAAAGCGTTTGTCAGCGGAGTTTCCGTTTTATCATAACCGGACACCCGTTTTCCCTGGAGACGAAAATAGCGCGCCAGTGCACTCATGCCGATACCGCCGATACCGATGAGATAAATATTCCTTATATGCTTCAGATCAGTCATTCAGTATTTTCAGAATTTCATTCGCGATTTTGTCGTCTGCATTAGCAATTGCCAGTTTACCTATATTTTCCTTCAGCATTTCCTGTTCAGAGATGTTATTAGCCAGCCGGATAATTTCAGGCACCAGTTGCTCCCGTGCGTTCTTATCAGATATCATGATAGCTGCATTTTTATTTACCAGATTTTCAGCGTTTGCGGTTTGATGATCTTCGGCAGCATAAGGAAATGGTACGAAGATGACCGGTTTTCTTACAAAACACAGTTCATATAAAACTGATCCGGATCTCGAAACCACTATGTCAGCAGCGGCATATGCGTATTCCATCCTGGAAATAAATTCACCCGTCCAGATTAATTTCGATTCTTCGGCATGAACAGCCGCCTGTTTGGAAAACGATTTTCCTGTTTGCCAGATCAGTTGAATCTTATTTTTAATCAATATTGAAATGCCTGCATCAATTGCTTCATTCATCGACCTGGCTCCTAGACTGCCACCCGTAACCAAAACGGTAGTGAATGAAGGATCCAGGCCAAAAAAATCAATTCCGTTTTCCCTTGTGATCTGGTTTGAAACAACATTCGTGCGCACAGGATTTCCGGTATGCATAAGTTTTGTGAAAGGAAAAAACTTCTCCATTCCATCGCTTGCAGCAAATATCCTTGTGGCTTTTTTCCCAAGCATCCGATTGGCCCTGCCGGCAACGGAATTTGATTCGTGTATGAAAGTGGGTATTCCCCTGGCCTGTGCATAACGAAGCACGGGAAAAGTACTATATCCGCCTACCCCTATGGCAGCCTGGGGTTTAAATGTTTTAAAAATACCTTTCACCTGGAGAAAACTTTTAATTAATTTATAAGGCAGGGCTACATTTTTTATCAGGGAACTTCTGTTGTATCCGGCGATATCAATCCCTTCAATAGGATATCCCGCTTCCGGGATTTTCTCCATTTCCATTTTACCTTTGGCCCCCACAAAAAGAATATCCATATCCGGTTCTTTTTTTCTCAATGCATTTGCAATCGCAAGGGCGGGGAAAATATGTCCTCCTGTTCCACCACCTGCTATAATAATTTTTTTTCCCAAAGTCTCCGGTTTATGCGAATGCGGGCTCATTATTTTCCTGCTCTTCAATTTCTTCTTCCTCAACGTCCTTTGCTTCCTCATTTTTTGCCTTAGCCTCTCCTTCAATTCTTTCAGCATTGCGCGCCACGCTAAGAATAATTCCTATCGCAAGACAGGTAAATAAAAAAGAACTGCCGCCCATACTGATCAAAGGAAGCGTTACACCGGTAACCGGGAACAGATTAACATTCACCGCCATGTTTGCTATAGCCTGGATCATCAATGTAAAACTTAACCCGAGGGCGAGAAACGCTCCGAAGGCAAAAGGACATTTTTTAAAAATGCGTATGCTTCTAAAGAGAAATACGAGGTAAATAAACATGATGATAGCTCCGCCGATCAAACCATATTCCTCAATAATGATCGCATAAATAAAATCCGAATAAGGATGCGGAAGAAAATTGCGCTGACGGCTGTTCCCTGGTCCGAGCCCGATCCACCCACCGTTGGCAACTGCAATTTTTGCCTGGTTCACCTGGTAATTATCATCCGTCTTGTCGGTCTTTGTGCCGTACATAAAATTCTCTACCCGGTTGATCCATGTATCCACCCGCACGAATAATCCTGAGTGTGATTCTGTCTTTGATTTAACCACCGGCGTGTCAGCAGAACTATGCCTGAGAACGGCCGCCATGATGAGAATCAAAACAGGAATCATAACAATTCCCATAGTCAGTAAAAGGTGTTTGCCGCTGACCCTTCCGATGAACATCAGCATCATACAGGTCGCCCCGATGAGCAGGGCAGTGGAAAGATTGGCAGGTGCGATCAACAGGCAAACCACTGCCACCGGAAGGATCACGGGCAAAAATCCCTTTTTAAAATCTTTTATCTGGTTCTGCTTCCTGCTCAACAACCGGCTGATATACATAATTAAAGCCAGCTTTGCCAGGTCGGAAGTCTGAAAGGTCATATTTACGATCGGCAGACGGATCCAGCGGCTTCCTTCATTCAGCTTCACACCAAAAAATAAAGTGTAGAATAATAATGGTATAGAAATAAGGAAAAGAATCTTCGCCACACGCGCATAGATAACATAGTTAACCATATGCGCAAAATAGATGATCATTACCCCGGCGACGATAAATGCAAATTGTTTGAAAAGATAGATTTCGGTGTTTCCTTTATACATTTTATAAGCAAGCAATCCGGTTGAGCTGTATACCGCGAGCAACGACATCAGCGCGAGTAACACGACAACTGCCCATATGACCTTATCCCCCTTTGTTCTGGAACCGAGGTGCTTAAAAGCTTTCATTTCTATCGTACTATTATCCTGCATTTTTTTTATTGGCGCCTGAGGGTTTTACAGGTCCCTCACAGCTTCTTTGAATTGCTTCCCTCTGTCTTCATAATTTTTAAACAAATCAAAACTGGCACAAGCCGGACTCAACAAAACGATATCCCCTTTGTCAGCCAGGTGAAAACTGCTTTTAACAGCTTCCTTTGCCGAACTTGTATTTACAATCACCGGAACATCGTTTTGAAATGCCTCATGAATCTTCCGGTTATCGACACCCATACATACGATGGCTTTTACTTTTTCCTTTACCAGGCTTCGCATCAGCGAATAATCATTCCCCTTGTCCACTCCTCCTAAAATCAGGACCACCGGTTTTTGCATGCTTTCCAGAGCAAACCAGGTAGAATTTACATTCGTCGCCTTACTGTCATTGATAAATTCCACACCCCGTACCGTGCTCACATATTCCATTCTGTGTTCCAGCGATTCAAAGCTCTGCACCGCTTCACGTATCTTATCCTTGCGAATACCAATTGTAACAGCTGCGAGCCCTGCAGCCATTGTATTGTATTGATTATGTATTCCCTTCAGCGCAAAATCATAAATGCTCATTCTCAGGGTTTCATTCCCCGCCTGCAAATGCATTTGCCCGTTCCTGATAAAGCCTCCCTGATTTGGTTCCTGTTGCATAGTATATGGTAATGGGTTAGATTCAAACGGAAAATCTTCTAAATGTTGCTTTATGACCGGATCGTCTGCGCAATAGATAAAAAAATCCGTTTTCATTTGGTTTTTTACAATACTGAATTTGCTTTTTATATAATTCTCAAACTTGTATTCATATCTGTCTAAATGATCCTCTGTAATATTTGTCAGAATGGCAATATCGGGTCGAAACGCCCTGATATCGTCCAGTTGAAAACTGCTTATTTCGACGATATACCATTCCTTCGGATCCTCAGCCACCTGACGGGCGATGGAAATACCGATATTCCCGACCAGGGCACAATCCAAACCTCCATGCCGGCAAATATGGTAAGCCAGTGAGGTCGTGGTTGTTTTTCCGTTGCTTCCGGTTACACCCAGAATCCTGCTGTTGCCCTTATGGCGATAGGCCAATTCGATTTCACTGATCACCGGAATGCCTTTGCTCCGTATCTGAATTATCAAAGAACTTTTATCAGGTATGCCAGGGCTCTTCATGACTTCGTCGGCTTCCAGAATCCTTTCTTCACTATGTTTACCTTCTTCGAATTCTATTCCCTTTTCTACCAGTACAGATTTATACTTCTCTGCAATTTTTCCAGCATCCGAAACAAATACCATATAACCCTCTTTAGCAGCCAGTATGGCTGCGCCCACGCCGCTTTCACCAGCACCCAGAATAATTAGTTTGGTCATAACTTTTAAAGCCTAAGGCCCAAAGCTTAAAGCATAAGGCTCAGATTTTTCTTCTACGGGTTTCAATCGAGTGCAATCATTTACAGATTACAATCAACAATACTGTTCAGGTAGGGGGGATTTGGTTTTTCAAAAGCATAGATAAATACTGCACCACAATGATCTGTTCGTTTTCAGGGACGGATCTGTCTAAATTCAAAACTATCTTATCTTCAATGTCACGATCGCAAATACAACACAGAGTATTGTCACAATCCAGAACCGCGTTACGATTTTGCTTTCGTTGTACCCTAATTTCTGGTAATGATGATGCAGGGGACTCATCAGGAATATCCTTTTCCCTTCACCATATTTTCGCTTGCTGTATTTGAAATAACTTACCTGCAATAACACACTGATATTTTCTACCAGAAAGACACCACAAAAAATCGGGATTAGTAATTCCTTGCGCACGATCACGGCCAGAGCTGCAATAATTCCGCCCAATGTTAAACTGCCCGTATCCCCCATGAATACGGTTGCCGGATATGAATTATACCAAAGAAACCCGATGCAGGCGCCAATCAAAGCCCCAATAAAAATGGATAATTCGCCGAGATTGGGGATATACATGATATTCAGATATTCCGCAAAACGCAGATTGCCACTGGCATAGGCAAAAACCCCCAGACAGGTACCAATCACAGCACTTACACCTGTAGCCAGACCATCAATTCCATCCGTGATATTTGCGCCATTAGAAACAGCTGTTATGATAAAAATGACTATGATGATATATAATATCCATGTAGCGCCGCGTAATGCAGTCGGCAATAACTTGGAATAATTGAATTCATGATTTTTTACAAATGGTATTGTCGTAATTGGTTCCCTGGCTTCCACAAAAAGTTTTACTTTCCCGTCAAGAATCACCTTTTTCAAACCGACGGTATCGGTTGGTTTATTATCACCAACAAATTCACGCCATACTTTTGTATTGCTGTTAAAATAAAGCGTGGCAGCTACCACAAAGCCAAGCACAACCTGACCGAGCACTTTGAACCAGCCTGCCAGTCCATCCTTATCCCCTTTTTTATAATGGATTCCCTGCTTTTGCGCTATTCTCTTGGCACGAAGTTTCAGGTAGTCATCGATAAATCCGATCATGCCCATCCAGAGTGTACTGAAGATCATCAGGCGTATGTAAGCTTTATTCAGGTTGGCAAGTAAAAGGGTGGGAATCAGGATGGCAAGAATGATGATGATACCTCCCATAGTTGGAGTTCCCTTCTTCTGTTGTTCTCCTTCCAAACCCAGTTCACGAACGCTTTCACCCACCTGCAGCGAGCGCAGGTAATTAATCAGTCGCCGCCCGAACAACATGGTAATGACCAGGGAGAGTATAACAGCCAGCAGTACACGAAAGGTGATAAATTGGAATAATGCACCGCCGGGTACCTTTACACCTGTCTGCCTGAGCCAATCGAATAGATGATACAACATGTAGTTGATCCGGCTGTTTAATACTGATTACGGGATGCGTCCCAATTTTATTTGTCTAATAATTCAAAAAATTCCCTTAAAACCACTTTATCATCAAAAGGGTATTTAACTCCCTTGATTTCCTGATACTTTTCATGTCCCTTTCCCGCTACCAATACGATATCTGATGGCTGGGAAAGATTTACGGCTGTTTTAATTGCTTCCCGACGGTCGGTAATGGAAATAAATTTTCTCCTTGCAGCCGTGTTCAAACCTTCTTCTATATCCTGAAGAATGGCTTCCGGTTCTTCAGATCTTGGATTATCGGAAGTGAATACAACCCTGTCACTCAGCTGGCAGGCCACTTCACCCATAACAGGCCTTTTCTTTTTATCCCGGTCGCCTCCGCATCCAACAACCGTTATGATGCGTTCATCATTTTTACGAAGTTTATGTATCGTGCTAAGCACATTTTCCAGGGCGTCGGGGGTATGTGCATAATCTACAATGCCTACGATTTTTTCTTTGGGAGAAATCATGTAATCGAACCTTCCTTCTGCTCCGCTCAGTACACTAAGGTTTCGAAGAATCTCGGCTTTTTCTTCGCCCAGGCAAATCGCTGCTCCAAAAACAGCCAGCAGGTTATAGGCATTGAACTCCCCTATCAGACGGAAATGCACTTCCTGATCGTTCACCAGCATCACAAGACCAGTCAGATTATTCTCGAGGATTTTTCCCTTGAAGTCAGCCATTGTTTTCAGGCTGTAGGTATATTTAGATGCAGAAGTATTCTGCAACATCACCTCTCCCCTTTTATCATCGGCGTTTGTGATCGCAAAGGCGGCTGATGAAAGACCGTCAAAAAACAATTTTTTGACACGGATATATTCATCGAATGTTTTATGATAATCCAGGTGATCGTGTGTGATATTGCTAAAAATTCCACCGGTATAATATAATCCATCAATCCGGTGCTGGTGAATCGCATGCGAGCTGGTTTCCATGAACACATGGGTACAACCTGATTTCAGCATATCATGCAGGAGCTGATTTAATGAAATCGGATCCGGCGTAGTATGTGTAGCTGCTAAAACGGTTTTCCCGATATGGTTCTGCACCGTGCTCAGCATACCACAGGTATACCCGAGAGAAGTGAACAATTTATAGAGCAGGGTTACGATCGTTGTCTTCCCGTTTGTTCCTGTAACACCAACCAGTTTCAGTTTTTCGGAAGGCTGGCCAAAAAAATTATGAGCCATCAAACCGGAGGCCGCCGCGCTGTTTTCAACCTGTATATATGTGATTCCATCTTTCAGACTGGCTGGCATGATTTCACAGATGATTGCAGCCGGCTGAGCAACGGATGCCGCTTCGATATACTGATGTCCGTCAGTATGCGTACCCTTAACAGCTATAAATGCTGTAGCCTTTCCCACTTTGCGAGAATCCAATTGAAGGTCCCTGACTTCAACATCCAGTTTTCCATGGACCGACCGAATACGCACTTTATATAAAATTTCCTGTAAAATCATTAGTTAAGATCCAGAATGAGTTTTTGATTTTTTGAAACGATGGTTCCGGCCGGTATACTTTGTTGTTTTACTTTTCCTGATCCCCGGGCAATTACTTTTAGTTCTCTTGATTCCAGTAAATACAGGGCATCTTTCAATCCCATTCCTTTCACATCCGGTACTTTTTTCATTTCCTCTGTTTTTGCTTTGACAACGGGCTGGCTGTTTTGTCGGTACACGCCGGACCACTTATTGTCGCGGGAGGAATCCGCGTACGGCATTTTCAGCGTATAGAAAATATTTTTTATCTCATCGGTCGAACCCGCATAATAGTAAGCCGTGCTGTCTTTCTTCAACAAACCGGTATAAGATGCGAGTTGCAGACTATCGGGCGCCAGTGCTTCCATACTCATCAGTTTGTCTGCCACTTCTCTGAACACCGGACCGGCTACTGCAGCACCCAGGTATTTTTTTGCAAACGGTTTATTTTTTATAACGACGATACAGGTATACCGGGGATTGTTGGCAGGAAAATAACCTGCAAAAGACGACTGGTAGATATGATCCGCGTACCCGCGGTTGCCGTTAGCAACCAGTGCTGTACCTGTTTTACCAGCCACGGGGTAAAAAGTATTCTTAAAGGCCGATTTGGCTGTGCCTTTTATGCAAACTCCCTCCAGGCAGGTTTTGAGTTCTGCCAGCGTTTCGTCACTGCAAATTTTATCGATCATAACAACAGGCTGATTTTCCCGATCTGCACCTCCCGCATATTGAACAGAATTCACGAGATAAGGCTTCATCATTTTGCCATTGTTGGCGACTGCATTATACAGAGTGAGTGTTTGTAACGGACTAATCAATACTTCATACCCAAAAGCCATCCAGGGAAGTGTGCTCGCACTCCAGGTCCGCGATTTTGGAGATTTTATGATCGGAGAAGTTTCACCGGCCAGGTCGATACCTGTGGTCTGATTTAACTTTAATTTTTTAAGGTGATCCACGAATTGCTGTGGATGCTGCGAATAATGAGCCACTACAAGCTTTGCCATGCCCACATTCGAGCTATGTTCAAAAGCCTGTTCTACTGATACATCACTGATTTCCTGTTTTTCTGCGTCATGGACTGTACGTGTCCCGATCTTCCAGGTACCACCTTCAATATTCAGGTGATCGGTCAGGTGCACTTCGTGATCCTCCAATAAAGACATCAGTGTGGCCAGCTTAAACGTAGATCCGGGCTCCGATGCTCTGATGGCATAATTTAAATCTTCCCAGTAGCTGCCATCCGACTGCCTTCCCAGATTAGCCATGGCTTTAATTTTGCCAGTGGCCGTTTCCATGACAATGCATGTTCCGTGTTCACATTCGTTTTCAACCATCATGGACAACAGCGCATTCTCGGCGATGTCCTGGGTATTAACATCAATAGTGGTTATAATATCTTTCCCGTTTTCAGGATCGATTTCGTAACCTTCAACCGGAATATATGTGCCGGCATTCAGATAACGAACAAGTCTTCTGCCATTTTCACCGCGGAGAAGGCTGTCGTATGTTCTTTCCAATCCAACGTTTTGGGCATTATCACGTGATAAACCGATCGTACGGTTTGCCAGTAATCCGAATGGATTAAGTCTTTTACTGGATGCGTCAGTGATAAAACCGCTTTTATTTCTTCCTAAACGAACGAGTGGAAAATCCCGAAGACGCTTATATTGATCAAAGTTCAGATTACGTTGTAAGAGATAATAGCGGTCGTCCGATTTATATCCCTGGAGTAGCTGTTTCCGGTAGGAAGCCGCGGACTGGTCCTTAAAAAGGTTTGCAAGGCAAAAAGAAAGAGAGTCGAGGTTTTCCCTGAAACGTTTTCCGTTTTTCTCCCGAAGGCCATCGGCATCAAAGTCGATATAAATATTAAAAAAAGGAACAGAGGTACTTAACATATTTCCGTCTTCACTATAAATCGTTCCTCTTTCTGCGCTGAGGTCAACATATTTCTGATGAAGACTATCACTCAGCGCTCTCCAATATTTTCCCTGTATGTGCTGGATATAAAATACCCTTCCCAGGACTGCAGCACATATCAGCACCATTCCGATGAAACACAGGTAAACTCTCCAAAGTATATCTCTCCTTAGTTCCACCGGGTCTCAGGGATATGGGTGATAAAAATTATTTCATTTATTTAAACTGTCGGTCAGGACCAAGGGGGGTGAAGACAGAGGTTTTAATCCAAATGGTTCAACCGCTTTGGCCAGTTCACTTTGCTTGCTGCGAAACATGACTTCACTTTTCAGGCTTTTGAATTCATATTGCAGTTCCTGCAGTTCCCTGCCTGTTTTTCCGATATCACGCACGACCCGGTCGGCATAATGTCCGTTATATATGTAGATCACTGCGAGGAAAGCGAGGAAGAGAAAAAAAGGAAGGTTACGAACCATCCACTGATAACGGATGAGACTTTTTACCTTGTTTTTTTTGCTTTTAAACGTCTTCATTATGGCAATGTGATAAATAAAAAAAGTAGGGTACGATTATCATACTGAATTTTCTTAGGTAAGGATTGTATATTCTATATTTTTTCTGCGATCCTTAGTTTTGCACTTCTTGCACGCGGATTCAGGCTTAGCTCTTTCTCGGTAGGGGTTATGGGTTTTTTTGTGATCGTCCGGAACGGGGTGGGTGGTAAGGAGCCGAAAGGATCCTGTTCGTCATTTGCTTCGAATCGGCCATATCTGAAAAACTGCTTCACAATCCGGTCTTCCAGTGAATGAAAACTGATGATGGCAACACGGCCACCTGGTTTTAATAAATCCGGAACCTGTGTAAGCATCTCACGCAGTGCGCCCATTTCATCATTTACTTCTATGCGCAAAGCCTGGAACACCTGTGCGAAGTACCTGTTTGGATTGCCTTTTACCAGATCAGCGACAGTATGTTTAAATGCTCTGACTGTTCGAAACGAAGTTTTATTTCTGAGCGCGACGATAGCTTTGGCCAGTGTTTTAGCATTCGTCACTTCCCCGTACATACTGAATATTTCCTGGAGTTTTTGCTCCCCATACGTATTCAGAATGCTTTCTGCTGTGAGTGACTGCCTCTTGTCCATTCGCATATCGAGGCTGGCATCTTCAGATCTGGTGGAAAAACCACGGGTCGGTTCATCAAATTGATGACTGCTTACGCCCAGATCAGCCAATATGCCATCTACAGTCGTAACACCATGAAGACGAAGAAATCTTCGTATGTGACGAAAGTTGTGCGGTATGAATATGAATCGCTCATCCGGCAACACATTTATCCTCGCATCTCCATCCTGATCAAAACCGTAAACCCTTCCTTCAGAATTCAGGTGAGCCAGGATCTCTGTTGAATGTCCACCTCCGCCAAAAGTGCAATCAACAAAGACCCCGCTTGCCCTGAGTTTCAAACCGTCCATCGCTTCTGAAAGCAATACGGGTATATGATATGCGGGATTGGAATCCCTCATATAATTCATTTATCGGGTTTGCCATTCATCACTTCATTGGCCAGACCGCTGAAGTCATCCGGTGAAAAGCCTTCAAAGAACTGTTGGTACTTTACTTTATCCCAGATTTCTATTTTATCGACTGCCGTGACCAGCACGATATCCTTTTCAAGGCCGGCATGATCTTTCAGGTTCTGCGGAATCAATAACCTGCCCGCTGAATCCAATTCCATCATCGTAGCGCCGTTCAAAAAATATCTCCTGAATGACCTTACCTTCGGGTCAAAATCATTCAATTTGCTAATCTGCTCAAAAATGGGCTCCCAGCTTTTCATGGGATATAAACCCAGACATTTTTCAAATCCTCTGTTTATGACAAAGGAACCCGCTTCCTCGCCGGTTTGCTTTTTGAGCGAAGCCGGCAGGAGAAACCGCCCTTTTGCATCGAGCGTTACCTCGTATTCCCCGAGAAAACCATTCATTTATAAGGACTTGAAGCAATGTGGTTAATAATTGACACAAAATAACACTTTTTCCCACTTTACAAAACAATTTGTAAGATTTTAATTTTTCCACAGCAGTCTACGCCACCAGGAAGCCCGCCGGCTAAGGATTTGAATCCATTCAGATCATATGAAATCCCAAAGTCCTGTGTATAAGATGTTAATCAGTGTGGATACCTGTGTATAACTCAGATCGATGACCAAACCAACACATTTTCCCGACGAGCTTTTTATGTCGGCATTCGGTTATGAATTACCGGAGGAAAAGATCGCACGATTCCCGCTGGAGCAAAGAGAGGCTTCCAAACTCCTGGTATGGCATTCCGGGAAAATTCAGGAAGGCCAATTCTCCGGAATTGGACATTTTCTTCCCCGTCCATGTTTACTGGTATTTAATAATAGCCGGGTTGTGGAAGCGAGAATATTATTTCAAAAACCAACCGGAGGACAGATAGAAATTTTTTGTCTCGAACCATTAGAACAATCCATTGCAGATGGAATGAAGCAAACGGGATCCGTTTTATGGCTCTGTCTGATTGGCGGCGCATCCAAATGGAAGCGTCATCAGATACTTGTCAAGGAAAATGGTCAAATCAGATTGGAAGCACGTTTTATCGAAAAAAGAAAGGATGACTTTGTCATTGAATTTTCCTGGACACCGTACGAATTGCCATTTACTTCTATATTACATCAGCTGGGCTCAATTCCACTTCCTCCATATTTAAAACGCCCCGCAGATATTTCAGATGCGGAAAGATATCAAACGGTTTATGCAAAAGAATCAGGTTCAGTAGCAGCGCCAACCGCGGGATTACATTTTAATGAGCAACTGATTGAGGGTCTTTTGAAGAGTGGTATTGAACCGTTATATGTGACATTGCATGTTGGCGCGGGTACATTCATGCCTGTAAAATCAGATAAACTTTCTGAACACCATATGCATGAAGAGTTTATAGAAGTGAG
>Ga0070733_10000446_pt1 | contig 33790 bp, 31 predicted proteins | sample Coa_R1_9_FD_66450 | JGI IMG/M metagenome (GOLD analysis project Ga0070733, IMG submission 66450) | Surface soil microbial communities from Centralia Pennsylvania, which are recovering from an underground coalmine fire - Coalmine... | ecosystem: Environmental > Terrestrial > Soil > Unclassified ...
TCAAAAATAGCTTGAGAAGAATAAACACCAGGCGTTTCTGTTCCAACAAAAGCAAACACCGTATCATCGCGTACGATAATATTAACAATAGGTCCTGCAGTCAGCAGGCCGCCGCCAACTTGTGCAGCAATATCAGTTGATTGTGTCATATCATCGGGAGTTGTTGCAGGCTCACTGATGGTGCGTGCAATTAAGCGGGGCACATTGGCATCCCTAAAAACATTAACAGGTTGTGCACTTTTTTGTGCAATCATACCTGCTGAGTCTCCGGTGTTAACGAGTGGTAATGCAAATACGGAGTTATTTGTTGCTGATGGATTGCCATTGCCGCCAAGAACAATTAAATAATTGAGTGCCGTACTCGTGTGCATTGTTGTTAGTGCATTAACTGAGAGTTGTTGTCTGCCGCCAATGACACCGATGATGCTACTATTGTTACCAGCAGCAAAAACGGAATCAGGAGCAACTGTTTTCACCGTGATTCCACCATCTTCTATAAATTGAATTACTGCAACAGAACGTGCACCATCAGCAACGCCACTATTTGCAATCACTTGCAGTCCAACAAAAAGAGATTTTAAGGAAGCATCCCAATGCATCGCAACTTGATTTTGTACAATGCTTGCAAGTGGAGTGTTGATGAACAGTGCTGGTGACGTAGGATCAAGCTTTAATGCTTGAGGGTCTGCCACAAGGCCGGTGTTAGCATTAACTTCACTAAAAACTTGATATGTTGTGGGAGTTTCTGTTTGGGGTGTAGTCATTGTTCCTCGTATCAAGAGAGCAATGCCACTATTGTTTTCTCCAAATTCACCACCATTAGGTTTTGCAGCAGCAAATACATGACTTGCATTATTTGTTGATAGGTCAACGATGCCAGGTGAAACTGCACCAGTTGCATCATGAACATCTTTAGAAGCTGCCATTGTTACGCCATTCTGTGTGATATTTTCAAAAAGATAGACTGTTGCAGGTCTGTTGGAGCCAACAACTACTGGCATGTCACGCATGCCCAAACCTTCTTCTGTTTCCAGCATGCCAAGAGCAAGAATTTGTGGTCCAAAAAGAGGATTGCTTACATTTGCATTACCGTTGAGCATTACTGTTTCAGGGGTAAGAGGCATAAATGCATTAGCGCCACGCACAAGTCGAGAGAGCGTAAAATTTTCATTTGCTGTCAGTACTTCGTTTGCGCCTTCATAAAAACTTCCTGTAGAGCTGAATATATTTTTATTTACATTGAAGGAGAATGTTTGTCCTGCTGGTGCATTTTTATCACCGAGAATAAGTACGGCACTGTTGAGATATAAAGTGAGTGAAATTGTTATGAGTGAAGCAGTAATTCTTTTATTCATGAATTTCCATAAAACAAGTTCTGTGAGGTATTTATTGCTATAGTTTACGAACTTTTTCAAAAAGTACCACCTCAATTAATGAGCCTTGCGTAATTACTTTTGAGCAATTGTGTTATTATCTATTTCCAATCATCAAGATTTGTGATATATATTTTAATTAATAAGTTTTTTTAAATTTTTAAATTGTTACACGTAAGAAATTATAGAATGCATGCAAAAATATTTTCTGCAACAACAATAGGTGTTGATGCTCATTTAGTGGAAGTTGAAGTCGATATTTCTTTTGGTTTGGTTAACTTTTACATTGTCGGTTTGCCTGATACTGCTATCAAAGAAAGTAGCAAACGTATTTTAACTTCACTTAAAAATGCGGGATTTCGTCTTCCTGCTAAACGTATCACCGTTAATCTGGCACCAGCAGATTTAAAAAAAGAAGGAACGCTTTTTGATTTGCCTATTGCAATTGCTATCCTGCTTGCTAATGAATCATTAGAAATCCCTCAAGAATTTTTACAAGAGACGTTATTTTTGGGAGAGCTTTCACTTGATGGGAGCATTCGTTTTATAAAAGGAGCTTTAGCAATTGCTTTTGACGCGCAAAAATTAGGCAAGCGGCGCATTATTGTTCCAAAAGCAAATATGCAGGAGGCTGCATTAATTAAAGATTTGGAAGTTATCGGTGTAGATCATCTGACTGAATTGATTGCCTATTTACGTCGTGAGATTGATATTACACCAGCACAACATACTTTTGATGAACATCTTGCAGCATATAAAGATGCTACGCTTGATTTTGCGCAAGTTAAAGGTCAGCAGATGGCAAAAAGGGCGTTGCAGATTGCTGCAGCAGGGCGCCACAATATTCTTTTTATTGGATCTCCTGGTTCTGGTAAAACAATGCTTGCAAAACGTCTTGAATCTATCATGCCACTCATGACATTTGATGAGGTGTTGGAAACGAGTAAAATTTATTCAATTACGGGCAAACTTACCCATCATTCATTGCTTACGCGGCGCGCGTTTCGCAGTCCTCATCATACTATTTCTCAAGCAGGACTTGTTGGTGGTGGTTCCTATCCTCAACCGGGTGAAATTAGCCTTGCCCATCACGGCATTTTATTTTTAGACGAATTAACTGAATTTAAACGTGATACACTGGAAGCGTTACGTCAACCGCTAGAAAGTAAAACAGTTTCAATATCACGTGTTGCGCAAAGCGTTTCATTTCCCGCATCATTTTTGCTCATTGCAGCACTTAATCCTTGTCCGTGTGGCTACTTTGGTGATAAAAAGCGGCAATGCAGCTGTTCTCGTCAGCAAATAGTTAAATATATTAGTAAGTTATCAGGGCCATTATTGGACCGTATTGATTTACAGGTTCATGTTCAATCTATTGAATATGATTCTATCAAGACTACCGGAGATATCCAAAGCAGTGCTTTGTTGTATGAAAAAGTTGTTGTAGCACGTGCAACGCAAGAAAAAAGATTTGGTGATGTCAAAGTTTATAATAATTTTATGACGGCTGATCAAGTTGAGAAATATTGTATCTTAACTCCTGCGGCAGAAATTATTATCAGAAAGGCTTTTGATAAGCTTAATTTAAGTATGCGTGGTTATCATAAAATTTTAAAGGTCGCGCGCACTATTGCTGATTTGGCAGCTTGTGATGAAATTGATACTGCTCATATTCAAGAAGCCATTATGTACCGTTCACTTGATCAGTATCTTGAAAAAGAAACTCAATGATTATTGGTATTGGTGTTGACACTGTTGAGATTGAGCGCTTTGCATTGTGGCACACCTATTCAGAGAAAAAATTACTCCGTATTTTTTCGCAAGAAGAAATTGTTTATTGTTTAGGCAATAGGAGTAAAAGTGCCGAACGTTTTGCTGCACGCTTTGCTGCACGAGAAGCATTATATAAAGCTATCAGTGCATTTTTAGGTAAAAAAATTCCCTTTTTAACGTTGTGCGCATATACTTCTATTACAAAAGTCGATGGACAACCACAGATTATTATTCGCGGCGGTCTTGATTTTGATCTCAGTTCCTTTATTATTCATCTTTCCTTATCCCATTCTCGCACTTTGGCAACTGCATTTGTTGTTGTTGAAAAACATGCTTAATTTTTTAATATTAGGTGTATGAAAAAATTGTATTGGATGTCATTGATTGCTTCGGCAGTTTTATATGCAATTCCATTTTTGTTGAGTGAATATTTTTGGTGGTTGATATTTGTTTTTCCTATTCCATTATTATATCTGATCAGAACAACAGATCTTTCATTTATTCATGGGTATGTATGGGGATGTGTTACCTTTACGCTCCACTTGAGCGGAGGAATTTATGTCATTGTCTGTATGGCGCATGAAGCATGGTTAATTGGCGTTGTAATTGGAGTAGCAATGGTGTTATATCAAGCATTATGTCCCGCATTTCTTTTTTGGTGCTCAGCACAAACTGTTCACCTTTTTTCAATTTCTTCTCTCATTATGCGCTTGTTAATCTGGACCATCACTTTATGGGTTTTTATTGTGTGGACTGATTGGTACAGTATGTGGATTTTTGGTGCACAAGAAGGTTATCCATTGATGCATCCACTTATTCCATTAGCACAACAACCATTTTTGTTATGTTGCCTGCCATACGTTGGCAAGCAGATATTAACCGGCCTTTTTTTGTTGGTTCCGGTCAGTTGTATTGTGCTGTTATGGTATAGAAATTATAAAGCACTCCTGTTGTGGTGCAGTGCCATCGCTCCATGGTTTTTGTGTGTGTGGGTAGGGGAGGTAGAAATGTGCCATCGTGATGATTGGCAATCAAAAATAAAAAGTTTGCCGTATATGACGTGCTCAACGGTGGAAAATCCTGTTGTTGTCATTAAAATTGTTGGCAATCAGCTTAAAAAAATTATTACTCAGTATCCACAGACTGAAGTGATTATCATGCCAGAATCAGCATTTAACGTGACTGATTTTGCAGAATTACCTGAACTGATACAGTTATGGAACAGTGATTGTTTGGGTAAATCGATACATCTTATTTTTGGCGCATCTCGTTGGCACAATGAGCGTTATTATAACTCATTACATTGGGTGTATGATGGAGTGTTGCAAGGTTGTTGTGATAAAAAGCATGCGATGCTTATTTCTGAGCGATTATTTTGGTGGGGTGATGGTGATCTGTTGCGGCGAATTTATTTTAATCGGAGCTTGCCAATTGCTCTTTCATCTCATGAGCGTGTAAAATTATCATTATCAGAAAATGTTGAATTTGTTCCTTACATTTGTTCAGAACTTTTTTTTAATGAACTACCCGATGACACGTGTACCAACACGCCTATTGTTGTGATTGTAAATGACACACTTTTTGTGAGCAGTTTTTTTGCAGCATATATTCAAAAACTTCTTATTTTGCTGACTCGTTTTAAAGCAGTTGCGTGGCAGCGTGAGATAGTATATGTCTCCTATGCTCAATCATTATTTATTGATAAGCAGGGTAAAATAAAAGAAATAAATTGCTGATTATTCAACCAAAGATGCAGTAATGACAAGTTTGCCATGTTCATTGCGTATGATATCAAAATGACGGTCTCTGCAGAGTGATTTATCTTCAACAACTGGTGCTGGTTTTTTGGTGCGTTTTAAGCCACGCTGTTGTTTTTTGGTTGCTTGAGGTTCATGTCTTTTGGTGACGCTTTTTTCTGTAGTCCAGGTGATAGGAACTTCTCGCCAGAATGTTTTTTCAAAATTGTGAATTTTTTGTTCGTGAGTAGGATTGTCTATGTAATAGATCTTGTCCAAACAAAAAGCCCATTTGATAGCAGGGATTTCTACTTTGTCAGCCGTAAACACGCCTCCAATGATTTTACCAGGGGTAAGAATACCCATAGAGTGAGGTTTGATAAGCAGTCTATAGAGAGGCTCAGTGCCACCATCATCGCTGTTATACTGTATAGCAATGCCAATTGGCGTATCAGTATTGTTAAAAAAGCTATTTTCGTAAGCATTAATTGATGCAGTCAGTGAAGCTATTGCGAGTAGTGGAGCTATGGAATTGAATTTTTTCATTTTTAGTCCTTTTTTATTTTATAAGTTTCATCTTCAACCCTATATGATTATGAGGCCAGAAATCAAGGGTTTTTGTTGTCATTCATGGAAAAAATGGACAAAATAGTGATTCTTTTATTTGACAAATATAGAAACAGCCCGTATAGTTATAATAACTTTTCTGATGATTTGCATGAAAAATAGATATAAAAATATGCCGCGGGGTAGAGCAGTCTGGTAGCTCGTTGGGCTCATAACCCAAAGGTCGCTGGTTCGAATCCAGCCCCCGCAACCAAATTAAAAAAAACAGACCATAATTTCAAATTGTGGTCTGTTTTTTTTGTACGGTGATTTTTTATTATGGAGTTCCCTATCCAGGTGTCACTGAAGGTTGGGGTAGGTCATTATATACTTGTGTGCTTTTTTCAATAATCTTTTTGCATTATCATACGTCAGCTGCTCAACTGCATCTTTATATGGTAACCATTTAAAATCAGTATGTTCATGAGAAAGTTTAACGTGTTTATCTGTTGCTTTTCCAACAAAAAAGTAGGCAGTTTTTTGTGCCAATTGTTTATCATAATCGGTGAAAATGTAATGTACTGATTCTTCAAAGTTTTCATTAATAACTGCCGTAAGTCCTGTTTCTTCCATGAGTTCCCGTAATGCCGCTTCCTCTTTTGTCTCTCCCGGTTCAATTTTACCTTTAGGCAAATCCCAATGGCCAGCACCATAACGCAGGAGTAAATAAAGAATCGTATCATCGTCTGTTGTGTAGGTAATAATGCCGGCAGAATAGAGCTGTTTCATAATTATTTTATTTCAGAAAATGAAGGTTTATTTTAAATAATGGGCGTGAAAAGTATAACAGAACAAAGCAAAGCAGTGCAAGAGGGCCTACCCATAACCAGAGTCCTATTTTGGTGATCAAAAAGAGTGCTAATGATGATGGCATAAACATGGTAATAGTTTTTATTATGCAGTGGTAGCAGAACCAAAAGGTAGTGCTGAAAATAGTAAGTTGTAAAGCGTACTGGGTAGCAAATGAAAAAAATGACATTAAGTAAATGCGAAAGTGATATTTTTTGTGCAAAATTATTAAAAAACAGATAGTTTGCACAATGCTAGAGATTGTTGTTGCGATGGCTAGCCCAACTGTTTTGAACTGTTCGATAAAAAGCATGTTTAAGATGATATTAATAACTGTTGCACCAAGGGCAACAATTGCTGGTATCCATGCGGCATGCATTGCGTAGAAAATATTGAGTAAAATTTTATTGAGTGAAAAAAAGAAAAGTCCCACTAAAAAAGCGAGTAGAATGTTACCGGCTTCATGCGCTTGTGCAACGGTGAATTTTGTTGAGAGAAAGATTGTTGAAAAAATCTCTTCTGAAAAAAATGCCATTAATAATGCTACTGGTATTGTTACCCAGAGAACAAATTTAGCCGATTCAAGTAAATAAAAGTGGAGACGTTTTGGGCTGTAGGTATTTACGCGTGAAAAATGAGGAAGCAATACGGTAGAAAATGCAACGGCAAAAACTCCTTGTGGTATGCATACAAAACGGTTTGCATAATAGATGAGCGATATTGATCCAGGAGCCAAAAATGATGCAAAGCTGGTGTCGATGAATAGTGCAACTTCCATTAAGCTGATGCTTGGCAGGCAGAGTAAAAATTTTCCCATCACGCGTGCAAAAATAGAACAGTCTTTGCGTGTTATTGTGCCAAAAAAGAAGTGGAACTTAAAGTACATCCCAAGATGTATAAGAAAGTGAATAAATCCTGCAAAGACGATAAACCAGCAGAGCGTGGTGACGGGTAGATTGAAAAAAAGACATATGCACATACCAGCAATAAAAATGATGTTGACGATCACCGGGGCAATCGCAGGAATAAAAAAGTGGCCAATTGCATGGAGTGCGCCACCGAGCAATGCACTGCTTGATATAAAAAAAATAAATGGCATCAAGATATGGAGCATAGGAATAGCTTGTGTAATTTGTTGTTCAGAAAATCCTGGAGCGATGAACTGTATGATATTGTGCGCGTAATACATGATGAGTGCGCAGAGCGTCAGTACCATTCCTTCAAAAATTAAAAAAGCAAGTGACATTAATCCGGCAATGCCTTTTTTATTATCATGTTGCATGGTGGTGACTATGGTGGGGATGAATGCAGCAGAAAGAGCGCCTTCTGCAAATATTTTGCGCAGGGAGTTGGGGATTTTGTAGGCAGTGAGAAAGGCATCGGATAAACCACTTGCTCCGAGATAGCGCACCATAATCACTTCACGCAGGATACCAAAAAATCTGCTTACTAATGTTGATCCGCCAACTTCTATGGTTTTTTTGAGGATTCTTTTTTGTGATGACATCTGAGCCTATATTTTATGTAATGTACCTTCATCTAATCTGTATATTTCATGCATTCTTTCCGCAACATAGTCGTCATGACTGCTGACAATGATTCCCATTCCCCATTCCTGATAGCATGAAAGCAGGAGGTCGACAATGTTTTTTCCTGTCGCAAGATCCAAGTTGCCGGTTGGTTCATCAGCAATCAAAAAAGCTGGTTCATTAAAAAGAGCACGCGCAATGGCAACCCGCTGCTGCTGCCCACCAGACAGTTCTCCTATTTTACTATTCTTTTTTTGTGATAATTCTACTTTTTGCAATAATTTGATAGCTTTTTTTTCACAATCACTTTTATTTTGGCCACTAATAAGTCCGGGTAAAATAATATTTTCTATCACGGAAAGTTCACGAAGTAAATGAGGTGACTGAAATACGAGACCAACTGATTTATTTAAAAATTGAGTTAAATGGACGGGGGATAATGTTTGCAATACGGAGTTGTTAAATAAAACAGTTCCTGTGGTGGGATTGTCAAGGCCAGCGATGATGTGGATAAAAGTTGATTTTCCTGAACCTGATATGCCAGTAATTGCGTAACTTTTTTCTTGTATAAACATACTGTCTATGTTATTAAGAACTATAATCTCTTCATTGCCTTGTATAAATTTTTTAGAGATTTGTTGCGTAGCAAGTGTTGCTTTTGACATATCGGTTTTCCTCATCGGGAATGTCTACTGTTTTTATCATTATAAATTAAAAATGACCTTTTCCATAGCAAAAAACGCCATAAAAATGATAGTGTTTTAGATAAAGTCTATTTGGTAAGTTTTTTTTGTATCTCGGCTGACAATTATTGAATTATGCCCTCTTTATCCCATAAACTAAACTTGTAATGTACAGCACAAATAAAAAGGGGGAGTGATATGAAAAGTGTTGTCAGTCAAAAAAAGGTTAATGTTTCTTCAGAAATATTGCCAGTTATACCAACAATGGACGTTGTAGTTTTTCCACAAATTATTGTACCGTTGCTCGTTCTTGATGAAAAAATTATCAGCGGTATTAACCGGTCAATAGAAGAAAAGAAGATGGTATTTCTTCTTGCGGCAAAAAATGGGGTTGATCCGCAAGGTTCAATCAGTACTGATGATTTGTATGCTGTTGGTACCATCGCAACGGTGATGCGTCTGATCAAGATACCTGAAGGGGGTATCAAAATCCTTGTTCAGGGAGTTTGCAAGGCACGCGCTCTTGATATTATGACGAATGAAAATATTTTGCAGGCAAAGGTACAAAGGATTGATACTGAAGAAAGTAATGCTGCAGAATTAGCCGCATGTGTCCAAAAAATCAAAAAAATTGCTGATCAGATGGCAACGTCAGGATACACGTTTAGTCCTGACTTTCACATTATCCTTTCAAAAATGAATGATGCAGGAAAAATTGGTGATTTTATTCTTTCTCATCTTAACCTAGATGTTGATGATGCTCAAAAGCTTCTTGAAACAGATACGCAAAAAGATTTTCTTATGCTGCTGTCTGATTATTTGAGCAAAGAGGTGCAGGTTGCTGAGATTCAAGAAAAAATTAGAAATAACGCACGTGAATCCATGAATCGCTCACAAAAAGAGTTTTATTTACGTGAGCAGCTCAAAGCAATTAAACAAGAACTGGGAGAAGATGACCTTGAAGAGATTGAAGAGATGCGTGAAAAGTTGAATGCTCTTGAGGTTTCCGATGAGATAAGAAAAGAGATTGGTCGACATCTCAATCGTCTTGAACGCACCGCTCCAGATTCACTTGAAGCGACGGTTACGCGGAATCATTTGGAGTGGGTGTTTGCATTACCATGGAATCATACGACGGAAGATAATCTTGATATTTCTCATGCAAAAGAAATTCTTGATGAAGATCATTTTGGGTTGAAAGATATTAAAGAGCGGATACTTGATTTTATATCAATACGTAATTTAAAAAAGGATGGGTTTGCACCTATTCTTTGTTTTGTTGGGCCTCCAGGAACGGGTAAAACTTCTTTGGGTAAATCAATTGCTCGCAGCTTGGGTAGAGAATATGGCCGGATATCACTTGGCGGGGTGAAGGATGAAGCAGAAATTCGCGGTCATCGCAGAACCTATGTTGGTGCAATGCCAGGCAGATTTATTCAAGCTTTACGCAAGACCGGTTCACGTAACCCGCTTATTGTTATTGATGAGTTGGATAAAATAGGTGCAGATTTTAGAGGTGATCCATCGGCGGCTATGTTGGAAGTTCTTGATCCACAACAAAATAAAACATTTTATGATAACTATCTTGGCATTCCATTTGATTTATCAGAGGTGATGTTTATTGCAACAGCTAATAGCGTTGATGTTATTTCCGAACCTTTACGTGACCGTATGGAAATTATTGAGTTAAGTGGTTATTCATTAGAAGAAAAAACAGCCATTGCACGACAACATTTAGTGCAGAAAGCGATAGCCAATGCAGGGCTTGTAGATAACAACATTGTTATTTCTGATGAAATATTACAAAAAATTATCACTGATTACACACGAGAATCAGGAGTTCGTCAACTTGAGCGCCTTATTAGTAAATTGTGTTCAAAGGCAGCACGTACATTTGTTGAAACAAAAAAAATTGTTCCTTTTTCAGTTGAAACGCTTGAAAATTATCTTGGACCATGCCGCTTTATCGATGATGGTGCTAATAAAAACCATCAAATTGGTATATCAAATGGGTTGGCGTGGACAGTATTTGGTGGCGAAATACTGCAGATAGAAGCAATGTTAATGCCAGGAACAGGGAAGTTGCTGCTCACGGGGCAATTGGGAGATGTTATGAAAGAGTCAGCCCAAGCAGCACGCAGTTATGCATGTGCCCATGCACAAGATTTTGGTATTGATAATAAGATGTTCACCGATTTTGATATGCATATTCATCTTCCTGCAGGTGCGGTGCCAAAAGATGGTCCATCTGCCGGCCTTGCAATGCTTACTGCAATGCTTTCAACGCTTACCAATCGTCCGATAAATTCCGATTATGCTATGACGGGAGAGTTGAACTTACGTGGGGAAGTGATGCCAATTGGTGGAGTAAAAGAAAAAATATTGGCAGCAAAACGTAATAACATTCCGTTTGTTATTTTGCCAAGAAAGAATAGTCACAATTTGGCAGAGCTTGATACCATGACTGAAGGCATTGATATTATTTTGGTTGATCATGCTAATGATGTTATGGAGCGGCTGTTGATGCCGGAAGATAAGAGTAAAGGGATAAGTGAGTGTTAAAATAGTTAAAAAAAGTGGAATGGGTGGTACATGACAGTGCCACCCATTCCACTTTTTTAATTGATTTGCGAATTATTTTTTGTATGTTCTGTATGTTTTGTAAGGCTTGAATTCTCCCTCTTCTAACCTTTTAGCTTTTTCTCTGTTTCTTTCAGCGTCGTTCATTGCACTTTGAAGTCGTCTGAGTGCTTTTTCAGCATCAGCTTGTGTTGCTTTAGGATTGCCAAGCGTGTGTTGTGCTGCGAGGTATGCTGTCTTAATTCCTTCTTCAGCCAGTATTGTTGATCCCGCTGTAACGAGTACGCTAAAAAGACTTTTTGCTGTATCAGCAACTGGTTGTCCAAAGGTAGTTGCCCAATATTGTACATTCTCAGCAGTGAGTGAGCTTGCGATATCTTTTATAACATTGCCTCCAAAGACATAGCTGTATCCAGGGATATATTCCGCTGCCGCTTTGAGTTTAGCAAGAGCATACACTCCAGCTGTTTTAAGAGAATCAGGAGTGTAATATGCTACGGTGCTGGCAGCATTAGTTATTTGTGTTGTCGCAGCTTTTGATAATTCACCACCACTGGCAACGTCAGCCGCGTATCCGGTAAGCGCAATAGCAGTTGCAGCCATGCCGGCATATGCCGCTCTCATTGCGGTAGATGAACGTTTGCCAATAATGATCTCTTGTTGTGCAATGATAGGTTCAAGCTCGGCAAGACGTTTTTCATCACTTTTTATTATTGCGGTGTATTGAGCATATTCTTGTTCTTTTCCTGGATTGATAGTAGCACTGCGCAAGCCAAACAGTCTTTTGGTTGTTATTTGTCCAATTTTTTCTTTATTCGCTTTAACACGTTCTTGAATAATTGCATATTCTCTCATGTAAGGTGCAGCGATGTCTGATGCTTTGTTTTGATCTGCAACTGAGTATCCCATGCCGAATATTCCTGGCGCTATATCACCGGTCCAACTTCGCAGGTTTGCCAAATCTTGTTCTATTGTTTTGATGTCACCGAGCGCTTTTTTTACATTGGCTACCACTTTAACTTCTGATTCTTCTGCAGGAGCGTTTTTAACTTTTTTAGCTTCTTCTTTTAATTTTTGCGCATCACGCTCTGCTTTTTTCGCATCAAGTGCAACTTTGTTTGGAGAGGTTTTGCCCGTTGGTGCTGGTAATGCTCGTACTCGTCCTCTTCCTGCTATGTTTCTTGCTGTTCTTCTTGTTCTGGTGACTTTTCTTGGTTGTGCAGCATTGATGGTATCAACGAGTGTAGCTGATAGCATGATGGCAATGAGTGCTGTGCCTATTATTTTTTTCATAAAACATCCCCTTTTTTTTGGACTATTAATTAAATTATTTTTCACATCAAATTGTAAACTTTGTTACTTTTATGATAAAATAATCAACTTCAGATTGTCAATAGATTGAAAAAGTAATAATTGGAAAAAAGGAGGAAATGAAAATGGGTGACACGGTAATCATGTCACCCATTTTTTGCTTTACAAATGTTGAGTTATGCAGCAGAACCTTCTTCAGAAAGATTATCATTAACTACTGCTTCCAGATTTTCTTCTTGCTTTACAGCTTCATTTTCTTTGGTATCAGCTGTTATTTCTAATGTTTTATTGTCTGGGTTTTGTTCAGACTTTTTCTCTGCAGCATTTGCTTCTTGGCGTGCTTTAACTGCAGCTTTTTCTGCTTCACTTACTTCTTTTGGTTTGTCTGACGGGTTCCAGTACTGGCTTACATAGTCTTTGAGTGCAGTGATTTTGTTACCAGCATAGGTTTTCATATCGCTAACTTTACTTGCTGTCACGCCATACGCTTTGCTAGCTCCACGTTTAACATATGCGCCGTAGCCTTCGCCTTCTTCCATAGCAAGTTCACTTTTCATTGATGCATATGATTCGCCCAGTCTTTTCATACCTGCGCCTTCATATTTATATTTATCAATACCGTATGTAAGACCAGCGATAGTTGTTGCTGTTAATGCGCCTATAGCCATTTTGATAGCGCCGCAATATTCTTTACCAGCAATTACTTGTTGGTCGCGCATTGCTTTGTTCACATCATTCAAGGTAGATTTGTATTCTTTTAGTTCAGTCATAGCTATCTTAAGAGCTTCCTCTTTACCAGCTTCTGCACTTCTACCCCAGAACATACTTTTTTTAGACATTGCATCTATTTCACCTTGTTTTGTTTCAATGTCTCTCATAAGTTGCGTTCTTTGGATTTCTAAGTTTGTATATTTATCGCCAGCTGCTTTTATTTGTTCTTCTGTATATCCTCTAAGATCACCTGACCAACTTCTTTCTTGAAGATCCTTTAATAATTCTCTTGCAAGTTGGTTAGCTGTTTGGCGAATCTGTTCCCTTGCAGCAGGATTTTCAACTTTTTCTGCTGTCTTGAGGCTTACTTCTACTTTTTTAGCTTTAACACGCAATCTTTGTGCTGTGCCAGGTCTTCCCCCTTGTGCTTTTCTTGTTCTTGGTGTTATTTTTTTAGCACTGATAGTGCTAACCATTGCAATTGACAATGCAACTGCAACAAGAGCTGTGCTCAATATCTTCTTCATAAACATTCTCCTTCTTTGTGGACTATTAAAATATTCTCTTTTTTTCCAAGTTCAATTATCTAGGTTGCATGCCGTTGGCCCAGATACTCATTAAACTTAGTTAATTTCAGGATAGATGAAACGAGTTCAAATTGTCAATAAAATGAAAAATGTTTTTTAAAATAGCAGAAAAAACCTGTTATTTAGGGATAAAAAGGACATTATTTTTGTTCGATTGGATCGTAATATTTGATTTATTTAATGAGAAGGGCAATAAGAAAGTCTTTGCAGAGATAAAAGAAGAAAACGGCGAATAAAATACCATCAAATCGGTCTAAAAAACCGCCATGTCCGGGCAACAGAGTTCCCGAATCTTTTAATCGGGCACGTCTTTTGAGCCATGATTCAAAAAGGTCGCCGACAAGAGACAGCAGGCAAATAGTGAGGGTAAAGAGTGCAAGAAGCCACCAGGGGGTTTTATAGCCCCGTTCAAAAACAATAAAAGCAAAGCCAAGACAGGCAAAAATATAGCCTCCCAGTAATCCTTCCCACGTTTTTTTGGGACTGATTGCTTGGTAAATATAATGTTTTCCTGCTACTGTTCCGACGATGTAGCTTCCCGTATCAAAGCTGAAGACAAGAATAAAGAGGATGAGGACGAGTTCATGGTAAATGGGGCTGTGGTTGAGGGTTATTAAGAGAACAAAGGGTAAAATGAGGTAGGGAGGCATTAAAAGCCAAAAAAGTGGCGTATTAATAGGGAAAAACTGTGTCCACTCATACACGATGATAAGAAGTAAAATAACGAGTAAAATGAGGGAAAAACAGATTGGGGGTAGATAAAAATAGACTGCCCAAAATGCTACTCCAAGGAGAATGCCCGTAATGAGCCGTTTCATAAATTCAGTCAAAAGTGGTAAACGCATTTGGTATATACCGGAGTTCTATTGAGTTATTATTTTCTTCTATAAGTGCCACATCAAAGCGGCATACAACTTCTAAGTCATTATGCTTTGATAAAAATTCTTTAGCAATAGAAATGATCTTTTTTTGCTTTGACGGTCCAATGAGTTCAGCCGGATCGACCAATGGGTTGTGTCGCCATTTAACTTCAACAAAAGCGAGGGTATCATCTTTGTGTGCAATGAGATCAATTTCTCCAAAACGTTTGCGATAATTTTGCGTGAGGATGCGATAACCTTCTTTTTGCAGATATTGTGCTACAAGAAGCTCTCCTTCTTTACCTTTTTCTATACGGTAGTTCATCATTAAAACCGATCAGCCATGTGTTTTGTTCTTTTGTTATGCGCGAGTTTTGTATGCTTTTTTTTTGCGCCTGATTTTTTTTCCCCAATTTTCACTTCGTTTTCATTGGGGTCCCCATCGAAAGCAATTGAAGATGGGGTAAGCTGTTGAGCGCGGGAAAGATTATGATTTCTTAGGAGTTCAATTTCCTCTTTTTGCTCAGCGAGTTGTGTTTCCAAAGCAATAATTGTTGGTTCAATTGTTGGAAGTTTTGGTAGCCATGAGGCGCGTATTTTTGCCAGACGTTTTTCAGCAGCGGTTAATTTGCCTCGTGTTAAATAAAAACTGCATATATTGCATTCGCTTGCGGCGAGTCGTTCATAGCATTGTACTTGTATGGCAGTCACTTCATTTTTGTAGAGAGTAAAGTGATCTTGTTGTAAGAATTGGTCAATTAACACTAAAGTTTCTTCTGTTTTTGTTTGATCGCGATCAATTGAGAGTATGCATTCAAATGAACTTGTTATAGAACGGTAGAGTGCGTATTCTTGTTTGGCGCTACCTGGGTACAGTGTGCAATATTGTTTATATAAATGTGCCGATTTTTGAAATTGGCTGTCAGCAAAAAAGAGATCAGCAATTTCCAAGAGATGGTCAGCAAGTAAGGAGATATTGCTGCAAAGTTTCATCATTTGTTCAAGATATTTTATTGCAACATGTATGTTCTTTTTTTCTACCTGTACATCTTTTGCGCGCGCAAGTTCGTCATACTCAAAGTCAACATAGGTACGTGATCTTTTTACTTTTTTTTCTTTTTTATTTGATTTACGCATACGTTTAGTGTGCGTTGGTTTTTCGATAATGGGTAACGTTACATCAAATTTTTGTTCGGTAGTTGTGGTGCTATTATCACAAGATGTTGGTAATGGACTAACAGCTAAGCATGCGGTTGCTATGCAGAAAAATGCTGATAAAGTACTTTGGCTTCTTGTTTTTTTCATGCGATCATGCCTATATTTTTATATCCCATGTTCCATTATATTACAGATGGGGATCTCGATTAAGAGGGTGAATACTTTTTGATACACGGTATTTAAAAATAAGTATAATGATATCATCACAAAAGAAAAGAAGGATACGGCCATGAAACAAAACAGTGGTGAATTATTAGTTGAACTGGGTGTTATTACTGCTCAGCAATTAGCAGAATGTCAGCAGGAAGCTGAAAAAACGGGGATAGCTGTTGAAGCATGCGTTGTTGAAAAAAAATATGCAACAGCAGAATCTATAGCGCAAGCATATGCGAAATATTCTTCTCTTTCATATATTGATACGGTGACTGATAAAACAGCGGATCTTGATCTTTTAGCGAGAGTTCCTCTTAAATTTTTGCGTGATAATGAAGTTATGCCCATCATGGTTGATGGTAACATTGTTATTTTGACTGCCAATCCTTTTGATTTTCAGCCACTTGATGAGTTGAATATGCTTCTTGGTGGTGGTGCGCAATACGCTGTTACTCCCGCTGCTGTTATTATTAATGGTATCAATCGGTATTATCCTCTTGAGGGTACTGAGCGGATGATGAAAGAACTTGAAGAGGAAGAGGAGATACCCAAAGAGGTTGCGTTTGAAGAAATCGAGGAGAAAGACATCCTTGGTATGGCGACGGAAGCTCCCATTATTAAGTTGGTGAATAATATTTTTTTTCAGGCGGTTAAGCGTAATGCTTCTGATATTCATATAGAACCATTTGAAAAAGAGATTCGTGTACGCTATCGCATTGATGGTATTATGTACAGTGTTATGAATCCTCCTAAACGTATCCAGGGAGCACTCATTTCGCGGATTAAAATTATGGCGCATTTGGATATTGCAGAAAAACGTATTCCTCAAGATGGAAGAATTGCAATTAAAGTTGGTGATAAGCCGTTTGATATTCGTGTTTCAGTATTGCCTGTAGCATTTGGTGAACGTATTGTAATGCGTTTGCTTGATAAATCACGAACATTTACTGGATTACGGGATATTGGATTTAGTGAGCGAGATTTTAAAGTTCTTGAAGCAAATATTAGTCGCCCTAATGGTATCATTTATATTACTGGGCCGACTGGGTCAGGTAAAACAAGTACGCTCTATTCCATTCTTAATAAACTGAATACTCCTGAGGTTAATATTGTCACGGTAGAAGATCCTGTTGAATATCAGATGGCAGGTGTAGGGCAAGTTGGTGTGCGTGAAAAAGTTGGTCTTACTTTTGCAGCGGCATTACGTTCAATCTTGCGACAAGATCCTGATATTGTGATGATTGGAGAAACGCGTGATGCTGAAACAGCGCAAATTGCTGTTCAAGCAGCGCTCACGGGGCATTTGGTGTTGAGTACGTTGCATACAAATAGTGCTCCAGCCTCTATCACGCGATTAATTGATATGGGTATTGAGCCATTTTTAATTGCTTCATCAGTAGTGATGGTTGTTGCACAACGGTTGGTACGTAAATTGTGTCCTCATTGCAAAAAAGAGTATAAACCAAATATAGAGTTGCTCGAGCGTATCGGTTTGTCTGCTCAAGAGGCAAAAGAGATTAAATTTTATGCTTCTGCTGGTTGTGATGAATGTAACCAAACAGGATTTCGTGGTCGGGTTGCGGTGTTTGAAATTATGGAAATGACATCTGCAATTGCAAAATTAACGATGGAACGTTCTGAAACGGGTGTTATCCGTGAACAAGCACTTAAAGATGGCATGATTCCATTGATAAAAGATGGTTTACGGAGAATTAGAGATGGTCTTACAACAATTGAAGAAGTTCTTGCCGTTGCAACGATTGAGCAAGAAGCTACTGAAGAAAAATAATTGTATGTATACGATAAAAAAATAAGAAGGATGATATTGATGAAATATATATGTTTGTTGTTGTTCGGTGTAAATGTTTCTGCTTGGGCGATGGAAAATCCTCTTCTCCTTTTTATAGGTTTAGAAAGGACGCTTGAAAAATATATACAAGGGCAACCTCTTAGTGATGTAAAAAAAACTCATAATGCTCCCGTTAATGCAAACGGCACGACTGGATCTGATTTGCAGCGGGGAGCTCAATATGTAGCAGTACCAATAAAATATGACAAAACTGAAACAGGTGAACCTTCACATGGTCAGCGTCGACTTGGAAGAGGATGTGACCCAAATGATTTAGTTGAAGCGCCTGAAGTAGGTCCTGAAAAACAGTTTCGTGCAATGCTTGCGAGATTAAAAGCTGATCAAGAAAAACCTGATACAAAAATCACAAGTGAATCAAAACCCAATCAGGAGCGCTTTGGTAGGGGGTGTGATCAGAAGGCTAAGTTGTAAGGAATTTTAATGATTAATTCTAAATTATAAATGATGTACGTTAAGCACGGATTTACACTCATTGAAGCAATGATTGTTGTTTGTTTATTTGCTTTGATCGTAACGCTTGGTATGATGCAACTTTCATTTCTTGATGATACCATTGTTCATGCAGAAGTGGATAAGCTTGCAGGTGTGTGTTCATATTTACAGCAGAAAGCTATTGCTACCAACAGTGATCAAATTCTTGTGTGTGATGTACAAAAAAATGAGTATCGTTTGGATAACATTCATGAAATGTTATCTAAACGAATTGGTTTTGGTTTTTTGCCAAATATTCTTGGCTCTCCTGGATCACCAACGCGCAGTATTAAAAAAGCAGTAACGTTTCCTGATTCATCGATTCATTTTTATCCGACTGGCACTATTTCTTCTGGTACGGTGTACCTCACTGATAAAAATAAGAAGTTAATGTATGCGTTGAGTAATGCTGTTTCTCAGGTTTCCTATTTACGGCTCTATCGATATGATGGTAAATGGAAATTATTAGACAGATGATATCGCACATAAAATTCACTCATTAGTCGCATGTTATGCTAAAAAAAATAAGTTTCGCGTTAATCCTTGGTGTTTTTGGCACCATTTTTTTTGCACAATATGATTCATGGACGCATAAAAAAATTGTGTTATTAATTCAAAAAATTGCTCAAGAATCACTTGGAGGTAATTTTTCATGTTGTATACAATCGATCAATTTTTTTGCGCCATCACTGGTATTGCATGATGTAGAAATGAGATCGGCTGATTCTGATGGGTGGGTGTGGCGGTGTAAAAAATGTGAAATTAGTTGTTCATGGATGCAGCTGTTATGCAAAGGTATCATGGACCAGCATATTGAGATGGATGGATTTGAGTGTAGCTCACGCATTGAACAATCCCACCTTGTTATTGAATCACATCTTATGGCTATGATGCAAAAATCATTTTTGCCTTTTTCTACAGAATTAAAATCGATTGTTTTTAAAAATGCTCGGTTTTATGGTACTGATGAACAACTTCAGAGTAACGTTTCACTATTATTTAATAGTTCATCATTAAGAATAGGAAGGCAAATCAAAACGACTATGTCTATTGGAGATGGTGAAGTTACGTATGAAAAAAGTAAGTATGTTGAAAATATTGCGGCAGATCTTTTTATTACCACGGAGTATGTTGGTGATCAACTTGATATGGGAGCGCAGGTAGCAGGAACGTATGTGTTGTCACATATGGGCAGTCAAGGTGGATGCTATGTAACTGGTGGATGGAAAAGTGGAAGAGGCAGATTTGCAGTGCGCAGTGCTCATAATTCTTTGATTATAGATCCTATTATTATTACTGAGCGTGAGTTACGTGTTAATGCTCGTTTTCCTTTATCATACGTTGCTCAGTGCATTACCAATTCTGTTGTCAAGCAGACGATTAATGGCACAGGCAATTTTTCAATAAAAATAAGTCGTGATGAATCACGCAAAATTGAGGGGCAGTTGGTTGTTGAAGATGTTATGATTGATAACCATCATTTGTGTGATGTAGGAAAAATTATTTTTACCCGTCAGGGTGATGATTGGAAGACGCGACTTGCGATATATCGTTGTAATCAGGAATGTACCGGGATAGGACATTGGCATGAATCTACAAAAAAAGGAGATTTGAGTGTTAACAATGTTACTGATATTACGGCAAAAGCTTTGCCATATTGGCGTCTTAAACCTAACCTTTTGTCTATACAAGTAGCAGTTGATAACAATATTTTGACGGGCACGTATGATGCTGTTGCTACACATACGTTGAGTGATGTAATGCATAGTAGCAGTGGTACAATTTCTTTTACCGCAAAGGAGCAAGGACTGTTTGTTGCGCAGGGTTTAATTGATGAAAATAAATATGATATTTCAGCAGTTCTCTATCCGCATTTTGCTTTGCATCACTGTGTGTATAAAGATAAAGAAAATAAGCAATTGATCACGTTGGAGGCAACTGATGATAAGCAAATTTCTGGATCAGTATCATTTCCTTTTATTCGTTCATTGATCAACAGCACGATGAAATATGATGTACAAGGGGAAGGGAGTTTGGATGTTGTTGCAGAGATTGTTCTGCCACAAGTTGTTGCAGATTTTATGCTGAGTGATGCTACGATCCGTTTGCCACAGACGTATAATTTTATTGATGGATTACATGCGCATTGCGTTTATGACGTGAATAATGGTTCAGTGGTGCTGGAAAATGTTAATCTTTCTTTGCATACAGGAAGAATGAATTGTCTACGCGCAACTGCTTATTTTGATCAAAATGGTTCCCTTGTTTTTGCACATGCACCGTTAATTTTAGACCGCTGTTTGCTCAATGTAAAAAAAGATCTTTTCGCGATTGTTTCAGGTAATCTTCTTTTTTCAAAACCACTATCACGCGCTATGCGTGTTGATGGTCATATTATTATTGATAAAGCACAATTAAAAGAAAATCTTTTTTCCGGCATTATTCAAAAACAGCTTTTGTCATACACTCATTCAGTTTTTTCTTTACCTGATGTTCCTTTGCAATGCGATCTGGTTATTGAAACTAAAGCACCAATTATTGTTGATACGGGATTTTTACAAACCAATGCGCACGTGAATGTACGAGTTCAAAAAGATGGTCATGAACCAACAGTTACAGGATCGCTTGTGTTGCAGGCAGGGACGCTTAATTTTCCGTATAAACCACTTTATATTTCTAAAGGAGTGATTACATTTTCTCCTGAGCAGTTATTTGATCCCATCATTGAACTTGTTGCGCGTAATAAAATTAAAAAATATGATATTTCATTACAAGTGGAGGGATCTTTGTCAGCCCATCAGATTATTCTTGATGCAACGCCGCCACTTTCTGAAGAGCAAATAGTAGGTCTTTTGCTTGTTGGTGCGGAAGAAAATTCTTTAAATAGCATGATGCCAGCGTTGATTGTACAAAATTTAAAGAGTCTTATTTTTAGTAATAATCAGTCATCGTTTTTTGATAAATATTTTAAGCCGTTACTCGGATCGTTTAACATTAATTTGGTGCCAAGTTTTATTGATCAGACGGGCAGAGGTGGATTACGTGGTGCGTTGGAAATTAGTCTTGATGATCGTTGGCGCGCGGTCATTCAAAAAAACTTTAGTTTAACGGAAGATACCAAGTTTGAATTAGAATTTTTGGTATCTGATGATATTACTTTACGCGCAATTCGTGATGAGCGGCGTGATGTGGGTGGTGAAGTTGAAATGCGCTGGAAATTTTAGGCCTGTTTTCTTTTTGATGCATGCTTGCAAAAAATCTCTTTACTGATGCATTATTATCGTGCGATCTCAGAAATAAAAAAAAGGAGAATACATGAAGAGCTTGAAAATAGTATATTTTTTGTGTGTTTGTGTATCAGGAATTGTGTGTGCAGATGAGACATTATCAGGAGATGGAGAGGGGATGCATACAGTGCAGTCAGAATATCGCACCGTGATTGATAGTATATTTACCCAAGCGCGCAATAAAATAAAAATAGGAGAGGATATAACCGATGTTGAATGGTTGAAACTTAAAATTAAAGCGGAATTTGGGGATATACGTAATATTATAAGTGATATTAACATTGCGATGAATTTTGATCAGAAAGCAACAAATGTTATTTACCAACAGTTACAAGAATGTTTGCGCAGCACAATGCAAGATGAGGTTGGTAAAGTTTGTGATATTAGTGATGTTACTGTTGAAGCAGTAGAAGATTTTTTTCATTTATCAGATATAGTGTGTGGATTGACACAAGGATCTGATGTCATGTGTTATGATATGATGCATGCTCTGAAAAAGGAAAATCGTATTTTTTTAAAGACATTAGAAATTACCGAAAAAGCAACTAAAAAAATGAGAGAAGTAGAAAGAAAACAGGAAAAAAAAGAAAAAATGCGTCAGCTACGTAAGCATATTGTGCTTGGTGCTTATCAGCGGTAGAAGTTTTTACTATGGAAGGATAGTATGAAGCGTTCATTATTGATAGTGATGTCTGTATGTTTGAATATATCCGGTATGGTGCATATGGTTCATCCTTTACAAAAAAATATGCAGCTCTGTTTTGATGCGCCACGCACGTTTGGTACGACTCATTTTATTAGAGGGTATCAAACAAAAAATAGGATAATACCTGAGAATCATAAAAAAGTTGTGGTTGATGTAATACCATTAAAAAAAGAAGTCGACAGCGCGTATCTTATTGATGACAAATCTCTGATACAATCTTTTTTTGGATCAATGCATAATCTTTCGTCTGTTATTTTAAAAATTCTTTCACAAGCACAAAAAAGTATACGTATTGCCGCTTTTGCATTAACTGATATTGATATTAGTAAACAGTTAATAGATGCTCATCAAAGAGGTGTGATTGTATCTGTTGTTATGGATGGGAGTAATATGAAGCATTTTTCTAGCAAGGCACAAAAACTCATTAAAAATGGGATTGATGTGCGGCGTTATGATCCAACATTAGTACCCAACTATAGAGAACAAAAATATGTACCACTCATGCATCATAAATATTGTATTGTAGATGATAAGCTTGTCATTACCGGTTCTGCAAATTGGACAAAAGCGGGATTAAATACTAATGCGGAAAATATCAATGTTATTAGATGTGAAAAATCTATTGGTGGTTATTGTAAAGAATTTGCCGGTGTTACAAAATATTCAGTTAAGTGTATGCCGCAATTGACGGCATAAAAAAATAAACTTTGTTTTTTATACAAAGTCTATTAAAAATTTTAATTATAATGATATAAGAAGGGGCTTCATTACTACAATTCCTTCTTAGCTCGTCTCAATGCTACTGTGGATTAAAAAAAAATGCAAGAGTAAAAAAAGATGTTTTTTGTTTTTATTTTGTTTGAGTTGGACAACCGCGTAAACTATTGAGCAATTGTTGAAAATCATCTGGAATTTCATTGCTGAATGAATAGGTTGTTTCTTCAAATGTAAAGGATAAGCTTTCTGCGTGAAGTGCTTGTCGGTCAATTAAGGATGATTTTTTTCCATACAGTTGGTCGCCAATGATAGGATGCCCAAGTGCTGCCATGTGAACGCGAATCTGATGGGTACGGCCGGTTGTTGGTTTCACTTCAATCAGTGACGCATTATCAAAATATTCCAAAACTTTATAGTCTGTTTTTGCATGGCGTACTCGAGTGGTACCTATTGTGCCGTCGGCACTAATGTTTTCTTCATGAAATGCAGCCATTTTAATGCGATTGATTGGGTCACGGCCTATTGCAAGGGTGATAGTACCTTCTTTTTCTGGATGTCCTGCTACAATAGCTTTGTATGTTTTGTTAATTTTTCTATTTCTAAATAAGCATCCAATAATATTATGCGCATAATCGGTTCGCGTGATAATCATGATACCAGAGGTTTCTTTATCAAGGCGGTGAATAATTCCAGGACGTGCGCTGAGCCCCACTGATCTGATATCGCCATGGTAATGCCGTATCCAGTCAGCTAAAGTGATGGCGGTGCTTGTTGTTGAAGGAGCGTGCACTAACAAATGTGCTGGTTTGTGGATAATCATAAAATGGTTAGTGGTGGCTAAAATTGATACTTTGAGCGTTTTATCGATAAGATTTTCAGTTTTTACGACGCGTTCTGGCGGAAAATGTATCGTTACGGTATTGGTTGAATAGACAAGAGTGCTTGGTTTTTTTGCCTGGATGCCATTAATGATTATGCCACCCGCATCGATTATTCGTTGGAAATAGCTCCGTGAATAGTCAGGAAATAACTCTGTTATGTAACGATCTATGCGACAAGGGATGCTATTTTCTGGTACAGTAAAGGAAAATGTGCTTTCAGGTGGGATGTGGCCATGCTTAATCATTGAAAATCTCATTTTTTGTTGCTATTGATAAAAAATAGTAAATTAAATCTTTATTTTAAGTTTCATATATAATAGTCTTAAAGTCAAATGGCAATTGTGGTTGCATCTGTTTAAAACAGTGTCTAGACTGAGAAAGTTTGGTGATTGTCTGGTTCGATAGCTCATTGCAAAAGTTAGGAGAAAATCCATGGATGTAAGAGATTTGCTCTACGGGATTCAGGAAAATATTGATGATGTTATTGCTCAAAAAGGTTTAATGGGAGGGCGGTTGTGGCATGAGCTGATCAATACCCATCCAGTCGATATTGCTTACATATTTAAAAATTTGAGCCATGAGAATGTTAAGGCGTTATACAAGGCGTTGCCAAATCCAGTTCAGCTTGATCTGTTTCATAATTTACAAGATAAATTAAAAGTCTACGTTCTTTCCTTTTTGGATGATCAGGAACAGGTTGAGGCTTTTCAGACTCTTTCCACTGACGAACTTACGGATCTTTTTGATGTATTTTCTGATGAGGAACTCAAGCGATATTTGAGCTCATTAAATAAACGTGTTCATGAAAAAGTTAAGAAAATGCTGAAGTTTGAGCCAGAATCAGCTGCGGGTGTGATGCATACTGATGTCATTACATTAATGGAAGATTTTACTGTTGAAAAAAGTGTTTCTCTTATGCAGCGGTTACGACCAAGTAGAGATGTGCATCAGCAGATATTTGTAGTTAATAAAGATCATCGTCTTATCGGTTTTGTTTATTTAGAAGATTTGGTTTTTAATAAACCTGATGTGCGTATTTCTTCTTTTATGCATGATAATGAACTTGTTGCAAATGCTAATGAAGATCGTGAAAAAATTGCTAAAGAGATGGTGCATTATGGTCTTACTACGGTGCCAGTTATAGGAACAGATGATATTTTTCTTGGTGTTATTTCAGGTGATACGTTGGTGGATGTTTTAGTTGAGGAGGCGGTAGAAGATGTTCAGAAAATGGCAGCGATGACACCGCTTACGCGCCCTTATTTTGAGACATCATTTTTCCAATCTTTATATGAACGCAGCTATATTTTGGTGATATTGTTATTGGCTGGTTCAGTTTCAACCACTATTATGCGTATGTATGAAGCAACGCTTACAGAAATGTTACTGTTTTTTGTTCCTATGCTCACCAGTGTTGGTGGAAACACGAGTAATCAGACATCTGCGGTTGCAATCTGTGGAATGGCTTCAGGCGAATTTGATCAGAGTACGATGAAACAATTTTTGCGTCGAGAATTGATGATGGCTTCGTGTTTATCGGTCATTCTTGGCGTAACGTCATTTACGCGCGTTTATTTAACGACTGGTGTGGTATGGGAAAGTCTTGTGGTGAGTTTTACATTGGCCATTATTGTATTGGTGTCGGTGATGCTTGGCAGCGCAATGCCATTCATTCTTAAACGTTTCAATATTGATCCAGCATTTTCAGCAGGACCTTTCTTGGCAACAATCATGGATATTGTTGGAATATTAATTTATTGCACGAGCATTAAGATGTTGCTTTTCTAAATATCTATTTTAATGAAAAACGGTTAATTTGCTTGACAAAATAGCTTTATAATTATACCTTCTAATAGTGAATTAATTGAAATTTGATTGAAAAATTAGTGGGGCGCTAGCTCAGTCGGTAGAGCAACAGCCTTTTAAGCTGTGGGTCGTTGGTTCGAGTCCAACGCGCCTCACCAAACTTTTTACCCAACTTTTGCTTCCGCTACAGTCGGGTATCTTTAAAAAGATTATTAATTGAAATATACGTCCCTATCGTCTAGCCTGGTCTAGGACATCGCCCTTTCACGGCGAAAACAGGGGTTCAAATCCCCTTGGGGATGCCAGCCTTCGCGTAAAGCTACGGCTGGCAGGCCAGCTTTTTTAAAGGTTGGACATAAAAAATTAAAAAATTTTTGATAACTAAAAGCGAAGGCTGCGCGCCATAGCCTTGGCGGCGGCGGGCTAAAAAGTAAAAATACATGTTTTTTTTTGGTCTATTTTTTTAAAAGAAATCATCCAAGCATATGTTTTATGTTTACTTACTCAAGTCTATTAATTACCCTGATCAAAAATATATTGGACATACCGATAATCTAAAAGAACGATTAGATACACATAACTCTGGTGGTTCGATTTATACCAAACCATACAGACCATGGATTGTTGTAACATATGTAGCTTTTCAGCAAGAAAAAACAGCCATAGAATTTGAAAAATATTTAAAATCTGGGGCTGGTAGAGCCTTTGCCAAGAAACGATTTTGGTAAAAAAGAGTAGTTTTAAGTAACTGCTCTTTTTATATTTTAAAAGTAATAATGAAGTATTTTTTAAAAGTGATCCTTAGGTTTTTTCTTGAACTGGAGTTGATATTCGATTGTGATTTTCATCTATAGTGCTTACAAATTCTAATTGCTTTTGTTTTTCTTCAAGTAACTTGCGATAAAAAAATGCATGCGCACATACATTGATAAATAGACATGTTAAGGAAGTATAACATATAATTGCAACCGAAATTATATCAATTGCAATCAATTCACATAATGCATTGCTCATCATGGTACTTAGTATTAGAATAGACTGTGCCATTATAAATACCATAAAGATATCAAACATGTGTCCTTTTGATATATGCCAAGAACCTTTTAATGACTGTATGATGCCGATATTCTTATCTACTATAAAATATTTACATAATCTCAATCGTATTTCCATCAATAATCCAGGAATAATGAAAAGATAATATCCTACATTAGTCACAAGAAAATACAAAACAGTAATGCCAAAATAACTTGGAATTTTTCTAAAATGAGAAATGGTTTCTTTAAAAGATATATACTTATCATCATACAATCTAATAGATAAAACTGATCCTATCATGTCACAAATAACCAGATAGATAGAAGCAAATAAAGATATAAATAAAACAATAAAACGAGTTAGTCCTAGTTCTTTTAGTTGTTCTGTTATTCCGGGAGCTCTTTTCGTTGTAAAATAATTCAGAGTAGTAGTGATTGCTTTAAAATCATTGTGTGTTATATGTCCACGCTTGATATAACACACAAGTAATGTAATTACACAAAGTAACAGACTAGCGGCAGAAAATAACTTGAAAAAAAAATTAAAATGTTTGCGTAACATTTTAAAACTGAAACTAATTGCATCAAAAGCGAGATGCTTTTTTTTATTCATTATATATAGACCTTAATTTTTTGTTTCGAAAACAAATTCGTCATTATCATATATGATAGTGACTTCTTTTGGTTTTAATTTACAGACCTTTTCTTCCCAGTCAACAAGTAATTTCAAAAATTGAGCGTTAGTCATTTTTGCTCTTGTTGGAACATCTTCTTCTGAACATGCATCAGTCAATAGTATATAGTTACCAACCCTATCTAATTCAGTTATATTGCCACCAGCGCTATTATACTTATTATCTAACAACCATTCTTTATAAAATGAAATGTCACTACCAACATCACTAAATAAAAATCGCCCAAGAATACACATAATAATTGAAGAAGCATCTTCATAGTTATAATACTTATGATTAAGATAAGAAACTCGAATATACTTAACAAACTCCATTTAAACTCCAAATCCATTAATTATAGGGTAAGCGCTTTTTATTATTCCATCTTGAGTTATATGCATTTTTATTTGAATCCCTTCTTGGGTCAGTCCTATAATTTCATATTTACCATCACGCGCTAAGTGAGCATTGATTCCACTTGCTTTAAAACTTTCATAGGCTTCTAAGATCTTATCAATCACTTGACTACGAGACCAATCTGCCGGAAAAAATGTTTTTGGAGCGGGACGAACGCCTTCCATTTGCAAAATTGTAGAATAACATTCATGTTCATCTATAATTTTCCTGGTGAATTTAATTATTCCACTCTTTTCTATAACCTAAGTTGCTACAGACAAATTCATTGTTTCTGCGATAGGATAAGTTGTTACTATTCTGATCGTCAGAGAATGTTATCAGTTCCAAAGTTTTTTCTTTAATTTTTGTATTTTTTTTAACTCATTAACATAGTCTTCTTGATTCTCTTCAAAAATCAAAACCATTTTTTCAAAAAAATATTGTGCTCCATCAAGCAATGCCTTCAAAAATAAATCTCTTGGCAAGTTCCATTGCCTTGTTTCATTATTTGGCATTATGAGTGAAAACATAATAAAGTCTTTATTTGCTTGCATCTTTATTTGTATTGCTTGATCTGGAAAATATATTTCAGCTTTATCTTTTTCAATAACATCCTTAATGAGAATCAAAAAATAAGCCCATAATGTATCAACCAAATCCCACATTTCATAATCCATAATAATCTGATCATTAAAAGCTATATAAATAGTCCCTTCTAAATAATCCAAATCAAATTGGTTTTTTATTTTTATGATTTTTTTTTCATTATTAATATCAATAAAATAGGCTGAGGGGTTTTGTTGTACTTTTTTTAAATCATCAATAATTTTATGTGGAATTTGGATATAAGATTTGATAGTAAACATTTTTTATTCTCTAATTTCTATTTTAATAGTGGATACAATTGTGCAATTCTTCCGTTTTTTGTACCCAATACATATTGAATACCATCAACCGTTCCTGTTATTTGAAATTGTTTATTATTTTTAAGAGTAATAATTAATTCCCTATTTTGTTCAATAACTTTAGTTATAACCTCAATGATATTATTAATTTTCGTGTGTTTACTAAAAAAAGATTGTCCAGCTTTTAGAGATCCATCCCAATATTTTGGATGATGTCTTGAAAGAATATGTTTTAATCCCTTTTTATCCAATGAAAATACTGCATCTCCATATTGCAATTTTATTGATTTAAATTCAGTAATAACATTTAAAAGTCTATCTTGATTTTTGGGAAGTTGCTTTATCGCAAGTTCAATTATTTTTTTATTATTAGCTTCTTGTCCAGCAATTTCCATACAATTCACAATTTTTGGTGCGAAATTACGTATAGGAATTCCTTCAGCCGTAATCATAATAGGGTTGTTAGCAAGATGCGTATCAAACCCTTTTTTGAATGTGCGTGATACAGCAGCAGCTGATTCGCCAAATTTGCTTAATACATCTATCTCTTTGAGGAAGGTATAGGTATTGCCGAGGCCTTTAAAGAATACAACATCAGCTGCTACTTGAGCTACAAAGTCAACATATTGTTCAGCTGTGATACCTTTTAGCGGTTCCATCATTGCGCAGAACGCATCAGTGCGTTGTTTGTATTCCTCTGAAGATAAATATAATTTTCCAACAATAAGGTCTGATGTAAAAGTAGCGGTATTTCTTATGAGTTCAGTTAAGGTAAATATTGAAGTGATTCCATTGTGTATTACAGCAATAGGATCGTTCCATAGAGCAATACCACTTTTTTTTAGAAGTGATCCGAGGTCGCAAGCAAGATGGCCCATGTTGGAAGCTTGTGTTAATGGATTAAGCCCATTGAAAAATTTGCCGAAACCTCTTATCAATAATTCCGACGATCTTTTTAATATTGGATGGCTTCCGCTAAGAATAGCGTGTGCTAGCTGTTGAATGTCACCCAGTATGTGATGAACCATCGAGAAATTAAAGATAAATGTAGGGTGATCTTGCGCTATTCTCATAGCATCTATTGAACCATAGACGTGCGATTTTATTTTTGGTAAGAAGCTCATGTTGCAACGATGTGCATTGACAAATACATTCTTTGCGAGATCATTCATTCCATTAGCTACTGATTCGTAAGTATTATTGTTCTCAAGTATTGTTGCGGTGGCTTGATTTACATCAATAGCTATGAAAGATTCAACAAGCTCTTTATGATCTGATTGAGCTTCATATGTTTCGTGTGCAGTAGCATGTACATCCATTCGTTTTTCAAAAGCATCTGATAAAGTAGGAGTTTCTGTTTTAAGAGTGCTTAATTGATTGTATAAAAAGCGGATACGTTTTTGTAGTTTAGGGCAATAAGTGCCTTTGATTATGTAGTAAGCTTTTTGGGCGATATTTAAATGTTTTAATTCATTATGTAATTGTTGAATAGTACACGTATAATTTGAATATGTTTGAGCAAATTTTACAAATTCATCAAACATGTATAAACAACGTTGGTTTAATATCTCTTTTTCTGAGTATCCATGATTGGTAAAATAATTACGAAAATCTTGTGCATTATATCGATCAAAATGAGATTGGTGATTATATGATGAGCCAATTGGAGGATTATTCCATGTATCATGAGAATAATTATGCTGATGATGAGATGTGGGCTCTTTGAAGTTTTTGCTATCTTTTTGAATTTCCCAATATATTTTTGTTTCTATGAAATGATGTTCTGCATATGTAGCCGTAGATAGTAGCGTAGAAAAAAAGAATACAGAGGAATAGAATAAGATGTTCATTTTTTGTTCTCTTGTTTTTGTAAAAAAACTAGAACTAGTTTAAAAAAAAATTAACGTTCTGAATACAGATTTGCAAATGTAATTTCTTGTTATTTTTTAAAAAAAATAATGCTATCATTACAACGATTGCTGCGATAATAGCATATATTGCGAATAACGTAAGAAGCTTACACGTAAAAAAATTATTTATGTTTTGCTTCAAGTCTAAATTGTAATCCCATAGCATCAATAATTGAACGAAAATTATGCCAACGGGGATTACCTTTTTTAGAAAGCATATGGTATATATTTTGACGAGTTATTTCAGTTTCTTCAGCAAAAGCTGATATATCAACGCCTTGTGCTTTAAGCACATGTTTTAAGGCAAGAAGAAAAACTTCTTGATCTTTATCCATGAGTGCAGCATTAAGATATGCAAGCGCTTCTTCAGGATCTTGAAGTGCTTTTAATAAACTTTCTTTGTAATCTTTTGTTCTTTTCATGATTCAACTCCATTGTAATCTTGCCAATATCGCTTGGCCTTTTCGATGTCTCGTGATTGCGTTCTTTTGCTACTACCAACCAATAATACAATAATTGTATTTTCTTGTTTGCCATAATAAATTCGGTATCCAGCTCCAATGTCAAAACGTATTTCGCTGATACCTTAGAATTTGAAAAATATTTAAAATCTGGCTCAGGAAGCGCTTTTGCCAAGAAACGATTTTGGTAAGTTTGTTGAAATTTGGTATATTTTTTCTATTTTTAACAAAATTTCTATTTGAGTTATTGTAAATTGAGATATTTTTAGTGTATACTGAAAATAACAAAATTTTATAATGAGGAGTTTTATGAAAAAATTATATAGTATTTTTTTTGGATTAAGTGCTTTGTTAGTAAACTTTATTCAAGCATCAGAAGCATCAACTGCAGTGTTAACACCAATGCAAATTGCAGTGCTGTACCAAGCTTATGACAAATATGGAGATGGTTTTATCAATTATTTGCCGACTTCCGTTGAACAATGTCGGCAAGGATTAATAGCGGAACAACGTTCCGTGCAGACGTTAATAGATTCTTTTTCTTATAAAAATGTCTTTGTTTCTAAATATGGCCTTTTAAAAACAGGTATGTTTATGGCAAGTCTTGTTGGTATGTGGGCTGTTGGCAATATGCTAAATATGCCAAATATAAACTTATTAGCATCTGGAGTAGCTAATGATTTTGCTAACACTATATTTAGAGATTTTGCTTTTGGTGGTGGGAGCTTTTTTACAGGCGGAGGCAGACCAAGGCTTCATCCTAGTGTAGAATATGAGGTATATGATATAGTTGAAGCGCAGGGACACGAGAGACAGGGTATTGATAAGATGTCCATTGATGTTTGGCGTGAAGCTGTTGCTAAGATACCAGAAAATGAGAGAAATTATCAGATAATTGAAAATTCTCCTTTTGGTCGCTTTGAACAGTTACAAACACAGTTACAAAAATATCAGTTAGGTGCACAGGGATTAGCGGCCGGAGCAGTCGGAGCTGCAATTTCTGGATTTGCCCTTTACAAAGATATTCAAGCAATGCAAGCTAAAAAAGCTGAATTAACTGCAAAACTTAAAAAAATTAACAACATGCTTGTAGTGCTAAAAAAGGCGCAATAAAAATACGAATAACATAACGGGTTAGTGCCCAAAAAAGCTCTGGATTTTCTGGAGCTTTTTTATATTTACCTTAGCCCTTTTTTAAGGGGGCTTCTGACCGCAGTTTAAAGGTCTCATAAAAGGTAGCTATTTTTATGGTTTTAGTAACGTGCTTAGTAGGCATTGGCAATTTGTAAATGTATGTTATATTTGATAGTAATGGTAGTGTTTTTTAATACGGTTAATTTTAATTATTTATCAAAGAATAAACATGAAGAAATTGTCAAAAAGATGTTTTCAGATAGCTTCAATTGCTCTTTTTACTTTTATTATGCCATCTTATTGTTCTGAGCAGCCATGGTATAATTCTATAAGTGAAGAGAGTTTATATAATAAGTCTGTTGCAGTAAAATGTTTTCAGATAACTTCAATTGCTCTTTTTGCTTTTATTATACCATCTTACTGTTCTGAACAGCCATGGTATAATTCTATTATTGAAAAGAGTTTATATAATATGTTTGCTGTAGTAATTAATTTTGCTATGGGGATAAGAGCAATGATTTATAAGCCCATAATGGCTATTAATCCTGATAAATTTATTAAAATACTTAACAATAGGCTCGCGCAAATAGAAAAAAATATACGTGCAGATGAACAAAATCAATTTTATGAAATAGCAAAAGAACATGATTTAGGAGATACGGATATTAAAATAGGGTTAGAAATAATCGATAAAATGAATTTGTCTTATCGAGAAAGTCATAGCAAGCTTAATCTTGATGTTGTACATGATAAGAATATTTCAGCTGAACTTTTTAGTATTCTTCAAAAAAAATTAGCAGAAGAAAACATTGATATCAATAGTGTAAGTATAACAAATAGTGATGTTGCATCGCCAGATGGAGTTGATGCTCAATGTAAGCATGATTATAAGTGTAATTATACAATACAAGATGATGGCCTACCTTTTGCTTCTTATTCTAATAATAAACCCATAAATATTACTTTTTATCCTAAGTTTCATTTATTTAATAAATGTATGCAGCAAGGTATTTGTATTCATGAGGCTACTCATATAATCGAAGGACATGGTATAACTCAAGTGATGGTTTCTGCTTTCATTGGTGACGTTACACAAAAAAATCCTAGTGATGTAGAAAAAAGCAAAAATTTTCAAAAACTTGTACAAATTCATGAGAGACAAGCCGAAGTATTACCATCACTGAAAGATCGAAAAATAGCTTCATTAATGAGAGAACATAGATTTACAGATTATTATCCAAATATGCTGTATGGTAAACATTATTTACAATTAAGCGAGATTGATGAAGCTTATAAAATGATTGCTTATTTGGAACAAGGATAAACATGAAGAAATTGTCAAAAAAATGTTTTCAGATAGCTTCAATTGCTCTTTTTACTTTTATTATGCCATCTTATTGTTCTGAACAGCCATGGTATAGTTCTATTATTGAAAAAAATTTATATGGTATGTCTGTTGCAGTAACTAATTTTGTTATGGGAATAAGAACAATTAATAAGCTCATAATGGCTACCAATCCTGATAAATTTATTAAAATACATAAGAATAGGCTTGCGCAAATAGAAAAAAATATACGTGCAGATGAACAAAATCAATTTTATGAAATAGCAAAAGAACATGATTTA
>Ga0070733_10000448_pt1 | contig 33599 bp, 32 predicted proteins | sample Coa_R1_9_FD_66450 | JGI IMG/M metagenome (GOLD analysis project Ga0070733, IMG submission 66450) | Surface soil microbial communities from Centralia Pennsylvania, which are recovering from an underground coalmine fire - Coalmine... | ecosystem: Environmental > Terrestrial > Soil > Unclassified ...
GCGCATGACATCTCCGCCTTCGAGAGTGGCGGGATCGCGCATTCTTCGCGCGGGCCGATAGGCCGCAATCGCCTCGGCCAGACTGTCGCTTTCGGCGCACCGGCGCTGGGAACCCATGCGGGTGACGATCGCCACTTCGTCGACCACGACCAGCGGATCCTCCACGAACACCGCATCGGGCATATCCGGCTGCTCCGTGAGAGAAATCACGCGAACGCCCATGGCAGCGAGCGCTATCTCATATTGCCTGTGCTGTTCGATCGCGAGTTCGATTTCGATTTCCCGCCGTTCGAGCCATGTCAGCTCGCAGGATGCGAGTGACCGGCTCACAGCGCGCGTCAGGGCGGTCAGCATTGGGGTATTGTGGTGTGGCGTATCTGAAGTCATATATTAATTCACGCGGAAGCATGCGGCGCCAGCCGCGTAGCCGCGTATTTCCCGATACCCGAACAGGCGCTGTCGCATCGCGTCCTCTCTCCCGTTGGAATTAGTCGACGAACTTCGGAGGCACTACACCAGCGGACTCATGTCGAAAGTCAGCCCGGAGGCGCCCCGTAAGTGCGTACATTCCGAGGTGCGCGTGTCGCGCTCAGAAGCTACCGATGATTCAGAGGCAGTTCGCACCGCACATCCCACGAGCTTGGGTCGTTATTCCAATCTATTCCTTTGACGCGCAGCATCAATTGCAGAGATGCGCCCAGTCCGATGGCCATGCCAAAAAGAAACCCGACGGATGCTTCGTCGCTCCGAACCTTAAGGCCCGCCAACACGAGAAATAAGCACAATCGCCAGGTTCAGAGCTCTCAGCGCCGTGACGGGTCTTATGGTCCGCACCGCCGGATCATACTTGGCCCAGAGCATCGCCTGAACATCCACACTGAGCGCCAACGCTCCGCCAAGGAGTCCTGTAGCCAGGAGGCCGCGGTTCGGGACCCTCAGAAGCGTCGCAACGACCACGGATGCAAGCGCCAGGGACACTATTCGTAGTCATACGATGAATTTCAGCCCTGACACAGCCCGATTATATAGCGATTCTTTGGCAGGTTCTCGTGCCGCTCGAAAGTCGGCGCGGATACACCCCGAAACGGTGTTACATATCCGCCACGATGCTTTCGGAAGCCCGGAGGGGTGGCGAGCACTTCACTCTTGACCGGCTTGGTTCCGCCGGGTCCGCCCGCGCTGAATTGTGTTAGCATCTTCGAAGCAAACTGGAGGTTTCTAATGCAGATAATCGGAATGGGCCTGACTCTCACGCTGCTGGCAGCTGGCGCGCTGGCACAGCAGCCCGCCTCGCCGCCGATGAAGACCTATACGTCGGCCGCGGATATCGCGGCGCTCATAGCCAAGGCAAAGAGCGACCGCAGGGATAACGCACCCACCACTACGGAAAACATCCTCCGTGTGGCGCCTTACAACGCCAGCCTCGAATACCGGGCAGCAGTGGGACCAGCAGCCGTACACGAGAAAGAGGCGGAGTTCTTCTACGTGATCGACGGTTCCGCCACGATGATAACGGGCGGCAAACTGGTCGATGAAAAACGCAATGGCGACAACCTTACAGGCACGGCTATCGAGGGCGGCACGTCGCGCAGCGTCGCCAAAGGCGATTTCATTGTAGTACCGGAAAACACTCCGCACTGGTTCAGCGCCATCAACGGAACCGTTGTTCTGATGTCGCTGCACGTGCCGCGGCCAGTGTCGGGAAAGTAACCGCAAACTGACCGGCGACAGTTACTACCCCCGGATGGACAACTATGTTTCGGTATTCATGGTCACTCCGGATGGGCCATCTACAGCCATTCGCACTGGGACCACGCCGATCCTGAATGTTCGCCTGCCGGCGGAAGCGCGTTGAGGTGATTCATCAGCCGACGGCTCACGCGGATGACAACACCATTGTCCCCTTCGTGGACGGCGCCAAAGTGCTTTTCGCCTCCGATTGGATTACGGTTCACTGGCCGCCTTTCGCGCCGATATCCCTGAATGGGACGGAAGATTGGGCAGGAAGGCGGAATGACGGCGAATGTCCGTTATCGGGAACAACTCCGGGATGCGGTTGCCACGGCAGTTGCTGTTTTAGGTGCTCTTAAAGTGCTTGCTGAGTTTCAGTCCCTGCCGTTGATACGAAGACCCGATCCCCTCGCCATATAGGACCCGCGGCCTTTCCAGCAGGCGCTCGAATACGAGGCTGGCCACGATTTGGCCATGCTCCATGATGAACGGGACCTCGTGGGACCGCACCTCGAGAACCGCCCGCGTGCCGTTGATATCGCCCGATCCGTAGCCGAAACCCGGATCGAAGAAACCCGCATAGTGAATACGAAACTCGCCGATGGTAGCGTCAAACGGCACCATTTCGGCGGCATACTGGGCGGGAATCCGGACGCGCTCGCGAGACGCCAGAATATAGAAGTCTTCCGGGTCCAGGATCAGCGTATGACTCTGGTTGGCGCGGATCGGGTCCCAAAATTCCTCGGGATCGTAGTGCTGCACGCGGGCGAGATCGATCAGCGGCGCATGCTTCTTCGCGCGGTGGTCCCCGGCGCCAGATGATAGGATGGATCAGAAGCGAGCACGACTGAGGGTGAGGGATGAGCGAGGAATCGAACGGTGCGAACCGTCAGCTGGCTGAAGGGGAAATTATGGAGTTTTTTGAGAAGCTGAATTTGGGCAGCGCGGCCGATCGGGAGAGATTCCTGTCGCTTGAACGGCTTGTCAAGAATCTCGACTCGGAGCAGGAAAGGCAGAACGAAGTATCTCGTGTCGTTTTCGGCAACTCAACAGTGCAGGACCTCACTCCCGGATAGATCGACGACGAATGCCCAATTGGAAAGAGCTGCTTGAGGAGGTCAAATCCGCTGGCAGCACTCACGACGTTATTCGCCGCAAATACCTTCAGGAACTGCAACTGTTATCCGGTCGGAACGTTATCGTTTACTATTCGGGCTGGCTGCAGAAGGGCGATTTGCAGCGTCAGGGAGTCGGGGGCTTTTCGATCAGCGACGCCGACAAAAACGGATTCATGACAGCGATCCACGGGATGGATCGGGCCAAGGGCCTCGATCTGCTGCTTCACAACGCCAGGCGGGGATGCGGCCGCCACCGAGTCGCTTGTCGAGTACCTGCGCTCGATGTTCGACACGGATATACGAGCGATCATCCCTCAAATCGCGATGTCAGCCGGTACTATGATCGCCTGTGCGTGCCGCGAAATCATCATGGGCAAGCAGTCGAGCCTGGGGCCAATTGATCCGCAGATCGGCGGACTCGCGGCGCACGGCGTTATCGAAGAGTTCACCAACGCCCAGAAGGAAGTCCTGAGGCACCAGGTCTTGGGTATCCTCTGGCAGCCGATCATCGCCAAGTATAGCCCGACGCTGATTGGCGAGTGTCAAAAAGCTATCAAATGGGCCGAAACAATGGTGACCGAATGGCTTATCACCGGTATGTTCAAGAATGAGAAGAATCCGTCCGAAGCCGCGAAACGAGTTTTGGCCGAGTTGGGAAGCCATGCGCTGACGCTGTCGCACGCACGCCATATTTCTCTTCAACGCGCGCTGGGGATGGGCTTGAAAGTCACTGCTTTGGAATCAGATCAAAAGCTGCAGGAGGCCGTTTTAACTGTCCACCACGCCTGTATACAAACTCTGACCGAAACGCCCGCTCTGAAGATAATCGAAAACCACGAGGGGGTCGCATTCATCCCTTCGTTCCAGACGATAACGATCGCGCGGTAGCGCCACCCCTATTAGCTGTGCGGACGTTCAGAACCTGCTTCGATGTATCCTAATACGGCAGCGGGCTGGAGAGCCTTTCGCTCTGAAAATGATTTGCAAACCCGACATTCATCACGACCGCCGAAAAAAGCAATTCCATAAGCGCCGGACTTGTCGAGGGAGGGTGTCACCGCTCCATGAACAGTGACGAATTGTTGCTGTTTCCTGAACTGGCGGACACTCCGCTTGATGAACCTGAGGATGGCGGCTTGCTTCCCTCGCAGATGCTCGCGGAAATGGTTCTAAATGGGGAGATCAGAGCGGAGACGCCGATATCGCCTGATCAGATTCAACCTTCCAGCCTGGACCTGCGCCTGGGAGCGATTGCCTACCGAGTGCCTGCGAGCTTTCTGCCGGGGAAAAAAGCCACCGTCCTAATGAGGCTCCAAACGTTGCCTATTGTCGAAGTCGACTTATCGAAACCGGCCCTGCTGGAAAGAGGAGGCGTATATATTATTCCGCTTCAAGAAGAGTTGATGCTGCCGGACAGTTTTTCAGCAAAAGGGAACCCAAAAAGTACGACCGGGCGCCTCGATATCTTCACGCGGCTGATAACGGATTTCGCGGACGAGTTCGAAGAGATCTATCGAGGCTACCGAGGAAAACTCTATGTCGAGGTCGCACCGCTAACGTTTCCGGTGGTGGTCCGTGAAGGGACGAGACTGAACCAGCTGCGTATTCGCAAGCTGCGTATTCGCAGAGGGAATCCCCCGGGTCCCGACGCGATGCTTCACGCCTTGAACAAACGCGAGCCGATTATATATTCGCAGGAGCGGCCCGCCAAACCCCGAATCGACGAAGGGTTGAGGCTCTCCGTCGATCTCCACGGAGTCGCAGGCTCCGACGTGATCGGCTACCGTGCGAAGCGGGCCGCACCTCCGATCGATCTGGCTCGGGTGAACTACTACGAGTTGCGAGACTATTGGGAACCCGTGCTTCGAAATGCCAGCGAATCGATTATTCTCGATCGAGACGAATTCTATATTCTGACGTCCAAGGAAAAGGTCAGCATCCCACCTGATTACGCGGCAGAAATGTGGCCCTTCGATCCTTCGATGGGAGAATTTCGTATACATTATGCCGGTTTCTTCGATCCCGGCTTCGGCTGGAGTTCGAGGGAGAGACCTGAGGGTAGTCATGCGGTTCTGGAAGTGCGGTCACACGGTGTTCCTTTGCTTCTCGAACATGGGCAGGTTGTAGCCCGCCTGATCTTCGAGGAACTCCTCACACGACCAGCGAAGCTCTATGGTCGAGGCATTGGTTCCTCCTATCAGTCTCAGCACCTTACTCTGAGTAAACAGTTCAAGCCGAATTAAACTACCCTGTTGCCTTCACGCAATTTTGGTCGAGCCACCGGGGAGGAAATCTTGTTGGCAGCTCGCGTGCGCGATACGAAGGTTTGCGCGCCTGCGCTGGCGACTTGAGCAACGATCCGCGCATTCAAACGAATGGACCGTTTATGCCACGGAGGTAAGCCTGGGAGTGGCGCGAAGTTGGCGCGAGGCGCGCGCTTCTCGGCTCAGCACGCGATTCCACCACATCAGCGCGCCGGTTGCAAAAAGGAATGGCGGCGCGAGTCCGAGCACAACCCACAGGGCCTTGATCTGCCAGTCGCCGAAATTCCCGAAGTGCAGGTAGTAGAACCAGCGCAGAAAAACGTCGCCGTTGCTGCCTCTCGGAGGCCGCCGGCGTCGCCGGACCGGCGGAGGCGTCTGGTCGGCGACGCGGATAATCCGCGCACTTTCGGGTTGCTGTAAAGGCGACTGAAGGCCGTACAGCTCCAGATGCGAGAAATGATTGACGACCACCTGAAAAGGCGTCGGGAAAACCAGATAGACGCCGGTGACACCCCAGACGAACACGAACGCAAACATCCAGACCCCGACCACGCTGTGCAGGTCCCAGTTGAGGCGCTTCCAGTTGGCCCTGAAATCGATAGTCAGACTGCGGCGCAATCGGCCGATGCCCGGCCACCAGATGGTGAGTCCGGTCACGCTGAGGATGACGACCAGAATCGCCAGCAGGCCGTTGACTTTGCGGCCCGTATCTCCAGCCAGCAGATTGGTGTGGAGATCCGAGAGCCATGCCAGCACGCCGATCGAGATCGGCCGCGATCGCCCGAGGTCGCGGCCGCTGTAGGGGTCGAAAAGACGGCCCACGGTTTTGGGTTTCGCCACGCCGTCCTTTTCGATCCAGACTTCGGTGGCTTCGTCCTTGCGTTTCGAGTCCCAGATATAAGTGATCGAGTAGTGCGGCCAGGTCTGGTGCACGGCTTTTTTGAGATCGTCGCGGGACAGGCGCGGACCGGAAATAGGAACGATCTTCGGTCCTGGCCACAAAGATTTGTAAAGCTCGTTGCGAAACACGATGGCGCTGCCGCTGACACTGATCAGCACAACGTAGACGCCGATGGCGATCCCGGTCCAGAGGTGAATCTGGAACAGCGCCTTGCGCAGCCAGAGGCTTTGTGGACGCCGCAGCGCCCGGTTCCGGAACGTCATTGTGTATTCGATAATATCGCGCGCCGCTCAGCGCCAGGACGAGGTGCCGGTTCCGGGCCGTATACTGGCCCCATGCGTACTGGCATACATTTATTCGGCCAACCGCTGGTGAAAGAGAAGTAGTGTCGCTGGCCGAATCCGCATCCACGCCGCTGATGCGGCAGTATCACTCGATCAAACAGCAGGTTCCGGGCGCGCTGCTCATGTTCCGTCTGGGCGATTTCTACGAGCTCTTCCTCGACGACGCCATCGTCGCCTCCCGCGAACTCGAAATCACTTTAACCGCGCGCAATAAAGAAAAAGGCGCCGCCATCCCCATGTGCGGCGTGCCTTACCATTCGGCCGAAGGCTATATCGCGCGTCTGATCGGGCGCGGCTATCGCGTCGCGATTTGCGATCAACTGGAAGAGGCCGGGCCGGGGAAGAAGCTGGTGCGCCGCGAAGTCACCCGCATCGTCACCCCCGGCACCGCGACCGATGCCCATCTGCTGCGCTCGCACGAGAACAACTATTTGGCCGCAGTCGCCCGCAACGGCGCAAAATCCGGGCTGGCCTACGTCGACGTTTCGACCGGCGAATTCCGCGCCACCGAACTCGACATCGCGGAACTCCCGGGCCTGCTCGAAAGTATCGGCGCGCGGGAGGTGCTGGTGGCCGCGGAGGCTCCCTTATTCCCGCAACCCGAACCGAAGCGCTGGATCGTGACCGAACTTGACGACTGGGTCTTCAGCGCCGACTATTCCGACCGCATTCTGCGCGAGCACTTCCACCTGCTTTCACTCGACGGCTGCGGTTTGGGAGGCAGGCCCGCGGCAGTCGCGGCGGGCGGAGCCGTCCTGCATTATCTGCGCGACACGCAACGCGCCGCTCTCGACCATCTGGACCCGCCGCGATTCTTCGACCGCGCCGACACCATGGTGCTCGATGCCGTGACGGTGCGCAATCTGGAACTGATCGAACCGATCTTTTCGGATGGCGCCGCGGCGTTGAATAATGCCGCCACGCTCATCGCCATGCTGGATCAAACCGCGACCGGCATGGGCGGGCGCCTGTTGCGCCAGCGCCTCCTGCGCCCGTCGCTCGACCGCGCGGAAATCGAATCGCGCCTCGACGCCGTAAGCGATCTGGCGCGCGAAACGATTCTGCGCGCCGAGCTTCGCAAGCAGCTCGTGCCTGTCCTCGATGTCGAGCGCCTTCTGGCCAAGGTCATGATCGCCAGTGCCGGGCCGCGCGATCTTCTCGCGCTCGGCAAGTCGCTCCACCAGACGCCGAAATTGGGGGAATCGGCCCGCCTCGCCTCCAAGCCCGTTTCGGCGCGTTTGAGCGATACTTTCGCGCGCCTCGATTCCGTGCCTGAAGCCTCCGGAGCCATCCTCGCCGCAATATCCGAAACGCCGCCATTCCTGATCGCCGACGGGTCGACCATTCGCGCGGGCTACGACACGGAACTCGACGAACTGCGCGATCTCAGCCAGAACGGGCGTCAGTACATCGCGCAGATCGAAGCCCGCGAGCGCGTGCGCACCGGCATCGCGTCTCTGAAAATCCGTTTCAATAACGTCTTCGGTTATTACATCGAGATTTCAAAGGCGAACCTGCACCTCGCGCCGGCGGATTACGAGCGCAAACAAACGCTGGTGAATGCCGAGCGCTTCACCACCCCCGAGCTGAAGGAATACGAACGCAAAGTACTGGCGGCAGACGAGAAAATTCTCGAAATCGAAAAGAGAATATTCGGCGAAATCTGCCGGAAAACCGCTGAGCATGCCCAGCGGATTCGAGCCACCGCCAGCGCCATCGCGGAACTGGACGTTTCAGCCGCGCTGGCGCAGGTTGGCGCGGAAAACCGGTATTCGCGTCCGCAATTTTCGAGCGGCGGCGAGATGCGCATAGCCGCTGGCCGCCATCCCGTCATCGAAAGGCTCTCCGGCACATTGGACACAGCCGACGCCGGGCGATTCATCCCCAACGACCTTTATCTGAACGACGAAACCGATCAGATCGCCATCATCACCGGACCGAACATGGGCGGTAAAAGCACCTATCTTCGCCAGGCCGCGCTGATTGCGATCATGGCGCAGATGGGTTCGTGGGTGCCTGCCGACGCCGCATTGCTGCCCGTGATCGATCGCATTTTCACCAGGATCGGCGCATCCGATAATCTGGCGCGCGGCCGTTCCACCTTCATGGTGGAGATGACCGAAACCGCCGTCATTCTCAACACCGCGACCTCGCGGAGTTTCATTATTCTGGACGAGATCGGGCGCGGCACCGCCACGTATGACGGGCTCTCCCTCGCCTGGGCGGTAGTGGAGCACATATCCACCACAACGCGGGCGAAGACACTGTTCGCCACTCATTATCACGAATTGACGGAGCTGGCCGAACAACTGGAAGGCGTGCGCAATTTACGCGTGGCTGTCAAGGAAGCCGGCGACCGCATCATCTTTCTCCGAAAAGTCGAGCCGGGCAAAGCCAACCGCAGCTACGGAATTGAAGTCGCGCGCCTCGCGGGCCTGCCCATGAGCGTGATCGAGAGGGCGAGAGAGGTCCTGGCGCTGCACGAAAAGAAGGAGCATCGGGCCGTTGAAGAACTCGTTCAGCTGTCCCCACGCCCGGAGCCTGCCGCGGTACAGATCCGGCTGTTCGAACCGGGCGTGGACGACATCAAGCAGAAAATCCGCAGCCTCAGAATCGACGAGATGCGGCCCGTGGAAGCACTGCGATTTCTCGAAGACCTGCAGCGGGAGCTCGAGTGAGGGTCGCGGGCATCATGAGCGGCACCTCGCTCGACGGCATCGACGTCGCGATCGTCGATATCGAGCGCAAAAAAATTCGGACCGTCGCGCATTCGACCACGCCATACCGGCCGGAAATCCGCAGGAAAATTCTCGCTTCATCGAGCGCCGCCGATATCTCACGCCTGAATTTCCAGCTTGGCGAGCTTTACGCGAAGGCCGTGTCAACAACTTGCCGGCGCTTCAAAATCCCGCGGGAATCCGTCGACCTCATCGGGTGCCACGGCCAAACCATTTATCACGAAGGCGGCAAAAATACCCTGCAGATCGGCGAAGCGGCGGTCATCGCCGAGCGTCTGGGCATCCCCGTCGTCTCCGATTTCCGCACGCGCGACATCGCGGCCGGTGGCCAAGGGGCGCCTTTGGTGCCCTTTGCCGATGCCCTCCTCTTCTCCGGCACGAAACGGGATCGCGTGGCCCTGAATATCGGCGGCATAGCCAACATCACAGTCCTGTCCGGCGGCTTGGCATTTGACACAGGTCCGGGCAACATCGTCATCGACCAGCTCGTAGCTCCAAAGCCCTTCGACCGCCATGGAGCGATGGCCGCGCGCGGCCGGGTCCATCGTCCGCTCCTCGATTCGTTACTGCGCGACCCGTACTACAAAGAGAAGCCGCCGAAAACCGCCGGCCGCGAGCAGTACGGTGCGCCATTCGTCGCGCGATTGCGCGCGTCGAACCTGCCGTTGGAGGACCTGGTCGCAACCGCAACCGCCCTCACCGCGGCGACAATCGCCATCGGCGTCACGCGCTTCGCCCCCGGCGCCGAAGAAATCATCGCCTCCGGCGGCGGCACGCATAACCCCCGAATCATGGCGCAAATCGCGGCGTTCCTTCCGGGCTGCCGGATCGCCACAACGGCTGAATTCGGCATCGACCCCGACGCGAAGGAAGCCATCGCCTTCGCTATCCTCGCGTACCGCACATGGAAGCATCGGACTGGAAATCTTCCCTCCGCAACCGGAGCACGCCGGCCGGTGATTCTCGGGAAGGTCACCTTTCGGTGAGACCGCCGCAGACGCTTCCACCGCATAATTTCCCGGCTCTTCGGTATTGAGAGGCACCGGAGTTCAGCCCGCGGAACAACATCGCGAAGCGCCGCATATTCGAAATTTCAGTGAAGAAACGCCGGTTCGCAGTAAAATGGCGGATTGACTCCCCAGGCCGAAGCTCCCGAACGCCAGTCGCCACGCATCTCGGTCGTCATCGTCTCGTTCAATCGCGTCGAGCAGCTTCGCGAAAACCTCAAAGCTCTTGGTTCCGATCATCAGATCGTGGTGGTGGATAACGGCTCGTGGGACGGCGCGGAAAACATCGGCGAAGAATTCCCCGCTCTCCGGTTCAGCCGCTTGCCAAAAAATTTCGGACTCACCAAAGCCCTGAACATCGGCTTGCGCGCCGCCGAAGGCGAATACATCCTCTGCCTGCACGACGATGTGCGAATCGCCGGTGAAGCCGTCACGCGCCTCGCCGATTTTCTCGAATCGCGCCAAAACGTGGGCGGTGTTTGCCCGCTCCTCACGGATGCCTCCGGAAATCTGGTTGCGCAGATGCGCAAACTGCCAAACCCGTCCGACCCCGACCCGGCGCTCCAGATACCACCTGAGGGCGAAGAGACCACCGCCGAATGCGTCTCGGGCGCGCTGATGTTCCGGTCTTTCTTCCTGCGCGCGCTGCGCCAGGTCGACGAACGTTACGGAAATTACGGCAGCGGCATCGAGCTTTGCGCGCAGATACGGCGCGCCGCGAAGAAGGTGGTAATCCTTCACAGTGTGACTGCAATTCACGAAAGCATGCCCTCGCCCATGCGGCCGGACATGCTCGCGGCGGACCGCGTTGCCGGAACAGCCGCCTTCCTCGGCAAGCACCACGGGTTCGTCAGTGGGCTGCTTTACAAGCTGAAGACAGCGCTCGCGGCACTGGCGACTTTCCGGTTCGCCGTACTTGCCGCTGCCGTCTCCGGGCAAAAGATCGACGGAACGGGATAAAATAGACTGAACATATGAGTGGGATTATGTTTATTTCCTGGTCGTTGCTGTGCGTAGCCTGCACCGCCGGGTTGGTCTACTTCGTCATGCTCTCCCACATGGAAGTGCGCCTGGCGAGACAGCGGGAAGAAGTGGCGGGCGCCAAGGCAAGCCTGGAGGCAAAGAAAGAGCTTCTCGAAGAAACCATGAAAAACGCCGAGGACTCCACCCGCCGCAAAGCCATGGACGAGTTTCTGGCGGATATACGCGTTGAAGAACGGCACTACACGCGTGAGCATAAGGTGCTCTTTATGCACAGGAAAATGCTGGTGCGCCAGGAGCGGATCTTCTTCCGCAACATCCCGCTCTCCAGCTGGGTGGAGCACGAAATGCCGCTCGAGGAGGGAGTCGACGCCGATAAACTGGCGGAGACCATGTCGGTATTCACGAGCGCGGCTCTCTTCGGCGATGTGCCGCACACACCCGTCCGCCGGCTGCTGCGTTAGATCGGTACACAGCCGCGTCTTCCGGACTCAATACCTCGCAACGCTAATACCTCGGAACTTCCGGATCGACCAGCACGCTCCAGAGATCGATCCCCCCGGACATGCTTTGGCAGTTCTCCACGCCCTGCCGGCGCAGCCAGTCGGCCACCGACAAACTGCGCGCCCCGTGGTGGCAAAACACAATCAACCGGGTCTCCGGGTTATCCAGTTCCTGCAGGCGCATCGGAATGTACTGCATGGGAATCAGCATGGCGCCTTCAATATGGCAAATGGCGTGCTCTGCGGGTTCCCTGACATCGATCAGACGAACCGGGACTCCTTCTTTCAGCAGCGCACTCACCTCCGCAGGGGTTATCTCAATCGGCAATGTTGGCGAGTCGTCCACAGAACGCGAGTTTAGCAGGCCGGATTTGCCGAAACCCCGCCCACGCAGCCGCGCGTCTGAAGCGGTTGTTATACGCCCGGCTGTTATACGTCCGGTTGCTATACTCCCGATTGCTATACTCAATGTTCAGATCTTCGCTTTACAACGATTCTCAAACAAAAATGAAGTCTTCCCGTGCCTTTTTGCCGTTGGCTGGATTAGCGGCGGTGTGCGCATTCGGCCAAACTCCGGCTCAAACTCCCGTGTTCACCACCGGCCAGGCGGCGCGCCTCGTCATCGGTCAGCAGAACTTCACCATTGGTAATTTCGGCACCACCAGCTCACTGCTCGGATCGCCCAGCGGCCTGGCGTATGCCAACGGAGTGCTGTGGGTGGCCGATTCCAATCGGCTCGGCGGAACGCCGGACAACAATCGCGTGCTGCGCTTCAGCGATACCGCAACGTATCCCACCACCACCGAAGACCCTACCATACCCGGAAGCACCTGCGGAGTTTGCCGCGGCACGGCCAGCCTGGCGCTGGGTCAACCCGACTTCATCAGCAGCAATGCCGCCACCAGCCCCACGGGCATGCGCAATCCCACCGCGATCGCAACCGCCGTGCTCAATGGGAACACCGTGGTGGCCGTTTCGGATACCGACAACAACCGCGTCCTGATCTGGCTGTCCTATCCAAGAGCGAACGGTCAACCCGCGGATGTGGTTATCGGACAACCTGACTTCGTGCACAACGGAACATCGTCTCCGCCGACAGCCAAGTCTCTTCGCGGCCCGGAGGGGCTCTGGATCGACGGCAACGGCAAGCTCTACGTGGCGGACACGGAGGATAACCGCGTCCTCATCTACAACAAGATCCCGACGACGAATAACGTCGCCGCGGATGTCGTCATTGGGCAACCCAATTTCACCACGTATGTGCAGCTCGATCTGACCAAAGGCGCCGTAGTGGCCACGGCGAGCAACATGGAGAGCCCGACTTCGGTAACCACCGACGGCACGCGCATGTACGTGTCGGACCTCGCGCTGAATCGCGTGCTCATCTGGAACACGATTCCGACCACCAACGGCGCGCCGGCCGACGTGGCCGTGGGCCAGATCAACCTGACCACCTCCATCGCCAATAACAGCTATACCGTCGCCGCAAACGCACCGCTGAACAGCGATGGTGATCCGACATCCGGTGTCACTACCATCATGTGCCAGTCCAACGCGGCTTACGCCGCGAGCATCGGTCAGACCGGCACGAGCGCCGTGGACGGCGACGGCAACACCGTTTACCCCGCGCGCTGCGCCTCGACCCTGTCCCTGCCCCGCTACGCGTTCTCCGACGGTACCCGGTTGTTTGTCGCCGACGGCGGTAACGACCGCATCCTGATTTACAACACGATTCCGACCGAAAACGGCGCCCGCGCGGACATCATACTCGGCGAGCCCGACGAATTCAGCGATAACACGGGGCAAAATCCCGACGGCACCGATGCGCTGCAGACTCCCACCAGCATGGCGTACGACGGCTTGAATTTGTATGTCAGCGATACCTATAACCGCCGCGTGGTGATCTATACGCCGGGCGTACTAAAAATCCCCCTGGGCGGCCAGGGCGTCCTCAACGCCGCCAGCCTCAATATCTACGCCATCGGCACCGTCCAGATAACAGGATCGATCGCTGCAAAAGATACGGTCACCGTTACGATCGACGGAAAGGCTTATACCTATACGGTCCTCGCCACCGACACTCTCGCCACCGTTGCCAATGCGATCGTCAAGATCATCAACGACGCACCCGATCCGAACGTGATCGCGGCCGTCAACGACACGACGGATACGGTGGTTCTCACGGCGCGGAAGCCCGGCCCGCCCGGTACGAACATCACTCTCATTACCAGCGCTTCCGCTAACGCCCAGATCAACGCTTTGTCCAGCGGGAACACGCTGGCCCTATACCTGGAGAACCCCACTTCCATCGCGCCCGGCACTCTGATTGAGGTCAATTCCAATCCCGCGATCGGCGCGACCCTTTGCGACAACACGGCCGCTGGCGATCTTACGCAGCCCTCTCTGCCGCTCACTCTGGAAGGTTGCGAACTGTTTGCCGATGGCAACCGCCTTCCCTTGTTGTATGTTTCGCCCGCTCAGGTAAACGCCCAGATGCCGTTCTACTTCACGGACCGGACCAGCACCAGTCTCTATTTCCGCCAGACGCACAAGGACGGGTCGATCTCGGTATCCAGCCCCATTGCGGTCAATATCGTGCCGGAGAATCCGGGCATTTTCGCGGCCTACGGAGCGGATCCGCGCGCCGGCTTCGTTTTCCATGGCTCCAGCTCCGCGACCAGCGTGATTGAGATCAACGGCTCGATCCACGCCGGCGACGTTGGCGCGCTCACGATCGGTTCCAACACTTATAAGTACACCGTGCTGTCCACCGATACCCTGGAATCGGTCGCCAATGCTTTCGTCAACCTCATCAACAGCGCGCCCGATCCGAATGTTCTCGCAGGCGCCACAAACCAATTCGAAAGTATCGTCCTTGTGGCGCGGAAGCCGGGAGCCGCCGGCGAAGGAATAGCGGTCAGCCAGACTATCACGGGAACCAATACGTCGCTGTCTCTCACGGTCATAAACGCCACAACCTGCTGCGATAACGTCCAGAGTGCGCTGGTAACCTCGAACAACCCTGCCGTACCCGGCGAGATCGTCTATGTTCTCGCGACGGGTCTGGGCGCCCCGAATCCCAACAACATCCCTACGGGAGCCCCATCCCCCTATGGACAGATGAACCCGCCCGCCACCTCCGTCGATTCGATTCTGACCGACGGCTCCGCGGCAAACATCCTGAGTGCCGCTCTGGTTCCCGGCATGGTGGGCGTCTATTACGTTCAGTTCCAGCTCGCCGCCAACCTGATTACGGATCTCCAGACCAAACTGACGATCGCGCAAATGCAGTTCGTCAGTAACGCGGTTGTTTTTCCGGTAGTGGCCCCGCCCACTTCGACAACCGCAATCCGCAGAAATGCGGCCAGGAAGAAACCGGCGCACTGATCCGTGCGGGCATGCGGTGACGGCCGCGTTCTCCTATTTCTCAAACGTTACCGTTGTGTCGGAGCCGAATTTTTTGTAGTCGTCGTAGCGAATGATCAGCTTCTCGCGGATCGGCGCGCTGCGGAAATACAGCGTGTCGTCGGCGGAAGTCACGGCTGGAAACCAGAAGCCGTTCACCTGTTTGCGGATGGTCGTGAACCGCGGGAACAGGTTCTCCTGCTTGCTGGTAATCACCTCCGGCACGGCCTTGCCCTCGCTGCGGATCACCGAGAAATCGTCCTGCCCGATCCACAGCAGGCCGTCGAACAAGCGCTGTTGAGAAAGGATCTGCCGCGGGCGAATCGAGAGCACCCAGCAATCGCGCCCGTCCATCGTCTCCTCGCCTTTGTACTCGATCTGGTAAATCCACAACTGATCTTCGGTCATGATGAACGGCTGGATATTGCGCAGGTCGGCGAAATCCTCGGGCGTCATCGCCAGCCGGCTCAATCGCGACACGGGCTGCCCGGTGAAGCGCTCGGTGCGGTCGCCGTTCGGCGAAAAAATCACTTCGCGCACCTCCCGGTATTCACCCGTCTGCGCGCCGCGCCCGTCGAGTTCCTGCAGCCGGACAGACTGCGTATAAGCGTATTGCCGGCGCGCTTCGGCGGTCTCGCTTTCGCGATGTGCCACGCGTTTCGCAAGGTCGCCGGGCGGCTCTTTGGCGTAAAGACGAGTGTGGGAGGAAGCCAGGCCGCCAAGTGCTATCATGACCGCGATGCCAAAAGCGCCCGCCGGGCGGAGCCAACTGGTGGGACTGATCGCGGGATGGTTGCTGCTGGCGCTGGGAGCGTTCTTATACGCTCGCTTCAAGGGCATTCCGGGATGGGCGGCCCTGCCGGTCGCGGCCGCGTTTCTCATCGAGATTCCATTTTACCTTTTGCCGGCCTTTGCATCTCCGCGCGCATGGTTCGCGAATCAACCGAAATCCCGCGCGGCGTTAATGCTCGCCGCGAGCGCGGTCTTGCCCTGGCTCCTATACGCTCCGGCGACCGGCCAAGCGCACGCAGTGAGCTTCATATTGCTTCTCGCGGTCGCGCTGATCGTGGCTTTCTGGTACGTCGGGCTACCCGCGGCGCCCGTTGCGGATGCGCTGTTCCTCGCGGTGGTTGCCACTGTCTACCTCTCGAAGGTCTTCGACCGCATCTATCTTTCGCCCATCCCGAAGTTATCGATCTCCGTGCTGGGCCATCTCATGCTCATTCGCGCGGCGGCGCTCGCGGTCCTCGTGCTGCGCGGAAATGTGCGGGCGGAGTACCGTTTCCTCCCCAATCGGAACGAATCGCTCGCCGGACTCCGTTATTTCGCCGCAATGCTGCCCATCATCGCCTTCGCATACTGGGCGCTCGGACTGGTGAAGCTTCGAACGCATCCCAACGGTGTGGGCCTCACGATCTTACTTGCGATCGGGACTTTTCTGGCCATTCTCTGGGTCGTGGCTCTGTCGGAAGAATTCTTCTTTCGCGGATTGCTGCAACAATGGATCGAGGAGTGGACGGGCAACCGGAATGTCGCGCTGATCGCCGCCGCGCTGCTCTTTGGCTGCGCCCATCTGGGCTTTCACCGAAGCTTCCCAAACTGGCGATGGGCGATCGTAGCCGCTATCCTTGGGGTATTCTGCGGATTGGCGTGGCGGAATTCCCGCAGCGTTCAGGCCGCCATGGTCACGCACGCCCTGATAGTGACCGTGTGGCAGGTCTTTCTTCAATAGCCGCTTGAAACCGAATTTGCAGTCTGTTCAGTCTAGTCATTCACATCCTTAATTATGCGGAATTTCGCCCTCATCTTCGTCACTGTTCTCTGTGCCATGCCGGGCTGGTCGAGGGAATTGCCTCGCTACGCCCTGATACTGTCCGACCCGGCGCCGATCGCAGCTCGCGCCCAAGGCGGGAGCCCCGCGGTCGAAGCCGCCCGGACCAAAGTCGTGGCCGCGCAGGAATCCGTCAAAGCAGAATTGCGCGCGCGGGGTTTTGCCGTCACCGGATCTTCCAATACCCTGCTGAACGCAGTCTTCGTTGCAGCCGCGCCGGAGTCGGTGGATCGGTTGAAATCCATCGCCGGCGTCAGGCAGGTCGCGCGCCTCGGCCGCTACCGTCTGAATCTCGATCACGCCGTGCAGCTGATCAATGTCGCCGCCGCGTACAGTCTCCTCGGGGGCACCTCGAACGCGGGTGCGGGAATCAAGATCGGCATGATTGATACCGGCATCACCGCCACGCATCCTGCCTTTCAGGACTCTTCGCTAAGCTATCCGTCCGGGTTCCCGATTTGCCTGGTGGACTTCGTCGTTCCCGGCGGCAAGACCCAGCAGGTCGACTGCAGCGCCGCTGATTCGACTAAGGGATTTCCCATCTGCTCCTCGGCCAGTTGCGAATTCACCAACAACAAGGTGATCGTGGCGCGCAGTTATGTACCACTGCTGAACATGTCGTTTTTGAACGGCGCGTCGGCAGCGACTTCACGGCCCGACGATAATTCGCCGCGTGATCGCATCGGCCACGGCACCGCCACCGCGATGGCAGCCGCGGGAGTCACAAACACAGGCCCCGCCGACACCATCACCGGTGTCGCCCCCAAAGCCTTTCTCGGAAGCTATAAGGTTTTCGGATCTCCCGGCGTCAACGATTTCACCAGCGGCGACGTGGTGATTCAGGCGCTGGAAGACGCGTTCAACGACGGCATGGATATTGCCTCTCTGTCGCTCGGCGGCCCGGCTTTTGCGGCGCCGTTAGATACCGGCGAGATATGTGGATACGTTTGCGATGCGGAATCCCAAGCCGTCCAGAACGCCGTGAATCCGCCCGATGGAGGCAAAGGGATGGTAGTCGTAGTCGCCGCCGGCAATCAAGCGGAGACCGGTCTGCTTTCCACTGCCGCTCTGAATACGATGGCTTCCCCCGCCGATGCGCCGAACGCGATCGCCGTTGCGGCCACCACAAACTCGCATAGCTGGGGTAATGCGGTCACAGTCGGTGGCCTGAGCTCGTATCTCGGCCAGTTCGGCGACGGCCCCACGCCGACCGCCACAGTTACCGGTCAGTTAGGCGACATCGCGAACTTCGGCGATCCGTTGGGCTGTACTCCCCCGCCCGCTGGGTCGCTCCGCGGCCTGATCGCGCTGGTCGGGCGCGGCACCTGCACATTCGTTCAAAAGATCCTGGGTCTGGAAATCGCCGGGGCAATGGGCGCGATCGTCTACAACAATCCCGGCGACGACACCCTACTGGTGATGGGCGGTCTGAACGGTACTTCCATCCCCGCCATCTTCATCGGTTACGATGACGGCCAGACCATTCGAACGTATTTGAAGGGTAATCCGAAGGCCACCGTGAGTATCAGTCCGAATCTCTCGGCGGTCGACAATATGACTTACAACCAGGTAGCCCCATTCAGCTCGCATGGTCCCGTGATCGGAACGGCGGCCTTGAAACCCGATGTAGCGGCGGTGGGCGTAGATCTCTATCTTGCCGGCCAGAGCTACGATCCCAACGGCGAACTCTATTCGCCAACCGGATACCTGGTGTCGCAGGGAACAAGCTTCGCCGCCCCCCAAGTCGCGGGCATCGCGGCGATAGTTAAACAGAATGCAAAACAGCAGAACCTCGATCTGTCGGCGCTTCAGATCCGGTCGTCGGTCGTCACCACGGCCACGCAGACCCTTGCCGAAAATGGCCACCCGGCATCCGTCCTTGCCGTGGGCGCGGGCCTCGCCAACGCCGGTTTCGCGGTAGCCAACACCCTGATTGTGACCCCGACCAACGCGTCGTTCGGCATAATCCGCTCGACCACCACGCTGCCCATCGCAGTGCAGTTCACTTTGACGAATATCGGTAACACCACGCTGAATCTGAGTGCGGCCATCAACCGAACAACGGCCGAAACCACTGCGCAGACTTCGATCAGCTTACCCAATCTGACGCTGATGCCGGGTCAGACCAGCACCAATCTCAGTCTGATGCTCTCCGGCACGCCTCCGGCGCCCGGAATTTACGAAGGTTATGTCACCATTACGGGCGCGCCCAATCCGGTGAACATCCCTTATCTCTATCTGGTCCCCGATGGAGTGCCGAAAAATATCGTTTCGATTGCGGGGGACGCCGATGACGGAACGGTTGGGATGCAGAGCCAGGGCGGGTACGTCATCCTCCAGGTTATCGATCGGTACGGCGTGCCCATACCGAACCAGGCCGTGAACTTCACGGTTGCGTCCGGCGGGGGAGAGTTGACGCCCCTATGCATAACCGGAAGTTGCACCCTTGCAAACGACACCGATAACTTCGGGCAGGCAGCCGCGAAAATGGTCCTCGGACCCTCCCCCGGCAGTAACGTTTATACCGCCACCGTAGCAGCGCTTACCGCTTCATTCACCGCCACCGGCATCGCGCAGCCTTCCATCATGGCCAACGGTGCGGTGAATGCGGCGAACTATGCCAACCAGCCGCCGGCCCCCGGCTCTTACATCGCGATCTTCGGTAACGACCTCGCGCCGGCGACGAGCACTTACAGCACGCCTTACCTTCCGATTGCCCTGAATCAGGTGACCGTGAGCTTCGATAACCCGAACCTCAGCGTGCCGGGGCATATCTTGTTCGTCAGTCAGGGACAGATCAACGTACAGGTGCCGTGGGAATTGCAGGGGCAAACCGCAGTCCAGGTCAAAGTCAGCGTCGGCGGCAGTTCCGGCGTTGTATACACCATGCCGCTCGGGACTTACTCGCCGGCCTTCTTCGAGATCCCTTCCGGTGGCCGGAATGTCGCCGCCGCGCGCGATGAAAATAATAACGTCGTGACCACTACGAATTCTGTGGCACAAGGGCACCTCGCGCAGCTGTTCCTGAACGGCCTCGGGCCGGTAACAAACCAGCCGGCGAGCGGCGATCCCGCGCCTCTGAGCCCGCTCGTCAGGACAACCACGATGCCCACCGTGGTGATCGGCGGCGTGACTGTGCCTGACAAGGATATCCTCTTCAGCGGTATGGCACCAACGGCCGTGGGTCTGTACCAGATCGATGTGTTAGTGCCGAACACAGGCCCCGGCATTCAGCCCATTACGGTTACGATAGGCGGCGTGACCAGCGCCACTTCGCTTCTTCCCGTGCATTAGTCCGGGTGGCGCGGGCCATCGTTTTATGTGGCCTGCGGCCTTCGGTGCCGGCGATAAGCGACCACTCCAAGCGCCATCAAACCAAACACCAACATCCCCAAACTGCCAGGCTCGGGCGTAGCCAGGTTATAACCGACCGCATCGAGAATGTTGATCTCCGCCCCCGCCGTGCCACCCGGACCATCGTTTGTAACATCGATTCCCGCATCGTGGCCCGCGCAGGGTATCGCGTCCTGCACACGCACTACCGCGGGACAGCCGGAAACAAAGTCGGCATAATCGTTTCCATTCGCCAAAGTGTTGTAGACCGCCCCGTAAGCCCCGTTCGTGACGCCGCCATCATAAGAGAAATAAGCCCCGGGTGCGGTGCTGAGCGCGGAGGTCGCTATAAGCTGTCCCGCACTCGAATAACGGAACAAATCGGCTGCCGAGGGGGTATTGGCGCCGCTGCAGACGTCGGCAAGCGCGGTATTCGTGCCGATGCACGAACCTGTCCCGAGAACCTCGTCCGTCTCATGCTCTACAGCGCTGTAAAAATCGGATTGGATGGAAGTCTCGCTCCCCGTACGGTAGTAAAATGACGCGCTGTTCGACATCGTGATGAGGCCGGCGTAGCAGTTCGCCGAAGTCAGCAGGCAGGGGAGCCCGTTTGCCGTTATGCCATTCAATCCCGACAAGCCGAGAGCTGTGCCGAGTGCCGGCGTGACCTCGACATTACCGCCCCCGTAAATCGCCGTATCGAGGCTGTTCAAAGCGGCCAGGGCATCCGCGTCGATCGTGTTCCCGCTCGCGGTACTTGTGAGACCGCTCAAATAGGCCGTATAAGAAACGTAGTCGCGGACCGGCTGGTTTTCGGCGAGCGGCGTGCCGCCGTACTTGATGTAAATGTTCGCGTTTGCGTTGCTGAAAGTGCTGTCGTAAAGGCCCGCGATGGTGGTGTTCAGATAGCTGCAGACTCCCGTAGGAACAGGACCCAATCCGCTTGTTTCACAGGTGTAAGTCAGGGTGCCGGCAAACGCCGGGATCGTAAATGCCAGCGCCAGCGCCGCAAAGGCGGAACTGCCACAACAAAACTGCTTCACCACAACCCTCCGTGTCGGCGTCTGCATGCCGGACTCTGAAGTTTAGACCGCTTCGCGGCCCACCTCTATCTCTTTGGATGTTAGCAGGCCGCTTATTGAAGGTTCCAGCGGATGATCGCGCGCGTCTCGTGTTCGTGACCCAGCGTGGAAATTCCCGCTGTGCCCAGCGCAAAGAACCGTGCGGAGTCGGGCGTTATCCCCAGCCAGCACGCGGCCAGAATGCGGAGGACGTGTCCGTGCGCGAATAGCGCGGTATCGCCGTCCCTTGCGACCGCTCGCGCGATCGCGGCGCGGGCGCGCACCGCGACCTGCTCTATCGTTTCCCCGCCCGGCACGCCATCGCGAAAAAGCGACCAGCCCGGCCGGTCGCGCTGTATGTCTTCGGTCGAGCGCCCTTCGTAATCGCCGTAGTTCCATTCCAGAAGGTTGGCATCGACTTGCGCGCCGGCGCCGAAACCAGCCAGTTCACAGGTTCGCCGCGCGCGCTGCAAAGGGCTGGTGAGCACGAGCGCAAACTTGTGCCCCGCGAGCTTCGCCCCAAGCACAGCGGCTTTCTTTTCGCCTTCCGGAGTCAGTGGCAAATCGGTGCGGCCCGTATGCGCGCCTGAAAGGCTCCAGACGGTTTCCCCGTGCCGGATCAACCAGAGTTCTCCTGCCATCCTCTGATCTTAATGTGGGGCGGCCATTCCTGGCTGCAGCCGCCTTTTCAGGCGGCTCTGCTCACAAACCGGTTGCCCTCGATGAAAAAACGCAGCGGCAGTTCCACGCACTTCGTGATCCCGATTCGAGGGGTGACGGCGATCTGAAACAGATGCTCTCCGGGTCGTTCCAGCACCACCAGATCGCCGCGCGTCATATCCACACCAGAATGTTTTCGCGTGATTCCCAGCGCTTGTGTCAACTTCCCGGGACCCGAAGCCAGATCGCGATCCGTTCGCGCCTTTGGTCTGCGCCGCCGCATCGCGTCCTGCCCTTTGATCGGTTCCAGCGCACGGATCAGCACGCATCCCGGCGTCCCCGCCTTATCCACCACGATATTCATGCAATCGTGCATCCCGTACGAAAGATAAACGTAGGCATGGCCCGGGGGACCGAAGATCACCCGCGTACGGTTCGTGATTCCCGCCGCGGAATGCGCTGCCAGATCGTCCCCGCCCAGGTACGCTTCCGTTTCCACAATGATGCCCGCGGTTTCACCGTGCATAAGAACCTTGCCCAGCAGATCGCGTGCTACCTCGATGGTCCCGCGTTCGTAAAAGCGGCGCGGCAAGCCTCTCATGATTTCCGGCGGGCGAATGCCATCGCGCTCCATTGCTCATTCACCGCGCAGATCTTGTAATCGACCAGCCCCGCCTCGATCGCCGCCTCGCGAATCTTCCTGTCTGTGAGCCCTCCCCGAACGCCTTTGCGCCACACGACCCACAGCTTGGTTCGAGCCGCGATCGCCCGCATCCTGCGCAGACCTGCCTGATACTCCCGCGGGTCGTGGACGAACCACAGCGTTACAGCCTGAGCCGACGCCGGGTCTTCCGCGATTTCCACGCCCTCCGGAAGTTCACCGAGCGCGGCGGCATAATCGCGGGGAGCATCGATCACGCCCACCGCGGAGCCTTCCTTGATACCCATCTTCTGCGCCACCGTGCGCGATCCATACCTCTCCATCGCGCCGGGCGGAAGCACGGGATCGGCCGGAACGCCTTTCGCGCAGGCCCGCTTGATTGCGGCGCAGAGTTGCCTTAACGTGGTAAACGTCGCATCCGGCAATTGCCCCCGAACGGTCTCCACTTTCCGCGGCTCGCCATCGACAAAAACCAAAGGAATGTGCCGCGCGTATTTCGTGCGTCGGAGGTAAATGGCCGCATCGCGTCCGTGGCTCGGCAGGCAGGTGAGGTCGATCGCCAGAGCGTCGGGTGGCCTGGCGCGGATCGTCTTCGCCAGATCCGCAAACTTCATATCGTCGTACTCGACCTCAAATCCGCATGCCCGGCAAGCCTCGATCAGCGGCCCGGCCTGCGGCGGTTTCCAGTGAACGATGCGAACGCGGGGCATTACCTGACAGAATAATCGACCGGATGTGTGTCCTGGAGAAACATGAAACGGTCTCGGGCCGAAGTACTGATCCCCACGCTGGTTCACAGGTTGCTTTACGAACCAGGAGGAGGCGAAACATGAAAGCCATCATATTGTCTATTGCATCGGCAGCGCTGTTCGCCGCGCTGCCCGTATCGGGCCAGGAGCCCGCAAAGAGCGGACCGGCCCCCATCTTTCACGTCACCGTGATCGAGAGCACAATTACAGCAATCAATTATCAGTACCGGCAGGGACCCACGCAGATCGACTTCCGGGGCACCGTTCTGATGCCCGAAGCCAAAGGCGAGGCGATCGTGGAATCCAAGCGCGGCCGCACCGAGATCGTGGCGAATTTTGAGCACATGCGTTCACCCCAGCGGTTCGGGGCCGAATACCTGACTTACACGCTTTGGGCGGTGACGCCCGAAGGAGGCGTGCGCAATCTGGCCGAGATCGTGCCCGGCTCTTCCGACAAGGCCGCTCTGCGCGTGAGCACCGATCTGCAGGCCTTCGGTCTGATCGTCACGGCGGAACCTTATTCCGCTACCCGGCTTCCGAGCAACGTTGTGGTGCTCGAGAATCGTGTGCGGCCCGATACCGAAGGAAAAATCGAACAGGTTCAGGCCAAATATGAACTGATGCCGCGCGGGGAGTATACGTGGCACGAGCCCTCGCAGCTCGGCTCAGCCGCCATCCGCACGCCAAAAGTATCGATGGACCGTTATGAGGCGATCCTCGAACTCTATGAAGCGCAGAACGCGGTCGGCATAGCGCAGGCAGCGCAGGCGGATCGATACGCTCCCCAGACTTTCGTCAAAGCACAGCAACTGTATGCCACGGCGCAAAATCTGGAATCGAGCAGGGCATCTGCCGCTGCAGTCGTGCAGGACGCGCGCGAGGCAGTCGAGACCGCTGAGGATGCGCGTATGATCGCGGAGCGAAGGCGTGAGGAAGAAACGCTGGCCAACGCGCGGGCCGAAGCGGCGAATGCCAATCAGGCGCTGACCCAAGCCCAACAGGAAGCGCGGAACGCCCGGTTGGAGGCCGACGAAGCTCAAACCCGGGCTGACGCCGAACGTGCGGCGCGCGAGCGCGCGGAAGCCGAGGCGGATGCGGCCCGCAGGCAGGCCGCCCGAGCCGATGCAAACGAGCAGGCGGCCCTGGCCCAGCCTGAAATCACCATCGTCACGCCGCGCCGGGACACCCGGAAATCCGATCTGCGAATGGGAGTGCTCGATCAGTTGAACGGCGTCCTGGCCATGCGCGACACCGCGCGCGGCTTGGTGGCGACCGTACCGGATTCCGATTTCACCGGGACCCAACTCCAGCCCGACGTTTCCGGCCGGCTCGCCCGGCTGGCGGCGATCGTGAGCGCGCATCCGGGCTTACATATTGAGGTTCGGGGAAATTCCGACACCAGCGCAGGCGCGGAAGTGTCCTCGGATCGCGCCGAAGCGGTACGCCGCGCGCTGATCGCGCAGGGTTTCCCGGAAGACAGAGTGACCGCTCGCGGATTAGGGGACACGGACCTGTTTGGTCCGAACACGAGCGCCGCGGGTCGTGCCGCTAACCGGCGCGTGGAAATCGTGATCTCGGGCGATCCGATCGGCGATCTTCCGTTCTGGGAACACCCCTACTCCCTGACACCGGATCTCTGATGGAAACCACCATGCTCCGCTCTTTAGTAGTTCTCTTTACATTCTGTTGCGGCGCCACGGAATTGTCGGCGCAAATCGGCTGGAGTGTTATCGATGCCTCGATCGCGGATGGCGGCCCCGACCACCGCCGGGAAGCGCTGGCCGCGATCGGCACGATCGGCGCGCCGGATCCCGAAGCGGTCAGGCGGGCGGAAAGCGCGCTCCAGGACAAGAATTCGACGGTGCGCCAAACGGCGGCGCTGGTTCTCGGTGAGCTGAAGGCCGTGTCTTCCATCCCGAGCCTCAAAGAACAACTCCAGGGCGGCGGGGAAGTTGGTTTCGCCGCTGCCAAAGCGCTGTCCGCTCTGGGCGATGCATCCGGACGCGATTTTCTGGTCTCGGTTCTGGCTGGCGAACGCAAAGACACGCAGCCGGGCATTGTTAAAAACGCCATTCATAAAGCCGACCACGACCTGAAACACCCGCAAGGGCTGATCTTCACCGGCGCCGACGCTGCCACCGGCGCCATGTTTGGCCCAGTCTCTATCGTGCTGCCAGTGCTTAAAGACACCGTCGAACTGAAAGGCAAGGGCGCTCCAGGGCGCGCCGCTGCGGCGGCTTACCTGGCGGAGGACCCCGATCCCGACGCGATCCCGCTGCTCGAGTGGGGGCTGGGAGACGAAAATCACCTTGTGCGCATCGAAGCCGCCAAAGCCCTGGGGCAGCGCGGAAACCGCGACAGCATCGCAAAACTTCGCCCGCTTCTCGCCGACCCCCATAACTTCGTTCGCGACATGGCCGCCGCGGCCGTTATTAGAATCGAGAGCCGCAATGGCGCCGCCGGACCTCCCGCGGACGGAGTACCTCAAGTGCCTGCGAAAACCAATAAAACCGGCCTGAACTGAACCATCCGTCCGGCGAACGATGCCGACGAGGGGCATTACGTGACAGAATAATCGACGATGCGCCTGTTTACAGGAATCGCCCTGCCGCCCCACGTGCAGGACAATCTGGCGCGGGCGTTGAAGGAACTGCGCCCGCTCGCACCGCTCAAATGGTCGCCCGTTGAGAACCTGCACATCACGAGCAAATTCATCGGCGAGTGGCCGGAGACGCGCCTTCAGGAACTCGAGCATGCGCTTGAAAATCTGAATCTCACCGGCTGCTTTGAAGTCAGTATTGCGGGCTTTGGATATTTCCCGAATCCACAGCGTCCGCGCGCATTCTTCGCCGCTGTACAAGCGGACCCGGAACTGGCCGAATTAGCAGCCAGGATCGATGCAGCCCTCCAGCCTCTCGGCGTAGCCCATGAAGACCGCCCCTATTCCCCGCATCTGACACTGGCGCGAATCAAAAACGAAGACATTCGCAAACTCCGCGAACACATCGCAAAAATGACTAATTTCGATTTCGGAGCATTCCCTGTTTCTGAGTTTCGCTTATACCTGAGCAAAACTGGGCCAAAGGGTTCAATCTACACGACCTTAGCCACGTATCCTTTTTTGGCGGCCGTAAACGCATGATGGGCGCGCTCGCGGTTATCGGGGCTTATCTCATCGGCGGCATCCCTTTCGGCCTGATCGTCGTCAAACTGATGACCGGCGGGGACGTGCGCGACGCCGGTTCGGGGAACATTGGCGCCACCAATGTTCTGCGCACGACCGGGCCTTTGGCCGGTATCCTGACCTTGGTGCTGGACGCAGCCAAGGCGTGGCTTGCGGTGTTTCTCGCCGACCGGCTTTCGGGCGGCAGCGAGTTCTGGATGAGCGCCGCGGCGCTGGCCGTATTGCTGGGCCATGCCTGGTCGATCTGGATCGGATTCAAAGGCGGCAAGGCCGTCGCGAGCTTCGTCGGCGCGTACGCTTATCTGACGCCGGTGCCGTTAGTCGCGGTAGTGCTGCTGTTTATATTCGTGGTGGCCTGGACGCGTTATCTTTCGCTCGGGTCCGTGATCGCGGCGGGTCTGTTTCCTTTGGCCTGCTGGATGATTCTGCATCCCCGCTGGCCGGTGCTGCTGTCGGCAATCGGCGCGGCAGTCGTGATCGTGGAGCGGCACCGCGGCAACATCGCTCGCATCCGCGCGGGCGAAGAACGTGTCTTCTCCTTCCACCGGACAGTCGGGTGACGCGGCTCGCGATCATTGGCGGCGGCAGCTGGGGCACGGCGCTGGCCTGCGTGCTCGCTTCCCACTTCGATCGCGTTTCTCTCCAAGTTCACGAGCCCGATCTCGCCGAGCGAATCGAGCGGACGCGCGAGAACGACATCTTTCTCCCCGGCATCCCGCTGCCGCCCAACGTGCGCGCCGGGCATTCGCTCGAGGCGGCGCTCGTCGATGCCGAGGTGGTTCTGAGCGTGATGCCGTCGCATGCCGTGCGTGATGTGTATACCCGAATGGTTCCCTGGCTGAAGCCGTCGATGCGGATCGTGAGTGCAAGCAAAGGCCTCGAATCGGGAACGCTCCTGCGGATCTCGCAGGTTATACGCTCGATCATGGGGCCGGCTTACCGGATCGCCGTCCTTTCCGGGCCCACCTTCGCGCCGGAAGCGGCGGCGGGAAACCCCACCGCTCTCGTGACCGCGTCCGAGGACGATAGTCTGGTGCGGGAAATCCAGGCGAGCTTCTCCGGGCCGACGTTCCGCGTTTACGGCAGCTCCGATCCCATAGGCGTGGAGATCGGCGGCGCGCTCAAGAATGTGATCGCCATCGGGGCTGGCATCAGCGACGGGCTCGGCCTTGGCCACAATGCCGTGGCGGCTTTGATTACGAGGGGCTTGGCCGAGTTGACGCGGCTGGCGGTCGCGGTGGGCGCGAATGCCGAAACCTTGTCGGGCCTGGCAGGTTTGGGCGATCTCGTACTCACCTGCACGGGAGACCTCAGCCGCAACCGGCAAGTAGGGCTCAAGCTGGCCGCGGGTCTGGAACTGGGCAGCATATTGGATTCGACGCCCATGGTGGCGGAAGGCGTAACAACTACATCGGTCGCGCTGCAACTTGCGGCGCGCCACGGTGTTGATCTGCCTATAGCTGCGGAAATGCACGCGGTTCTGAACTTGGGCCGATCGCCGGGGGAGGCGATCAAGAGGTTGATGAGCCGGGCTTTGCGGAGCGAGACTTTGCCGGCCGAAACTATTAATGGTGCAAGGGGTTAACACGATCGGAAGTACCGTACCGGCGCTGGATCCGGATGCCCAGTTGATGCTCCGGGTGCGGGACGGCGACGAACGCAGTTTCGGCGTTCTGCTCGAAAAGCACCGCAACCCGGTCATCCATTTTGTGTACCGGATGGTACAGGACATGGCGGTTTCGGAGGAGCTTTCGCAGGAAGTGTTCCTGCGGGTGTACCGTTCGCGGGAAACGTATGAGCCGACCGCAAAATTTACCACCTGGCTGTTCCGGATCGCTACGCATTTGGCATTGAACTGGCTGCGGGACGGAAAGAACGAGCGCGGGCACCAGCGGCTCGATGCCCCGCGGGATTCGGAGAAGGATGGCGATCTGCCTGCCCGGGAAGTATCGGACCGGAGGCCATCGGTGGAGCAGCGCATGGTCTACGAGATCAGGCTGCGGGAGATCAGAGACGCGATTGCGCTGTTGCCGGAGAAGCAGCGGGCGGCGGTGCTGATGCATAAGTACGAGGAAATGGACTATTCTCAAATCGCAAGCGTTCTGGAGTGCTCGGAGTCGGCAGTCAAGAGCCTGCTGTTCCGCGCCTATGAAACCTTGCGGGCGAGATTGGCGCATATGGTTACGGGAGGTCCGCAATGACTTGTCCTCTGCAAACGGAAGAAACCGATCTTTTGCTCGACTATTCGGCAGGGCGTCTGGATGCCCCTCGCGCGGCCGCCCTCGCTGATCACATGGCAGGCTGCTCGCGCTGCAGCCGGTTCGCGACGGAACAGGCGGCCGTTTGGAAGGCGCTCGATGAGTGGGAGCCTGCGCCAGTGAGCTTGGACTTCAACCGGCGGCTGTGGCAGCGGATCGACGCGGCAGCGGCGGTCCCGTGGTACAGGAACTTCAGCCAGGTCTGGAAACCAGCCATCCCTCTGACGGCGGCGATACTCGTGATTGCCGCGGGATTCCTGCTCGATCATCCCCGCGGGTCTCAGACCCGTGTGCCCGGCGTTACCGCGCAGGAAGCCAACCAGGTGGAGCAGACGCTGGACGACATTCAGCTTCTGGACCAGTTGGATATAGTCGGTTCAAAAACGATGTAATGTCCGCTCTGCGCACATGTTCGGTTCTGTTGACGGCGGCGGCGCTGCTGACTACGACGCTGTCGACGCCTGCGTTCGCCCAGACAAGGCAGAAGAAGCAGGCCAATCAGCAGCGGGGCGAACAGCTTTTCGACAAGCTGGAGCGAATGACGCCGGAGGAGCGGGAAAAGGCTCTGTCGCAACTGCCTCCGGCGCAGCGGGCCAATATTGAAAAGCGCATACAGAATTTCCAGAAGCTCCCGCCGGCTCAGCAGGAGCGAAGGCTCGAACAACTGGAACGCCTGAACAGCCTGCCGCCGAAAGTACAGGCACAGGTGCGGCGCTCGATGAATCAGTTGAAGGATCTGCCGGACGATCGCAAAATGGCGATCAATCGGGAGCGGCGGAATATGAGCGGGATGACCGACGACGAGCGCCAGGCGTATATGAGTACCGAGCAGTTCCGCAGCCGCTACTCGCCGTCCGAGCAGGAGATGATTGGCAATCTCGCCAAAATCCTGCCAAAGAACGAATAGGTCACATCCCTTCGTCGGCCGACGGACCGTACATTCCCGGAATCGGCACGTCATTGAGCCGGAGATACACGCTGAGTTGTCCGCGGTGATGAATGACATGGCTCATAACCATGCTCCGCAGCGCGGCGACACGCGGCAGTGCAAAAATAGTGTGCCCGGCGAAACTGAACGTCCAGGTCTTGCCTAAGTGTTCGTCGCTGGCTCCGGCGATGGCGGCACGGGCGGCCGCGACGTTCTTATCGAGCGCCTCCATGAGCTCGGCTTTGGTTGCCGCGATAAAGGGCTTGGTACCCGGTGTCATGTCCAGTTTGTCCTGATTGATAATCATGACGCCCCAGTTGGGCATCTCCGCCAAGTGGCTGGCAAGCCGATCCATGGACATCGACTTCGCGTGCGGTTTCCACGCGAACTTGTCTTCGGGGACGCGGTCCAGGATCTTGCGGGTATTCCCCATTTCCTGATCGAACTCGGGTAGTAACGCTTCGCTGATTGACATAGGGCCTCGGCTGGTCAGAATAGCATACCTGTGTGCGCCACCGCGCATATAACTGAGTGGAGAACCAGTTGCATATTGGACCGTCTTCGGTTATACGAACATTATGCAAGAAACACTGCAAACCACCTCGTCTATTGTGGGATCGCAGGGACCTGGCCCATGGTCCATGGAGTACCTCAATGGCAAGGCGGTCTTCCGCGAAGCCGGTACTCCGGTATTTACCATCGCCGCCCGGACGCAAGCGCAGCTGAATGCCTTTCTCCGAAAGGATGCCTACACGGCGGCGACCGCTTTCGTGCGCGGCGACCTCGACGTGGAAGGCGACATTGTCGGCGCCGTCCGGTGGCAGGCGTCGCAACGGCACTCCCAATTGAAAGAGCTGTTCACGACCGTGGCGGCTAAGGTAGCGCGAACTTATTTTTCTCTTAGAAACAACGTCGCCGGGAATATCCGGTTCCACTATGACCGGTCGAACCAGTTCTATCAAACCTTTCTCGATTCGAGCATGGTTTACTCGTGCGGCTACTTCAGGAAGCCGACTGACTCTTTGGAGGAAGCGCAAAAGGCCAAGCTGGATCACATCTGCCGCAAGCTCCGGGTGGAGCGGGGCGACCGATTTCTCGATATCGGCTGCGGCTGGGGCGGCCTGATGTTTCACGCCGCGGAACGGTATGGCGCAATCTGCACCGGCTGCACGCTGAGCCATGCCCAGATCGAGTATGTCCAGCAAAGGCTGGAGAACTACCAGATCCGCGTTCTGGAGACCGACTTCCAGAAAGTCCGGGGCCGCTTCGACAAGATCGCCTCGGTGGGCATGTTCGAGCACGTCGGGCGGCGGCGGTTGCGCAGTTACTTCACGCACATTGCAGGTTCTCTGGCGGAGAACGGGCTGTTTCTGAACCATGCGATCGCGCGTCCCGAGACGGTCAAGGACGGGGCTGAGACGCTCTTCCTGCAGCGGAACGTGTTTCCGGGCGGCGATTTGCTTCACGTATCGGAGGTGATCCGGTCTGCCGAAGAGGCCGGATTTGAAGTGCTCGATCTGGAGAATCTGCGGCCTCACTATGCGCTGACTTGCCGGGCCTGGGTCAACCGGCTGCAGGCTGCCGGTGAAGAATGCCTGCGCATGGTGACCAGAGACGTCTACAGAACCTGGCTGCTCTATCTCGCGGGGTGCGCGGTGTCCTTTGAAGAGGGCACGACCGACATCTATCAGGCTCTGTTCGCGAAGCGGTCGGCGGAGCAGCGTCGAGCACTTACGCGGGAATACATGTACTCCTGATGAGGCGGCAGAACGTTGTTTTCCGCTCACTCGGCTGGCTGGGCGGCCACGAACTGGGCATCCTGGTATTGCTCTTCGCCATCGCCGGCGGCGTGTGGGCTTTTGCCGCGCTCGCGAGCGAGGTCAAGGAGGGCGAAACCTCCGGTTTCGACCGCCGGATCCTGCTCGCCATGCGGCGGCCCGGCGACCTTGCTCCGAAAGGCTCGCCGGCGGTGCAGGAAGCGGTACGCGACGTCAGCGCTCTGGGGGGCGTCAGTCTGCTGGGACTTGTGACCGCGGTAGCCGTCGGCTTCCTGGTGCTCGACGGGAAGAATCACATGGCCGGCTTTGCCGCCGCAGCGGTGGTAGGGGGAATGATCGCCTCCACTCTGCTGAAGGACATATTTCAGCGACCCCGGCCGGAGATCGTGCCGCACGTAGCCTACGCCGCGAACAGCAGTTTTCCCAGCGGACATTCGATGATGTCCGCCATTACGTATCTGACCCTGGGAGCGCTGCTGGCGCGCTCGCAGGAGCGCAAACGGCTGAAGGCTTACTTCCTGCTGCTTGCCGCACTGCTCACGTGTTTGGTGGGCGTGAGCCGTGTGTATCTTGGGGTCCACTGGCCTACCGACGTGCTGGCGGGCTGGATGGCGGGGGCTGTCTGGGCTCTGCTCTGCTGGCTGGCGGCGCGGTGGCTGCAGGGCCGGAAGGCGCTTGAACGCGAGGCTGAACACTCCTCAGTGGTCTAGCGTTTATTGATTTACCATCCGGCGGTCGCACTCGGCTATGTTGTCCTGGGCGGCTTTCAGGCGGGCGGCGGTGTCGGGGGTTTGCGGCTTCCAGTTTTTCCAGCGGGCCAGGTTCTTCTGGAAGAAGAGCCTGGCCCAGCCGTAGTTCTTGTTGGAGAGGAGCATTTGGCCGTAGAGGTCGTCGAGGTCGGAGGCGTCCTGCATCGCGGCCAGGGTGGGATTCGTCACGGAGAGCAGGCGACTCGCTATCGGCTCGCCGCTCTGAATTAGTGCCGCGGCGTCGTCCTCCTTGCCACTTTTCCATAGGGTTGCCGCTTTCTGATTTTGGGCTGCGAGATCCTGAACGGCTTGGTGGTACCAAGGTTCGAGGGTCTCGTCTTTGTGGACAGTTGGCGGCGGCGGCGCCGGGGCACACGCTGACAGGAGCAGGGCAATACTACTGAGCCACCGGTTCCAGCACACTGCGCCTCCTCCAGATCCGGATCCGGCCTACACCGCGGGCCGCGCTTTCCAGATAGAGATAAATCACCGGCGTGATGTAGAGCGTGATGAACTGCGAGAAGAGCAGACCTCCCACTACGGCCAGCCCCAGAGGCTGGCGGGCGTCCGCTCCGGCGCCGCGTCCGAGCGCGATCGGCAAAGTGCCGAAGAGCGCGGCGACGGTGGTCATCATGATGGGCCGGAAGCGCAGAATACAGCCCGCGTGAATAGCATTGAACGCGGTCATGCCTTCCGTGCGCTGGGCTTCGATGGCGAAATCGATCATCATGATCGCGTTCTTCTTCACCACGCCGAAGAGCATGATCAGGCCGACAAACGCGTAGAGGTCGAGATCCTTGTGGAAGATCTTGAGCGTGAGCAGCGCGCCGAAGACGGCTGAGGGCAGACCGGAAAGAATCGTGATGGGGTGAATGAAGCTTTCGTAGAGCATCCCCAGCACCATATAGATGACAAGGATGGCCACGATCAGCAAAATGGAGAGCCCTTTGAAGGATTGCTGGAAGGCCTGCACCGAGCCCTGGTAAGCGGCCGTGAGCGTCGGGGGCATGCGCAGATCGCGAATCACTTCATCGATCCGGGCGGCGGCATCGCCCAGCGCGAAGCCGGGCGCCAGGTTGAACGAGATGGTGGAAGACGGCAGCTGGCCGAAATGGTTCACGCTGAGCGGGCCGACCGATCGCGTCACTTTGACCACGGAATCGAGCGGGACCAGAGCGCCCCGGGCGGAGCGGACATAGAGCTTGGAAAGCGCGTCCGGGTTCATCTGATACTGCGGCTCCACTTCGAGGATCACCTGGTATTCGTTCGATGGCGTGTAGATGGTGGAAGCCTGGCGGGTTCCATAGGCGGTGTAAAGCGCGTTCTGAATCTGGTCGGGGGTCACGCCGAAGGTCTGGGCGCGGTCGCGGTCGATATCGACGTTGATCTGCGGGCTGGCGATCTGCAGGTCGCTG
>Ga0070733_10000450_pt1 | contig 33536 bp, 22 predicted proteins | sample Coa_R1_9_FD_66450 | JGI IMG/M metagenome (GOLD analysis project Ga0070733, IMG submission 66450) | Surface soil microbial communities from Centralia Pennsylvania, which are recovering from an underground coalmine fire - Coalmine... | ecosystem: Environmental > Terrestrial > Soil > Unclassified ...
CGGCCGGCATGCCCAGCTTCTCGCGCAGCTTGAGCTCGATCTCGGCCGCCAGGTCCGGATTGTCGCGCAGGAACTGCTTGGCGTTCTCACGCCCCTGGCCGAGGCGCATGTCGCCATAGGCATACCAGGCGCCGCTCTTGATCACCAGCTTGTGATCGACGCCGAGGTCGATGATCTCGCCGGTCTTCGAGATCCCCTCGCTGTACTCGATGTCGAATTCGGCCTGGCGGAACGGCGCCGCCACCTTGTTCTTGACCACCTTGACCTTGGCGCGCGAGCCGATCACCTCCTCGCCCTCCTTGAGCGAGGCGATGCGGCGGATGTCGATGCGCACGGAAGCATAGAACTTGAGCGCGCGGCCGCCGGTCGTGGTCTCCGGGTTGCCGAACATGACCCCGATCTTCTCGCGGATCTGGTTGATGAAGATCAGGCAGGTCCGCGATTTGGCGACGATCGCGGTGAGCTTGCGCAGGGCCTGCGACATCAGCCGCGCCTGCAGGCCGACGTGCGAGTCGCCCATCTCGCCCTCGAGCTCGGCTCTGGGCACCAGCGCCGCCACCGAATCGATCACCACCACGTCCACCGCGTTGCTGCGCACCAGCATCTCGGCGATCTCGAGCGCCTGCTCGCCGCTGTCGGGCTGCGACACCAGCATGTTGTCGATGTCCACGCCGAGCTTGCGCGCGTACTCGGCGTCGAGCGCGTGCTCGGCGTCGATGTAGGCGGCGATGCCGCCGCGCTTCTGCGCCTGCGCCACCACCGACAGGGCGAGCGTCGTCTTGCCCGACGATTCCGGTCCGAAGACCTCCACGACCCGGCCGCACGGCAAGCCGCCGATGCCGATGGCATGATCGATCGAGATCGAGCCGGTGGAGATGGACTCGATGGCGAAGGTCTCGCGCTGGCCCAAGCGCATGATCGAGCCCTTGCCGAACTGGCGCTCGATCTGGGTCAGGGCGGTGTCGACGGCCTTCAGTCGGTCGGATCGGTTGTCTGCCATGAAGGTACGCTCCTTGCCGGCGGGCGGGCCGGACGGTTCGGCGGCAGGGTGGTCGCCTGCCTGGACCTGCGGCGGTCGCGCCGCCGCCGATCGAAAGGTCTTCGGTGAGCTGGGTGAGCTGGCGGAATTCTTGGCGCCCTGGGAGCCAGGGGCGGTCATGGAGCGCATGCGATCTCGCAGTTCTCGCTGTTCTCGCGGTTCGAGCCCATCACGCCATCGTCGCTGCCTGGAGACCGAGGGACCCGAAGCGGCGAGGCTGGTGGCGCTGGCTGCGGTTGGGACGGGGGACGGCTCGCGGCCGGTCGTGCGTCCTCATAGTAGAAGACGGAAAAGGGGCGGTCAATCGGGATCGCGGACCGGTCCATCGGGATCTCGTACCGGTCCATCGGGATCTCGTACCGGTCCATCGGGGTTGCGTACCGGTCTATCGGGGTTGCGTACCGGTCCATCGGGGTTGCGTACCGGTTTATCGGAGTTGCGTACCGCAAATGGGGTCCTCCCGGCACCGCCGATGCCCTTCGGCGGCTCCCGCCGTGGCGTCAATGCCGCCTCATTTTCGCCTCCTAGTGTACTCCGATTCCTGTCTACGTGCCAGCTCCCTCGACCGACGGTCGCGGCTCACCGAGTCACTACCCGGCCGGGCTGGCCGGCCGGCACCACCGCCCAAGCTACTGGAAGTAGCCGTTGACGTCGAGGAGCACGCCGGTCGTTCCCTGCGGCAGCGAAGCCAGGATCTTGATCGTGCCGCTGCCGTCGCCGGCCAGCAGCAGCATGGCGTTGTTGGCGCGCACCTGGCCGGCGGCGAAGCTCAGGGTGCCCAGGTCCGGCGGTTGCGCGGCGTCCCCGGGGAATGCCGTCAGGGCTCCGGCTGCCTGCGGCTGCACGACGGTCAGGTTCGCCGACACCGAGATGGCGCCGGCGGGAACCCCGCAGTTGCCGCTCACCTGGAAGAGCCGGGTCTCGTTGGCGGACATCGGAGATCCGTCGCGGGTGTCGAAGACGCGGCAGGGAGCGACGGTGTAGAGCGACAGCGTGGCGCCGATCTTGGTCACGAAGCCGGTGTCGCCGTCGCCGACCGGCTGCAGGGAGCCGGCGGTGACGCCGGTGAAGCTGAGCGAGTTGGTTGGGCCCACGACGTAGGCGTTGCCCAGCCGATCCACCGCGATGTGGAAGCCCCAGTCGTTGCCGCTGCCGCCCAGGTAGGTCGCGTAGACGATGGCACTACCCGCCGCGTCGATCTTGGCCGCGAAGGCGTCGAAGGTGCCGCCGGCATGGAACGGCTGGATCGAGCCGGCGCCGACGCCGGGGAAGGAGCTGGAGCTGGTGAACCCAGTGACGTAGGCGTTGCCCGCGGCGTCCACCGCGATGCCGACACCAACGTCGCTGCCGGTGCCGCCCAGGAACGTGGAATAGACCAGGCTCCTGCCCGCCGCGTCGAGCTTGGCCACGAAGGCGTCGAAGCTGCCGCCCGGCGCCGGCTGCAGGGAGCTGGCGGTGACGCCGGGGAACGTGGGCGACTCTGTCGCGCCGGTGACGTAGGCGTCGCCGGCGGCGTCGACCGCAATGCCGTAGGCAAAGTCCTCCTGGTTGCCTCCCAGGAAGGTCGAGTAGACGATGGCGGTCCCCGCCGCGTCGAGCTTGGTCACGAAGGCGTCGTCCTGGCCGGCGTTGGCCGGCTGGATGGAGCCGCCGGTGACGCCGGGAAAGGTCGTGGAGTAGGTGGCGCCGGCGACGTAGGCGCTGCCCGTGCCATCCACCGCGATGTCGTAGCCGAAGTCGTCGCCGGTGCCGCCGAGAAAGGTGGAGTAGAGGATGGTCGTGCCCGCCGGGTCGAGCTTGGTCACGAAGGCGTCGATGCCGCCGGCGTTGGCCGGCTGGATCGAGCTACCGGTGACGCCGGGGAAGGAGGTGGAATTGGTGTTACCGGTGACGTAGGCGTCGCCCGCGGCATCGACCGCGACGCGGTAGCCGTAGTCATCGCCGGCGCCGCCGAGGAAGGTGGCGTAGACGATGGCGTCGCCCGCGGGGTCGAGCTTGGCGACGAAGGCGTCGTAGCCGCCGCCGCTGGCGGGTTGGATGGAGCCGGCGGTGACGCCGGGGAAGGAGGTGGATTCGGTGTAGCCGGTGACGTAGGCGCTGCCGGCGCCGTCCACCGCGATGCCGAAGCCATAGTCGTCGTCGCTGCCGCCCAGGTAGGTGGAATAGACGATGGCGGTGCCTGCCGCATTGATCTTGGTCACGAAGGCGTCCAGGCCGCCGCCCGCCGCCGGCTGGATGGAGCCGCCGGTCACGCCGGGGAAGTTGGGAGAGTCGGTCACGCCGGTGACGTAAGCGTTGCCCGCCGCATCCACCGCGATGCCATAGGCGGCGCTGAGGTCGAACCCGCCGAGGAAGGTCGAGTAGACCGGCAGCCGCGGATCGATGATCAGCCGCCGGCTGCGGTCGTAGCGGCCGATCTCGAAGCCGACTTCCCGACGGCCGAACCCTTCCCGACGCCCGATCCCGTCCCGGCGTTCGATCTCGTCTTGCCGCCCGATCCCCTGCTGACGCCCAAACCCGTCCTGGCGTTCGATCTCGTCCGTGCGTTCGAGCCCGTCCGGGTGTCCGAGCCCGCGCGGGCGCCCGCCGCCTGACGACGCGCGCAGCACGTACCGGCCGCGGACCGGTTCGCGCCGTCCACTCCCGGCCGCTTCCTGGTACACCACCGGCGGTGGCTGCACGAGATCGCCCTGCGCGGTGTGCACGATCAGCTCGCCGCCGGCGCCGATCGCGATGGTGGCGGCGCCGGCGCCGAGCGCCGGAGCGCCGTCGAAGGCGAGTCGGATGCTCGCGGGATCGGCCCCGGGAGCCACCAGGAAGTCGTACTCGAGCTGCCGCTGCTCGCCGTGATAGGCGAGATCGATACCGGGGTAGACCCCGGGATAAAGCACCCGGGTGTAGTGAGCGATACCCCGGTGCCATCGGCGGGGATCGCCGCCGACGAGGTAGTTGCTGGTCGTGAGCTGCGGCCCCAGCCCCCGGCCCCGCGGGTGGCGAGCGTTCCCCGCCAGGCGCAGGCGCACCACCGCCGCCGGCTGGCGCGCGCTCCCCAGGCTGAGCACCGCCTCGCCGCGGCTCAGGAAGAGCGTCGAGCCCGGGCCACGACACAGGAAGTCGACGGCGCCGTCCACCTGCCCGACGTTGGCCTCGAAGCTGAGCGGCAGCTTGCCATAGGCGCTCGCGATCCGCGCGTGGTCCGGCGCTGCCGGCGCGGCCTCGGCGGCGGCCGCCCTGCCGCCGAGGCCATTGGCGCCAACGACGCCAACGACGCCAACGAAGCCAACGACGTAAACCATGCCGGTGATCGACGACGCTCCAAGGCTCCTCGAGAACGCTTTCATGGACGCTCCCTCCTTGCCGCAAAGCCTCCAGCCCGCCAACGCCTCGGCCGCGGGGACGGCCTGCCACCCATCCGGCGTCCGGACGGGTCCGCAGCTTGCACGCAGACGTTCCAATGTCATTATCACATAGATTGTCCTGAGTTTGTGAATTTGCGCGAGCTCGCCAGCCCGGGAAAGTGGCTATAATCAGCGGCCCGATCGTCAGCGCCCGGAGAGGTGGGGCGGCAGGCGGCGCCCAAGAGAGAACCGGGAAAGAGCCGAGAGTGAGCCTTCAGCCGATCCTTGCCCGCGGCACCGCCGCCAACTCCGGCTCCACCGGTGCCGCAGGCTCCGCCGCGACCGCCGCCGCCGCCGATACCGCCGTCGACAGCGCGGCCATCGCCGCGCCGATCCAGCGGCTCGAGCAGAACGTCGCCCTGGTCATCCGCGGCAAGCGCGAGGTCATCCGCCTCGCCACGGTCTGCCTGCTGGCCCGCGGCCACGTGCTGATCGAGGACGTGCCGGGGGTCGGCAAGACCACCCTTGCCCAGGGGCTGGCGCGCTCGCTGGGCCTGTCGTTCCAGCGCATCCAGTTCACCAGCGATCTGCTGCCTTCCGACATCATCGGGGTCTCGATCTTCAATCAGAAGACGCAGAGCTTCGAGTTCGTTCCCGGTCCGCTGTTCGCCAATGTGGTGCTGGCCGACGAGATCAACCGCGCCACGCCCAAGACGCAGTCGGCGCTGCTCGAGGCGATGAGCGAGCGGCAGGTGTCCGTCGAGCGCCGGCAGTTCCTGCTGCCGGAGCCCTTCGTGGTGCTCGCCACCCAGAACCCGCTCGAGTTCCAGGGCACCTTCCCATTGCCCGAGTCGCAGCTGGATCGCTTCCTGATGTCGCTGTCGCTGGGTTACCCGCCGCGCCTCGACGAGCGGGAGCTGCTGCTGTCCGGCGGCGTGGAGGACCTGCTGCAGCACCTGCAGCCGGTGGTCAGCCAGCCGGAGCTGCTGCAACTACAGGCGCGCGTGCAACAGGTCCGGGTCGCCGAGAAGCTCGCCGACTACATGCTGGCGATCGCCGAGGCCACCCGCACCGGCAGCGAGTTCCTGCTCGGCGTCTCGACCCGCGGCGCGCAGAGCCTGTTCCGCGCCGTGCAGGCGCTGGCGCTCGCCGAAGGTCGGAGCTATGCGATCCCTGACGACGTGCAGCGGCTCGCCGTGCCGGTGCTGGCTCACCGGGTGGTGCTCAAGCGCGGCGCCATCGATCTCGAGAGCACGCGCCGCGCCGTCGAGCGGGTGATCGCGGCCACGCCGGTGCCGCTGTAGCGCGGTCATGCCGCCCACCACGACCACCACCACCGTCACCACCTCACCGCTTCGCCCGCCGCCGCCGTCGCCGCGGCAGCGCCGCCGCGGCGCCGCGCCGGAAGGCATCCGCATCACCACCGTCGGCCTCTGGTACGTGCTGCTGACGGTGATGGTGGCGGTCGCTTCCACCAACACCGGCAACAACGCGCTCTACGCCGTGCTCGCCGTGCTGTTCGCGGTGCTCATCCTGTCGGGGCTGCTGTCGCGCCAGAACGTGCGCGGCCTGGCGATCGAGCTGGCGGCGCCCGCCGAGGTGTTCGCCAACCGCCCCTTCGACGTCAGCTTCACCCTGCGCAACCGCGGCTGGCTGCTGCCGCGCTGGTTCCTGCTGCTGCGCCTGGCGCGCGACGCGAGGCCGCTGCTGGTGCCCCACCTGCCGCGGCGCGGGCGCAGCAGCGGCCGCATCGAAACCATGGTGCCGCGGCGCGGCCCCTGCCGCTTCCCGTTCGCGCACGTGTCGAGCCTCTTTCCGTTCGGCTTCTTCCGCAAGGGCGTGCGGTATCACGCCGATCTCGCGGTGCTGGTCTTCCCGGAGATCTTTCCGGCCGCCGGCCGCCGCCTCGACGACGCCGAGGCGTTCGGCGACGACGCCGCTCGCCGGCCCGGCTGGGGGCACGCGCTGTTCTCGCTGCGCGGCTTCCGGCGCGGTGACGATCCCCGCGGCATTCACTGGAAGCAGACGGCCCGCACCGGCGCCATGGTCTACATGGAGCGCGAGGCCGAGCAGGTCCGCCGCCTGTCGATCGTCTTCGACAACGGCGTCGGCAAGCTCGCGGACGGTGCGCTGCGCGAGCGCTTCGAGCGGCTGGTCAGCGAGGCGGCGACCACCGCCGTCGATCACCTGGCGCGCGGCTACGAGGTCGAGCTGGTGACTCGCGACCGGACGCTCGCCTTTGCCGCCGGCCACCGGCAGCGGCTTGCCGTGCTCGAGCTGCTGGCCCTGGTCGAGCCGGGGCCGCGGCGGCGGTCGCCGCTGCTGGCCAGCGATCCGCGGTCGCCGCAGCTGCGCATCCATCTCGATGCCGGAGAAGCGACGGCGGCGACGTCGACCGTGCCGGAGAGGTGGGTGCCGGCACCGCTGCGCTCGGCGCAGCCACCGCGCTCCGTGGCCGCGCCGCAGCCGCCGCGCTCGCCGGCGCCGGCGGAACGGCGGCCGCCGGCATGAGCTTCGGCCGCCAGAAGCGGCTGCTCCTGGGCTGGCTGGCGCTGCTGGCGCCGCTGCCGCTGCCGTTCAGCGACGTCATCGGCTGGCCGGTGCTGGCCATCTACGTGCTCGGCGTGGCGCTGTTCCTGCGCCGGGCGCACCGCGACCCCGGTGGCTGGCTGCCGCTGTGGGGAATGAACCTGCTGGGGCTCGCCTACCTGCCGGTGCTGGGCTTCGACCTGACGGTCTTCCACCGCGGCCACCTGGTGGCGCCGATGCTCCACCTCGGGATGTTCGCGTTGCTGGTCAAGCTCTTCGCGCTGGTGCGCGAGCGCGACAAGTGGCAGGCGGTGATCGGCGTCTTCTTCATCTTCCTCGCCGCCATGGGCACCAGCGTCCACCCGACGATCGTGCTCTATCTCGGCGCCTTCCTGGTGCTGGGGCTGGTGCTGCTGCTGCGCTTCGCCTGCTTCCACGTGCTGGCCGACTTCAGCCGCGACGACCCGGGGCCCGGGACGCTGCCGCTCGGCCGCCTGGTGGCGGCCTCCACCGCCTTCGTGCTGCTGCTCGCCGTGCCGCTGTTCGCGGCGCTGCCGCGGATGCGCTCGCCCTACATCATCGGCCGCGGCGACAGCAGCGGCCTGGTGCAGGAGGCCGCCGGTTTCTCCGACGCGGTGAGCCTCGATTCGATCGACCAGATCCGCACCAGCCGGGCGGTGGTCCTGCGGGTGCAGTTCGAGCACGGCAGCGCGCGACCGGAGTCCGACCAGGAGATGCGCTTCAAGGCCGCCAGCTACGACCGCTACCAGGGAGGGCGCTGGCGGCGCGCCCCGCCGAGCGGCCTGCTGCCCCGCCGCCAGGGCGGGCGCTTCCTGCTCGCCGCCGGCAAGCCTGAGCGCTGGCTGCACCTCTGGTTGCAGCCATTGCACAGCCGCAGCCTGCCGTTGCCGGTCGAGGCGCTGGAGGTCGAGCCGGAGGTCGCCGGCATCGACGTCGACCAGGGCGGCGCGGTGTCGCTGCCCTTCCAGCCCGGCGGCATGCGCGAGTACCGGGTGGGCATCGGCGACCGTCCGGCGCTGCTCGGCGCGACACCGTCCGGCGCCGGCGATCCCGCGCTCGACCTGGCGGGCGTCACCCCGCGCATCGCCGAGCTGGCCGCCAGGGTCGCCGGCCGAGGCACCGCCGCGGCGCGGGCGGCGCGCCTGGAGCGCCACCTCGCCGAGGGCTATGCCTACACCCTGGACCTCGCCGGCCGCTCGGGCGACGACGATCCGATCGAGAGCTTCCTCTTCCGCTACAAGAGCGGCCAGTGCGAGTACTTCGCCTCGGCGATGGTGCTGATGCTGCGCGCCCAGGGCATCCCGGCCCGGCTGGTGACCGGCTTCCTCGGCGGCGAGTACAACCCCTTCGAGGGCTACCTGATCCTGCGCGACAGCAACGCGCACGCCTGGGTGGAGGCGTACCTGGGCGAGCGGGAGGGCTGGCGGGTGTTCGATCCGACGCCGCCGGCTGGCCGGCCGGAGGCGAGCGCCACCGGCATCTGGCTGCTGGCCCACCAGGCGTGGGATTTCGTCCAGTTCCGCTGGGACCGCTACGTCCTCACCTACGGTTTCTACGACCAGCTGGCCTTCTTCGGCGAGCTGCGCAGCTGGTGGCGCGGGTTCCTCGGGCTCTTCGAGCGCCCGCGCGCCATGCCATGGCAGACGGGGCCGGCGGCCACGGTGGCGGCCGGGGCCCCGGTGCCGGCGGTGGACTCGGGACTGCGGCGCCTGCTGCGGTCGCCCTGGCTGAGCGCGGGGGCGCTGGCGGCGCTCGCGGCGCTGGTGGCGGCGCTGGCCGCGGCGGCTTGGCTGCTCCGGCGCCGCCGGCTCGGGGCGCTCGACGCCACCTGGGCGTATCGCCGTATCCGGCGGCGCCTGACCCGGGCCGGCTTGCCGGTGTCGCCGGCCGTGGCGCCCCTGGCGTTGCAGTCGCTGGCCGCCTCGCGCTTCCCCGGGGCGGCGGCCGCCACCGCCCGGGTCGTCGGCTTCTACGTGCGCGAGAGCTTCGGCGGCAGCCGGCTGGCTGCCCAGGAGCTGGCGGCGCTGCGCGGCGCGCTGGCCGAAGCCGAGTCGCGGCTGCCTGCCGCGGGCGGTTCCGGCGGCCGCCCGCGGGCTGTCCGCGCGGCGGTTACTTCGACCCTCTGATCAGGGTCAGGTCACAGCTCAGGTTGGCGCCGGTCTGCAGCGGGCGGGCCTCCTGCGCGCCCTTCTGCGGAAAGCTCACCTGGAGCTGGTGCTGGCCGACCCTGAAGTCGCCCAGGGCGAAGCTCCACTGGGCCGGCCCCTTGCAGCCATGCTCCTCCGGCTTGTCCGGGCCGGTGGTGGAACCGGACCATTCGGAGAGGCTGGCCTGCCCCGGCGGCCGGGCAGGGATCGGGCCGCTGCCACCCGCGATCACATGCGCGGTCCAGGCGAGCACCAGGGCCTGTCCGCCGCAGCAGCTGGTGCCCTCGGGGTCGGTGCAGGGATTGGGCACCTGGGCCGCGTAGGCGGTGTGGATCTCGACGATCGCCCCGACTCTGGCCAGCGGCGGGACCACGTGCGGCTCGAGCCACTGGGGCCGCGGCGTCACCTGACCCGGCCCCTGGATGTTCTCGACCGGCATGTGGTAGTGCTGGCCACAGAGGTGGAGAGTCTGGGCGGGATCGCCTGGGCGCGGAATGTAGAGCACCCGGCTGGGATCGAGTGGATTGAAGCTGACCCGCGACGAGGGACAGACCAGGGCGTGGGCCGCGGGGCTGATGTCGCGAGGGGTCTGGGGGGTCTGGCACACCGGCGGTATTGGCGACGATGCCGACGATGGCGCCGCCGCGCCGCCGAGAACCGCCAGCAGCGCGCACAGCGCCGCGGCTCCGAACCAGGTGATGCGTGGATGTCTCATCGATGTCTCCTCTCTTGTGGTGGACGGCGCGCCGCGGCGCGAGCAGGCCTGGGGCGCCGCCGCACACTTAAATAATTACATTGATGCAATCACAATAGTCCACCAGCAGAATGGAGTCAAGCGCCGCAGGGCGCGGCTGCTGCTGGACGACAGCCTTTGCTCCTACCTCTTGTACGTTTTCGTCGGTGTCCTTAGTGAAATCGAGCAGTTTACGAATAACTGCCTCGATCGGTTCCCTTGCGGCGCGTGTTCAGGGCCTCAGCCTCGTAGTGCTGCGCGTTCAGCTCGCGCAACACTCGCCGGGGCAGCGATCAAGGCTTTGCCTATATTTTGCCTGTGGATCATAATAGCTAGCGATATGAGGAGCCATACCAGATGAAGACGGTGCAGATGACCCTCGACGAAGCCTTGGTCGACGAAGTCGATCGCACGGTCGAGGCATTGGGGACCAGCCGCTCCGCTTTCACCCGGGAAGCATTGCGAGCCGCGCTGGCGCGGCGGCACGAAATGGAGCTGGAGCGCCGGCATCGTGCCGGTTATGAAGCCAAGCCCGTGGCCGCGGGTGAGCTGGATGCCTGGGAAGACCAGCAGGTCTGGCCGGACTGATGCGGCGCGGCGAGATCCGTTGGTATCGCTTTGGAGCGCCGGACAAGAGGCGGCCGGTCCTGGTGCTGACCCGGGACTCGGCCTTGGAGTTCCTCGGCGAGGTCACCGTGGCTCCCATCACCTCCACCATTCGCGACATCCCATCCGAGGTTCTGCTTACCGAGGAGGACGGAATGCCCCGCGCCTCGGTGGTCAATCTCGACCACCTTCAGACCATCTCGCGCGATCGTCTGGCCGAGTTGATCACCATCCTTCCCTCCCACCGCATGGAAGAGGTCCGTTCAGCGCTTCTATTCGCGCTGGGTTTCCACTGATCGCGGATGGCGGTCATCGCGGCCGGTGCGCGGCCGGCAGGTCAGGCTGTCAGCTCCACGCTCTGCAGCCGCCAGCAGAGGCGGCGCGGATCGCGGTTGCCGAGGATGGTGGCCGGCACGAAGTAGGGCGCCGCCGCGATCTCGACGCGGCGCCTGCCCGGCGCGGCGGGCGCCGCCAGGGCGAGCTCGAGCGCGAACGGCCCGTCGTCGTCGACCCTGGCGTGGCCAGCCGTCCGGCCGTCGACCCGCACCGACAGGCGCAGCGGCGCTCCGAGACAGGCGCGGACCGCGGTACCCGCGAGGCGCAGGCGACGCTCGCCGCCGCGCGCGTCGAGATCGAGGCACAGGTGCGGTCCGGCCCAGCGGTCGTGCCACGGTTCGGCGCGGTCGGTGGCCGCGGCCGCCCGCTGGCGGTCGAGCGCCGCCACCGGCGCCGCGAGCCAGCGAGGCAGCGGGCGCCTGCCGCCCTGCAGGCGCTCGACGGCCAGCTGGCACCAGAGGTCCGGCGCGCCCAGAGCGGTGGCGACGGTGAGGGCGATGGCCTGCCACCACCGGCCCGCCGCCCGCCGCTCGCGCGCCCGGCGAACGGCGGCCCGGGCGCGGCTCAGCCGTCCCCGGCGATGGATGGCGAGCGAGGCCGCCAGCACGAGATGGCGGGGCGTCCAGGCCGGGCCCCAGCAGCGGCGGCTGATGCGCACCTTCTCGTCGTCGGCGCGCTCGCCGCTGGCCGTCGCGGTGATCGACGAGGCGTGCAGGCGGAAGGTGGCGACCAGCTGGTCGACGGCATGAATGCGGTGGCGGCGGGTCATCCGGCAGAACAGCCCGTAGTCGATCCAGGGCGCGTCGGCAGCGGCGTCGAGCGGTCCGGCCGCGGACCATGCCTCGCGGCTCCAGAACGCTGCCGACTGCGGGATCGTGTGACCCCGCCACACCGCGAGCACGCGGCGGTGGCTGACGGCGCGGCTGGCGTGCTCCCAGCCCAGCCGGCGGCTCGCGGCGTCGACGAAGACGCAGCGGCCGATCACCAGGTGGCGGTCGCGCCGGGCATCGACCTCGCGGCCGGCCCGCGCCAGCGCGCCCGGCAGATAGGTGTCGTCGGAGTTCAGGAAGGCGAGGATCGCCCCGCTGGCGCGGGCGAAGCCGTGGTTGAGCGCCGCCGCCTGGCCGCGGTCCGGCTGCGCTTCCCAGTGGGCCAGCCACGGCGCGTAGCGGTCGACGATGCGCGGCGAACCGTCGCTGCTGCCGCCGTCGACGACGATGTATTCGAGGTCCGGATAACCTTGCAACAGGACCGAGCGCAGGGTCTCCTCCAGGTAGGCGGCCTGGTCGTGCGAGCCGGTCACGATGCTGATGCGCGGCCATGCCGAACCGTCGGCGCGCCTGGGCGGCAGCGGCGGCGGCGCCTCGGTCCAAGGCCATCCCGAGCGGCCCGGAGGCGGCGCCGGGAGACTTGCGAGCGTCGGCACGCTGGCGGCCACGGCCTCACCAGCCCCGGCGCCGCAGCCAGGCGTCGGTCCACCGCACGACCCGGCGGTGACGGCGCCGCTGGGTCAGGCGCAACCAGGCATGCACCGCCTGTTGCCGGCGCGACCGCGGATCGAGGAAGCGCTCCCGGGGCCCGCACCCGTAGCGGGCCGCCAGCGCCGCCCAATCGGCGTCCCAGATGGCCTGGCGGCGGAAGTGCCGCGCGCCGTGGCGGTCGATCATCGCCACCACCTCGCGGTCGAACCAGTAGGGCGGCCCGCCGCCGACGCTGGTCATGTCGATCCCGTGCTGCTCGTAGCCGGCAAGCCATTCCCGCCGCACCGGGCCTGCCGCGCGGCGCGGCACCGCATCCATGTGGTGATACTGCCGGTAGACCTCGAGCGGGCCGCGCTGCGGCCGCAGCAGCCGCTCCAGACACTGGTACCAGCGCTGTTTGGACCGCATGCGAGCCCAGTCGGTGTACTGGTAGTGCAGCACCTCGATCGCCGCCAGCGCCACCACCGGGCCTGCGGCCGGCAGGGGGATCCGCCGGTTGTGCAGCAGCTCGCCGGCGTGCGGGCTGCCGTCGTCCATGTAGGCCCAGAGGCCGCCGGTCCGTTCCTGCCAGCAGCGGCGCAGGCCGGGCCGCAGGTTGCGCCTGCGAAAGCGGAAGGCGGTCCCCGGCGGCGCGGCGAGCATCGCCGCCCACTCGGGTGAGGTCCAGGCGTTGGCCGTCAGCACCTCGTCGGCGTCGAGGGTGACCAGCAGCCGCGGCCCGGCGATGCGGCGCGCCGCGGCCAGCAGCAAGCGCTGCCGCGCCGCCTCGTCGAGCCCGACGGTCTCGTTGGCGATCAGGAGAACCTTGGGGAAACGGCGGGCGATCTCCGGCGAGCCGTCGTCCGAGCGCTGGTCGGCGATCACGATGTGGTCCGCCCACAGGCTGGCGCAACGCAGGAAGCGCTCCAGGATCCAGGCCTCGTTGCGGACGGGAGTGAGGCAGATCACCGTGGGGCGGGGCATGCCGGCGGCGGTCCTCGGACGCTCAGCTTACCATCCGCCGCTCGCCGGCCCGGGACGGCGAGCGGATATGATGACCACACCGGTTGTTGCTTTCGGGCCGGTCCCACGAGGACGGAGATCAAGATGAGAAAGCTCGCCTTCGTCGCAATCGTGCTTGCCGGGTTCGGCTGCGTCTTGAGCGCGGCGGAGCCCCCCGCCGACGACGACCCCATCGTCCGTCGCTTCGACGTGGGCGGCGTCGACATGGCGCGTATCCCGCCGGCGCCGCGCCATCTGAACGCCATGCTGGCCCTGCTGCGCGAAGGCTCGGTGATGGTGATGCTGTACCAGCGCTACGACTTCTCTGCCCTGCGCATGAACGAGCTATACGACGTGGAGCTTTGCGTCGCCGCTCGGAACGCCAGAGCGGTGAGCCTGGCGGATCGAATCTGGATCATCACCGCCCACCGCGTCCAGTTCACGCCGCGTAATCCCCAGATGCGGATGTCGATCACCGAGCCCCACGCCACGGTGTCGAAGCTCTCCGAGCTGCTGGCCGACTACGGCGACGTCAAGGTGGAATGACCACCGGCGGCGCCGCCCTCAGCGGCGGAGGCTGAGGACGCGGAAGAACTCCGCGGCGGCGTCCGCGGGGTCGCCGACCAGGGCGGCGGGGCCTTCCTCGGAGAGCCAGTCGGCGGGCAGGTGCTTGCGGTAAGGGCCTTCGAGGAAGCGCTGATCGAAGAGCGCGATGATGCCGGTGTCGTCGGGCGAGCGGATGAGGCGGCCGGCAGCCTGCACCACGCGGGTCATGCCCGGCACCACGAAGGCGTATTCGAAGCCGCGGTCGAAGCGCTCCTCGAAATAGTCCTTGAGCAGCTGGCGCTCGAGGGTGAGGGCTGGCAGGCAGGGGCCGATCACCGCCACCGCCCGCAGCATGTCGCCGGGATAGTCGACGCCCTCGGCGAAGGCGCCGCCGGCGACCGCGGCGAGCAGCACGTCGCCCAGCACCGCCGCGCGCAGGGTGGCGAGCAGCGCCTCGCGCTCCTTGTCGGTGTCGGCCTGCCGCTGGACGAAGACCCGCTTGTTGCGCAGGCGCATGCGCCCGGTCACCTCGGCGAGGAAGGCGTAGCTGGGGAACAGCGCCAGGCAGTTGCCCGGCACCGCCGCGGCGAAAGCCGCCAGGCGCTCGGCGATGCGGTCGTAGTTGGCGGGGCGCCGGCGGTAGGCGGTCGCGACCGTGGCGTCGATGACCACCCGCCGGTTGCCGGCGGGGAACGGGTTGGGGATCTCGACGAACGCGGTGCGGCCGGCGGCGAAGCCCAGCAGGCCGGTGTAGAACTCCGGCGGCGACAGGGTGGCCGACAGGCCGATGGCGGCGTGGGCGCGGTTGAGCACGGCGCCGAGGAAGCGGCTGGGGTCCTTGCACAGCACCCGCACCCGGCAGTCGCCGCGGCAGAGCTCGACGAACTGGCTGAAGGCGTCGTCGGCTTCGGCCAGGCCGTTCAAGAAGCGCAGGACGTCGAAGTAGAGCTCGACGAAGGCATCCTCGGCGCGGAAGCTGCGGTGGTCGCGCTGGTGCTCGAGATAATCCACGAAGGCGGTGTCGAGCTCCGGCCGCAGCCGCCAGAAGAGCTCTTCGGGCAGCGGCACCTCGACGGCGCGATCGCGGCCCTGGCCCTGGGCGTAGCCGCCGCTCTCGGGCAGGTCGTCGCCGCCGTCGCCGCCCGCGAGGTCGTCGAGGCAGTCGTGCACCGTTTCCTCGATGACCGCGGCGAGCTTGAGGCAGAGTGCCGCGACGCGCAGGTGGATCGGCTCGCCGAGCTGGTGGAGCATCGCCGCCGCCTGGCGCGCCGCGCCGGCCGACAGCTCCGGACTGTAGTAGCCGCGGCCGCGCTCGACCAGGTTGTGCACCTCGTCGATCACCAGCACGGCGTCGGAGAGGTCCTGGTCCGGCGAGAAGTCCGGCAGCGACACGTAGGGGTCGAAAGCGTAGTTGTAGTCGCAGACCGTGACCTCGGCGCGGGCCGCCAGCTCGAGGCTGACCTCGAAGGGGCAGACCTCGGCGGCGCGGGCGGCGCGGAAGACGTCGTCGGGCTCGATCGCCGGATGGCGTTGCCAGATCTCGCCCAGCACCCCCGAGGTCTGTAGCTTGAGCGCATAGTCCTTGGCGAAGCGGCAGTACTCCTCGTGGCAGATGAGCTGGTCGTTGGCGCACATCTTCGCCTTGGCGCGCAGCCGCAGCGAGCGGAAGGCGGCATCCTGGTTGAGCAGCTGCAGGACGGACGCCGCCATGTCCTGCTGCGTCGTCTTGGCGGTGAGCACGAACAGCCGCTTGTCGTGCGCCAGGCAGTAGCGCAGCGCCGGGTACAGCGTCGCCACCGTCTTGCCGATGCCGGTCGTCGCCTGCAGCAGCAGGTGCTCGCGGTTGGCCACCGCGGTTTCGACCGCCGCCAGGATCAGCTCCTGGCCGGGGCGGAGCTCGCCGTAGGGGAACTCGAGCCGCGCCGCCGCCCGCCGCCGCTCCTGCCGCCGGCGGGCCTCGGCCTCGTAGGCGCGCAGCAACACGTTGACGCGCCGCCGCACCGCGGCCTCGAGCGCGTCGAGATGGACCGGCAGCTCCTCGCGCTCGACGTCGTCGCCGCCGATCGCGATCAGCACCAGCTCGGCCCGCACCGGCGGCGCCGCCGCCGGCTCCGGCCCGGCGGGGCGCGCCTCGGCGCCGCGCGCCAGCATCCAGGCGTAGAGCAGCGCCTGCCGCTGGTAGATCTCGCGCACCGCGGGCGGCAGCGCGCCGCCGCGCCGCACCGACTTGATCTCCTCCACCACCAGGCCGCCGTCCGGCTCGCAGCGCAGCCCGTCGATGCGGCCCTGCACGCTCACCTGCCAGCCGCGGTGCTCGAAGCTGGTGCGGACCACGACCTCGCGGCGGTAGGTGCCGTCGTCGGCCAGCTGCTTTTCCTGGTAGCGGCTGTGGATCGCCTGGCCCAGCCAGAGCCGCTCGTAGCCGCCGCGGTTGGCGAAGCCCAGGCTGCGCAGCAGCGAGCCCTCGAGCAGGTCCGCGACCGCCAGCTCCAGGGTCAGGGCCTCTCCATCGAACCGCGGCGGCATGGCATCCGAAGTATAAGACACGGCTTGACTTGGGCTGCGAGGCCGGCGCTGTCCGCCGGCCGGCCCGCCGCTGCCGGCAGGACACCGCGCCCTCCACCTGTCTATGCAAGACGGAAAACGGCCGCTCCAGCGTGCGCCCGGCGTCTTCACCCTCACTCGGCCGTAGCGCACGCCGCGAGCGGGCACGGGAGAAGGACGGCCGGGCCGTCGATCTCACTCTCACCGCGATGCGGCAGCCCGTGGCAGATCCAGCAGCAGCACCGAGGGCACCTGCTCGGGGTCGTGGAGCCGGAGGAGCCCGTAGCCGATGCCGGCGAGGCCGACCATCAGACCCGGCGGCTCGGCGCCCGCCGCCACGCCGAAGCGCCAGCCGCCTTCGGCGATGCTCTCCAGGACTCCCGCCGCCAGGCGATAGGTGCGATCCAAGAGCTTGGGGTCGCCAAGGCGGCGCGCGGCGGTGAGCAGGAAATCGAGGCTGCCGAGGTCGCCGTGGCAGAGGGAGTGATCACGTCCGAAGCCCTCGGCGAGGGTGTTTTCCACCGCGATGCCGATCTCCTCCACGAGCCGGGCGGCGGTCGCCGAGCGGGCGCCGGTCGCGCTGCTGCCGCCGCGGCGGCGGCCCGCGGCATCGACGCCGAGGAGGTCCAGCATGCCGAGCCGGGAGAAGCCGATCCCGGTGGCGCCGTGGCACCACGCGCAGAGCCGCGCGCCGCCGCCGCGAGCGACCCGCGCGGCGGCTGCCGCTGCCGCGGCCTCGCCGGCGGCGCGGGTGGCGGCGGCAGCCCGAGCAACGTCGTCGGCCCGGGCGGCCTGCGCCGCTTCGAGGGTCCTGGCTGCCGCGGCCGCGGTGGCGGCGCGCTCCTCCTCGGCAGCCCAGGACTGCTGTCGCTCCTCGTCGCGCAGATCGGGCCAGGCGCGCCGTTCGGGCGCATAGAGGGCGCGCTCGAAGCGCAGGGCGCCGCGGGCGCCGTCGCGATATCGCCGCTCGCCGGTGACCGTCGCCAGTCCCAGCAGCGCCCAGCCGATCCCCGCCGTGCCGTGCGAGAAGCCGGTGAGCGCTCCGGGACCGGCAGGCACCCGCCAGCCGATGCCCGCCGGCTGCGCCTCCGCTCGCGCCAGCAGCCGGTCGCCGCAGGCGCGGGCGGCATCGAGGACGGCAGACCCGGGAAGGACGCGATGGAGGGCCAGCAGCCCCGCCAGGCCGCCGGCGGCGCCGTCGAGCAGGTCGCAGTGATCGTCGGCGGCGATCTGCGGCGCCATCCTCTCGACGCAGCCGGCGGCGGCCGAGAACAGGCCCGGGTCGCGCCACAGCAGGCCGAGATGGACCAGGGTGTAGATCAGGCCGCCCCAGCCGCCAAAGGCGCCCAGCAGCGGCAGCGGCGCCCGCTCGCCGCGCAGCAGCGGCCGCAGGCTGGCCAGCGCGGCGCGCGCCAGGCCGGTGAAGCGCGGCTCGCCGGCGGCGGCGCCGAGGTGCGCCAGGAACAGCGCGATCCCCGGCAGGCCGCCGTAGAGATCGGCCTGCAACGGGCCGAACACCCAGCGGCCGTCGGCGGTGGGTCCCAGCCCCAGCCAGTAGGCGTGGTCGCCGTCGCGGCTGGCCAGCGCCGCCAGGCGGTCGCCGGTGGTGCGGGCCGCGGCGAGCAGCGCCTCCCGGCCGGCGGGCGGCGCACCGGCCGGCACCCGATGCGGTGCATGGCGGAAGGCGCCGGCGGTGAGGGCGAGGGCGGCGAGGGTGCCGCGCAGCGTCCACTCCTGGACCACCAGGTCGGCCTCGTCCAGCCGTTCGAGGTGCCCGCGCACGCGCTCGAGGCCGCTGGCGGCGAAGCACCCCGGCAGGCGCTCGCCCGCTCCCGTCCACAGGTCGCGGCTCTCCGGGAGACTGGTGAACAGCGGCACGTCGCCGCGCTCGAGATCCTGGCGCTCGGCGGCGACCAGCGCTGCCAGCCGTGGCCCCTCGAAGGGGCCGTTCCACAGGCGGTCGAACAGCTGGTCCCGGCGCAGGGCATCGCCGAGCACGTCGGGATGGAAGCTCTCGCCGAGCAGCGCCCCGTAGCCCTGGGTGGCGCGCAGGATGACCCGTACCTCGGCGCCGGCGAACGCCGCCAGCGGACCGCCGGGCGCGAGCAGCTCGCCTCTGCCGGCCAGCAGCAGGCGGTAGGCGCCGGCGAAGCCGCCGGCGATCGCATCGGCGTGATGGTGGGGATGGATCTCGGCGTCGGCCAGCCGCGGCTGGTTCGCCGCCGCCGGCAGCTCGACCTGCCGGCGAGTGAAGCGCATCCGGTCGGTGCCGGGGTCCAGCAGTTGCAGGACCGGGCGCGGCGTCATCTGGCCGGGCTCTCCCCCCAGCCCGCTGACGTCGATGCCCGCCTGGCCGTCATGCCCCCAGATGCGCTCGGGCAACAGGCCGACGCGCAGCACCGACCGCCACGCCGGCGGTGCCACCGCGCCGTCGGCGGCCGCGGGCGGCGCGCCCGCCGCCGCGCCGTCTGCCGCGGCCGCGGACGCCGCCGGCGCCGGCGCCAGGTCGTCGGGTGCGGGGTGGAAGAGCGTCTCGAGATCGATCAGCATCGGGTGCTCGCCCGCGGCGATCAGGTTCTCGCTGTGCATGTCACTGGCGTCCAGGGCGTACAGCACCGCCAGCTGCGCGCCCAGGCGCCGGTAGAAACGCTCCACCTCGGCGGCCTCGGCACAGGGCGCTTGCGCCACGTGCTCCACCCAGCCATAGCCGCCGCGGTCGAGCAGCCGCAGCGGGCGGAGCGGGACCGCGAGCCCGCGGCCGTTCAACCAGCGCAGCACCTCCTGGAAGGCCGCCTCGACCGCCAGCGGCTTGGGCTTGTAGACCAGCCTCAGGCCGGAGGCGAAGCGCAGCAGCGTCACCGTCCGGCCGCCGCGGTGTGGATCGCCGGCACCCGCGACCACCTCGAGCAGGCGGCCGGGATCGCGATCCGGGCTGAATGCGGCGCGCAGCCGGCGGCGGTCGGCGGCCAGGCGGTCCACCAGCTCGCCGCCGGCGCTCACCCACAGCTCGGCGCGCCGCGCCGCCTGGCGGGCGAGGACGGGATAGCGGCGCAGCAGCGCGAGCGCCGCGGCCGGCTGGCGGAGGCGGTCGCGGAAGCACTGGAAACGCGCCTCGGGAGTGGCGCCGTCCAGGGTGCCCTCGAGGCCGGCGACGTGCAGCTCCAGCACCACCGTGCGCGCGACCAGCGCCCGCAGGCGGGCGACGAGGTGCGGCAGCAGGAGGTCCGCGGTCTCGCGCGCGCTCGGCAGCAGCCCCGGGGCCGCCGCCACCGGACGGCGCAGGCGATCCTCCAACCGGCGGCGGGCCTGCCGCAGCAGCGGGGCGAGCGGTTCGAGCAGCGCCGCGTGCGGGCCCGGCAAGGTGCCGGCCGCCGGCTCCCCTGCCGGCAGCTCCTCCGGCGCCGGCGGCGGCTGTCGGTAGGCCGCGGCGAGATCCTGCAACCAGTCGAGCCGCACCGGTGGCGCGGCGCGGCGAGCGCGGCGAGCGAGCGCGCCGGGCGTTTCGGCGAGCAGCGCCAGCATGCTTTCCTCGTCGAGGCCGTCGGCCGCGAGGCGGCGCCGCCAGCGGTCGGCGTGGGCGCCGTGGGCCGAGGAGTCAGGGCAGAACGGCGGCAGGTCCCGCCAGCGTTGCAGCCGTCGCCGCGCCGCCGCCGATCGCGCGGTGCCGGCGCCGGCGGGCGCGTTCGCGGTCGGTGCCGCTCGCCCGGGCGACCGCCCCGGGCGTGCCGATCGGCCTGGCAGGCGAGCCCGCTCCGCGAGAGTGAGCGCCAGGAACCATTCGTCGGTCCGCAGGAGGGCGGCGAGATCCGTCGCGGCCGGCGCCGGCGGGGTCGTCGCGGGTGGGGCGGTAACGGTTGGTGCGGGCCGCGCGCCGCCGCGCGGCCCGCAAGGGGAGGGTCGGCTCAGACGCAGCACTCGCAGCAGCCGCCGTAGCTGTAAATGGCGGTGTTACGAGTGTTGATGCTGATCGGGATCACGCCGAGGGCGACGACGTCGTGGCCCGCCAGCGCCAGCTCTTCGTCGGCGAGCTCGATGGCGGCCGCGGGATGCGCCGGCAGCAAGGCGCGCTCGGCGGCGGTCAGGTTCTCGCGGTACTCGGGGTCTCTCCAGGAACGGATGATCTGCTGCTTCTTCATGGACTACCTCCTTGCGCCGCGCGGGGCGCCCGCGGAGCGCCGCAGTTTGTGACTCTATGCAAGTAAGTGCGCGCTGCAGAAGGTGCCGTGACAGCCGGCTATACTCCCGCCAGCCATGCCGGCGCCCCTGCAGCATCGCTGGAGCCTGGGACACGCGCGCACGGCGCCGGGCCCGCGCGGGCTGCCGCTGCTCGGCAACCTCTTTGCCTTCCGCCGCGACGTCCTGGGTCTGCTGGTGGCGTCGCGCGAGCGCTTCGGCGACGTGGTCCGCTTCCGGCTCGGGCCGCTGGTGATCCATCTCGTCGCCCATCCGGACGCCATCCGCAAGGTGCTGCACGAGCGGGCGGAGCAGTACGACAAGAGCACCCGCAGCGCCGCCAAGATCCAGGGGATGACCGGGCTCGGCCTGCTCACCGCCAGCGGCGAGCTCTGGCACCGGCAGCGCCGGCTGATCCAGCCGGGGTTCCGCCCCGCGGCGGTGGCCGGTTTCGTGGCCCGGATGGTGGAGGCGACGGCGGCGATGCTCGGCCGCTGGCGGCAACGGGCGGCGACCGGCGAGCCGTTCGACGTCGCGTCGGAGATGATGCGCCTGACCTACACGATCGTGGGCCGGACGCTGTTCAGCGCCGAGGTGAGCGGCGACGCCGACGCGGTGGAGCACGCCATGGCGGTGCTCCTCGCCCACACCTATCGCCGCCTGGAGCGGATCGTGGACCTGCCGCTGGCGGTGCCGACGCCGGCCAACCGCCGCTTTCGTGCCGCCCGCGCCACCGTCGACCAGGTGGTCTACCGGATCCTGGCCGAGCGGCGGCAGCGGCCGGAGGAGACGCAGCCTGCGGACCTGCTGTCGATCCTGCTGCGCGAGCGGGACGAGGCGGGGCGCGGCATGGACGACCGGCAGCTGCGCAACGAGGCCATCACCCTGCTGCTCGCCGGCCACGAGACCACCGCCAACGCCCTGACCTGGACGCTCTTCCTGCTCGCCCGCCATCCCGAGGCGGCGGAGCGGCTGTGCGCCGAGGTGGACGCCGTCCTCGCCGGCCGGCTTCCCGTTGCCGAGGACCTGCGGGCGCTGCCGTTCACCGAGCGCGTGCTCCACGAGGCGATGCGCCTCTATCCGCCGATCTGGATCATGGAGCGGCGGGCGGCGCGCGCTGACGAGATCGGCGGCCATGCGATTCCGGCGGGCTCGACGGTGGTGGTCAGCCCGTGGGTGACCCACCGCCATCCGGACTTCTGGGAGGAGCCGGAACGGTTCGATCCCGATCGCTTCAGCCCGGAGCGTGCGGCAGGGCGGCCGCATCTCGCCTACATCCCGTTCGGCGCCGGTCCGCGCTATTGCGTCGGCGGCCCTTTCGCGATGACCGAGGCGCTGGTGATCACGGCGCTGGTGGTGCGGAGCTTCCGGCTGCGGCTGGTGGCCGGGCAGGAGGTGGTCCCGCTGCCCGGCATCACGCTGCGCGCCCGCGACGGCCTGCGGATGACGGTGGAGGAGCGGCCCGACGCGCCTACCCGCTGACTCTCGGCCTGACCGCCGCCTGCCACCGCCGGCGCCATGCCGCGAAGCGGTGGTGGCGGCGGCCGCCGCTCGCCTCCTCGGCCTGGCGGGTGGCGATCTCGCGCTCGAGCCAGTCGAGGAAGGCGTCCAGGGAATGGCTCCGCCGCCAGGCCGGAGCGCGCTCGCGGGCGAGGGGTGCGAGCGCCGGCAGGCCGGCGATGCAGCCGGCGACGGCCGCGGCGACGCTGGCGGGCTCGTCGCCCTCGTAGACCACCCCGGCCGCGGCGCCGGACTCCACCTGCTGGGAGAGCCAGGTGCCGCTCGGCACCACCACCGGCAGGCCGGCGAGGATCGCTTCGCTCAGGATGCCCGAGGCGCGCTGCCGGTAGGGGATGCGCGCGTAGGGTAAGAGCATGAGGTCAGCCGCGGCCAGCAGTGCCAGGTAGCCGGCGCGGTCGAGCTGGCCGCGGGCCGCCTCGACCCCGGGCTCCTCGGCCAGGCGGCAGAGCTCGGCCCAGGCTTCCGGCGTGAGCTGCTCGTTGAACAGCTGCACGAGGAAGACGGCGCTGGTGCGCTCGCGGCTCGCCCGCACGATCGCCGGCAGCCTGTCGAAGCCCTTTTCCGGCCGGGCGCCGCCGACGACGGCGATGCGCGGTGGCCGGCCGGCGGTGTCCGGGGCGGGGCGGGCCGGCGCCAGCCCAGGGTCGACCTCGGTCATCGGCGAGAGCAGCACCTGGGCGTCGAGCAGGGCGGCGAGCTCGTCGCGGAGCCCGGGGGTGTGGGTGGCGAAGAGGATGCGGCACCGGGCCTGCGGTCCGCGGGCGGCGAGCTCGGCGGCGAAGGTACGGAGCTCCGCGACCTGCCGCTCGCGTTCCGCCGGTCCCTGCCGGTTCCAGCGGTCCGAGGGGAAGAGGCAGAGGATCCAGGGGCGTTTGCCTGCCGGCAGCTCGGCGAGCCAGGTGGCAAGCGCCCGCGCCTCGCATTGGGTGGCCACGGTCATCAGCACCCGGTCGTCCCGGCGGACCACCGGGTCGACGTGCTCGTGGAGCAGGCGGACGAAGAGGGCGGTCCGCTCGTCGAAGGACAGGTCCAGGCGGAAGACCGGATCGCGCAGCACGGCTCGGCCGGCGGGCAGGGCGGCGCGGACGGCGGGGTCGGCGTCGGCGTTCATGAACAGGACCGGCTCCATGCCGCGGCGCAGGGCGGACTCCCAGCACCCCATGGCCTGGTGGAAGCGGTGCCCGCCCATGCCGGCCAGGCGATGCTGGATGGAGATCTGGCGCAGGCGAGAGAAGCGGGTAAAGGTGGCCACTGCCGGGGATGCTAGCAGGGCCGACCCGACTCGCCGCCTTGGGCTGGAGCGTGGTGCGGCGCGGTGCCAGGGAGCCGCGCGCGTCATATATAGAGAGAAGGGTACGTCGGCGCCGGGAGCGTCGGAGAGGCAGAAAGCTGGTGGCGCCTTTTGGGCGCAATAGTGCGGTAACTGAGCTTGTCATTCACGGTCAGTTGTCCATCGAATATCTGAATTAGTCGTAAAAGGTATCGATCTGACTTAGGTTGGGCACAATGGGCGTCAGCAACGCCGACGTGTCGCGTGCGCGAGAAGCGCTGAGCAGCCTCATCGATCTCTCCGAGCTGAGCCGGCGGGAGATCGAAAGGCGACTGTCCCGCCAGGGTTGTGGTCTGGACCTGAATCGACTCCTCAGTGGCAAGTTCGAGCTCAGGTTGCGTCAGATCCTGGACGTCATCCGCGTGCTCGACATCCATCCCTTGGAGTTCTTCCGGCTGGTCTTCAAGGAGCCGGAGAGGCGCAATCCCCTGCTGGAAAAGATGCAGACGCTCTTCGCCTCGGTGCGGCCTCCGGCCGTCGCGGGGCCCATGGGCGGGCGTCCTGCGGAAAAGGATCTCGAAGAGTTGCGTCACCGGGTGGACCAGCTGGCGCAGCTGGTGGAACAGCTCAGAGCCAGGTCCAGGTGAAGGCAAAGCCTGGCAACGCCAAGCCGTTCTTTCGAGCGATACCCCCGCAGGCTATATGCGCGTTTCTTATTTAACGCTATAATAGCTGTATCGTTAAGACGGAAGTTATCGATTCCCGGCGATCGAAAGGAGGATGGAATGAGGTTCCCGTTGAGTCTTGTCGCTATCGCCATCGCCGCGACCTCGGTGTTTGCTGCACGCACCGCGGCCGTCGGCCAGGCGCCGCCGGTGACCTGCAATTTTCAAGGCGTCGTCTGTAATTTCCTGCCCTCTGGGGCGCCTGACCCCGATTGTCCCAAGTTACCGACCAGTTATCCGATCGCCAACGGCGGCGTCACCAACGGTCCGGGCTACTACAACAATGGCACGCCATGTGGCTGGAACGTGAAGACCAAGAAGGCCTGTGGCGCCAATCTGGGCCTCGACACCTGCAACGCGGAGTCCACCGGCCCGGGCAATGGTTGGCCATGTGACCTCGATCCGGATTACCCTACCTGTCTGGGTGGTGGTGGCGGCAACCCGTGCGGCGGCTCCCCATCCGGAGATTGCTCCGACGGCGCCTCTCCGCCGGTCCTGGCCACGCCCGCGGCCGCGGCGGCAACTCGGCTCGACGGCATGGCGCTGCTGACACTGCCGCCCGGCGCCGAGAACACTTTGAAGGCGCTCGGCAGCCTCAGGTCCGTCCATGTCGTTGCCAATGCAGCGGTGACCATGCGCGACCCCACGACGGCTCAGGTACCGCGGGTGCAGTCGGCGGCCGAATACGAATATTGGGAAGCGGGCCGCGCTTACCGGATTCGCAACACTCTCGACCCGAAGGTCGGACTGGTGGACATTCCTGAGTGGGCCTTTGACGGACGCTTCCACCAGATGCTGCTGGGCTCGGCGGCAGCCAATTCAGCGCTGAGCGTGCACCGCGGCGACGAGCGGAGCACCACGGTCCCACTCGAGAATCCGCTCTTCCTGGCGCTCGCCTACCTGAGCCCCGAGGACGCCGACTCCTGCCCAGGGTGCGAGCTCCGCTTGGCGGACCTGGCGTATCTGGTCAGGCTGCGTGCCACCGTGGCGGAATCCTCCGGGCGCGGCAGCGCGATGGCGGCGACGAATGACGCGGCGCTGGTGGTGGCCGGTGGCCGGAGCTACGGCGAGGGTCATCCTGCCACCAGCCATCGCCTGACGCTGGACGCCAGCGGCCGGGTCGTTTCGATCAAGCAGGTCGATGCGGCTGGACAGTTGCTGCGTCAAATCGATCTGGCAGATTTTCGGCTCGCCGAGGGGCTGGGCGTGGAGCTACCGCGCACGGTGACACTCAGCAAGAGCAACGCCGGCGAAGGAGCGCCCTGGCTGGTCATCAAGTACGAGATCGGCACTCTCGAAATCAACACCCCTATTCCCGCTTCTACCTACAACCTGATGTCGCAGCCGCGGGTCCACAAGATCTGGGACTCGGATCTCGGCGCCTACGTCAAGCACGAACGAGTCCCTGGCGACGCCGTTTGCCCAAAGAGCGTCAGCCCGAAGTGACCGCGCTTCGGCCTCTGAGAGCGTGCATGTCGTGGCTGACTGTCGCGTGGCTGTTGGGCGCGCCCATCCAGCTCGTGGAGGCGGCCGATGGCAGGCGATCGGCGATGAACCCATCGTGGGTCGTGGTGCCAGGAAAGGCGGTGGGGCCGATCCAAATCGGAATGTCTCAGGAGGAAGTGCGGGCCGCGGTGGGTGAAGCGGAGCGGACGAGCCATGGCGGGTGGGAGTACTCGAGCGGCGGTTACGCGGTTCTGCTCGATCAGGATCGCCATACGGTGAACGCGATCGTTGGCGGCGATGTGGGATATCCGCACGGAGCGTTGGTCAAGGCATTCGTGGCCAGGACCCGCGAGGGGATTGGGATGGGCTCGACTCGGGTCGAGGTGGTCAAGGCCCTGGGCGTGCCGGATGCCGACCGGAAACCTCCAGGTGGCGAGGTGCTCTCCTATCCAGGGCTCGAGCTAGTGCTCGTCGACGGGGCCGTCGCGCATCTCACGGTGTGGCGGGTTTCCAAGCGGCGATAAGGAGTCCTTCGGCTAGCGTGGCACCCGCCGCACGGCGACGATCTGGGAGCGGCCCTGGGCGTCGGCGATGGCGAGCAGGAGGGTGGCCTGGCCGTCGCCGCCCAGGTCGACCAGGTTGGCCAGGCTGGCGGCCGGCGCCCCGGTGGAGCGGTCGGACGAGGCGTCGTCTCCGCCTTCCTCGTCGTCGTTGCCGTCGTTGCCCTCGTCTTCCCCTTTCGTCGGCGCCTTGGCGGCGCCTGACGGCGGCGGCGGCACCGGGAGGTTGAAGGACCAGGACGGGCGATCGGCAACGCGGTAGGCCCTGGGGACGCCGGGGTAGAGCAGCAGGCGATGGCTCTTGCGCTCCCGGACCAGCAGGTCGGGCACGCCATCGCCGTTGAAATCGGCGCCGTAGAACCAGTCGGCGGCTTCGACGTCCACCGTCGAATTGCGCGGCTGGGCCGCGAGACGGCCCGGTCCGGTGCTGGCATAGACCTGGAACCGGAGCTTCTTGCCGCCCATGCCCTCGGGGTGGATGAGCACCAGGTCCTGGCGGCCGGTGGCGCCGAGGTCGGCGAAATAGCTCCTGATACTGTGCCAGAGGTGGCAGTCGGTGCGGGCGGCGAGCACCGGCGGGGTGCCGCGGCGGCTGCGGTCGCGGTCCAGGACGAAGAGCTGCACGTCCCGCTTGACGAAGATGCCGAGGCGCGGGATGGAGGTCACCACCAGCACGGGCCGGCCATCCCAGACGGCATAGACGCTTTCGAGGTTCTGGGCGGCGGCGGGCAGCAGCGACCAGGCCTCCACCGGCGATTCGCCGGCGCCGGCGGCGAGCAGCACGGTCTTGAGCCGCAGCTCCCCTTGCGCCTCCGGACCGGCGGCAAAGCGCGCGCTGAACGCGGCGGGCTGTCCCGGCGGGGGTGGGGCGGGCGGCGTCGGCGCCGCCAGCAGGTGGACGGGAGGGCTGGTGAGCTCGATCCCCCACGGCTTGCCGGCGGCGGCGACCGGCAGCGGAAAGCTGGCGAGCAGGCGCAGCTCGCGCGGGGCCGGCGAGGCGGGCTCGCCGGCCAGGAGGTCGAGCGCGCCGGCGCGGGCGGCGGGCAGCCAGGGCAGCCGCGGCCGCGGCTCCCCGTCGAGCTTGCCGTGCAGCGAGCGCAGGTCGAGGCCCGGCGCCGCGAGCAGCTTGCGGCAGCCGGCGGCGGCGCCGCCCCAGGGCGGGTCGAGCGCGTACAGGACGCCGGGCTCGCCAAGGATCAGCGCATCGCCGCGATCGCCGGCGCCGGTCAGCGCGGTCACCGCGGCCAGGGCGTCGAGCTTCTCCGGCAGGCCGGTCGCCAACCGTTCGAGGGCGACGCCACCCGGCACGAAGAAGAACAGCGACCGCGGCAGGCCAGGGGCGAGATCGTCGGCCGCTTCGTCGCGCGGCCGGACCGCCGGCGCCCGCGAGCGCCCGCCGTCCTCCACCACCAGCATCGCCAGGCCATAACGGCCGTCCGCGTCGCGCGCCACCGCCGACGCCAGCAGCCGGCCGGGCAGGCGAGCGACGGTGGTCTCGAGCCCCCCCGAGCGGAAGGTCTCGACCGCCGGCGCCGGCGCCGCCGTCTGGCGGGTCGCGGGCGGCGCGGCCAGCAGCGAGGCGGCGGCGAGCGGCAGCAGAGCGGCGGCGGCGAGCGCCCGGGAGGCTGGCCGCCACCGCACGCGCCGCGTCATTTGTGACCGCCGCTCAGATAGAGGTCCAGCCGTACCGGCGCGGCGAGCTCGGGTTCGGCCGGCGATCGCGGCGCGATCACCATCAGGTCGGCCCGCCCGTCGCCGTCGAGGTCGCGCACCTGCACCAGGGCGATGTCCTTCGGCTCCTCGCGCAGCTCGAAGGTGAGGTCCGGGCGGGTGGGGAAGGAGCAGTCCGCTCTGCCCAGGTGCACGCTCACCTCCTTGCCGCGGCCCAGCTGGACGAAATCGGCGCGCCCGTCGCCGTCGAAATCGCCGGCGAAGAGCGCGAGCTGGCTCATCTTGAGGTCGTTCAAGTTGAAGCGGTAGTGGCCGGACAGGTCGAGGCCGGTCACGGCGCGGAAGGCGCCGTTCTTTTCCTGGCACCAGACGTGGAAGTCCACGGTGAGGGTGAGGCTCTTGGTGACCAGCACCCGCATGGCCTTCCAGACGCTCAGGTCCAGCGTCACCGTGAGCAGGTCGAGGCGGTGGTCGCCGTTGAGGTCCTGCAGGCCGCCCGCCAGCTCCTCGCCCTCGAAGGCGTAGCCCTTGGCGTCGAGCGTCAGGTAGGGCTGGGCGGCGAGCCCGAGCTGGCGGTCGAGGTGATAGAAACGATAGCGGTTGAACGGCTCGTTCGCCTGCTTGATCTCGCCGCGGATGCCTTTGGCCGGAGGGTCGATGCCCTGGCTGGTCACCAGCTCGGCGACGCCGTCGCCGTCCACGTCGCCGAAGAAGACCGGCCGCTCGCGCGCGGCATGGACGCTCACGGTGCGGGTCCGCCCATCGCCGGCCGCCGCCGGGGCGGCGGCCTTGAACCTGCCGCCGAGGTCGAGCTCCACCGCCGGCAGGAAGCGGCCGCCGCCGGCGTTGCGGATCACCCAGGCCCGGTCCCAGCCATGCACCGGGTCCTGGAACGTCAGGTCGGGGCGGCCGTCGCCGTCGACGTCGGCGATCATCGGCAGCGGGTAGCGGTGGCGCAGCTCCCGCGCCGAGGTGAGCTCGTCGCCGGGCACCGGCAGGCGCGCCACCGGCTTGGCGCTCAGCCCGCCCGGCGTGCCCAGGTAGATCGCCAGGCCGTCGCGGGCGGGCAGCACCAGGTCCGGGATCCCGTCCCCGTCCAGGTCGCGCACCAGATCGAGCTTGGCCAGGAAGCTGCCCGTTCCCGCCAGCACCGGCGGATCGGCGATCAGCGGCTCGAGGCGCAGCTGGTCTCCCGACCCCAGCCGCAGCACGCTCACCCCCTCGTCGGTCAACGCCAGCACCGGCGCCCCGGGAGGCCCGGCCACCATCCCCAGCACCGACAGCGGCAGCGCCAGCGGCGGCAGCGCCCGGTAACCGCCGTCCGCCCGCGCCAGGAAGACCCGCAGCTCCCGGCGGTCGTCGATGGCCGGGATCACGGTCATCGCGTCGACGAGCCCTTTGACCTGGCTCATCTCGCTGCTGTCCTGCACCTCTTTCTGCGTCCACTCGCTGACGTTGACCACCACCACCAGGTCCGGCCGGCGATCGCCGTCCAGGTCCACGGCGATCACCGTCGCCGGCGCTCCCGGCAGCTCCAGGCTCCAGGGCCGGAAGCTCAACCCCGGCGACCCGGAGCCGGCGCGGGCGGGGATGGCCGCGGCGAGGGCCAGAACGGCGGCGAGGGCGAGGGCGGCGGCAGGCGCCCCCTGGCGACACCGGCAGGCTGGCTGGGTCCTTCGGCAGGCTGGCCGCGTCATATATCGGAAAGTACGCTCGAGCTCCTATCTTCTTACGGCCGGCTGGCGCGTACTACACTAGGCGGGATGGACTGCCGCAGCGTACGTTCGCCGGGAAACCTCACCATGCCCACCTTGGCGCGCGCCGGCCCGCCGGCGCCGCCCGCGGCCGCGGCGCCCCGGGTCCTTGCCGCCCTCCGGGAGCCGGCGGCGCTGCTGGGAGCGCTGGCGCTGCCGGCCCTGCTGGCCGCGCCGGTCGCCGCGGCGGCGCCGGCGGTTCCGGGCGTCCCCGCCGCCGGGACCGCCGCGCCGGCGGCCAGCGCCCCTCCCGGTGCGGTGGTGCCGCCCGGGGCCGCCACCGGCGACCTCGAAGCCGAGGTGGCGCGGATGGCCGGCATCGGCGGCAGCTGGTCGCCGAGCTTCTCGCCCGATGGCCTGAGCCTCGCCTACGTGTCCAACCAGAGCGGCGTGCCGCAGGTCTGGACGATGGCGTCCGACGGCGCCCGGCCGGTACGGGTGACCAGCCTGGACGACCCGGTGAGCGAGGTCGCATGGTCGCCCGACGGACGTTTCCTGGCGTTCACCCTGGCGCCGGGCGGCGGCATGAACACCCAGGTCTACCTGATGCGGCCCGACGGCCAGCAGCTCTCCCGCACCAGCGCCGAGGACGGCAGGAGCAAGGCGAACAACCTGCTGGTCGGTTGGAGCCATGACGGCCGCCAGCTGTTGCTGGCCTCGAACCGCCTGGATGCCGCGTCTCTCGACCCCTTCACCTACGACGTGGCAACCGGCGCCTGGCGCCGCGTGGCGCCGGGCGGCGGCGTCGGCTGGCTCACCGACGTCAGCCGCGACGGCCGCTACGGGCTCGTCTCGCGGGTGCGGCAGCGCGGCGACGAGGACGTCGCGATCGTCGATCTGCAGACCGGCCGCGAGACGACGCTCACCCCGCATCAGCCGCCGGCGACCTACGGCTCCGCGCGGCTGGCGCCCGACGGCATGGCGGTCTACCTGGCGTCGAACCAGGACCGCGACCTCGCGGCCTTCGCCCGCCTCCGCCTGGTCCGCGCGGGCGGCTCCCCGGTGGCGGGCCACGGCATCGAGGTGCTGGCGGCGCGCGCCGATGCCGAGCTGGACGACTTCAGGATCACCGAAGACGGCCACACGGCAGCCCTGCTCTGGAACGTCGCCGGCCGCTCGCAGCTGAGCTTCCTGGACCTCGACACGCTCCGCGAGGAGCCGGGCCCGGCGCTGCCCGGCGAGATCGTCGGCGGCATGGCGTTCTCGCGCAACGGCCGGCTGCTGGCGCTCACCATCCTGGGCGCGCGGCTGCCGCAGGACGTCTGGGTGGTGGACCGCGCCATCAACCGCCTGCGGCAGGTCACCCACGCGGCCCACGACGGCGTCGACCTGGCGGCGCTGGTGGCGCCGGAGCTGGTCCGCTTCCCGGCTGCCGACGGGCTCGAGCTGTCAGGTTGGCTCTACCGTCCGCCGGGGCCGGCGGGACCGGCGGGACCGGCGGGGGCGGTGCCGGCCGTGCTGGCGTTCCACGGCGGTCCCGAGGCGCAGGAGCGGCCCAGCTTCAACGCGCTCTATCAGGCGCTGCTGGCACGCGGCATCGCGGTGTTCGCGCCCAACGTCCGCGGCTCCGCCGGCTTCGGCAAGCGCTTCGTCAACCTGGACAACGGCGCGCTGCGGGTCAACGCGGTGCGCGACATTCGCGCCGCCGCCGAATACCTGGTGCGCGCGGGGATCGCCGACCCCAAGCGGCTCGGCATCATGGGCGGCTCCTACGGCGGCTTCATGACGATGGCCGGCCTGACCGAGTTCCCGGAGCTGTTCGCGGCCGGCGCCGACCTCTACGGCATCGTCAACTTCGTCACCTTCTTCGCCCACACCGAACCCTGGATGGCGGCGATCTCGAAGGTGGAATACGGCGACCCCGCGACCCAGCAGGACCTGCTGCAAGCGCTGTCGCCGATCCACAAGCTGGACCGCGTCCGCGCCGCCACCCTGGTGCTGCATGGCGCCAACGACACCAACGTGCCGGTGGTCGAGGCCGAGCAGGTGGTGCAGGCGCTCGAACGGCGCGGCGTGCCGGTCCGCTACGTGCTGTTCCCGGACGAGGGGCACGGCTTCCGCAAGCTCGCCAACCGCATCCGCTCGACGGCCGCCATCGTGCAGTGGTTCGAGGCCTACCTCGGGACCGGCAGCCGCCCCGCGCCAGCGGCTCCGAACACCACGCTCCCTCCGGCCGGACGTTCCTAGCGAGCCGCCGCCGCACCTGGGGAAACCAGCCCTGCACCGCCGATCGCCGTCGCCGCGGCGCCGCCCTCGCGCGGCGCGCCTCCTGGCCGTCCTCGCCACCCTGCTGGCCGGCGGCCTCGCCGGGCCCGGGTCCCCGCCGGCTGCCGCGGCCGCGGCAGGGCGGCCCCGCCACCACCGTCCGGCGGCGCCGCCAGCCGCGGCGGCGGCGGTTGGCGTGCCGGCGGTGGGCGCGACGCCGCTGCAACAGGCGGTCGGCCTCGAGGTCGGCCGCGAGGTGCGGGAGACCTCGGCAATCGGGGTGCAGGTGGTCGAGGTCGGCAGCGGCGGCGTCGCCTACAGCTACGGCGCCGACGAGCCCCGGACCATCGCCTCGAACACCAAGCTGTTCACCACCGCCGCGGCGCTCGACGCCCTCGGACCGGGCTATCTCTACGAGACCCGGCTGCTGCTGCGCGGCCAGGTGCAGCAGGGGGTGCTGCACGGCGACCTCGGAGTGGTCGGCGCCGGCGACCCCAGCATCTCCGGCCGCTCGTTCGACGGCGACCCCTATGGCGCGTTTCGCCCCTGGGCGCACGAGCTCGCGGCTCGCGGCGTGCGCCGGGTGGACGGCGACGTCTACCTCGACGCCGGGCTGTTCGAGACGCTCGAGATCCACCCCGACTGGCCGCGCCCGCAGCTCGCCAGCTGGTACGAGGCGCCGGTCGCGGCGCTGTCGTTCAGCGACAACTGCGTGCTGGTGCGGGTCTGGCCGCGCCAGCAGAGCGGGCTGGCGCGGATCGAGCTGGTGCCGCCGGTGAGCCTGTTCCAGGTCGTCAACAGCGCCGTCACCACCAGCTCGCGGCGCCGCAGCCACCTGACGGTGACGCGCCACGAGGACCGGCTGATCGTGGCCGGCAGCATCGACCGGCGGTCGGGCCCGCTCGAGGTCTGGGTCACCGTCCCCGATCCGGTGCGCTACTTCGGGCTGGCGATGATCGATGCGCTGGCGCAGGAGGGCATCGCGGTCGAAGGGCGGCCGCGCCAGGTGGCGCGCCTGCCGGGCCCGGTGTGGGAGCGGGTGGCGGTGTACCGCAGCAGCCTGCTCGACGCCATCCGCATCGCCAACAAGCACAGCCAGAATTTCTACGCCGAGAGCCTGGTGAAGCTGCTCGGCGCGCGCCGCTGCGGCGACGGCAGCTGGAGCGGCGGCGTGCGCGCGGTCGGTGACTTCCTGGCCGGCATCGGCGTGCCGGCCGGCGCCTACCACATGGTGGACGGCTCCGGGATGAGCCGCGCGGACCGCTTCACGCCGCGCGCCGTGACCCAGCTGCTGCGCCACATGGCGCTGCATCCCTGGGGCGAGGAGTTCATGCAGTCGCTGGCCGGTGCGGGCGACGTCGAGGGTTCGCTCCACGGCCGGATGACCGCCCCGCCGTACCGCGGCAACGTCTTTGCCAAGACCGGCACCATCGAAGGTGTCTCCGCCCTTTCCGGCTACGCCAAGGCCGCCTCCGGCAAGCTCTACGCCTTCTCCATCCTGGTCAACGGCAGCCGCAACGTCTGGCACGCCCGGCAAGCCCAGGACCGCATCGTCATGGCCCTGGTGGACCACGGATAGCGCTCGCGACGAGCGCCACCCGCTCGCGGCTCAGGGCATCATCAGGACGTCAGCAGCCGGGCGGCATTGTCGCCGAGGATGTCGGCCTGCTCGCGCGCGGCGATGGGCAGGCCGCGGATCGCATGCAGCATCGCCGGGATGCTGCCGATCTGGTGCGGGTAGTCGCTGCCGGCCAGCAGGTGATCCGCGCCGGCGAACGAGGCCGCCAGGGTGAGCGCGCGGGGATCGAAGTTGACGGTGTCGTAGTAGAAGCCACGCAGGACCTCGCTCGGGGGGCGGTCGAGCTGGGCGCGGCATTCGCGGAAGGCGTGGAAGCCCCGGTCGAGGCGCT
>Ga0070733_10000452_pt1 | contig 33526 bp, 22 predicted proteins | sample Coa_R1_9_FD_66450 | JGI IMG/M metagenome (GOLD analysis project Ga0070733, IMG submission 66450) | Surface soil microbial communities from Centralia Pennsylvania, which are recovering from an underground coalmine fire - Coalmine... | ecosystem: Environmental > Terrestrial > Soil > Unclassified ...
GAGGGAACCACAAATTCGCCGAAGTTCAACATTTTTACACGGATCCCAAATTGCGCGAGTTCGCCCCTCCTGTGTTGGTGTTCACTCAGCGGGAGGTCGACGGAAGGCGCCAAGGTCACCGCGAATTTGCTGGTTACGGTGTGCCCATAAGATGCACGATCAACACACAGCGAGAGAAGAGATCTCGAAAATATTTCACGAACCTTGCGATCGAACTCGCCCTCTTTAACCTTGAACACGAGAATGAATTTTTCCCTTGGTCTTGGATTGACGCTCGCCGCAACCCCAGCCTCACCGGAACCGAGATCCTGACATTTGCTCCCGTGGCATGGAAGGAATGGGTGAAGCGGGGGGATTCAGCAATCGAACGCTGCCGCCGGAATGTTGCCCGGTACACCGTTCAGCGACGAAGCGAACAGCGTCTCCTTAGCGCCGACGAGAAGCGGCACCTCGAAGAAGTTCAGCGCTATTTCGAACTGAAGAAGCATCCATTCGAAGGATTGGCAGCCTATGTGGCCACGAGGATAATCGGCCACAACTGTAAGCGTGGCTGGGTAACGAAGCGTTCTGGCGACATGGGGATAGATTTTGTTTGCAGGCTTGACATCGGCGACCCTGGAAACCAGCTTAGCCGTACTCCTATCGTAGTGCTCGGCCAAGCGAAGTGCCAACGCAGCTCAATATCGGCACCGGATTTGGCAAGGGTTGTGTCACGACTACAGCGCGGTTGGATGGGTGTTTACGTCACCACAAGCGAATTCAGTGAGCTGGCACAGATGGAGCAGGCGCAGGACAAATACCCTCTGCTCTTGGTGAACGGCAAGCGATTAATACAGGAATTGGACCGGGCCACTGTCGCTGAGGGTCTCACGCTGCACGAACTGCTGATCCGTGAAACGAATTGGTATCTTGCTAACGAGCGACCGTATTCGCCGGCACGCATTCTGGACGATTCCACTTTCAGCTCGCAAGCAGACTTGGTTCAACAAACTCCCGGCTCTACAGGTGGCGACCCTGCGTTGCTCATCGAGGCGGCTGTCTCGGCCATTCGTGAACCGAGCGTTGAATTCTATGCCCAAACGGATACAATGGCGCAGCTTGACACAGTGCGAAACCAAGGCGTCAGCCGCCCGCGTGACCGGGCCGAATGCGAAGGAACGTCTAGCGCGAAAAGTGAACGAGATCATCGTTAAGGATGAGCTGAATCAGGGCGAGGTGGCGCATCTTCGATGCCGCAACCGAAGGTCTCCGCGATCCGAAACTCCAAGTTGAGAGGGATTTCGCTTCAGCGGCTATTGCTGGCTTCGACTGTGCTTGGCCAGCAAGTCGAAATCGTTGGGACGTCCTCGGGTCAGGTATTGCCGACTCGCATCAACGTCGCGGGGTTACAGCGGCAATGGACATAATCTCTCCGAAGCAGCGGTCGGAAGTGATGTCTCGGATTCGAGGCGCGGACACGCGACCTGAACTGATCGTTCGGCGGCTTGCGTATTCTCTCGGGTATCGTTTCCGTCTGCACCGGCGCGACCTCCCGGGCACTCCCGATCTCGTGTTTCCCGCTCGACGAAAAGTAGTGTTGGTGCACGGCTGTTTTTGGCATCGGCATCCTCGTTGTCGGTTTGCGTACAACCCCAAGTCCAACCGCGAATTCTGGGCGAACAAATTTGCGGTGAATCGCGCCCGTGATCGGCGTGCGATTCGAGGGTTGCGTGCTGCGGGATGGGACCCGCTGATTGTCTGGGAATGCGAGCTGCGTGACCCGACAAGGGTACGTCGCGTCCTGCTCACGCATCTCCGACGGAGTACTCATTGAATCTACCCCACGCGCGCCCAACTGATTCTGCCGTTCATGCAAAAATTGATCGATTGTCTCGTGGACACGCGCCGCGCGTTCTGGAGCTGTGTTCCGGTTGTGGCGGACTCTCGCTCGGATTGAAGTCGGCAGGATTTGAATTGATCGCGCACATCGAATCAGATCCTGTGGCTGCCGAGACTTACGCGATGAACCTCGGATGCACCGGCGACTCCTCGCATCAAAGGGCGTCTGCCCGTGACATGACGAAAGTGTCTCCGGAGCAATTGACCAAGCAATTCGGTCTGACCACCAGCCCGGCAAACAGCTTCGACGTGGTCGCTGCTGGATTGCCATGCCAAGCCTTTGCACGGATAGGCCGATCGAAACTCCGATCGATCGACGGCGATGAACGTGCGTTTAAAAGGGATGCACGCGCATCTCTTTATAAACGATTCCTCGAATATGTGGGGGCTGTACGTCCGCTGGTGGTGCTCATCGAGAATGTACCAGACATCCTGAACTTCGGCGGCCGCAACGTGCCGGAAGAGATCTGCCAGACTTTGGCGGCGCTGGGCTATCGATCGGCGTACACGCTTCTGAATGCCGCGTTTTATGGCGTCCCGCAAATGCGTGAACGCCTGATATTAATCGCCATTCACAAGGCACTCGGAGTCGACCCGATCTTTCCCGCGCCCACACACACGATTGAGCTGCCTCGCGGTTATGAGGGATCTCGAAGGGTGGCGTTGAAGAACGTTCCCGAATCCGGTTCGCATTTCGTACCGATTCCGCGGGCGACGCGTCGATTGCGAAGAGCGGTTTCTTGCCGGGAAGCGCTCGGGGATCTCCCGCTCATTTATGAGCATCTCGGCGACCCCAACGAGATGCGTCGACGCCGCGTCCAAAACGAGCTTCCGTACCGCGATGCAAAAACGCGATCCGCATACGCGAGGCTTATGCGCGAGTGGCGCGGATTCGGTATGCATCAAACACTCGACGGGCATGTCGTTCGGCTGACGCCGCGGGATTTCGCCATCTTTCGACGGATGCCACCTGGAACCGATTACCCAGTTGCAGTCCGCATCGCGCGGTCAATCTTTCGCGAACGGCTATGGTCGAGACGACGATCCCGTGTTGTCACTCCCCGCATGGCCGAATATCGCGATTTATGGGAGGACACGGTACCGCCATACGATCCGGGCAAGTTTCCGAACAAATGGTGGAAGCTTGTTCCGTCGCAGCCATCGCGTACGTTGACTGCGCACCTCGGGAAGGATACTTACTCCCACATTCACTATGACGCACGGCAGTGTCGAACCATCTCGGTGCGCGAAGCGGCACGCCTTCAGTCTTTTCCTGACGGTTTTCGATTCGCAGGTCAAATGAATGCTGCGTTCCGCCAAATTGGCAATGCCGTTCCGCCGCTTCTGGCGGTTGCGATTGGGCGGGTACTTCGGAAGATGCTAGTCGCAGCAAGCACTGCGGCAACCCGGAGGCGCTCGGCCGCGTAGAGCGTCAAGGGAGACGCTAGTAGCGACCAGCGTTTTTCGGCAACACGGAGTGGATAGTGAACCGTACTGTACTTCCTCGACAGGACGAGTTCTGGCGCGCTCAAACACCGCGTGAAGCGCGAAGCCGGATCGTCGCCGCACTGCGCCTGGAACTGCTAGGGCCAGAAATCCCTGAAGAACAATTGCACGAATCGCCGCTAACGAAGTACGTCGCGGGCACACTTGCGCCCTTCGGGGCGGACGTTCCAGAGGAAGAACGCGATGACCAGCTGACCGGCGGCGGCGAGGATGAAGAAGCGGGAGCCGTCGATTTTGGCCCGCCAGTCTCGCAGGCGCTGACGCCATCGTCGATCGGTCTTTCATTTCTGGTTCCGGCTTCAACAAAAAAGCTAAAGGTCATTGCAAGCTGGGGCGATTATCGGGTCGAGGAAATGCCTGGGGACAATGCACCGGCGGAAGCCACGGCCGGAGGCGAGGAGCAGCAAAGTAGTAGCGATGACAAGAATGAATCCAAACGGCGTCGACGTCGCTTAGTGTGGATACGGACTCCACGCGAATACGACTCATTGCTGATTTCCCTCGATCCTGGTACTGGCCTGCAGCGACAGCAGATCGCCACGGACGACTTTGTCACAGTTGAACACCTTTGTCGCCAGTTGGGCGACAACTACGCGGTTAGCGTCTTTCTCGTTAACCGGAGAGAGAAGGGCGAGCGCGCTAGACCACCGGTTGATCGGTGGATATTTCAACCAGTTCTGAAGGTCGAATCGGTCTCGAACGACGCGATTTTCTTGCCGCGTGAGCTCGAACCGGCTCTCGCACATTCAGATCGTGACCGTGAGTCGAATCGCTTGCTCTTTCGAGGCCGTCGTGAGTTTGCCGTTGGTCACGGCTGCGCTGCAGAGTGGTCACAAAGTGAACGGACGGATCGCGCATTGGCTGTTCGCACTGAGCTGATTCCCGAGTACGAGCTGCCTAAGGTTGAACCACGGGACATCGGGGGGCCGGCGCTCGATATGTCAGCCCTCGCTAATGTTCGTTCAGCGGACGAGCTCCGCGGGTTACTCATGTCGCTGGTAAACGAGTACAAAAAATGGATCGACATAAAGAGCGCGGGGGTGGACAGCCTATCGCCTGACATGCACGCGGTAGCGCGTGCACATTTGGAGGAATGTACCTTTGCTCTCGGTCGAATTCAGGGCGGGATTGAGGATCTCATTAACGATCCCGATGCGTTTCTGGCGTTCGGATTCGCGAATCGCGCGATGTTGCTCCAACGGTCGCATACGGCATGGGCTCGAGAACGCAGCCAGAACCCAGGGGCGGCGCCTGCAACGCCACGGCTGGAGGGACGATGGCGCCTCTTCCAACTTGCATTCATCCTTTTGAACCTGGGGGGACTGATCCATCCGGAGAGCGATGATCGGGAGATCGGTGATCTCTTGTGGTTTCCCACCGGCGGCGGCAAGACCGAAGCGTACCTGGGTCTCGCGGCGTTCACAATGGCTTTGCGTAGGCGTCGATCAATCGCGGGAATGAGAACCGACGCCGGCCTCGCCGTATTGATGCGTTATACCCTCCGCCTTCTGACGCTCCAACAATTTCAGCGAGCATCCACACTTCTGTGTGCGTCGGAAACGTTAAGGGCACAGGATTCGAAGACATGGGGCGACTATCGATTCTCGATTGGGCTGTGGCTTGGGATGGAAGGTACACCGAATACCCATGAGGAGGCACGTCGCGCATTGCTGCGATTGCACGAGGATTCCTCGGAGGAAGGCCCGAATCCTTGCGTCCTGGAAACATGCCCGTGGTGTGGGGAGCGGCTCACCCCGGAGCAATACTGGACCGACGCGGACACACGCAGAATCCGGGTCGCATGCGCTCGAGCCGAGTGCGACTTCCACCGAGCGCGCTGTGAAGATGGCATCCCGATCATCGTGATAGATGAGGAGATCTATCGCGAATGTCCCTCAATGCTGATCGCGACAGTCGACAAATTCGCACAAATGCCGTGGAACGGTGATGTCCAGTCGCTGTTCGGTTTTATTGATCGCGAATGCGAGAAATGTGGTTTTCTCGCGTCCTCGACAGAACACGCCAAGTCCCATCGGGTCGCTGGCGCGAGAAACCGCGTACCAGCTATCAGAGATAGCGAGCGCCTCGCGCCTCCAGACCTGATCATTCAAGATGAACTTCACCTGATTTCTGGTCCCCTTGGCACCCTTGTCGGTTTGTACGAGACCGCGGTCGATTTTCTCGCGAGTCGACGCTTAGATTCTAAGCTAATCACCCCGAAAGTGGTTGCCTCGACGGCGACGGTACGACGCGCCTTCGAACAGGTTCAAGCCGTGTTTCAGCGGAGCCTCCGAGTGTTTCCACCTCCCGGCTTGGAGCCTGAAGATTCGTTCTTCGCCACCGAGCAGCCAGTCAGCGATCAAGCTCCTGGGCGTCTTTATCTCGGCGTTTCCGCACCCGGCAAGAGCCTGAAAACGGCATACATCCGCGTCTCTGCGTCTCTGCTCTCTTCCGCGAACGGTGTTCGCACGAACCCAACACTCGCCGAGCCCTACATGACGCTCGTGTCGTACTTCAACAGCCTCCGCGAGCTTGGGGGCGCTATAAGGCTGCTGGATGACGATATTCCTGCGCGACTTGAACAGCTGCGAAATTTTGGACTCCCTAGGCGGCAACGGCCCGTTTATGAGGAGTTGACCAGCAGAATTCGCCAGGAAGACATCCCATTTCTCTTGCGGCGGCTTGAACGTCGCCATGATGCGCCACGCACTGAAGACGATCCGCTACCGCTGGACGTGGTGCTCGCCAGCAACATGATTTCTGTCGGCGTCGACATCGATCGATTGGGTCTGATGACTGTCACTGGCCAGCCAAAGACAACTGCGGAATACATTCAAGCGACCAGCCGTGTCGGCCGTCAGAATTGGGGGCCAGGACTGGTGGCGACCATCTACAACTGGTCGAGACCGCGAGATCTGTCGCATTACGAGCGGTTTCGGCACTATCACGCGACACTTTATCGCAACGTCGAGGCCGTGAGCGCGACACCCTTTTCCTCTCGCGCCCTGGATCGCGGCATTCGCGGCACATACGTCGCTATGGCTAGGCTAGGGTCCCACGATTGGTCGCCAGAGACGGCAGCATCGCAGTTCGACCCGCAAGATCAACGGGTGTCGGAAATTATCGCATCGTTCAGGCGGAGAGCAGAAACGATCACTGATGCGGCAACAGCTGGATTTGTTGTGCAAGCCTTGAATGGCTTGGCAGATGAGTGGTGGGGTTTCAGCCAGAATCCATTGAGATACGGGTGGAGATCGCCCGATCCCAGTCAGGTTCCCGCGGAAGACGTGTTATTGCGCGTTCCCGAAGGAGGACGGATTGGACACTGGATTGCGCCGCAATCACTCCGAGAAGTCGAGGAACTCAGCCCCGTCCGAGTCCTAGGCGTCAATGGCCTATAGAACTAATCCCATATTCGGTGAGCTGCGCCCGAGTCAGATCATTACGACCTTCGGGCCTGGCTCCGTGGTCGATCTTCGCAATGTATCTGTGCTGGTCGCTGGGACGGATTTCTGGACGACAGGTCGTGCTCAGGAGATAGACGAGCCTCGACTTCGGAGCATGCTGCGCGTTCAGCGCTTCTATCGCCCGCCCGTTCGATCTGATGGAGGGGCTAGTGGTGTTCCATCGTTCATATTCCCTCAGTATTTCTTCTGCCCTCGTTGCCGCCGTCTAGGGCGCTACGATCGTGGCGATCTGTTCTATCTCGATAATCGGCGTTTCCGTTGCAAGGCGGCTCATGAGGTCAGGGTTGCCAGAGGTGGCCCTGTCGTGTTTCCGGCGCGTTTTGTTATTGCATGCGCGGAAGGACATCTTGACGATTTCCCATGGTACGCGTACGTCCATCGCGGAAAAGCTGACAGTGAATGTCAGCCTGAACTCCTTCGATTCCGGGAATCAGCGAGAAGCGCGGCCGTCTCGGACTTGATCGTCAGCTGCGATGTGTGCGGCTCCTGGAGGACGATGGAAGATGCGTTTGGTAACCGAGCTGCTGCCTCCTTAGGACCATGTACGGGTGCCCGGCCCTGGCTTGGTGACGGCAATGGTGAACGTTGCGTCAATGCACCACCGAAGACGACGCTCCGCGGAGCTTCCAGTCTCTATTTCTCGCTGATTCGAAGTGCACTATCGATACCCGAATGGGACGATCCGATTCACGAGGCGATTGGCTATCACGAAGACCAGCTGGCGAAGGTGGACTCTGTCGTCAAGCTGAGGGCTGGCATCGATGGTGGATTTCTGCCCAAGTTGGAGCCATACGATCCCGACAGGGTGTTTGAGGCTCTATTGCGGCGGCGCGCCCAAGCAGCTGCCCGTCCCACCCCGCTAGACATTCGACGCGAGGAGTATGCGGCGTTGCGAAATCCGACCGATCCCGCCAAGGCTGCACGGCGCGAATTCCAGACCGAGCGCGTCGACGTTCCGCAGGCTTTTCGACGTTTGATTTCACGCGTGGTTATTGTTCGACGACTCCGAGAGGTGCGCGCGCTCGCAGGCTTTACGCGAATTGACAGTCCTTTCGATCTCATCGGCGACGACGAACAGCCAGATCGTTATAAGATTCAGACGCTTAGCAGCGCCGATCTGAATTGGCGACCGGCCGTCGAGCTGCGAGGCGAGGGGATATTCGTGGAATTGTCCGAAGATGCGGTGCATGACTGGGAGAATAGGCCGTCGCTCGTAAGGCGCTCGGCGGCCATGGAGAGGATTCACACCGTATGGCGACAAGAGCGAGAGCTTCCTGCCTCAACCTATCCTGGCGCTAGGTTTGTTTTGGTGCACTCTCTGGCTCACATGCTGATTCAAGGGCTCTCGCTCGACTGCGGATACTCTTCGACATCAATTCGGGAGCGAATCTATTCCGATTTGAACGCACCAATGGCTGGAGTCCTCCTATACACCGCGACGCCCGACTCGGATGGCAGCCTCGGCGGGTTGGCGGACAACGGTCGCGCGCACCGCCTTGAGCCGCTGCTGCGCGATGCATTTGACCGTGCGAGGTTCTGTTCATCAGACCCGCTTTGTGGACACAGCGCTCCTGGTGAGATGGGACACCTTAATGGCGCGGCATGTCACGCTTGCCTTCTCGTCTCCGAAACGTCGTGTGAACGTGGCAACCGTTATCTCGATCGTGCGCACGTCGTTGCTACCATCGCCGAACTTGGCACCGCGTATTTTGACTTGTGAGCGCCGCAACATTTATCGGAAGAGTCTCGGCGCTCGTTCAATCAGAAGGAGCGCGCCGAGTGAACCTGTTTGCAGATGCCCTCGAAGCGGGCAGCGTAGGATTGTCAACACCGAACACGACGTTACAGGCACACCTCGGCCTTCAGCACAGCAGAATCAGCTCTTACCGCGATGTCTTGACAACGGCTCCGAACATCGATCAGTTGATTCTGGCGCTGCGGACTGCGGCCCACGCTGTCGAGGCGGTGGCTTCGTCGCAAACTGCAGTCGAAGTGGCGTGGACATATCCCAGAATTGCTCGTCCAGGGCTTCGCACGACCGGTGGCGTCGCGCGCGAGATCATCACTCAGTGCAAGCAAACCCTTCTATTAGTTGGGTATTCGGTTTCTGTCGATCCAGCGCTCACGGGACTTGCCGCTCAGACGATCGAGGCGATTGCACACGCTGCTGAGCGAGGCGTCGGCGTAACGGCCGTTCTCCACAAAGATGTGAATCGGCAGGCTCTTCTTCAGGCTTGGCGAGCGGGCGTTCGACGACCGTCAATGTTCCGATGGGTTGACGCCGAGGGCGATGAGATGTCCGCGATTCACGCGAAGCTCTTAGTCGGAGATCGCTTTGACGCGCTAGTCACATCCGCGAATCTGACATATCACGGTCTCCAAGGGAATCTGGAGATGGGGCTTCGTGTAAAAGGACGGCCTGCGGCCGAAATTCACGATCGGTTTCAGGATCTCATCAACGATGGAGACCTCATTCCCTGGGAGCTGTGACGTCTCAGTAGATTCTACGAATGTACTGCAGAAGTATCTTGGCGACAGGGAGCAACTGCTGATCCAGGTTCACCGGACCGAGGTCACTTGACTTCACGCCCCACTGCCGAAGGGCCTCGCGGACAGCGGTAACAGTGGCAGCACCAAAACTCTCACCCGATAGCTCGGAACGGAAGTGTGCCCAGGTTACTGCGTGGGCAAGGGCCTCGTCGGGTTGTATCGCGACGGCCCGAACGATTGTCCAATCGATGGACCACGGCTCGCGATATGCGAGCAACAGGCGCAAATCGCCAAGTGGAACACTATCGCCCGCCACTGCCGTGCTCGCGTTGAAAGTGCGTGCTTGCCCTAAGCATGGTAGGGCCTGCCACACCCCATTCGCCCTGCTTGCACAAATCGTCCTAAAGAACTTCAGTCCAGGCGGTCCCATTCGGTAATCAAGCACGTACTCTACCGCGTGCGGTGGTCGAAGCAGATCGTCGGCGACCGCCTTGAGACACCTCGCACTTTGCCATGAGAATGAACCCTCAATTAATTCAATCCGCGCTTCACCCGGAGTAACTTGCGCCAGCGGAGTCCAGCGATAGTCTCCGGCGAGTCGGACTGCGGACGTATCGCGCAGCACGTTGAAGGCAGCTTGGGCGGTGGCGGCCTTTAGCCACATTCGAAAATTCAGAATCCCGGCGAGTTGCTCAGACACCGTCAGTGTGCTGGCAGTCTCACCGAGGGGATACGCAAGCACGTCGACCTCGGGATCGATCAGTGCATGCAATTCAATCGCACCGAGGAGCTTGCCGGATACAGCACCATCGGACCTGCACGAGGTAGACTGTTGTGCGAGAACAGCGTGGAGTTCTCTTCGACCGGATTGGTACTGACGCAGAAAACGACCGATGCGGTCTCTGAAGCGCGGTTGGATCATTCCGCGGTCAATCTTCTCTAGAATCACGAGAATGTCCGCGAGTTGGCTTTGACTGAGAGTCACAGCAGCCGCAGCTCGCTTGGCCCACAGACAATGTCGGATTTCGGATGAATCCTCAACAGCTGATGTTGCAGCACCTGTTGCCCATGCGGTTCGCCGTGGACCAACGCGATTTGTCGCGGTTGCAGCTTCCCTGCGTACTCTAGAAGACCGGGCTGATCCGCGTGTGCCGACAAGCCCACTTCTTTAGCCGGCATCGCTGCCTCGAATTTTACCTCGTCGCCGCGTTCGTCTTGGTAAGTCACGGTTCGCCGTCCGGCAGCCACGTCTCGCAAAGCCCTGCTCGGTGCACCCTCATCTTGGTAACCGGTGAGGACGATGCGGTGACGCGAATCTGGGAGAAGATGCCGTGCGTAATAAAGGACCGGCCCACCCGTAAGCATTCCAGACGTTGTGACGATGATCGAGGGGTGCGTTTGAGCCGAGCTTGCGATCTCCTGACGCTCGGTTTCGCCTGCGACCACGTAGTATTCTGCGGATAGGTCAAAACGGGCAAGCTTGCGGTAAATTGGATTAATGCGTTTGATCATCCCATCGACATAAAGGCCGACTCTGGGGAGATCGCCCGCATTCATGCTCGTAACGATCAGCTTTAGGAGTTCCTGCGCTCGACCAAGGCCGAACGATGCAAGAATAGCTGAGCCCTTGCCTTCGACAGTCTTAGCCACGAATGACACGAGGTCTTTGCGACTGTCCTGCAGCGGCCGATGTGGCTCGCGCCCACCGTACGTCGATTCGAGAACCAGCAGATCGACCTCCCCGATCGTATCGGGCCATTCGGCTGGACCAATGGTCAGCTGCGGAAAGGATGCGAAATCGCCGGAGAAAAAGATGCGACGACCGGTTGAATCTTGAAGCAAGACGCTTGCCCCGCCGAGGATGTGGCCCGCCGGATAGAATGTCAGCGAGACGTCGCCAAATGGGAGCCCCTCTTCTTCATTAAACGAACAGTTGATTGCAAGGGAGGAAACTTCCCGAACATTGTTTAGGTCGTAAGACTCCTCAACTGGTCTGGCATTTGATATGTACTTTGCTCGTTCCCTCTGAACAAAGATCTTCCGTATATAATGTTGGTAACAATCGTCCAGCATGACGGGCAGCAGAGCCGTCGTTCCTTCTGAGCAATAGATTCCGATATCCGGAAAACGGCGGACCAGGGCGGGAACCCATCCGATGTGGTCTGTATGGGCGTGCGTTAGGACAAGTGCATCGAGGCGATCGAGTCGTTCAATTTCCGGATGAAGATCCTCCGAGGCGCAAGGTTTGATACCGCAATCGACCATGATGCGGTGCTTTCCCAATTCGACAAGATAGCAGCTCCTGCCTATTTCCGCGGCACCGCCCAACGCAACGAAACGGGCCGCCGTCTTCGTCCGGACCTTGACTGGCCGCGGTTGTCGATATCCCGGATACGCCTCGAGAAAAGCTACTTTTAGTTTCCGGAGGAGGGTCCAATCGTGATCCGCACGTATCCTGTCCCCTCCAGCCGTAATGGTGCGGGCGATCTCTAGACGTTCTTCTTCCTCATACAGAAAAGTATTGACAGCGCCTGACCCTTTGGGAACGGTTGCTAGCTCGAGCTTTAGTTGTTCAATTCTTCGTCGCTCAGCCGCGAGCTGCAGCGCGAGTTCAGCACGAGCAGCCTCGAACTCTCCTATAGTCTTTTGTTGTTCGTGAAGGTCCCGGCGGAGGGCGCCCACTACTTTCGTCACCTTCTCCCCATCTCGCTTCGCATTTGTGTACGCCTGATCCGTATCACGCAGTTGCTGATTGAGGACGTCAACTTGGTCCGTAGCTTTCTTGTACTTTCCTTGTACATCTTGTAGCTCGCGTCGGGCCGACTCCAGGTGGCGATCCTTCAGCTGCAAGTCGCGCGCGAGTTTCTCTGATGCCTGAACCGCGCTTTCTCGTTGGCGGACAGCAATACGGTATTTCGACCGCATCGCCTTGGAATCGCCGTTTTCCTCCGCGGGCTTTGGCCCTTCGGTGCTTGGTGGTTCTTTCCATTCGATGAGAGCAACTATGCATCGGAAGAGAAGCTCGGCATCCTTGCCGTTAAACTCGGTTGCCCAGAGTACGGCCGCGAGCACATTGAGCACAAAAGGTTCCTCACGCATCTTGTCGAGAAGTTCTTGGAATCGGTTTCCTATAATGAATGCTCCCGACGAGATTGCCTCTGCCAGCTCGGTATGAGATTCGAGAATATAATCTCGGACCCAACGGACGAGCTCGTGATTGCGTTGAGTCCAAAGCGTCCTGTAAACCCGCTCTCTGGCACCGGGTACCTTACGGATCGCATCAGGACGCATGTGGCGATAAACCTGAAGCGGCACCGGAACATGCGGGCAGTGAGGGTTGTGGCACCTTTTCGCGTGCTGCACGAGATGTTCGATCGCCACGTCGATTGGGAATGCCAGGGCGGAGATCGGCACATTGTCCGGGCCGAGCGGTCCTTGGGGGATCCGATCTCCGACAGTTATCCGCAGAAGGGCAAGCCAGGGCCCGGCCCCGGGTTCGGCGACCTGCTCATTAGCAGTGGGCTGCGGATCGTTGAGCTCGCCCGAGCTGTCGCTTGGCTCGGCAGGAAGCGCTTCTTCTGGCGGTGTGCTCATATGCAGCGTTCCTCCGCTCTTCTGCGTGCTGGCTGCGGACTCAGACCGCTGTTGTTTCGAAGCCTCGGTATCCCCGACTTGCTAAGGGTTATGTTCCAGTCCCCTTTTCTGTCGTCGATGAGGAGCTTGCTTCCGGCTTGGCTCGTGCGATTCGGCAAGGCTGCACTCGGCAGGCGAAAACCAGACCTTTGTTAGAGTTTGTAATTACGGGCACGATTATATCCCCTGCGGCAATTTTTCCAAGCCCGAACAACACATTGTCTCGATGAGCCAGAAGTACACCATCCGCGCCGATCCCGAGCTGAGATCGATAATGCCGGCCTCTCGCGAATAGTAAATGCCGCGCCGTGTCCACACCTGTCTAAAGGCTTGGCGCCATTAAGACCGTACGCATTCGATCAATGAACACTTCTGGTGAACTAGCCGAAATATCTTGCGCCCATCCACGTTCTCCACTGTTTTAACTCGTCGTCGGTGGACTCGATTAATTCCACAACTCGTCCTGCATCCCAGTCACATATGGCGTCCTCGGAAGAAAGCAACCGGAATGCTTGAACTGCGTTTTGAATGGAGAATACGGGTTCGTCAAGCAGAACCACTCCTGTCATTAGCGGGATGCCGACATATCGCAAAATCGGCCCACGCAGCTCCTGTGTGTCGAGCCAGTTCGTCCGCCAGAACACGATTACGCATCATTTGGTAGAGGCCGTGCCGAAACGGACAGAGGCCCGCGAATCGAATCGCTTCTATATGAATTGAAGTTTCAGGTGCAGACATTATTTCCCATAGTGCCTACCCTCTGTTGCCGCCAACCAGCAATTTGCCTGCGGGGCAGATGTGATTTCCGAAACGTTAAGGCAGCGGGACGGGTCCGGGTTGCGCGTAGCATCCCACCCACGGCAACACCCGAAGCTGCTTTCAGAATATTTAACTTCGACCAACACATGGCCAACACATCGGTGCGATCGAGTAACGAGTAAGTAGACGTCAACCTGAGTTGGTTGCTGGCGCTCACCCATCCACGAAGGCGCGCCCTCGGGAGTGAATTCAAATCGGACTCTTACAGTGTCCTCCGGCCGCACGTCGCGCGTGGGTAACAGCAGCTGAAGTGCCCTCCGTGCGCGTGCACAATCGTCGGCCAAAGGGGCAAACAGATTTACGGCGAAGCATTGGCTTGAATTGAGAGCGCGTGACCAACGATGTTCTGCATGGACGATATAGTCCCACCACTCGGTGCGAAACAGATTTAGCTTTCGATGTTCGGGCTTGAGCACCCAAGATACTTTTCCGTGGCGAATTTCTAGCGCGGCAGCGGGGACGCCGCCGTTCAGTGCCCAAGCAAGTTGACGGCTACGGGCGACCGCCGCGAAGGATTCAGTCATATGGGTGCTCCCGGACGCGTGTCTGGTATGCCAGACCCATGGGGAGGCATAGTTGACTGCGAGGCTCAGTGAGTAAGTGCATGACGGAAGACTACGCGTCGGAGAGAACTTTTGCGCGGCACCGCGCCCGATGCGGAAGGACAACCTTCTAGTCCCGCTACCCAGGTATTTCAGCCCCGGCGTCGATCTTGGGCCAGCATTTTCCGAAGCGTGGAGGGTAGGAGTGCGCGACTTGGATTGACGTGCAGGAGCATATGGCAATTCGCGCACACCACGACTAGGTCACTGAGCTTAGTAATCTGCGGCATTTCTGCTGCGCTTAGCTGTTCGATGTGATGAACCTGAAGAACGCGTATCCCTCTGCCTCGGAGTACTGTCCGAAAGTCTCGGCGACAAACGCTGCACATTCCCGCAGCTCTATGCAACGCAGCCGCACGTAGCCGGCGGCTACGCCCTCGCCGGGCCAGTCGAGTCTCTGTGACCGTCCCTTCGATGTCGGACATCCCAGCCCAGGATCCGTGGTTTCTCAGCTGGCGCGGACTGATCGTGCGTCGCAGCCCGAGAACGGCGCGCTTGACCGCTGTTCTCACTTCGGGCCACTGCGAGAGCACTCTGGCTAGTGGCACCGCCTTATGGAACTGGCCGGGGTGATAGATCACGCGACCAAGTGCGGACCTCAGATTTTCTTCGTACCTTTCCGCGATTTTGGACGGCGCACCGGCTTTCCTCCACCGCCGAAGCCACGAGCAGTAGAACGTACCCGCTGTTGTCATGACAAAGAGGGTCAGCCATTGGTGCTCTTCGAGACGATCAAGCAGCGGAAATCGCATCGAGACTGAGCTGAGTCTGGGAACGGGCTCTATACCTATCTCTCGCGAGAGTTGCACAAGTTTCCGTGCGGCGCTGTTAGCTGCGGAACCCGCGCTCTGCCTGATTTCCTTGAGCAGCTCATCCGTGGACAACCGTCTGCGATGCGGCGGGCGCACCGCCCCAGGCCGTCCTTTCTTGTCCGGAACAGCAACCGCTTCGTTCTTCGCCAATCGGTTGAGTGCCGCGACTACATGGGTGTTTCTAATCCTGCTAAGGCCAAATCGGAATGACTGTTGCTCCTCCTTGAGTTTCTTGAACCAAGGCAGATTTGTCACCTCGGCTGGCTTAATGTCGGAGTTCACGTGGAAATACACACGAAGTCCGAATCCTTTGTAGGGCGCAGGCCGCTTTGCTCGGCTTAGTCGGGTGACGAGCCCGAAACTCACCAGGTGATATCGTTTCGGCAAACCGCTTCCCTCAATTGCCCACAGCCTACTGCCAACGATTGACTCCTCTCGGTATGGCTTCGCAGTGAAGAACCACTCGATTTGTCCTTTCCGCACCGGCCTGCCGTCGTTGTATGGCCCTAGTTCGTCAGCATTGTGATAACCGACAAAATCTTGCACGCTGGCCTCCTCTCAGGGCTGTGCCCCGGATCACCACGGGCCTTCCTTGACCCGTCGAGTAGATTTTCTCTTTGACCTTCCGGAGTCGGACCAGGTCTGATTTCGTCCAGATCCTGGCGCGTGTTCCTTGCGTTCGTTCTCGATTGCAGCGTCGGCTAAAGTGCCTAGCCGCCTTTTTTCGAAGCCGCTCAAGCATAACGGTGCCGGGCACTTCAAGCATTCATCGCCTACTTACAAATCATCCAGCTGCGCCATCTTTCCCGCCACTCGGCTTTTCTGTCTGGCAGGGTTTTTCCGTCTTGCAGCGCCCACTTGCGCTCGCGCGGACCTTTATCGACGTAGATACAGAGGTTGAATTTTGGCTCCTTGCCTTGGTCGTTCCAGTATTTCAGATGGGCGGCCATTTCTTCCCTAGCTTCGGCTGCAGTAAGCATGAATCCTTCGAACTCATTGGGTTGAGTGTCAACTGGGTCATCCGCTCGGCGCGGGCGGAGCAACACGTAATAGCCGCGTGGGCCGAAAGGCAATTTGGCGAACTTCTTGGCACTACAAATAATCCAAAACTTCGCCGTTTTGTGCTCAGTGGCTTTCACTTGGATGTTCGCGTGCTGTAGACCGTCAGTGCTGGTCACAATAAGGTCGGTTCCAGGAGTATTGCGAATAGTTGGCAAGGCCAGCATGCCCCGCCTGAGAAACTGATACGCAACGTAATGCACTCCAGCAGCTCCTATCAACGATGTGTCTTTCCGCTCGTTTGCCACGGCGGGTGTCAATGTTTTCGCCATCGGACGACTCCTTACCACCATAATTGCGGTGGATTCTATACCTAGGCCGACCGGCATTTCCTCAAATCAATTCAGTTCTCGTCCAGCAAGCGGGCGACTGGGTCACGACTTGAGGTGCCGCCGTCTCCATCCTGTCCGCGTTTCCCCCGAGCCTGCGCCTCTCTAGCTGAACGACGAAGACCGTGCGCGGCGATTTGTCAGCGCACATGAAGCGAGCAGCTTTCCCGAAGCGCAGCAATCTTCGTCGGTCATTTTGCGGAGCCGTGTCCGCAGTTCGTCGCGATTTCTTCGTTGCGCGCGTGGAGGAACCGCGCGGCAGGAGCAGCGAAGGACAGGAGAATTCATGGCGTGTTGAGACAGGGGAACGCAATTCGCAGCGCTTCTAAAACCACTGACCACAAGTGCAATCAAGAGCAACCGTGATATGCTTCCGCGCAACACTTTTAGGTTCTTCGCTATGGAGATCGCGACCGCGAAGGGGTTGAGCTTCGGCCTGCGAGGATTGGCTCGTAATGTGCGCCAACGACTCTGGATCGCCTGCCCGTTCGTAGGCGGGTGGCTTGCAACGAAATGTCTGATCGACATCGTTTGGAAGGACGATCCTGATGTGGACGTCAGGTTGCTTACGGATGTCAAGAATAAGGGTTGGCTTGATCCCGTCACCATTCGGGAGATCGCCTACTGCGGTAAGGTCAAAGATCTGCGTGGTCTGCATGCAAAACTGTTCATTATCGACGACCGCGCACTAGTGACATCGGCAAATCTCACGCGCATGGCGTTCGAACAGCGCCGGGAAATCGGACTCTTTCTGACCAAGAGTGAGTCCGCGCCAGTCATCAGCATTTTTGAGGATTGGTGGCGGCAGGCCAAACAGCCGCCCAGAGGATGGATCAGCAGGCTTCAAGGCCCTGCATCGCATCACGATCGCGGCGAGGAGCCAAATAGCACACACCTCAAGACCCTAAGTGCCCTGCCGAAACCACCCGAAGACAATCGAACAGTGGTCTCATCGAAGCAGGTCTCTTCTTTATTAGAGAAAGCAGATCTCGCCTTCGTGTGTAATACCAACCGACGATGGTCCGCCCGCGCGGAGCGATTGATGCACGAACGAAAGTTCGCGGCAGCGTGGGAAGATTTCAAATATCCGAGCCACATGCGCGGGGTCAAACGGGGTAACACAATCTTCATGTATGCGAAGCGCGTTGGAGTTGTTGGTATCGGACGGGCAAGAGCAGCACGCAAGATACTCCCGCCAGGCGATCCCGACCGGCTTAGAAAAGGGCATAGGAGCGAGTGGCGGATACCAGTACAGTGGTTGGCTTGGGACTCGCAACGCGCCATGCCGTTTCCCGGGCGAATTCCCAATGCAACCTTCTTCGAAGTGAGTGGTGACAAATATCGCCGGCTGCGCGAGAGGGCTATGCGCCATTTTTGGCGTTTAGCCGGAATGAACTCCAAGCGGGACCTCGTGTAGAGACGACACAAGGCCAGCCGGAAGCCGAGTGTGCGGGCGCGATGACCGATATCGAGCCATCCAAGGCTGAGATTGTGGCTAGAGCGTTAGAGCGCATAGCCGAGGGCCAGTACAGCGTCGGCGCTGACGGCGAGAACAACAGTGAAATAATTACTATCTTTGACTCAGGTGACACTCCCGAAGAGTATTTTGCTGAATCTTTAGAAAAATTGAGAAAGATCCGCGCGGAATCTGCGACTGCGGACAACGACCTAACGTTGGAAGCAGACTGGTCGAGTGAGAATTGGAGATGCCGTGCAGTGTGGGCCAGAACGAATCAAGGACAATAAGCTATTTCTCTACACGCAGAAGACCGATGTTCCCGTCCAGTGTGTTATCCCGGATTTCGTCATCCGGGAAATTGAGGCGGCGCCCAAAAAAAGCGAGCGGTTCTTTTTCTGGACTGGAGCATCCAACGTGCGCACCGCTGTGAGCATCTGGCAGCGCTCGCTTCAGACTCTGTTTGGGCTGGCTGGCGTTAACCATGGCCACGCACACCGTTTTCGGGATACCTTCGCGGTGGAGCTGCTGCTCGCTGGCGTGCCGCTCGAGCGCGTCTCGATACTACTGGGCATCAAAGCGTCCGAATCACCGAGAGGCACTATGCGCCGTGGGTACGCTCTCGACAGGAGCAGCTCGAGGACGATCTACAGCGGGCCTGGAGCGAGGATCCGGTTGCCTTCCGGCCCTACGGTTTGCCAACGGCGTTCGATGGCAGCCGCATAGCTTCGACCGATCAGCCAGATTTTTCCGATAATGATCCGGTCTTCCTTGTGCTGCGGGTTGGCGCGGCACATGTCGTAGAGCACCTGGTTGCCGAAATCCCACGCCGTCTCCGATATGGCTTTGCTGAGAAATTCAGGAATCAGTTGCGTCGCCATGGTTCCCTTCCCGTTCGTCCGCGCGCGTTCTTGTCGCGTATCGTGAGATTAGGCGCTGTCTGCGGCTAACCATTAGTAATACGGGGAGGCACAGGAAGCAAAGCGTCCTTCCGTGGGGATGGAAAGAGATGCACTCCCGCGTCCCCGGTTTCCGGGGCTGTGGCGGCACTGAATTTATGGATGAAATCCGCGGCGCGCTGGATGCCGGGATTGTTTCCTGAAAAGATGACCTGTCGGATTACTATGAACTTGGCGTAATTTGAAAGGAAAGCTACCCGCGTCTGGCTTGCTACTTCCGGCCCCGTTTCCGAAGCGACGCGACCCAATCGTCGAGGCGCTCGATGTCGGCTTCGACGACAATGGGGTCGGGAATGCCGGCGTTCACCGCACCGGACTCATCATGGACGAAGCTTGAGCAGTAGGCCATTTCCGATTCAACCGTCTGCACGTCGGCATCGGTAATGTCGGTCAGCAGTTTCAGGCGCTGGGTGGAGACCCCATCACCGAAGCGGACAACAACCTGGTTGAGAAGAAGCTCTTCGACAGCGCGCTCCCATGATTGACGGAGACGGTCGTAAATCCATTCAGCTTTTTGTTCATATGCTGTCCGGTCACCCTTGCGCAAAATAGCTGCAGCATTTTGAAGCTCATTACGGAGGACGCCGATACGTTTTGACACCGACATGGCAACCCAAGGAGGCCCTTCCTCAAGGAGACCGTGCCGCGGGCTGCCGCGGCGAAGGCTTCTTTCTATTAGCGGAATGGATGCGATGCGAGCGTATTTTGTCAGCATCAGAAGAAAGACTATGTCGTGCGTGAAGACGACGACCTGACGCTGTTTTGCGGCATCAACGAGCATGCGTGCTACGCGCAGACGATAATGATGGTCGAGCGATGAGACCGGGTCATCAAGAATGATGCCTGAGGCATTGCTCGTGGTTTCTAGTTCGGCCAGGAAACCGGCGAGGGCGACGCATGTCTTCTCGCCTTCACTGAGAACTTCGGATGGCGGGACATCTTCGCGTGCGATGAGCGAGAGGCGGTAGGGGTGTTGACCTACCGTGCCAATTCCAAGCTTTACTTCGACAGGAGGCGCCGCAAACTCGAGCCGATTTAAATTTCCGGCAAAAGCGCTCCGCAAGCGTGCTGTAACGACGGCTTGCGCAACTTCTCCGCCTTTGCGCGTTATCCAGGTCGTGTCGCAATCCGCTCGGGCACGGTCGAGAAGCGCGGAATGGATGAGCCTTACCACTTCGTTCTTGAGAATATCTTTCAGTGGGGCTAGCTTCAGACGGTCATCGAGTTCGGCGAATTCATTTTGCATCTTCAGCCGTTCATCGGCTTGGGCGGCGGCGCGAAGACGGGTGATTTCTTCGGCGACGCTCGTTGTGAGGGTCGTGAAATCGGGTCGCGGCGGAAAAGGGCCAGGACGATTTGCCGTTTGACCGTTTGATTTGCGAAGCAAATAGCGCCGTCGGAGTTTTGCATTGGCGGTGAACGCTTTCAGAAGCTGGCCGTCCGGAGTGCGTCGAAGGGCGGCATCGCGTTGTTGAACTCCGGACAGGGGAATTTTGATCGCTTCGATCTGGCGCTTGCGTGACTGCGCCCTGTCGCGGGCTCGGTCCGCCGTTTGCTGCACATCATTTTGAACGAACTGTTCGAAGTTGGTAAGACGTTGCGCAGATGTCCTATCAAGGAGCTGCTGGCACAGAAGGCAAACTGTGCCATCGCGCGTGACAGGAAAGGGCTCCCACGGATACGCAACCGTCTCCGAGTATCGGCGGGCGGATTCCCATAGCGTTTTCCATGCCTGGCCACCGAGTCCCGCGAGAGGAGAGCCGGAGGCGAATGCCCGGCTTGCGGCCTCGGCGGCTTCTTGGGCGGCGGTAGCGTCACCAAGGAGTTTTTCGGCTTCCTGTATGGCCTGATCGGAGAAGGTGTCTTGAAGAGACTTCGTGAGCACATCGAGGTCCCTCAACCCGCGGGCGCGTCCATCAAGGAGGTCGGCTTGGCGCGCCGGATTGTCCTGCAGGGCTCGCATCAGCGCTTGGTGGAGCGCGCGTTCTTTGTCATTCAGTTCGCAAAGGGCATCGATATCCTCGTGCTCGGTTTTCAGTGAGAGTGTACTCGCGAGAATTCCGGCTTTTGTGTTGGGACGGAGAGCGAGGTGGTCGAGTTGAGGCGGCCGTGTTTTTTCGAGCGCTTCCTGCTGGGCCTTCAAATGCGCGGCGACTGCCCGACATGCTTCGGCGAGATCCCGAAACGCCTGTAGTATTGGGGGTGTGTAAGCAAGCCGGTTGTCCTCTTCGACTTGGACGGCTGCACAACCGGCATCAAAGACATTGATCTTCGTCAATTCGGGGTCTGTCGTGGAGTCGTCAACCCACGAGGCAGAACAGTCCACGCTGCCAACGCGGAAGTCTATGACTGCGCGGGCGGGCTGGCCGGGATCAGGGTCGAAGACGCAGGGCCGGATGACGCCCCCCGGCTCGCGGGCCCGTCCCGCCTTTTTCAAAATGCGGGCGATGCCCGATTTTCCGGAAGCGTTGTCGCCATAAATTACGGTGAGGCCCTGCGGGGCAAACGTCACGGGGCCGGATGAAAGGGCGTTCACGTACGTGATATCGCGAACCGCGAGAAGGGCCACAGGTAGTGTAGAAGCGCCGGAGGCGCGAACGTGGGTGGTCGTAGCCGGAACAGGTGAGGGTCGACCGGGAGCGGCGAGGCCGTACTCCGCCTTTGCCATCGCTGCCAGGTCCGCTACGTCTGCGTCTGTCAGACCACCATTGAGTACACGGCGCAAGGCGTCACGCTGCCAGGGAAGAAGCTTTTCTGACCAAGCGATGAGATCGTCGAAAGTGAATGTAGACACTCGCTCTTCCTGATCCAACCAAGACACTGAACTGATTATGGTAGTGCAGGATTTTCTACTAGTCGAGACTTTGCTATGGCGAAGTAAGAGTGATGACCGGCGGTGTTGATCCGCTCGGCGGCGTGCGGATGAAGGGCAAGATCGCGGATCCTGAGGCTGTGGATGTAAATTATTTCACTTCACCGGGGCGGCGACGCCGAGGTTGTTCTGGGCGTCGTGTCGTCCAATTGAGGATTATCCGCGTTGAGGGCCGGATTTTGCTGAAATCCGCGCCGAATACTACAACAGCTACCGGCTCGCGCTTGCCCAAAATCACGGGAAAAATTGCGACGCGTAAATGCTTTGTTTCCTTTGCCACGATGGGGCCTTCGGCGGGTCCCGACGGCGACCCGTGGGTCGGTTAGCTTTGCGAAGCGTAATAAGTGGTGTCTGAATAATTATCTTGACATGCAATCTAAAGGGGTACTAAAAGCGTCGATCAACGCACAGCGCAATTTCTGATTTCTCCCGTTGCGCGAACTTCCAATCGTGCGGGGAGCTTAGCGTGCGTACTCTTTACACAGCACTGCTTGTGCGCTCGAAGGGTACTCAGATGCTCGCTCCTCGTGAGCAGCGAGCGCCCGTACTCAAAGAGACAGAAGCCTTTGCCCTCGGGCAATACACGGACTTCGTCGCTGCAAGCGCCCGCGCGCTCTCTACCCGAACGCCGCCACACTTGTTTCCGGGAGACGACCATGAAGTGCTTCTTCGCATTCCTCTTGGCGATTGTTCTCGCAACGGCCGGGTTGCGCGCCACCGCACAATTGAGTTCCAGGGTGCCATGGGTACCGTCATCGGAAACGATCCCACCTATGGGCAGATGTGCTCAGGGCCGATGGGCCCGGGCCCTTGTGCCGCGGTGAAGTCGCAGGGAACGAAGTATATGAGCGGCGTCGCGACGTCAGAAGGCGGTGGATCGTCCAACCCTGAATGATGTTAAGTACTTGTAATAAAAGGCGGATGCTTGCATAAATGCTCGTCTTGAAATCATGTGGGGCCGGGATTTGAGATATGACCGGGATTGACCGTTCGTGGGCGGAATGGGCGATTTCACGGTTGAGGGCGCTGCCGAGTAATACCTTTTACAATGCGGTGGTGCTCCTCGTAGCCGGGCGCACGGCCTCGTACGTAGCCCGGTGGCTGCTTAGCCAGCCTGAAAGGGGCTGTTTGCAGGGCGCCACATTTCACACTCTTCGGACTTACCTCACACCTCTCCGTAAGCAGGTGAAGGAGTGGCTCCGGTATCCTGATCCTAACGATATGCCGGCCGCCGTGCGGGATGCCCAGGAATGGCTCGGAGCCTCGGAGACGGGCCCCGCGGCGCATGCTCCGTAAGACCTCAGGCGCAGCTCCTATTGATCCCTTCGACGCAGCGTCCCGTTCAACGGATTAGAAAAGCAAATCTACACATACGGACCAAGGCATCTCCAACGGCAACGGGCTTCGGCGGATCAATCAGTCGAGACTCAATCCAGTTGTACAGAGTTTGGCGCGTGACGCCTATCCGCGAAGCGACTCCCGCAGTGCTAAATGTCTTTTTCATCGCGACAGCTGTCCGGTGACCTCGCTACGACGATTCTGGCCGGCAAGAGCAGGTGTGGTTGTTCCAAGTTGTTCCGAGTTCTGGAACTGGGAACAAGAACGCGGTGGGCCAATTGAAGCGACACCCTAGCCGGCTGAAGGAGTTTTGGGGTGAGCGATGAGATTTGAACCCGTCGCTAATCTACTAAGTCCCGTTGAATCTGTTGGCCTTACCCCCTTCAAGTGCCGATATTGGGCCTATAAAACGGAAGTTTTGCGCCCAAGTTGCGCCCAAATTTTTCACCATCGCTCAGCAAATTTGCGCGACCGCAACGACGACCCACGCCTTCATGCATGAGAGCAGTTCCGCCTTGTCTGGCGTTGTCCAAAGAATTTGGCTCCGACAGCACGAACGAACTATCAGTACCGCGACGAAGATCCTCTCCGTCCGGCGCCTCCAGTCGAGTATATCGATTCGGAACGAGAGCAACGAATGTATGAATTGCCAGGAGAAGTAATTTTATTTCCCTTCATCAATTCGCCGCAGGCCTCAGCTCAACAGAGTCCTAAGCTCGGTTGCTATGATGATTGGGGAAAGACTTTCCGGGGCTGCGAGTCTGGCGCGTTGGGGTCCCACGCGACATTCGACACGCCAACAATCCAGAGCGAAAACTTCCCAGTATTAGCAACGGCGTGAGATGCGAATGGATCGATCTCGACGACCACAGCTCCGGTGCCGGAAAAGACCTTGGAGCACACCGCCGTGGATGCGCCTTGATCCCACGACAGTTGCCACTCGTCCATAAAAAGGACTACGAGAACCTCCCTTCCACGGACGTGGTAATGATTGCCCCGAACATGGCCTGGCAACAAAGTAGTGATATGGGTAGCCGCCACGCCGCCGAGGAACTCGAACCAAGTCGCCCCTGCCTTAAAACTCGCCCCCCGGCGATCGCCGGAGTCCTGCAGAACTGAAATCGTTACCTGTGGTTTTGACATATCTATTCGATTGCTCCGCGGTGGAAGTACTCAAGACAACGCTCACGAAGCTCCTGGATTTGCGCGTACGTGGGATCCGTCTTATCGTACATGAGGACGACGGGCCACTTGGGCCCATGATAGTTTGGTGCGGGGAACACAGAGAGGTTTTCGCCCACTTCCTTGCCGTATCCGATGATTGAAGCCGCTAGGCTAACTAGAGGCACCCAGGCGAGCGTGGTTGTCACGATCGATGTAATCAGTCCAGCGAAGCCTATCAACTTAAACGCCCGCCCCGCTCCGCCTCTGCCGGACACCGGATTGATCACGCTCAGCCAGCCGGGCACATCGGTCTCAAGGCGCTCGTGTAGCTCAAGCGCCGCGCGCGGGCTCGTCATCAAGGGTTCCATCTCAGCTACGAGGTCAGCACGATCCTTGCGGTCCAAGAGTTCCCTGAGTTCGCGTGCGTCCCGCGGTCGCGAGAAGCTTGCTGCAAGGCGGACAAGCTCTTCAAGCCGCCGGTCCGACGGCAAGCGAAAGCTCGTGTGAGGCTGGCGTGTTCGGCGTCCCGCTATGAATGGAATGGCGTCCGCGTGCTTGCTAGGTTCAACCGGGGAGTCGCAATGCGAGATTCTTACGGCTTCTTCGTGATTGCGCGTGTCTCGAAGAACGGTGCGTAATTCTATCCACTCAAAAAAAGAGAGCCCGCTCCCCGTTGCCTTTATCTTGAACTGCTTCTGATCTTCCTCGCTAGGATTTTCTGCGCGCTGCCGGGCCTTCTCAAGAAATCCTCCCGGAAGAGCTTGGCTAGCCAGCCGCTCTCGCGCTCGCGCGACGTGCTTGGTTGATGCCTTGATTTTTTCATCCGCCCAGTCCCAGCCGTCCTCATCGTTGGCAATTAGAACGCGCCGATCGGTTTCCGGTAACCCAAGCTTCTCATCTTGGATGGCCATCTCGGCAATTGCGTCGTCGAAGGGTGATACCCAAACGCAGCCGTGCGGCGACCAACCTCTCCGTCTGCGTGCAGACGGGTCTGTAAGCCACCACCGACGCCCGACGATTTGAATGCGGCGCTCCCGGACAAAATCAACCAGATCCTCGGCGTCGAGTCTCGACTGCCCGCGCTCACGGGCGTCGAGGAGCTGGCTTGCCGATGGGGACCACAAGGAGAGCCTGTCGCTCAGGAACAGCATGGCCGGCAGGACAGCCGCGCCAGTAAAGTAGGGGGTCGAGTTGACCTCTCGGAATTCCGAGATGTGGCAAAAGAGGCGCATGCGGACCTGATTATAAGACCGATGTTTGCGTCGTGCCAAAGATTAGAAGTTGAATTCTGCGGTAAATACGAGAATCCGAAGGCGCGATTCGGGGGACTGAATAGTCCGGGTTTGGCGGGAGCAGTCATCCCGAAGGCTGCATGATCGTTTCTCTCTACCGATCCGGGTTGTCGGGAGTTTTGTCCTTTTCTTCAATTAATGCGCTGAGGTTTGTCACCCGTAAAGGTAATTGTCTTTACCTTGCTTCCTTTCTGCACGGTGCCGGACTTGTTGTCGAAGGTGATGACGATCTTGCTGTTCTGAACGTCCGGACTGTCGTAAGTTGCCGTAGTGGTTTTGTCTTTGTCTGCGGCGTTGGCTTCGGTCGTGATCAGTTGTTCTCGCGTGGCGGAGAGAGCCTTGGCCTGGGCTTCCAAGAATGAGTCTAAAGCGCTCTTCGCTTGGCTTTCATATGCCTCGATCTTGGGAAAAAGGAACGTGTAATCGGTGGTTTTCTTGCCCGTTGGGTCGAAATGATAGGACTGGGAAACCCCTGGTATGTCTGTAAGGACCACACTGTTGTCCGTTAGGGTGATCTTATTGGCAGTTAGATTAAGACGAGTTAGTGTTTGATTCATGTCGACTAACGTCGTTGCTTGAGCAAGCTGATCGCCGACGCTTCGTGATTGGCAACTTACAAGCGAACCTGCTGCGCTAAACGACGCCGATAGCACCGGACCGGTCGGGTACGTAAAGACGCTCGTACCATCGGAGTTGGTCGTGACCCCCGCGGGCTCACCAAGTGCATCTCGCGTTTGGTCTTTCGTATATCCAGTCTTACAAGCGCCTTTCTCAACGGTCGCTGGTGTTGTCTCCTCAGTGACCACCTCGGGTATGAGATGCACGTCGATCACGCGGTCAATCATCACCGGAACTTCCGCATCGGTGAAGGCGAGGATTCCGGCACGGGGTAGCAGGACGACCGTGGTAGCGGAGCCGTGTGCCGGCACCTGGATGGTCTCTTGGAAAGTCTGCGACACTAGATTCATCCGAAGGCGGTTGATGAAGGAGGTGTCGAGAACGATACCTCGGACACTGGGCAAGAAAGTTCCAGAGAAAATGGATGTGCCCGCCTTAAACGCACCTGAGGCATCCGCAACGATGCCTCCGGAAGCGATGGTGGTCAAGACGGCGCCAACAAGTTCTACTGCCTTTAGCTTGTCGTCCGTCAATTGTGTGGTGTAGTCGAACGAGCCCAACACGGAAAGGTAATATTCCGGTGCTTGTTTTACGTTCTGCTCGAGTCCAAAGCGTGCCACGCGCGGCGGCTTGGTCTTCTGCTCGGCTTTGTCCTCTTTCTTCTCTTTTCGGGTCTTGTGATAGTCCTTATTCTTTCTCTCTGTTTTCTCTGCTTCTGTTTCGTTCCTCGCCGCTACGAACGGCGGTTTATAGACACTCGGTTGGTACAGTCCAATGGTGCTTGCCTCGCCCACGGCCTGAAAAAAACCCGGCAAGCTTGGCCCTTTTTCTTTTGCTTCCACATAGTCCACGTCAAAATACATAGCGCTCTTGTTAAACTGCACCTTCTTCGACGTCGGGTTTTTGACATCGAGCGTAACGGCTATATATCGCTTCGCGATTCGATTACCGTAATTACGCCGAGCCGTCACCTGATCCATGACGGACAAATCTACGTTCAACAGATCGATGTTCTCCCCAGGCTTGATCGTTCGGCGCACGATGACGCTGGTATGTGGACTATTCGTGATATTTGTGACGAGAATCGCCGTAGGTTCGGATCCCATCGGCGCACGAATGTGCGCGACCAACAGTTTTTTCTCTACTGCCACGAATGTAGCAACGCTGTCGCTTGTAACGGGCTTCAGCTCTACGTCACGCGGAGCCGTATCGATACAATCGGGCTTGCCCGCCTTGAGGTTGCAGATTGTCTCCAGTTCCTTGCTAGTGTAAATCAGATTCCTGTCTTGAACCGCTGGCGCAGGGGCATAGACGAACCTGTGTGCTCCGCTGTCTCCCTCGAGTACGAGCCATGCCGCATTGAATCCGGCGGCCGTCGTGAAACTGACATCCGCAGTGTCCATGCCGATTGAGTTCACCGTGGCTTTTACGGAAGTGCCGTCAGCGCCCTGAACATAGGCACCGATCTTTTCCGGGCGGGGGTTCGCAGTGGCAACCGGTTTTCCGTTGTCGAGCGTGAGCAGCCCGGTTGTGCATTGTCCTTTGTCGTCAAGCAGACAGAAATCGCCGGCGATTACCTGTTGATAGGTGACAACATTCGGATTTGTGCCGGCTGGTTTTGCGATCGACGTAAAGGGATACAGATGATCCCCGGGGCTTGTTTTTCCGATTAACGCGTAGGCGGGCACCGCTTTGGCGTCGGCTTGAGTGTAGAAAATCTGAAGCTTACCGCTGTCCGTCGAAGAGAGGCTGGAACTGAGGACCTCGCCGATGACTTGAAGATCCTGACTCAGAAGAGAGGTGTGCACGGGAACGAGGTGACCGGCGCTGATGAAGGGGCTGAAGTCGCCGGAAACCACGCCGTACCAAATGACGGGAGCGACAACCGTGAAGAGTATGCTCTTACTCTCGCCGGCAGACGTCGCCACGGTCACAGTCGCGGCTCCCGACGGCAGGTTTGGAGGCACAATGACGGTTAGTGTTTCATCCGTCCATGGATTGCCGCTGAGAGCAGCTTCTACACCATTGAACTTGACCGTGCCTTTCTTGGTCCCGAAGCCTGTGCCGGCTATTTTTACCTCCGAACTCGGAGGTCCCGAGGGTGGAGAAAGGCTTTTGATTACAGGCCCGGTCGCTTTCGCGGCCGCGACTGCAACAGTGAATGGCCAGGCGTTGCCGGCGCCGGCTGCCGTTGTCACAGTTACTGTGGTCTTCCCGGATTTTAGAGTTTTGGGTATCGTCGTGACGATCTTGGTCACGGTGGCGCTCTTCACGGTGGCTGCAGTCTCTCCGAACTTGACCGTGTTCGCGGCAGGAGCGGGATCGAAGCCTGTTCCCGTGATGACAATCGGAGCGCCTGCTATGCCCGAAGACACCGTCGGCTTCGTGATTGCCGGCTTATTCCCTTTCTGTTTAGCAGCGGTCGAAGCACGAGGCGTTGCCGGTGGGCTTGCGTTAGGCTGTGCCGCGGAGCCCGACTTTGCATTTTGAATGACCTGACTCGGACATGCCGCTACTGAGCCGGAGAACAGTGCGCAAAACAGCGCGAGTGCAAGCACCGCGTGTCGACCTGAGAGTCGTATGCCCGACCCCCCTCTAACGGGAACGGAACTGAACCCCAGGATATCGTCTGTGAAGAGGTTTCTTCGCTGCGGCTGACACGAGAACAAATGGCGGTCTTGTGTCCCCAGTCCTGTCCTTGCACTTGGGATCTCGGTCCCATTCTGTCTTGAATTAGAAACGGAGCGTTGCTTTCGTTTGGCCGAGGCGATCTGCGTAATCGTTCGGAGAAGCGAAAAGAATAAACACTCGGATAGCCCCGAGAATGGCCTGGAGAGCATGGGCTAGGTCTCCTTCGAAGTGGCGGGAGTCTATCACAGAAAGGAAAAGATGCCCAAAGAATTCCGTATTTGTAAAGGAATACCCTATTTAGAACGCGTCAATAGAAGGCTAAAGGGCCCGGAAGAGCGCGTGCGTATACAGCGTAAAACACCCCAGGTTGTGCTTAGGCCGTGTGCCCGGCTGTTTTGGCACTGGCGAAGGACGCCCAGTTGTGCTCCGCAAGAATTCGATGGAGGCCGGAGAATCACGCATTTTTTTAAGGCTTCCATCTTCCTGAAGTGTCAATCAGGATTGTCGGCAGGTTCAATCACGCCGTGACCATTCTATTCAACTCGTCGGGACCGTGGTGTGAAGTAGCGCTAGACGCCGGCTTCGGTTCACGACGAAGATTCTTCCTTTGGTGGGTCAAAATCGACTGCTGCATCAAACTCCAGCTGCTCTGAAGCCTCCAGTGCGGCGGGTTCCATTCGAGCAGCGTGAACAGTCGAGATGGGGAGTCCGGTATTTGCGCTCAAGAATTCATCACTGAGCTGGCTCAAGATAACCTCTGGTGGTCGCTCCTCGGTTTTAGAGATTTCGTCGACGTAGCGGCCGATGATATTCGAGGCAGAAGATAAAGGTCTCGCTCGTTTCGGCCCACGCAGAGAGAAGGACTTTTGCCAGGCGTAATTGAGTATCGTGTAGTTGCGCGTCTTGCCTGAAGGCCACGCCGTCCACGGGCCACAGGGGGTGAGCCAGGTGCGAGCACGGGCCGCCAGAGAGTTCTCTTCGAACAAGGGACGGCCGACGTCTGAGATACTGGCCAACTGTTTGTATCCGATGCACAGAGTCGGCGGCCAGGCCACGGGTTCGGGCGATCGTGTTTCGATGCCGGTTGCCTCGCGATAAAACTCAGCGATAGCCGCCACATCAGGGTGTCCTGGCATAAGAGTGTTCAAGTTATCCAGAACTTCCTTCAGCAGCGGCGCATCGTCACGCGATTTTAGTTTGAAGACCATATTTGTCTTCGGACTGTTTGGAGTGTCGTTACTCGAAGTTGTGGGATCGAACATGCAATAAGCGCCGATAATTCCGAGCATGGGATTCCAGAACTTTCGGGCCAGGAGCTCGCCGATCTGCACGCGCGGAACGAGGGAGCGCCCGGCGGCCAGACCCGTGGTAGCAACCTCGAGCGACAGGGCCAAGTCCATATTCAGCTCGAGCGTGGGCATAAAACCGCCCTGGCCCGTCGGAAGCATCTGGAGGGAACATGCCTCGAGCATGGGACCGTGTGGGCCCATAGGTATGCAGACGACCGTCTGCCATCCCGCCGGCAAGAAGAGAGCCTGATCGATGGTCTTCTTCGTCGAGGTCGACTCGATCCGCAATAGATGTCCGCCGGCCTCCAGGCCGGCGCTGACTCCACACCATCCATAGTGCTGGTTCACTTCCAAAGCTTCGGAGAATTCAGGCACAGGATTCAGTTTTGCATTCAGCAAACGGATGGTGTAGCCCGAAAAGTCGATGTCCGAGCGACTGGCATTTTGTGCGGAAACGACGCGTATGAGAACGACAAGCTCCGTCGTCGCCGTCGCAGAAGGGACGCGAAGTCTTACGCTCAAGTCCTGGAGGGCGGCCAGATGCTGCTGGTCAAACGTTCTGGTGGATGGAAGGGGAACGACAGATGCGAAAAACAGCTGGAGATTGAGGTCCTCGTAAATCTGACCCGGTTCCAACCGAATCAGCTTTTCATCCGAGCTGGCACCAGCCCGCAATTCGACACGATAAATGCCTGGGGGCAAGTTTTTCCGTTCGAGTGTGCCAACACCTCGATCGACGGGTTGCAGGGCACTGTCATAGACCCGTATTTCGACGGGTTGGTTGGAGTGCAGGTGATAGCCGGAAGAGTCAGAGTTGGACATCGACATCGCCTCCCAATACCCGAAACGTGCCTTGCGATGCGAAAACGACGCCAGGAGCGGGCGGGTCGGGACGCACTTCATACAGGCCGTTGGGTAGAGTCTTCTGCCAAGGTTGTCCGTTAACGATATGCGTGTCAATTTGACCGAACTTTCCATCCAGAAGGACCACCCTTCCGTGGAAGGGAGCGGGAAAAAGAAGTTGGACGTTGTATTTCGGTGGGGCTGCGCCCTGGCGGAAGACGATCGGTGCAGCGGGATCAGCGTACATTCCGGGCGTCTGTGGATTGCGCTTTCCCTGGGTGAGTTGCTGAACGCGGGCTCTCAGATAATTCTGCAAGGAGGTCGAATTGATTTCCCCAGTTGCCGAACTGGGATCGACGGCAGCTCCTGCGAGTCCTTCGAGCAACGCGCGCGTGTAGAAACCGCGAGCGGCGTCATCCGGCTCGGCCGGTTCGTAGGCAACATTTTTGTACTGGGCAGCGAAACCAAGTGCCGAGATGACGGAACCGAAGTTCTTGTCGTCCGGGGTAAAGGGTGGGCCAAAGATTGGTGCGTCACCCTTCTCAGTACGGCAGCAGTCGCTAAAGATTACGATTTCACGGAAATCCTGGGACTTCTCGTAGTACTTCAGATAGAGCGCGCAAGGAATGTTGTTGCCAAGAATATCGTCGGTCGCGTCTGCCATGAGGACGGCAACCTCGCTCGGTTCGGGGGCGAGGCCGTGCCCGGAAAAATAGAGGTATAGGCGGGAATTCACCCAGCGCGTGGGATCCTCCTTGAAAGAGACTCGGGCAACCGAGTGCAGTTTCCGGAGCGCACGGTTCACGGCATCGCGCGTTGGTTTGGCATCGTCGGGTTTTTCAAACGGGCCTTGCTCGAGGATCAGCTCCACGTTGTCTTTCGGAACCGCCCCGCCGACGGGATCGCGAAGCCAATTGGCGAAAGACTGTGCATCGCCTCGGGCGAAATTCAGGTTGCGAATACCCGGGTAGAAATCAATTCCTACCACGACGGCAAAGTGGAAATCGTTCATGGGCGGACTCACCTCAGAATGTTCAGGACACTGTCCAGAGTGCTTGGGTCGTCATGAAAATCACCGTGTTTCAGTGACTGGGAATTCAAGCCGTTTCCGTCGTTGCTTGGCGACCATACCCACCGCCTGGCAGCCGGTGCAAGGGTCGAATCAATCACGAAATTGCGAACAGCGGATTCGGTCGCTGCCGCATAAACGTCGGCGTGAGAGTAGAACCTCTGCATTCCCACGAGAGGAACGTCGGCGCAAGGCTTTCCGTCAGCCCCCTTTTCGAGAAGACCGGAAACGAAGTATAGCAAGGACCTCGTATACACGAGCGGAACGATTGCATCCTTGCACTCCGACGCGTCTGTCATACCAAAAACACGGAAGGAGGAGAAAAGCCTGTTGTAGAACTGAATACTGTTATCGAATGCCCAGAATGTGCAGGCCGGGGCAAGAAAGACGATATGCTCAAAAGAAAAATCCCGCGGGAACGTGCCGGACTGCTTGCGTTGGGACACCGCCGCAAGCAGGTTGTTTATGAACACCCCGCCCGTGCTGTGACCGACCAGGCTAATGCGGGGCCACTTGTTGTGGGGTGTCGAGTTGAGAAGCGCGCCAAGCCGATCGAGCACGCAGACGCCTCCACGATCCTGTCCCGGGACGTCCACGAAGGTGTCGAACGTTTCGGACTTTATTGCCTCCCAAACAGCGGTGCCAATGTTGGCGACATAGAATTCACGAAGAATTTCTTCGACGACCGTTGGATAAATCCCGTGGTCACGCTGATCTCGAAAGCGTCCGATGATGCGGACAAGTATCTTGCCCGCACGATACAAGAGAGTTGCGGTGGTCAACACGCCGCGGCTTCCTTGGGCTTGTGCGTCCGCAACGTCCACCTTGATTTCGTCGACGACGTCGGGGGACATGAGGGTGCGGGCGGACTTGCGTGTCCGTGTGCCCAATCCTCGAGTGTTGAAGGTGGTTGTGGCCGTTGGTTGTGGGTCCGTTCCAATGGCTTCAAGGGATTGCATGAGGTCATTGTCTTTTCTCAACTCCTCCCGGAGATCGCGCTCCTCCGATTCCGTGACCGGAGAGACCGCCCGGTCGATTGGCTCCTGGAGGAATGGCTCGTCACCGGCGTCCCTGCGAACCAATTCTGTATGCAATTCGATATCTGTCGGCGGCACAGAAGTAAGGCCCTTGGCCCCGAAGGGGTCTCTCAGTTTGCTGACGGTGTACTTCAGGAGACGCCGGAGCAGCGCCTTGAACACGTCCTCACCAGCGATGTCCGTGAGGTTGCGCGACACAATCTCCAGAAAACCGCTCTCGTACACGAAGAAAACCGGATAAGCAGTGATGGACAAAAAGCGGGGGAGCAGTCTGGCTGCCCCATCGAGGCCTGCGTGCTTTGAAACGAGTCCACCGTGAAAGTAAAAAATGATGTTTGACTGCGTACCGAGTTGGCGAAACGT
>Ga0070733_10000453_pt1 | contig 33525 bp, 25 predicted proteins | sample Coa_R1_9_FD_66450 | JGI IMG/M metagenome (GOLD analysis project Ga0070733, IMG submission 66450) | Surface soil microbial communities from Centralia Pennsylvania, which are recovering from an underground coalmine fire - Coalmine... | ecosystem: Environmental > Terrestrial > Soil > Unclassified ...
GTATCCCTCGCGGGCTTTCACGGGTTCAGTGAAGTAGTCGGCGAAATCCGCGCCGATGAGTTTTTCGCGGGCGGCTCCGGTGACTTTAACGGTGGCCTCATTTACGTCGGTGATCTTGCCTTCCGGACTAATGGTCACCAGCGGATCCACGCTGGCTTCGATCAAGCTCCGGGCATACTGCGAGGCTTGCTTTTGAGCGGTGATATCGCGGATGGTACTGGAAACTTGAACGCCTTCCTCAGTCTCCAGAGGACTCAAGCTAATTTCAATCTGAAATTCCGATCCATCCTTGCGCTGGCCGTAGAGGTCCAAACCCGCGCCCATTGGGCGCGCCGTCGGTTTGGAGAAGAATCCCGTTCGATGACCGGGATGAAGGCCACGAAGACGTTGAGGAACGAGCATTTCGACGGGTTGGCCGAGAAGTTCCTGACGAGTGTACCCAAACAGTTTTTGGGTTTGGGCGTTGACGAGGACAATCCTGCCATCTTTGTTCACAATGACCATTGCGTCTGGGGCAGTTTCTAGAACCGCGCGAAACCGCTCCTCCGCCTTCTTGCGGCCGGTGATATCCCGGGCAGCGGCGAATACGCCAAGAACGTTGCCGCGTGCGTCCTTGTACACAGAAGCGTTGTACAGGACATCGGTCAGCCGTCCGTCTCCACGGCGAATGGTCAGTGGGTAGTCGGTGACAAAACCCTCCGAAAATACCTTCTGGTATCCTTCCCGAGCTTTCTCCGGTTCCGTGAAATAGTCGGCAAAGTCCGTGCCGATAAGTTTTTCGCGAATCGCCCCCGTAACTTTAACGGTGGCTTCGTTTACGTCGGTGATTTTGCCTTCCGGACTGATGGTGACCAGCGGATCCACGCTGGCTTCGATCAGGCTGCGGGCGTACTGGGTAAGGCGAATTTCGTCGGAGATGTCTTTGGAAATCAGGAGGAAGCCGATTGGTTTACCGTTGGGATCACGACGCGGAGTGAGCACCAGACGTGCTGTGAACTTCTCGCCATTTTTACGCTGGCGAGTTAGCGTTCCCTCCCATTTTCCGTGGTCAAGAGCCGCACGCATAATCTGTTGTGGCAAGCCAGTGGCGACATCTTCAGGCGCGTGCAAGATGGACGAGTTAGCCTTACCTACAACCTCTTCGGGTTCGTATCCGTATAACCTTCGAGCACCCTCATTCCAGAGAAGGATTCCCCCGTTCAGGTCCTTCGCTATCACCGAGTATTCGGTTGAGGACTCGAGGATATTGGTTATGAAATCGACGGCATCCTGAGCGGTCCCGACGATGGATTCGTCCATTAATTTAGGTCTGGCCGAGTCCACTCGGGGTCTCCCGGATTGAGTTGGCGACGAATCGGTGGGAACAGCGCCGGTTTGATGAAGCAACGATTCGGGGATATCTGAAACCTGAGCATTCTTATTCATAATAAATTCACCCTTAAGGAAATTGCGGCAATGGTTCGCCATGCGAATAGCAACATGCCGACTCCTGCGAAATTCGCAGTCTCATCACGCCAAAAATGAAGGGGTGGTAACTCATCCGGAAAGGACAATGAAGGCTGAAAGAGGGCAGCCCGTGTCCACCTGCCAGACAACTTAGAAGGGAGTTTAATCTTATCGCGATCATGGGCATGGTCAACCGGCGTTTACGCCCCGTTGTCGAAATGGCCACCGGAAAGTAATCCGACCGGGAGAGAAAGCAAGACCTTGGTCCGATTTGTGTCGTGATGTCCATGTTGTCAAAAGCGCGATTGTTGTGACTTTTTCAAATTTGACGATTTTCGAAGCGACAATTACAGACCATCCACTGCAACAATGCTTCCATGCGAACAGATCGCGGAAGTGATTTATAGTCAGAGGCTTAAGAACGAATGAGCGGGGGGAAATGGTTCGCAATTCCCATTTCGGCACACGATCATCCTCGATTGGGACTGGACCAAATCGGGAAGAAGATGATGTGGCCACTAAGGCGAGCAGATTAATTCACGCTGCGCTGCGTGGACTCCGAATGGGTGATATCGAGTTGATTTCCCTATGCTAAAGTCTGGGACGCATCAAGAATTCGTAAGGGGCTGAACTTCATGAAAAGGAATTCGGTTATATCAGCGAGGAGATTCTGCTGGATAGCGGCCGCCCTTGTTGTAGTTGCGTCCGCGCGCGCAGGTGGCCAGGGCGCTGATAGGGCCCCCGGCAAAAGCGCTGCTGAGCTGGAGAGGGTGGCAGAGCTCAATTTGGAAGCGGCGCGCAAGAATCCGCCACAGCTTCGCGCGTTTCTTTACAAGATGCCCAAGGGCGCGGACCTGCACAGCCATCTAACCGGCGCGGTCTACGCTGAATCATTCATCCGTGCGGCCAAGGAAGACAACCTGTGCGTCAACGTCACGACGTTGTCGTTCGCGAAGCCGGTGCTGATGACGGAAAGCGCGCCGCCGCAGCCGTTTTGTGGAGAGGGGAAGGTCCCAGCGGCACAGGCATACAAGGATCAGCATCTTTACGACGCGTTGATTGATTCGTTTTCCATGCGCGGTTTTGTGCCCTCACCGGGAGTGACCGGTCACGATCATTTCTTTGACACCTTCGGAAAATATGGCGGCACCGATTCACGGCATACTGGTGAGTGGGTGGATGAAGTGGCGACTCGCGCGGCGGCCCAGAACGAACAATATCTGGAACTGATGGTCTCGTCACCCTACAGCAAAATTTCGGCCATCGCAAAGAATCTCGTTTGGAGCGAAAACTTCGCCGACCTTCGGGACAAGATTCTCAAGGAAGGATTGCAGGATGATCTCGCGGCAGCCAAAACCTTTTACGACCAGGCAGAATCCGTCCGAAGAGAGCGCGAAAAATGCGGACAGCCCGACGAATCCGTGGCCTGCAGCGTCCAGGTGCGATACATCTACCAGGTTTATCGCGCTTCCCCGAAAGAAATGATTTTCGCGCAGACTCTGCTGGGATTTGAAATTGCCTCCGCCGATCCGCGAGTGGTAGGAATTAATTACGTCCAACCGGAAGACGGCATCAATTCCATGGCCGATTACAACCTGCACATGCGGATTGTAGGATTCCTCCGCGGAATTTATCCCAAAATTCACGTCAGCCTGCATGCCGGGGAACTGGCCTATGGACTTGTTCCGCCGGAAGGGCTCTGCTGCCACATTCGGCTGGCAGTCGAACAGGCCGGTGCCGAGCGCATCGGGCACGGCGTGGACGTGATGTACGAGGCGCATCCCCACGAGCTGATGAAAGAAATGGCGGCGAAACATGTGATGGTGGAAATTAATTTGAGCAGCAACGATTTGATTCTGGGGGTGGGCGGGAAGGATCACCCATTCCCGATGTACCGGATGTTTCACGTGCCGGTGGCACTTTCCACGGATGATGAGGGAGTCTCGCGGATTGACCTGACACATGAATATGTCCGCGCTGTGGAATCATATGATTTGAAATATGCAGATCTTAAACAAATGGCGCGGACGGGAATCGAGCATAGTTTCCTGCCCGGCGCCAGCCTGTGGACCGCGCCCGATAATTTCAGCCACTCTGTCCCGGCCTGCTCGGGGGATCGTTTGGGCGCGGACAAATTGTCCGCGTCATGCACCGCGTTTTTGAAATCAAGTGAGAAAGCGCAACAGCAATGGGAGCTGGAGCAAAGGTTCCTAGTTTTTGAAACTAGCCTCTGATAGCCAAGTGATTACCTCCGGGCGAAATCATCGAGAGCGGCGGAGATTCGTTCCAGGCCTTTGCGGGTCATTTCGGTGTCGCCGCCGATGCCGACTCTGAAATGATCGGGCATATCGAAGAATCGTCCGGGGACAACTTCTGTTTCGTATTTCTCGCGCAGTAATTTCACAAATTCTTCGGTCCGGCCTGTTGTGAGGCGCGGAAAAACAACCGTTCCCGCCGGCGGGCGCACCACTTCCAAGTCCGTCCGCGAATCGAGGAAAGCGTCAAGCAGGGCGCGATTGGCGGCCAGCAATTCCTTCGAGCGCCGCGCGATATCGGGCAGATGATCGAGCGCGACAATGGACATCAACTCCGCCGCATGCGACGGAATGTTGCCGAACAGGTCGTTGATGCGCCAAATTCGAGCCGCGAGCTCGGGTGAGGCGAGGATCCATCCGCAGCGCAATCCGCTGAGTCCGTACACCTTGGTAAGACTGTTGGTAATCAGGAATGGCTCACCCAAAGTGAATGCCGAAGGTACGGGGCGATCGAAGAACATCTCCAGATACACTTCGTCCACCATCACGCGCGTACCGTTGCGCCGGGCAATTTCTCCGATGGCGCGCAAAGTTTCCGCGGGGATGAACGCGCCGCTGGGATTATGCAAATTGGTGAAAGCGATAAGACGCGTCTTCGGAGTGATGGCGCGCTCAATTTCTTCCGGCTCGACCGCAAAGCCGTTTTCAAACCGGCGACGGAACCGGCGAATGTTGGCGCCCGCCAACTGCGCTGCCTCAAACATTGGACCGTAAGCGGGATGCTCCACCAAAATGTCGTCGCCGGGCTCAAGAGTTCCCGCATAAGCCAAATAATTCGCCATGGAAGTCCCGATGGCCGCGACTACGCAATCTTTTGACACGCCTGCGTGGCGGGCGAGGGTCTCCTGAAGCGGCGCGTAACCGTACCCCGGTGTCTGTCCGCTGATGGCGAGGTCCTCCATGCGGACGGGAAGTTTGGAAAGGGGGAGATTGCTCACACCGCTTGTCGCCAAATTATATTTGGCCTTGGGCTGCGTTTTCACCCACACCAGATAAGGTGAATGTGCTTCCGTGTGCCGGTAACTCATCCGTTCTCTCCCATTCCGTTGCGGGCGCGATCGCTCTTTTCGCGGTCTCGCGCGGCGCCGCTGCGCGAACCCCAGAATAAGTATACCGGCAGCCCAGCCAAAGCAATTCCAAGTCCGATGAGCGACTGTCGGGGGTAGTGCCAGAAAGTTGCCGCGACCACGAGCCAGCAAGAAGCGACAAACGCTGCCGTGGTGAAGGGGTGCCCCGGCGTGAGATACACGCGCTCGCCGTTTTGCGGCATTTCTCCGCGCGATTCAAGCCGACGAAAAACAAAGACGCAAGTTCCCGAAAGTCCGATGAAGAGCAGATCCATGGAGATCATGAAGTTGAGAATCTGGTCGTAGCGACCCGAGAGCGCGATGACGATCGCCCAAACGCCTTGCAGGGCGATGGCCACAACCGGTACGCGCGTGCGCGGGCTGAGCCAGGCCACGCTACGGAAGAAAACGCCGTCATCGGCCATGGCGAAATAAACGCGCGGCGCCGTAAGAATGGATTGACTGAGGAATCCAAGCGCGGAGATGGCAATGCCCGCGGCGATCCAAGTGGCTCCCCGCTGGCCCAGCGCGATACGCATCACGGCGGAGGCTGGCGTGGTGGTCGCCGCCAAACCCGCGGGGCCCAGCGCGCGGACACAAATGAAATTTACGCTGACGTAGAGTGCCACGACTCCGGCGACACCCAGCATCAGGCCGCGGGGTAAATCCTTGCGGGGTTCGCGCATTTCGCCGGCAATGAAATTTGCAGTCTGGTACCCGCCATAGGAAAAGAGAATTGGAACCATGGCCGCGCCAAAAGCGGCTATCAATGAAAACGATGCAGGACGATCGAGCAGGGGCGTCCATGCCACGCTGGGTGCGTTGACAAGGGAGGATCCGCTCAAAAAATGTGTGCCAATCAGCGCTCCGCAAGCAACGAGGGCGGCGATGATGAGAATCTTCATGCTCATGAGCGCGCTTTGCACGGTGCTTCCCGCACGCACGCCCAGGCAATTGATGAGCGTCAATATTCCGAGCGCAAGCGCGGCCAAAGCACTGCTGGAAATTGGAATGCGGGTCAGCTCGACGAAATATTTGCCGAAGGTGATGGCGACGGCCGCCATCCCGCCGGTTTGGATCACCAGAAGCAGCGCCCACCCATACATGAATGCGATTCCCGGATGATAGGCCTTGCGCAGATAGGCGTATTGCCCCCCGACAGCGGGAAATCGAGAAGCAAGCTCGGCATAAACAAAGGACCCGGCCATGGCGATGAGTCCGCCACAAACCCAGGCAGCAAGAATTAGCGCGGGCGTGTGCACCTGCAGAGCAACAACGGATGGATTAATAAAAATTCCCGCGCCGATGATGCCGCCCATAACGATCATGGTGGCGTCAAAAAGACCGAGGCGGCGCGCCAAGCCTGGTTTGTTGGAATGAGTCGAGTCGCTGGTTGACGGCACGATGGTCCGCAAGTGTCGAGCGGCGTGGGTACTCTACCATTCGCCCCACAGGCGGCCAACCGCCGGATTGCGATAACCCGTCTCCGCTATGGTCATGGAAATGCCGAAAGAGGCGTGACATATTTGACTGTAGAACGTCTACTGTAGTATCGCTACGGTCTCATGGAACAAAATCGAGTGTAAGTCCGTATCCCAAGTGAGGAATCCTTCTGAGGGCTCATGAAAGAAAAATATAAGGACCGCATCGAACTCCTTCAGGGGACCCTGGACCTGATGATCCTGCAGGCGCTGCGCGGCGGCCCGCAGCACGGCTTCGGCATCAGCACTCTGATCCGAACCCGCTCGCAAGAAGCATTGCAGGTGCCGACGGGATCGCTCTATCCAGCGCTGCACCGTCTGGAAAGAAGGAAGTGGATCTCCTCGAGCTGGGAAATGGCCAAAGACCGGAACCGCGAGTTCAAGTTTTACAGCCTGACCTCGACGGGAAGAAAGCAGCTCACCAAAGAGGAATCGAAGTGGAAACAATTGGCGCGGGCAATTGCGCGAATGATGCGTCCCGCAGAGGAGGCCTGAAATGCCGGACCGGCGCGAGAAGAAGGAAGACGACCTCAATCGTGAGTTTCGCGACCATTTAGATTTGGAAACCGAAAAGCAAGAGAATGCAGGCCTGCCGGAAAAAGAAGCGCGTGATGCGGCCCGGCGCGATTTCGGCAATGAAACAATGGTGAAGGAGAGTACAAGAGAAGCCTGGGGGTGGCGTTCGCTGGAGCGCTTCGCCCAGGATTTGCGATACGGGCTGCGGATGATCCGGCGCAATCCGGGGTTTGCCGCCGTGGCTGTCCTAACACTGGCGCTGGGGATTGGCGCCAACACGGCCATCTTTTCGATCGTTAATTCTGTATTCCTGCGCCCCCTGCCGTACCCGGAATCCAACCGAATGTTCCTAGTGGGGAGAACCGGCAATCGAATCGGAGGGATTTCCGTTTCGCTACCGATTTTTCTGGCGTGGAAAGAAAAGCAAGGCCTGTTCGATTCTCTCGGACTGGCCGTATATGAGGGCAACGTGACGCTGAACGGTAACGGGGATCCAGAGCAAGTTCCTGCCTATGCCATCTCACAGGATGTACTCCCAGTTATAAAAATTCAGCCGGCGCTGGGTCGTAATTTTCAAGACGAGGAGGCGCGCCCGGGAGGATCCAAAGCCGCGATTTTGAGCGACACGCTCTGGCGAAGGAAATATGGCGCGGACCCCAACATCGTCGGCCAAACCATCACGATAAACGCGGCGCAGTGGCTGGTGGTGGGTGTGATGCCTGCGCAATTTGAATTTCCCATACCGTACGGGCGCGATGCGCAGGTCTGGCTTGTCTTTCAAACGCCGGCTTCAAACCAGAATCCCAGTAACTTTGCGCTTTGCATAGGGCGATTGGGACCAGGCGTTACGATCGCGAAAGCAGAAGCGGTGCTGAGCGAGCCTTTTACCGGCTTGCACGACCAATACCCAAATATGATCGGGACCAACGAGCGCGCGCACCTGATCCTCATGCGGGATTTCTTGAACCGGCGGGCGGGCACAGCTCCTTTGCTCCTGTTTGGGGCGGTGGGATTTGTTTTGTTGATCGGATGCGCCAACGTGGCGAATCTTTTGCTTGCGCGATCGACTTCGCGACAGCGTGAAATCGCCGTACGCGCGGCGCTGGGGGCCAGCCGCTGGAGGTTGATCCGTCAGATGCTGACGGAAAGTGTACTGCTCGCTGTGATGAGCGGCCTGGCAGGTGTGTTGGTCTGCGTCGCCAGCTTGAAATTCATCATCGCGCTGGTTCCCGACTCAATTCCGCATACTGGAGCGATTCAGGTGGATGCGAATGTGCTTGGATTTGCACTTCTCCTGAGTCTCCTTACAGGAGTAATTTTCGGACTGGTGCCGGCGGTGGAAACCTCCGCTGTGCAGCTTCACACCCGGCTCAAAGAAGGCACGGCGGGAGGCGGGTCCGGGCGGGGGCGCGGCTACTTGCGGTCGTGCCTGGTGGTGGCCGAAGTGGCGCTGTCGCTGGTGCTGGTGATTGGCGCATCGCTGCTGTTTCAAAGCCTGTTTGGATTGTTGCGGGTCAACCCTGGATTTGACTCGCACAACGTACTGACGTTTGGGGTCAGCCTGCCGGCGAAACAGTTCGATTCCGGCTCTAAATCGGTCGCGTTTCTGGATAATTTTGCCACAAATCTCGCTTCGCTGCCGGGCGCGAAACGAGTTTCGTACGCCAGCATGACGCCGCTGTTTGCAGGAGCCCCGGATATCCTCTATTCAGTTGAAGGCGGTGATCCGTCATTTCAAGGAAAGGCCTTTGACGCGGGGTTTCGATTCATCAATCCCGATTACTTTCAAACGCTGGGCATTCCCTTGGTGAGTGGGCGCGCGATTACGAGCGCCGACACCAGCGGGAATGAACCCATAGCGCTTGTGAATCAGACGATGGCGCGCGCGGTGTGGCCGAGGGGAAACGCCATCGGCCAGCACATCTGGATTGGCAAGCCGATGGGACCCGCAAGCACAGAGCCCGCTCCCCGGCGGATCGTGGGCATCGTCGGTGACATCAATGAAGCGTCGCTGGCGACACCGCCGGAAGAAACAATGTACATCCCCTTTGCACAGGCCTTTGGAGGACAAAACGACGCGGTATTTATGATACGGACGGCGCAAGAGCCTCTTGGATTGACTCCAGCAGTGCGCGAAGTACTGCGAGGCATCGCTCCGACACTGCCTTTGAGCACCGTCAAAACGCTGGACGATATTGTGGCGGAATCATTAACAGACCAACGATTCATGACCATCCTGCTCACATTATTTGGAGCGATGGCGCTGCTGATTGCGACCATGGGAGTTTATGGCGTGATTTCCTATTCGGTGGCGCAGCGCACGCATGAAATCGGGATCCGCGTGGCGCTGGGTGCGTCGGGAGGCCGAATCCTGAATATGGTGCTGGGACAGGGGCTGCGTCTGGCGGCTGCGGGGTCCGCGGTTGGATTGGTGGCGTCGTACTGGCTGACGAAGTTGCTGAGCGATCAGCTTTACGGTGTGAAAGCGACCGATCCAAAAACTTTGATCGGCGTGACTTTTGTATTGCTCGCCGTGGCGCTGATGGCCTGCTGGATTCCGGCGCGGCGGGCGATGCGCGTGGACCCACTGGTCGCACTGCGGTACGAGTGAGGCACCCGGCTTGAGATACTCCGACAAGAATTTCCTCCTCCGCAACTAACCCGAAAGAAGATTCGTAGTCTAATTCTCAGACGGCGGAAGTGTGTATGGAAGCCGCGGAGGCGAGCCATGGAAATTCTCTGGCAAGACATCCGTTACGCGTTAAGGATGATGGTTAAGAGTCCGGGTTTTGTGGCCGCGGCGGTGTTGACTCTGGCGCTGGGGATTGGCGCCAATTCCGCGATTTTCTCGATGGTGAACGGAGTGCTGCTGCGCCCGCTTCCGTACGCACATCCGGAACAGATTGTCTCGATTTACGATGTTCAGCCGAATTATGGCAATGCGCCGATGTCCTATCCGGAATATGCCGATTGGCGGGACAAGGTGCAGGTATTTCAGAGCGTTTCCGCTCAGAGAAACGGGACTTTTGTCCTCTCCGGACTTGGTTCCCCCGAGCAGGTCAGAGTTATCTGCGTTTCCGCGAGTTACCTCCCACTCCTCGGTGTGAGTCCGATTATCGGCAGGAATATTCTGCCGGAGGAAGAACCGTTTTCCGGGCGCCGCGCCGCGATGATCTCCTATTCTTTCTGGCGGACTCGGCTCAATGGTGATCCCTCGGTGCTGACTCGAGCGCTGACGCTCGATGACAACGTATTTCCAATCGTGGGGGTGCTGCCGCCGGACTATCAGCCATTGCAGCGCGGCGACATCCTGATCGGCCTCTATCTTGCGGATAAGTACATGGCGCAACGAGGTCTGCACTTCCTGAGTGTTTACGGGCGATTGCGCCCCGGGCTTTCGATTGCCGAAGCGCAAAAGCAACTGGTTCCTCTTGCCGATCAGGTGATGAAGGAAAGGTCCACGCGACACGGGATCAGCATTTCCAGCCTCAAGGATGACCTCACCACGGGTTCGGGCGCGCCGCTCATGCTGATGTTCGTTGCCGTGGGATTCATCCTGTTGATTGGCTGCGCCAACGTTGCAAATTTGTTGCTGGCGCGCGCGGCGGGGCGTAACCGGGAAGTCGCCTTGCGGATCGCGTTGGGTGCCGGGCGGTGGAGGATTGTCCGCCAATTGATCACCGAAAGCACTTTGCTTTCGCTGGTTGGTGCGGGGCTGGGTCTTCTGATAGGCCGCTGGACGATTGCGGGCCTGGTGGAAACGCTCGGAGCGCGCCTGCCGCGAGCGGGGGAAATCAAAATGGATGTCGCGGTGCTGCTGTTCACGCTGGGCATCGCCGTGGTAACTGGGATCCTCTTTGGGTTGGCGCCGGCGCGAACGCTGCTACGCAATTCGTTGACGGCTTCTCTTGGCGAGGGAGGCCGCGCCGGGTCGGGCGTAGGAAAGCGCCAACGCAGCATTCTGGTCACCACAGAAGTCGCGCTGGCCCTGGTGCTGATGGCCGGGGCGGGGCTGGTTCTGCGCAGCTTTTCAAACCTGCTGAACGTGCGGAAAGGTTTCGACGCGGATCACGTGCTTACGTTCTATGTGAACCTCACGCCGGTAAAATACAAAACGCCCGTTCAGGAGACAGAATTCTTCAGTCAATTTCGAGCACGCTTGAGCGCCTTGCCCGGCGTCGAGTCGGCGGGCCTGATCAGCGATCTGCCATTGACCGGGAGCGGCTCCAACGGAACTACGGATATTGAAGGCCGTACTCTTCTGGAAGGCGCAGCACCCAGTTCGTCCAAACTCATCGCCAGTCCCGGGTATTTCCGCGCCATGCACATTCCGCTTTTGCGTGGGCGGGATTTTTCCGATCGCGACGTTCAGGGTGCGCCGCCAGTGATGATTATCAACCAGGCTTTCGCGGACAAGTATTTTCCCAACGAAGATCCGATCGGAAAGCACGTCGCCTTTTCCTGGGGCATCGACGGATTCCAGGAGGTTATCGGAGTAATCGGAAACGTGAGGCACGACAGCCTGGCCAGTCCTGAGAATCGGGAGATCTATGTCTGCTACGCGCAGCGGCCTGATTCCGGATTCTCGATAGCACTGCGCACAAAAACGGATCCAGGCGCGATGTTGTCAGCGGTGCGGTCCGAGCTTTCGGCCATGGATCCCGGATTGCCGATTGCCCACGTTTCCACGCTCGACGATGTAGTGTCGACCTCCGTGCGGGACCAGCGCGCGAGCGTTCTCCTTCTTGGCAGCCTGGGCGGCCTGGCGTTGGGGCTCACGGCCATCGGAATTTACAGCGTTTTGGCTTACAGCGTGGCGCAGCAGACGCGTGAAATCGGCGTGCGCATGGCGCTGGGCGCTCAACGTGGAGATGTACTGCGAATGGTTCTGCGCAATGGGCTGGCACATGTGGTGCTGGGTGCAGTGCTCGGTCTGGCGGCCTCACTGGCGCTTACCCGTCTGATGAGCAGTTTACTGTTCGATGTGAAGCCGACGGACCCGTTGACCTTGGCCGGCGTGACGGTCTTGCTGCTGGTTGTGGCGCTGGCGGCATGCTGGATTCCGGCGATGCGCGCCACGCGAGTGGATCCGATCGTGGCCCTGCGATACGAATGACAGGGCGACTCGCCGGCTAATTTGTCTCTTCCCACGTGTTGGCAATCCCGCCGCAGGTTTCGCATCTGCTCGCGCGTCAAGCTAGAATGTTCTTTCGCTCCTTGCCATGGCAGACGCAGACTCATTTCAAACAGCGGAAGCTTCGGCGCTCGCAGATGCCGAGACTACGCCGCCGGCCGGCACGGGCATGCCAGCGCGACCCGGCAAGATTCCGGTCACGTTGCGCGCGCTACGCCACCGCAACTTCCAACTCTTCTTCGGTGGACAGATCATTTCGCTGATCGGCACGTGGATGCAGAGCGTGGCACTGTCGTGGCTGGTCTATCGAATGACGCATTCCTCGTTGATGCTGGGCGTGGTGGGATTCGCTTCGCAAATTCCAATTTTTTTGCTTTCGCCCGTGGCCGGGACGATTGCCGATCGCTATAACCGCCATCGCGTTGTGATCGCCACACAGACGATCATGATGGTTCTTGCGTCGATCCTCGCAGCGCTGACGCTCGGGAATTGGCTGACCGTTTGGGAAATCATTGTGCTGGCATCGCTGCTCGGAGTCGTAAACGCTTTTGACATCCCCGCGCGGCAGGCATTTCTTGTGGAAATGGTGGGCCGCGAAGACCTGATGAACGCCATTGCGCTGAACTCCTCCATGTTCAATGGAGCGCGTGTGGTGGGCCCGGCCGTGGCGGGAATCTTGGTGGCAACCATCGGGGAAGGCTGGTGCTTCTTCATCAACGCGGTGAGCTTCATCGCGGTGATCGTAGGGCTATTGCTGATGAGAATTACGCCGCGCAAAATCGCGGAACACGTCCCCATGATTCAGCACATTGCCGAGGGATTTCAATTCGCGCGTCAGACGCGGCCAGTGCGCGACTTGCTGATCCTGATTGGACTGGTGAGCCTGGTGGGGATGCCTTACACCGTGTTGATGCCGATTTTCGCCGACCGCATTCTGCACGGCGGGGCCTGGGGGCTCGGCCTGCTGATGGGCGCGACGGGAGTGGGAGCATTGTTTGGCGCGCTTTTCCTGGCGTCGCGGACCGGTGTGCGCGGGCTCGGCCGTGTGGCGGCGCTGTCCGCAACCGGATTTGGCGCGCTACTGATTGTCTTCGCGTTTTCTCGCAATTTCACTTTTTCACTGATCGTGCTGGTGCCCACCGGATTCATGATCATGACGCAAATGGCCTGCGCCAACACACTGATCCAGTCCATGGTGCCCGACCGGTTGCGCGGGCGGATGATGTCGCTCTACTCGATGATGCTGATGGGGATGGCGCCGCTGGGAGCGTTGTTTGGGGGCGTGGTGGCCCAGTGGATCAGCGCTCCGTGGGCGGTGGCCATCGGTGGAATCGCCTGCCTGGGCGCGGCGCGAATGTTCTATTTGCGCCTACCGATCCTGCGCGCGGAAGCGGAGCAATTGATGATCGCGCAGGGGATGAGCGGCGGAGAGCCGCCGGTGTAGATAGCGGCGCGATTGGAATCGCAGCGCTGCTATTGCATGGGTGGTGGCGGTACCAGCGGCAAGCGGCGCATTTCGCCGCGAGCTTCGCGGACTTCGACATCGGGAAAGAGCACGGCGGGCGCGCTGATGGTGCTGGGGACGCCGTTGTCCACCGTGCCGTAGGCTGCCAGCGCGGTCCCGGCGATGCCCTGTTCCTGGCTTTGAGCATAGGAGACCGTAGCCGGGTCATTGCCGAAGCCCGATGCATCCCGCAGGACGCGAAGATTCAAACCCAGCAAATGCCCAGGACGCATCAGCTCTTCGTTGCCGTCTGCAACATTCACCTTATAGACGACGAGTGGAACGCGCTCGCCGCTTGATGCGCCCCCAGCAAGGTCCTGGAATTCGCTGTTCAATTCCTCCTGACGGCTAATGCCGACGGCGGGATTATCCATTTCGCGCACCAGGAGGCACCATTGCCGGCCTTCGTCCTTGCATGCGGCCAGGAATTTCTTCTTCAAATCGGCGGCTGAAAGGCCGTTTGCCGATCGAAACACAAGATTGCTGCTGGCCGCGCGCGCCTCGCCAAGCAAAATGTTCCGGCCATGGCCGTTGGACTGTGCGAAGTCAGACCCAGGCCTGCGAGACATATCGAGATTGCGCAACATTCCGGCTTCGACGATGGACACGCGTTGCGAAGGGACTCCCTCGTCATCCACAGCGTAGGAACCCGCGAGAGGGCGCCCCTGTGAGTCGGTCGCGGACGGATCGTCCACCAAAGAAGCCTCCGTCGGGAGCACGCGCGACCCGATTCGCCCGCTCCATTCACTGCGGCCGCCGAGCCGTTCCGTAAGTTGGTCAACAATCGGCAGCAAGGAAAGGGGCGCACGCGAGCCAATGACGGAAGGCCCCAACATTTGCGCCAGCACGGCGGCAGCGGCGCGCGCGTCAAATAGAACGGGCCCAGAGTAGGCGGGCATAGGGTCGGCCGTTCGTAGAGCCATCAATTCCTTGGCGCGCGCATCCAGTTGCCTGGAAACTTCAGCAGGAGAGGGGAGATCTACGGGCCGGGTGACATAGGTGGAATAGAAGTGATGCATGGGAACCCCTTCCGGCGCCTGAGTCTCAATACTCGACTCGATGGCCGAAATGGTTCGGCTCACACGCATTCTTGTTCCCTCGGTGTTCATGACGTAATAGGTTTCGTAAATCAGCGTGTAGGTGATCCGATTGGCATAAAGGCCGGGATAGGCGCGAAGCGCGGCGGTTGCTTGCTTGGCTTCCTGCTCCCAATTTCGATTGGTCCAATCAGGGGAGACGCGCGGGTTCACCATCACCACCGGCTTCTCCTGAGAAAAATCAGCAATCTCGGGCGGCTTCGACAAGCTGCGCAAATAGCCCTGCTTGCGGGCCATATCGTCGAGCGCCTGTTTGTAGGCCTGGTCGGTGGCGATCCAGAGATCCTGCCGCAGCGAGTTGTAATCGCCATCCACGCCGACTTGCCCGGCGGAACCCAGGAAACCCACGGGATTTCCCCCGGAAATAAAATTCGAGCTGTCCAGTTTGTAATCGCCGATGCGAACGCCGACATCCATCAAACGGTTGTGTGCGGTAGTGGTGGAGACAAGCGCGCCGAAGGAAGCGGTGATGGTGCGGATGTCGAGATCCACCAGCCGGTACTGAATGAAGTACGGCTTTTCAACATTGGGCAATTGCATCCGTGTGCGCGAACGTTCGAGCTCATCCTGCATGGCGTTCAGGGTTCGGTCGGCGTCGGCGGCAGGCCACTGTTGCGCGCGGAGTGGAACCGCGCACCCGATTGAAAAAAGAATTGCGACGGCCGCAATGGTGCGAGCTGCCGGAACAAATTTCTTGGTGGCGGAAATCATTGCTTGTCTCCTGAATGATCATGCGCCGGTGGGGGCAGCACGGGGGGCCTGTCCGTGGACGATTCCTTTTTCTCGACTTCCATTTCAGAGATCACCATGGGCGGCGCGGCAGCGGACACTGGCACGGAGCCCGATTCCGCGCCGCAATAGCCATTGAAAACGTCTGTGGTGTCACCGGTGGCCACGATCTTCATTAAGGAAAGCAGCGGCGTGCCCACAATATTCACTCCGCGCACCAGTTCATCCGGGCGTCCGTCGGCATACACTTTGTAGACCACCAGTGGTTCAACGCGGAATGCCTGTGGCTGTCCGCGGCCCGTAAAAGTGAAACCGCCGGCGATGTCATCAAACAGCAGGCCAAACGTTTTTCCCTGCTTCTTAATTTCTTCGATGAACAATCGCCTCAGTTCAGCGTTGCTCACCTTGCGATTGCTTTCCACGATCAAATTGCCCTGGCGGGAATCCGGGGCCGCGCCCAGCTGACGTCGCCCATGTCCGTTGGAATTGGGAAATTCCTTGAGGGGCTGGCGTGACATCTCGAAACCCTTCAAGACGCCTTTATCCACCAACACCACGCGTTGCGATGGAACGCCTTCATCGTCGAACGGATAGGAACCAAGCAGCACGTCTTTGTTCAGGCGCAACCTGGTCGGATCGTCCACGATGGAAATGAAGTCAGGCATGATGGGCTCGCCCACTTTGCGGGCAAAAGTCTGGCCCTCGCTGACGTCCTTCTGCCGGAAGCCTTCATCGCGGTGGCCAAACACTTCGTGGAAAAACACGGCAGCGGCGCGGCCAGTGAGCATGGAGGGCCCGGCGTAAGGTTCAACCAGCGGAGCCTTCACCAGGCCTTCGAGTTCGGAGCGCATGGTTTTTTCCGCGGCGAAAACCGCATCGTTGGAGGGTTCTTCCTTGGAGTCCACCCAATCGAAATTGAAGTAGCGGTTCAGGTCCATCCCGTCGGGCGCCTTGCCCTGAATGAATAGCTCCAGGCGGAACCGCACCTGCCCGAACTGAATCTGAGTGCCCTCACTGTTCACTTCGTATTGGTTTTCAGCCTGCGCCGTGAAGGTGACGATGGAATTAATGATGTCGCTGGACTGCCGGAAGTAAGCGGTATAATCCCGGACTTTTTGTTCCCAGGGCTTGCGGTCGAGCTGGTAGGCAGCTTCCGGTCCGTAAAATGTCTTCGGCTTCTCATGTGAAAAATCCGGGGCGCCTTCCTCGGCGGATTGCACTTGCACTTCCTTGTTGGTCTGAATCCTCACCAGCGCTTCGGCGGCCGCGCGGTATTGCTTGTCCGTTTCCAGCCAGATTGCGCGGCGCAAAACAGCAGGGTCATCTTCCAAAGGGACGGCGGTGGCGCCTGGATTCATTTGTAAAGATTCCTGGCCGCCGACCTTGTGGGTATCGTCCAACTCGTAACTGCCGACACGCACCTGCACCTCGAGAAAGCGATTGAGATTTTCCGAGCTATCGAGCAGGGCGCCGTTGGAGCCCATCACCTGCACCCGGCGGGATTGCGTCACCGAGTAATTGATAAAGTATGCCGGTGGGCTGGCATGGCTGAGCACGGGCATACTGCGATCCAGCTCCGCGCGCATGGTGGCCAGAAGCGGCGACGGCGGCGCTTGTGGTTGCGCGGCCTGGGCCTGACCAGGCTTTCGCGGGAACGCGTGCGCGGAGGCAGCAAGGACTGCGACGATGAAAATCGAAATTGTAAGGAGTTGAGTGCGTAAAATGAAACGTCGGATGGCGTTCAAATGTGTCTCTTTCTGCTGATTCAGTCAGCCTGCCCGAAACACTTCCAGTGTATGCCAGCCTTAGCGGTGCACCAAATGGAGAGCTTGAGTTCGCCGCCGGATCGCACTTAAGGTTTGACGAACAGGCTTGAGTTTGGATTCGTGTTGATCTTCACTTCCTGCACGGAGCTTTCGGCAAATTTCTGGCCGTTCCGGAAGCTGACATTGTGGCAAGGAAATTTCACGCCTTCCACTTCGCGGTAGTCGCTCCACACTTCAACCGACTCGACCCGCCCTTGCGGTGTGTCCTGCGGATACATCACGCCGAAAGGGAGGTGGGTGGCCGGGTCCAAATAGATGGTCACTTGAATGTCGCCTGCAGTAACGGCAACGGCGTCCTCTTTTTGGCCCTGGAAATCGCGCTGTCCCAGCGACTGCGCCTGCAATGTTCCCGCTTTCGCCGCGCGGAACAGTCCCCATCCACCCGTCAGGAATATTCGCCGGACGAACTCGATATTCTGTTCCGGAGACGTGGCAGTGGACCCTTGCTGAGGGGCGCTGATCCAACCTGCCTTCCCGTCAAAAGCCTGGACGAGATTGTATGGCGTGGATGCCCCGGGAAAGGAAAGCTGCGTATCCATGCGGTAATGGTCGGGATAGGACATGTAGAGTTTCAACTGAATCGGGAATTCACCTTGGGCGGTTTGCGTCTTGCCCGTGGCCGAATATTCCAGGCTCATAACCTTATCCAGGGCAGCGCCTCCCGCAGCCTCTGCACTTGTTAACAAGAGTGACTTGCCCAAGGCCAAAGTTTCGGGCGTAGCCGGGGGATTCGGTTCCACGGCGTGATGAAGAGCCGGCAACAACAGATCGAGCTCTGCCGCGGGGATTTCTTCATAGGTCGCGTCTGGGAATAGTTTCTTCAAAGCCTCGCGGAATTGCGCGGCGTTACCGGCAAGAACGATATCCAGCGAGGATGGCTGGAAATATTTTGCGGCCTCCGCATTAGCCTGGGCCAGGGTCACCGCGGCGATGTGGCTGGGGTAGGTCTCGTTGTAATCTGCGGGCAGCCCATACATGGCCACCGTTAGAACGCGCCCGGCGACCTGTTCAGGTGTCTCTGTTTGGATGGGATAAACTCCCACCAGATAATCGCGCGCGAAATTCAGTTCTTCGGGCTTCAGGTTGCCGCTGGCCATGCCCTTCATTTGGTCCACAACGAGTTTTGTCGCATCCACTGTGGCTTCGGTGCGCGTAAACGTTGATGCCAGGATGCTACCCGACTCGCGGCGCACATCCCAAATCGTGTTTGCGCCATAGGTCAAGCCCTTCTTGATGCGGACCTCGGTGTTCAGGCGGCTGTTGTAGCTCCCTCCGAATATGCGGTTGGCAACATAGAGGGGAAAGAAATCGGGATCGCCGCGGCGGATGCCGAGCTTGCCGATGCGGATTTGTGTCTGCACGGCATCGGCCTTGTTCACGACATAAATGTGGATTCCCGCGGCGCCGCCCGGCGCCGCGTGGACTGGAATTGCTACCGGCTTGGCCGGCCAGGCGCCGAAGTACTTCTCCGCCGCGGCAAATGCCGCGTCGGGTGAAATGTCCCCTGAAAAAGCCAGGAGAGCGGTGCTGGGAGAATAGAAAACGTCGCGGAATTGGATCAGGTCATCGCGCTTCATGGTCTGAACGGACGAGGGCGTGCCCTCACCGGGCAATCCATAAGGGTGTGCGCCGTAAACAACCCGCTGGAAGACGGCGGTGGCCAGATAGTCAGAGTCGTCATAACTGATGCGCAAGTTGGAAAGCAGTTGCTGGCGTTGCCGCTCAATTTCTTCGGGCTGGAATTTCGCGTGCAGCGTGACGTCGGAGAGCAAATCCATGGCCAGGTCAAAATCCTTCTTCACCACGGATGCGCTGACCACCGTGCCGTCGTCGTTGGTGGAGGCGGAGAGTGAGCCGCCGACGAAATCGATAGCTTCGGCAATTTGCTGCGCCGTCCGCTTCTCCGTACCCTGCGTTAGAAGGCTGGCGGTCATGGCCGCCACTCCGGGCTCGCCGGCAGGATCATTCACAGCTCCCGCAGAGGTGAGCCACAGTTGAACTCCGATCTCAGGCGATTCGGTCGAGCTGACGACAAAAACGCGCATGCCATTGGCCAAAGTTTTCGTGGCTACCGGTGGGAATTTGTACGGCTTGGCAGGTGCGACTGCCGGCATTTGTGCAACCAGCTGCGCAGCCGATGATTGTTGTGAGACGGTTTGAGGAGTTGCCTGCGCGGGCGGCTGTGACTGGGCCGCGGCGGACTTGGTCGCAAACGCGGCATAAATCGCAAACGTGATGCAAGAAATCGTAACCAAGAAAAGTTGGTTGAATCGTTGAGGTCCGCCGGGCGAGCTCACTATTGCTTCTCCTGGTTCTGGGGAGTTCCCGGCGTTTTGGGGACATCCACGGTGAGCACGGTGGAGCGCGCGGCGGTGAAGTACTCACGCGCGACCTTTTGAATATCGGCCGCGGTCACGTTCAAATAATTGAAGAGATCGGTGTTGATCATGCTGGGATTCTTGCAAATGACCGAATACCGTCCAATGGAGTCGGCCTTTGACTGTGCCGTTTCCCGGCCCAGGATGACCGCGGCGGTTTCCTGATTCTTCGCCTTGTCCAGCTCGGATGGAGACACGGGCGTAGTCTTCATGACCTCGAGCACATCGTGCATTTCCTTTTCACCTTCGGCCGCCGTTTTTCCTTGGTTCATCACTGCGATGGCAAAGAACAAATTGGGGTCTTCTGTGAAATTGCCCGCGCCATTCACCTGCACGGCAATCTGGTCTTCGTAAACAAGCTTGCGGTATAAGCGGCCGCTCTCCCCCCCGCTGAGGATATTCGATGCTAGCTCCAAAGGATAAGAATCCGCGGTGCACTCGGACGGAACTTTGTAGCCGATGACCACCGCGGGCAGAGGCGAATTAGGATAGGTCTGCGTCAAGCGCCGCTCCGCAGTCTGATTGGGTTCCTGCGTGATCGACCGGGGGATTGCCTGTGCCGGCTTGGGGATACCGCCAAAATACTTTTGTGCCCAGGCGGCAGCCTGGTCCACGGTGAGATCACCAACGATCACCAAGGTGGCATTGTCCGGGCGATAGTACGTGTGGAAGAAATCCTGCACATCGGAAATGGTGGCCTTGTTCAGGTCGTCCATGCTGCCGATGGTTGTGTGGTGATAAGGGTGGACGGTGAACGCAGCGGCGTACAGGTCTTCAATCACGCGGCCATAGGGCACGTTGTCCACGCGCACGCGGCGCTCTTCCTTCACCACTTCGCGCTCGGACTCGAAATTGGCTTGGTCAACATTCAGGCTGCCCAGGCGGTCCGCTTCCAGCCAGATCACGCGCTCCAGCGAATTGCTGGGAAATGTCTCCCAGAAAACAGTCATGTCGTCAGCGGTGTAGGCATTGTCGAAGCCGCCGAAAGCTTCGATGATTCGAGAATGTTCCTCGGCGGGGACGTGCGCGGAACCCTTGAACATCAAGTGCTCGAATAGATGCGCGAATCCGGTACGGCCCGGCTTCTCGTCCTTGGAACCAACGTGGTACCACATCTGGAGATTGATGACCGGCGCGGCATGATCCTCGAGCAGCACCATGTGCAGGCCGTTCGGCAATTCACGCGTGACCAATTTCAAATCGGGCGGACGAACCGCAGGCTCCTGCGCAGCTTGCCCATGCCCAGCAGGAGCGGCCATTGACGCGGCAACAATCACCGTGAAAAAAATGAAATGGAATCTGCTCAGCTTCCTCAACCCGCACCCCCGACCCACAGCGCTAATCGCCCCTGCTTGACCCAAAGCATGCTAGACGGCTGCCCGCATGTCGTCAACAAAGCCGTTCCAATTTACATACTCTTTGATGCACTTATGCGGCTTCACGGTTTCGGACACTTCAATTCATGCCTGCGCAACTTCCACCTGGCCCGCCTTCCATAACTAGGCACGCGCAGACACCTGCCTTATTGCCGCGAATGGTCTGGGGCGGGAGAATAGAAGTGTTATGCGTACCGTCTTTGGATTCGTCAGCTTGCTTCTCTCCGCAGCCATCGGCATGGGCGTCTATTACATGTATCTGAAGCAAGCGACGCCCACGGGAGGTGCCACGGCGATTCAATCCATCAGCACCACAGGTGTGCAGATGGACCTGAACGCCATCGCACAGGCCGAGCGCGGCTACTTCGCACAGAATGGCTCTTACGGCTCCATGGATCAGTTGGTTTCGAGCGGGTCCTTGACCATGGCGCGCACCGGCCGCGACGGTTACGCCTACACGGTGGACGCGTCAGCTACTGGGTTCACAGCCACGGCGAAGTGGTCTCCCCAAACAAGCGCGCAGGAAGTTCTCCACTACCCCACATTCGTTGTGGACCAGACGAACCAAGTTCACCAGGAGCAGTAGGCCCACACCTCGGCTTTGTCCCGCCCCCGCTTTACGGTATCCTTTCGTCACCTATGCACGACCTTGGTTACTTCCGTGAACATCTGGATCTGTTCGAGAAGATGGCGCAGGACCGCGGCGCGAAAATCGATTTTGCCGGATTTCGCGCGCTGGATCGCGAGCGCCGCGATTCCATCACCACAGTCGAAAAACTCAAGGCGGCGCGCAATTCGGCAAGCGATGAGATAGCAAAGCGCAAGCGCGCGGGAGAAGATGCGTCGGCACTGATTTCGGAAATGAAGGGCGTAGCGGAGGAGATCGCCGCCAATGATGTGAGAGTGGCGGAGCTGGATACGCGTCTACGCGATTTCATGCTGGCCGTGCCCAATCTGCCGCACAGTTCGGTGCCAATTGGACAGGATGCTAGCGGCAATGTAGAGGTGCGCCGTTGGGGCGCGCCGCCCAAATTCGGGTTTGCCGCCAAGCCGCACTGGGAACTGGGTGAACAGCTGGGCATTCTCGATTTCAGCGCCGCCGCAAAGATGTCCGGCGCGCGGTTCGCAGTTTATCGAGGCGCGGGCGCGCGGTTGGAGCGTGCCCTCGCTAATTTTTTTCTCGATGTCCACACTCGCGCTCATGGCTACACGGAGATTCTGCCGCCGTTTCTCGTGAACTCTGCATCGTTGATCGCCGATGGAAAACTCCCGAAATTTGCGGGGGATATGTTCCACCTGGAGGGCACGGACCTGTGGCTTACCACAACCGCGGAAACCGAGCTCACCAACCTGTATCGCGAGGAAACGATCGAGGCAGACGAGCTGCCGGTCAAGCTATGCGCGTGGAGCTCCTGTTTTCGTTCGGAGGCGGGCGCGGCCGGCAAAGACACCCGCGGTCTGAAGCGCCAGCATCAATTTCAGAAAGTCGAGATGTTTAAGTTTACGCGGCCCGAAGAAAGCTACGACGAGCTCGAGAAACTGGTTCGCGATGCGGAAGACCTTCTGCAAAAACTGGGTTTGCACTATCGCGTAATGCAGCTCTGCACCGGAGACATGGGCTTTGCTGCGGCGAAAACCTATGACCTAGAAGTGTGGCTCCCCTCCTCGACGGAGTTCATGGAGATATCTTCTTGCTCCAACTGCGAAGCGTTTCAGGCTCGCCGCGCCGCCATCCGCTTCAAGGCCAAAGGTGGCAAAAGTGATTTCGTTCACACGCTCAATGGCTCGGGCTTGCCCATCGGGCGGACTTGGCTGGCAATCCTGGAAAACTATCAACAGGCGGATGGGACGGTCATAGTTCCGGAGATTTTGCGGCCATTTATGGGAATGGACCGAATTGTGGCCGAGAGTTGATTTGAATGGTTCGCCATTCCTCTCTCCACTTAAATCTTTTGTAATCAATGTGATAGAACATGATTCCAGTCGATTTTGGGTTATTTTCCTCAATTCCCTGCAACCCGCCGCTAAACCCTTTCCCTTGTTCTCATTGACTGTGGGGTAGTACCTTGACTAAACTGCGCCCCACGTAGACCCCAGGTTCCGCAGGGGAAGCGGCCCATAGAAAAGCGCGGAAGGCCGCTGCGGAAAAATTAAGGAGAAAACGATAATGTCCACGTTAGCGAAGACTGCCCCGCAGCCAATTGCTCCGCGCATTGCGCCACGCGAGGACTTGAATCCATTCCGCATAGCGCAGCTCCAGTTCGACATGGCAGCGGAATTCCTGAAGCTCGACCAGGGATTGCGGCAGGTATTGCGCACGCCGAAACGCATCCTGGAAGTCTCGCTCCCGGTGAAGATGGATAACGGCCAGGTGAAAGTGTTCACGGGGTTTCGCGTGCAGCACAATGTGGCGCGCGGGCCGGCCAAGGGGGGCATCCGTTACCATCCCGGAGTGACGCTGGATGAAGTGAAAGCGCTGGCCGCCTGGATGACCTGGAAAACCGCGACAGTGAATATCCCCTATGGCGGGGGCAAGGGCGGTGTCATCTGCGACCCGAAGCGCATGTCCAAGGGCGAGCTGGAGCGCATGACCCGGCGCTACGCCTCGGAAATTCTGCCTATTATCGGCCCTGAACGGGACATCCCGGCACCCGATGTTTACACCGATTCGCAAACCATGGCCTGGATTATGGACACCTATTCCATGACCGTGGGCCACACAGAGCTGGGCGTGGTCACGGGCAAACCCATCGCTCTGGGTGGGTCCGAAGGACGCGGCGAAGCGACCGCGCGCGGCTGCATGTTCGTGATTGAAGAAGCTTGCAAAGCGAAAAAGATTTCATTGCGCGGCGCTACGGTGGCCGTCCAGGGATTTGGAAATGCGGGGGCGATTGCAGCACGTCTGCTGGCCGAGAAGAAAGCGAAAATCGTGGCCATCAGCGACTCGCGCGGTGGCGTCCACAACTCGCGCGGCATCGATCCCATGAAAGCGCTGCGATATAAAGAGCGCTCGGGGACGGTGGTGGGCATGCCCGGGGCGTCGCGCATGTCCAATGATGATTTGCTCACCATGAAGTGCGACATCCTGGTGCCTGCCGCCCTGGAAAACGTGATCACGCTGCACAACGCTGAGCAAATCAAGGCCAAGATCGTTGCAGAAGCCGCCAACGGGCCAACCACTCCGCACGCCGATGAGGTATTGGCGCGGCGCGGAATCTTTGTCATCCCCGATATTCTGGCAAATGCCGGAGGCGTGACGGTCAGCTACTTTGAGTGGGCACAAGATCTGCAAGGCTACTTCTGGACGGAAGACGAAGTGAACGCGCGGCTGGACCATATTATCCGCAAGGCATTCCAGGGAGTCTTCGAGACCAGCCGGAAATATCATACGCATATGCGCAACGCCGCCTACATTCTTGCCGTGGGCCGCGTCGCAGAGGCCACCACGCTCCGCGGTTTGTTCCCATGAGCCATCGAAGCTGAAGCGCTGCGGATCGGACCGGCGCTTCTCGTAAAAATATCCACCTCTATCCACCGGCACACTAAATTTGTGCTTGCGCGCAACGGACGCTGCGCGTACATTTCCATTTGCCGGCTCGTCCCCCGCGTTACGGACGCGCCGGCTATTTTTGCCTCTTGCGCAAGCAAAGCTGGAGTAGAGCGGACTGAACTTATTGGGAAGGAAGAATTAGATTGAGTAATCACTTGCATCTCACCCCGCCCATTGTGCTGGTCATCGCCGGATTTGACCCTTCCTGCGGCGCGGGAATAGCCGCGGACATGAAAACGATTGCCGCGCACAATGGTTATGCGGTGGCAGCGGTCACCGCACTTACCGTGCAGTCCTCCAAAGGCGTACAAAGCGTGCATCCGACTCCGGCGGCAACTCTGCGCGCGCAACTCGACGCGCTGGTCGAAGACGTTACGCCCAACGCGGTCAAAATTGGGATGCTCGCGCACCGCGGAAACGCCGCGGTGGTTGCGGAATTTCTGGACCGCACCAAGTTGTCGAATGTGGTGCTCGATCCGGTGATCAAAGCTTCCTCTGGCGGCGAAGATCTGCTCGACGCTTCGGGCGTGAAATTTTTGATGGAAGAATTGATGAAGCGCGTGGACGTGATTACGCCCAATGTGGACGAGGCTTCCATCCTCAGCGGAATCGAAATCAAGGATCTGGCGGGGATGGAGGCGGCGGCGCGCAAGCTGGTGGAACGCGGCGCGCGAGCTGTGGTGGTCAAGGGCGGCCATATGGATAAGCCGCATGACCTCTTGTTTGACGGCAGCGAAATCCTGACACTCGGCGGGGATGCGGTGAAGTCCCAGAATACGCATGGGACCGGCTGCACGTTTGCCTCGGCGCTTGCCGCGCAACTTGCCACAGGCCGCGGGCTTCGCGAGGCGGTTCTGCTCGCCAAGACCTACGTGCACAAAGCGATCGAGCACGGATTCGCGATTGGAAAGGGGCCCGGCGCGCTCGATCATTTCTACCGCACGCACCAGGAGCCCGCGCTTCGCGGAGTTCACGAAGTACCGCAGCATGGAATGCATCCCGCATCCGAACCGGCCACGCGCTAAATCGGTCCGCCGGAACCCGAAGCTTCGACTCCATCCATGAAACTGATTCTCGCTTCCGCATCGCCGCGCCGCGCGGAAATTCTTGCGGCAGCGGGAATTCCATTTGAAACGCGAGCCACAAACATTGATGAGGCGCGCGACCCGGGCGAATCGCCTGAAATCATGGCCGAACGCCTGGCGGGCGCCAAGGCGGAAGCCGTAGCGCAAAAGCTGGACGCGAGTGAATCTGCAATCGTGCTTGGCGCGGACACGGTAGTGGTCGCAGACGCGCAGGTTTTGGGCAAGCCTTTGTCGAAAGCGGCAGCGCGCGAAATGCTGCTAAGTCTTCGCGGCCGTGAACACCAGGTTATTACGGGATTCACTGCTGTGCGCGTCCCTGGAGGCGCTCTGAAAAAGGGGCATGAAGTAACGCGTGTCTGGATTGCCCCAATGACGGATGAAGAGGTGAATGCTTACGTTGAAACTGGCGAGCCGCTTGACAAGGCAGGCGCGTACGCCATTCAAGGGATTGCCGGGCGTTACATTCCGCGCATCGAGGGCTGCTACTTCAATGTGGTGGGGCTGCCACTTGCCAGAATTTGGCAGGTGCTCACAAGCTTGGGATGGCGCCAAGGTTAAAGAATGAAACCTGATGCAAATCAGGGTGCGGCTATTTCTTGTCTTCGGTGGCCACGTTTGAAGATGGAGGCGCCTGGTTTGAACCAGCAGACGGCGTCGTGGGTCCGTTGCCGTGCATGCCTTCACGGAAGCTGCGGATGCCTTCACCCAACCCGCGCATTACTTCGGGAATCTTTTTTCCGCCAAACAGCAGAACGATGATGGCGAGCACGATCAGCCAATGAATTGGACTCAGTTCCCCCATAAACCACCTGCTTTCTTTGTCCCCGGGAGACCATTAAGCTCCCGGAAAGCGCCAAAATCCAGCCTAGATTATAACACGCTCATCGCCCTCGCGGCGGGTCACCCCTGAGCGGTCAAGGTATTCGAGTAAAGGTATCGCGTATTTCCGGCTGACTCCAGTCAATTCCTTAAACGTTGGCACGCTTATCCGTGGGCCTTGCTTCTGTTTGTGGCTAGCGAGCAACTGGCGTAGCTGGGTGAGAGCGTTGGCATGGAAAATGAGACCGTCGCCTATCTTTACCAGGATTTTCTCCCGCAATAGGAGTTGCATTAGACTTTGGGCCGTTGCCGAATCAAGCCCGAGCTTTGCAAATACTTCCGGCGGCGATGGTGACAGCAGTCCAGACTGCGCAAAGGCTGTCTCTATTCCCTGCCGGGCGCGGGCTTCTTCCGGGCTCAGGGCTACGGCACGCCCCGCGCGCTTGACCATTTCGCCGGAAATTACCAGCTCACCCGCGGCGACCAGTTGGTTAACCGCTGCCTGGAAAATATCCGGTCCAGCGTCGTCCGCGGCCTGGGTGCGCAAATCTTCTTTGGACATACCATCTGCGAGCGGTTTTGCACGATGGAACTGGGCAATGCTCTCGCGAATCCGCGTCGAGCAGGCCTCCAAGCGCGCCGTGGACGCGAGCAGCAATGGCGCCCTGCGGAGGATTCGCAGCGCTTTTTGCGTTTGCAAAGCTTCCGCCGCCGCGAGCACCTCATCTTCCAGCCAAAAGGTGCGGGCGATCACGGCTTCTTGCGACATTCCCTCCGGGGCCGCTTCCACCATCGCCCGCAGGATTTCTTGTTTGCTCCCGCGCTCGATTGTGGTGAGGAGGTGCAGCGCTTCCGGGTCGCGCAGGCGGCGCCTGCGCAGAGTTTGAAGCGCGGTTCCGCCACCGATGGTCACAACCGGCGAGAACTGGCGGAGGATGAAGCGATCTCCCGGGGCCAGAAACACCTCTTCCTGCAAAACCAGATGCGCAAGCGCGGAAGCTCCAGGCATGAGTTGCCCTTCTTCCAGCAGCGTCACTCGGGCAACCGTGTGCGAAGCACCCTGATGGAAATGGACTCGGGCGCCACTCTTGAGAGGGCGGGCGGAATCGAGCAGCACGATGCGGGAGTCCAGATGCCGCGTAGCCGAAAAACGGCCAGGCACGGTGAGAACCATCCCTCGCCGGACATCTTCCAGCTCAACGCCCGCCAGATTGAGGGCGGTGCGCTGCCCTGCAGTTGCTCGCTCAACCGATTGCCCGCCGGACTGCACACCGCGAATGCGGACAAGCCGCCGCGCGGGATGCAATTCGACCTCATCCTCGCGGCTGACTTGACCTGAAACCAGAGTGCCTGTCACGACAGTGCCGAAACCTTTCATGGCAAACGCTCGGTCAATGGGCAGGCGGAAATAACGTCGAGTGTCCTTCGTAGCCACTTGCAGAGCAACGCGAGTCAGCGTCTCGCGCAATTCCGGTAGGCCTTCGCGCGTGCGCGCGCTCGAAGCGACGATTGGCGCGCCTTCCAGAAAGGATCCCCGAAGAAAGTCTTCCACCTCGAGACGCACGATGTCGCGACTCACTGAATCCACCAGGTCGGATTTGGTGAGCACCACAATTCCTCGTGGGATGCCCAGGAGGCGGCAAATGTCGAAGTGCTCGCGTGTCTGCGGCTTGATGCCTTCATCGGCCGCAATGACAAAGAGGACCAGGTCAATCCCGCCTGCGCCCGCCAGCATATTTCTGACGAAACGTTCGTGGCCGGGAACGTCCACAAATCCGAGGCGCACATCGCCCAGATCCAGGAAAGCGAAACCCAGATCAATTGTGATCCCGCGCCGTCGCTCTTCTTCCAGCCTGTCGGGATGGGTGCCTGTGAGCGCTTCGACCAGCGCCGATTTTCCGTGATCAATGTGGCCGGCGGTGCCAACGATTACGTTTTTCGCGGCCGCTTCTTCGGAAACCTTTTTCGCGGGCTGCATTGGATTTCCTGCTGGTGTGCAGTGGATTGGATGCTAACGGAGGTGGGGATGCGCGTCAAACTCAGAGAGAGAACGGAATTGTGGGAAAATTTACTTCTGGCTGGATTCGGCTTCAGCAATCTCGTCCAGAATGGCGTGCGTAGCGGCCACCGGATCGGGTGCAGCGTTGATGGGGCGGCCAACAATTAGATAAGTCGCGCCAGCTCGAATCGTGGCGCCGGGCGTGGCGATGCGCGATTGGTCATCGCGCCTGCCCTTGGGGCCATTGACCATTCTCACCGCTTGCTGCCCTGCTCCCCGCTCGGGCCGAATTCCGCCGATGGCCAGGATAAAATTCTTGCCGCAAGCTTTCCGCAGCGCCTTCACCTCATGCGCTGACGCGACGACTCCATCGAGGCCTGACTTCTTGGCCAATTTCGCCAAGGCCAGCGCCCGCTTGGATGGAGTGCCTGAAATGCCGACCGCGCTCATCTGCATTGCGTCCATGCTGGTCAGGATCGTCACACCGAGCAGATCGGGACGGTTTGGAATGGCAGCAAGTGTTTCGGCGGCGCTCTTCATCATCACCGGACCACCCAGCGTGTGGATGTTTACCAGCTCGATTCCGGGAAGTGATGCGGCCGCTCGCAATGCGCCATTCACTGTATTGGGGATATCGTGATATTTCAGGTCCAGGAAGATGCCGACACCCAGCGAGGAGATTTGCCGGACGGCGTCCGGCCCTTCAGCGGTAAAAAGCTGTTTGCCTATTTTGAAGAGTCCTACCAGACCGACAAGGGGTTTTGCCAAGGCATAGGCGGCGTCTACCGAATCAAAATCAAGTGCAACGATCAGACGCCGCGAAGCTGGATGGGTCACTGGTGCTTGTTCGCCTCTTTTGGCAATTGGATCAATTCCATACGCAGCCGAACCACACCGTGGTCAATAAGTCTAAGCCGCTCAGCAACTTGATAAGAAACGTCAATATCCCGTCCGTGGACGTAAGGGCCCCGGTCGTTGATCCGAACTACGGCACTTCGGCCAGATCGAGGGTTAATAAGCCTTACCATGGAGCCGAACGGCAGGGTCGGGTGCGCAGCGGTATAGGCGGTCATGTCGTAAAGCTCACCGCTGGCTGTGGTTCTGCCCTGAAAAGTGGGGCCGTACCAGCTTGCTGTCCCATACCACACCTTGATCGGGGCCACGCCAGAGATTGCCCTGGCTTTCAATGGGGCATCGAGCGTGGGAGTCAGAGCAAACGCGAGCAATATGCAGACTAAAGAGCCCTTAATAACTGCAAGTTTGTTCCGCATAGTGTGTAATTCTAACAACAAGCCTAGCGAATACTATAGTACTACTGGTTCATTTTTACTAGAACCATTTGCCACAAAGGTCCCTCGTAAGTTACTTATATTAAACACTTTATTGGAAATGCACAGCTTCTCCAGGTCATTTAGAAGGTCCACGGAAGCCTTGGGACTGGAAAAATGGGCAGTCCCAACCTGGACTGCCGTCGCCCCCAGGGTCAAGTACTCCAGAGCATCCTCTCCTGTTTCGATGCCTCCCAGGCCGATTATGGGAATTTTGACGGCCTGGGCTGCCTCGTAAACCAGTTTCTGGGTGATTGGCTTTATGGCCGGACCAGAAAGGCCACCAGAAACCCTACCTAGCCGGGACCGACCGGTTCGGAAGTCGACGCTCATAGCGGGGTAGGTGTTGGCGACCGTTAGCGCGGCGGCACCGGCATCGGCAGCCGCCCTGGCGATTGCCGTGATGTCAGTCACATTCGGGGAGAGTTTGGCCCAAACTGGCCGATTAGCGACTTTGCAGCTCGCAGCAACCACTCGCGCGGTCATGGCGGGATCAATGCCAAAATAGGCCCCGCCTGCATCCGTGTTCGGGCAGGAAATGTTCAACTCGTAGGCGGCCACACCTTCCGCGTCATTCAACACGCGGATTACTTCGGCGTATTCATTGACGGTATGCCCGAATACATTGGTGACAATCGCAGTGCGGTAAGCGCGCAAGGCGGGCAATTTGTCGCGGACAAACGCGTGAACCCCTACGTTTTGCAGACCCACCGCATTAATCATTCCGCCGGCAGATTCGACCAGGCGCGGCGCGGGGGCGCCCTCCAACGGTTCTAGAGATAGTCCCTTTACCACGATGCCGCCGAGCCGGTTGAGGTCTACGAGGTGTGCGAACTCAATTCCATATCCGAAGGTACCACTGGCGGCGAGAACGGGATTAGCGAGGCGCAGGGCGCCTATCTGGACGCTCAGGTCAACCGCAACCGTTGCGCTCATCTTGAAGCATTTTAACACGGAGAAGGGTTGGGCGTAGCGGCGCGTCTGTGGATAACCCAAACAAAAATACCTCTCACAATTCCGACGAACATTTCCTTGAATGGCGGGAATAATTCGCGGCCCCTCCGTGTCTCCATAGTGCAGGCGGAATACTCCGCCAACGCATGAGGGCTGCGCGAAGCACCCGAGGGGGAAGCGATGTCTGACGTGAAAAAGAAGGACGAACTCTTATTCGATCACAATACTGATGGCGTGGATCGCCGCGGATTCCTGAAGTGCATGGCCTGGGCCGGCACCGGCGCATTCTGTGTGATGAGTGGCGGCGTGCTGAAATCGTTCAGCCTGAGCCGCGTTTCCAACATTGGCGCGGCCGATGCGGCGGGTGAGCTGAGTTTCGTGCAGATTAGCGACAGCCACATGGGCTTCAACAAGCCGGCAAATGCCGACGTCGCGGGCACTTTGAAAGCCGCGATTGACAAGATCAACGCGCTGCCGGTCGCGCCCGAATTTATGTTGCACACCGGGGACATCAGCCATCTTTCCAAGCCCGAAGAGTTCGATACCGTGGAGCAGATTCTGAAGGCCTCGCCTGCCAAGGATGTTTTTTACGTGCCGGGCGAACATGACATCTTGAATGACGATGGAAAGCAATTCCTGGATCGCTACGGAAAAGGATCCAGCGGCGGGGGCTGGCGCAGCTTCGACAAGAAGGGCGTGCACTTCATTGGATTGGTCAACGTGCAGAACTTGAAGGCCGGAGGGTTGGGCTCGATTGGGAGTGAGCAACTGGAGTGGATGGAAAAAGATGTGAAGCACCTGAAATCCAGCACTCCCATTGTGGTGTACGCGCACATTCCTCTCTGGTCCGTTTATCCGGAATGGGGGTGGGGAACTGAAGACAGCGCCCAGGCGCTTGGCTACCTGAAAAAGTTTGGCTCGGTAACGGTGCTGAACGGCCACATCCATCAAGTGATGCAAAAAGTTGAAGGGAACATTACTTTCCATACCGCCGCCTCCACGGCTTTCCCGCAACCGGCTCCCGGCAAGGCGGATTCGCCCGGGCCGATGAAGGTGCCCGCGGAACAACTGCGCAACGTCCTTGGGATCACCGATGTAAATACCATGCAGGGCCGGCACGCACTGGCAGTGATTGATTCAACGCTGGCTTAACTCCAAGGCGGCGAAGCCCAGCGGTCCGGGCACAGTTCATGAAAGATAGAAAGGAAATAACATGTTGAAGAGAAGTGTGTACATTACGTTTGCCACGGCGATGATGCTGATGGGGTTTGCGATCCTCGCAGCGGGAAACCGTGAATCAACCGTGAGCGCGCGCGGACTCCAAGACAAACCGGCGCAGACGGCCCAGGTAAAAATCGACAATTTCAGTTTTGCACCCCCAACGCTCACCATCGCGGTTGGTACGACCGTCACTTGGACCAACCAGGACGACATCCCGCACAATGTGGTCAGCACCGACAAATCATTCAAATCTAAAGTCATGGACACCGACGAAAAGTTTTCCTTCACTTTCACCAAAGCAGGCACTTACGACTATTTCTGCAGCATCCACCCAAAGATGACCGGCAAAGTCGTGGTGCAGTAAGCAGGGATGAATCATGAATCCATTCGACATTAAGACCATCTTTCTTGCGAAACACGCGCAACATGTGGTTCTGATTCACTTTCCGATCGCGTTGTTCATCCTGGGTGTGGTGCTCGATTTTCTTGGACAGCGGAAGAAAAAGCAGCTCCTTGCTGGGGCCGCCTACTACAATTTTCTGGCCGCAGCGATAATGACCATACCCGTGTTGATCACCGGCATCCTTGCCTGGCAATGGCAACTTGAAGGGGAACGACCCAAGGGCATCCTGCTGATGCATTTGGTCCTTGGTTGGGTATCGAGCGTTTTGATCTGGATCACCTGGCTCATCCATAGGAGAGCGCAACGCAGTCCGGGGAGAATTTTGCCTGGATACCGCCTGCCAATCGAAGCTCTGGCCGTCCTTGCAGTGGCGTTAACGGCGCACCTGGGCGGGTTTCTCAGCGGGGTGAATGGAGCCGGCTAAGCGTTTTTCCATTTCCTTGGAGAGTCGCGGCCCGGCTTCGGCGGCGCGCAAGTCTGTGCTACGATACTCCGCCAATGCGTGTTGTAGAAAAATCGCAGTTGATGTCCGCCACCGAAATTGACCGCACGCTGCAGCGTTTAGCCCATGAAATCGTGGAAAAAAGCGGCGGCACCAAGAACCTGGCGCTGATCGGAGTGCGGCGTCGCGGCGTGCCGCTTTCGCAGCGCATCGCGCAGGCCATGCGCGAAATTGATGGAGTCGAGGTGCCCGTGGGTACGCTCGACATCACACTGTACCGCGACGACCTGAGCAAAGTCGCCGCCCACCCCGTTCTGCAATCGAGCGACATCGTTTTCTCCGTCGATGACAAGGATCTAATCCTGGTGGACGATGTTCTCTACACCGGGCGCACCGTGCGCGCGGCGATGAACGCGCTGTTCGATCTCGGCCGGCCGCGCAGCGTCCGCCTGTGTGTCTTGATCGACCGCGGCCACCGCCAAATGCCCATCGAAGCCAGCTTTGTGGGACGCATGGTGCAAACCAGCGACACCGAAATCATTGAGGTGCGACTGCGCGAAGTGGATCAGGAAGAGCGTGTCGTGCTGGTTGATCGCGTCGAATGAATCCAGCCGCCGCGGCGCCTGTCCGCCAAGGCGGAACGAACACCGCGGAAAATTCTCCGAGGGATGGATTGACTTACCGCTTCCGTAATTTGCTGGGCATGGAGCCTCTCACGGCCGAGCAAATCGTATTTCTCCTGGACCAATCCAAACCCATGCAGGAAATCCAGCGGCACCCGCTGAAGAAATTGGCTACCCTTCGCGGGAAGAGCGTGGCGCTGGCTTTCTTTGAACCATCCACGCGCACGCGAAT
>Ga0070733_10000454_pt1 | contig 33462 bp, 27 predicted proteins | sample Coa_R1_9_FD_66450 | JGI IMG/M metagenome (GOLD analysis project Ga0070733, IMG submission 66450) | Surface soil microbial communities from Centralia Pennsylvania, which are recovering from an underground coalmine fire - Coalmine... | ecosystem: Environmental > Terrestrial > Soil > Unclassified ...
GTGTTCAGTCTCATGACATCCTTTACAAAGTGTCCCGGGACATCCTTTACACTTCCGCGCGTGCACAGCACGCGCGGGGGTGGCGGCAGCGATGACTTGGAAAACGATGGATGTACACGAGCAGCGGGTTCGGTTTGTGGTGGCGGCCGCGGAAAAAATGCGACCCTTCGGCGCTCTGTGCGCTGAGTACGAGATCTCCCGTCCGACGGGATATCTGTGGTTGAAGCGCTACCGAGAGTTGGGAGTCAACGGAATTGCGGAACAGAGCCGCAAGCCACATCACAGTCCACGACGGACAGACACCGCATTGGAGCAGCACGTTGTGCGGGCGCGTCAGCGCTATCCAGACTGGGGCGCCCGCAAGTTGCGGGTGGTGCTGGCGCGGGAAGGTGTGGAGCTTCCGCGCAATACGATTCATCGCATTCTGCTGCGTCACGATTTGGTGCGCGAAGAAGAACGGCACCGTCCCGCCTTGCAGCGTTTCGAGCGCAGCCAACCCAACGAACTTTGGCAGATGGATTTCAAAGGGCCGACGGGATGGCCACAATCGGTAGGACCCCTCTCGGTTCTCGACGATCACAGTCGCTACTTAATTGCTCTGGCAGCCAATGGCAACACGCGAGGCGAACCGGTCCGGGAGAAGTTGGAAGAAGCCTTTCAGCGTTGCGGCGTCCCAGAAGGAATGCTGATGGATCATGGAACTCCGTGGTGGAACAGAGCTCCTGGAGGATGGACGAAATTGTCGTTGTGGCTGATGCGACAGGGTATCGAGCTGCACTGGAGCGGAATACGCCATCCGCAAACGCAGGGGAAAGTAGAACGCTTTCACGGATCGCTGCAGCGTGCAGTGGAGCGCCGCGGACTTGGGCAGCAGCATCCGCAAGCGTGGCTGGATGCATATCGCTTTGAGCATAACCATGTGCGGCCGCACGAAGCGCTGGGGATGCGGACTCCAGCCGCGTTATGGCGACCGAGTCGGCGACGTTACAACCCGCAACCGCCGCGCTGGGAATATCCGAAAGGCGCATGGGTGTTGAAAGTGGACTGCCAAGGCACACTGGAAATCAAAGGACAGAAATGGAGGGTGAGCCAAACGCTGGCTGGAGAAAGGGTGAGGATAGTGAAAATCGAACAGCGGATGATGGTGTTCTACTGCACGACCTTAATCCGCGACCTCGACCTAGGAACCCATCGCTCGACGATCGTCGAGCGATGGGTTCCTGACCAGGACTCAACTTCATAACTGTAAAGGATGTATCGGGACAAACTGTAAGGGATGTGTTGGGCCTTGACACGTGCGGGACGAACCTGGGGCACCCCGCGGTACTCCGCGGATAATTCCCCGGATGTTATACTTTATCGGTGGACATTCGTCATGAAAACAACTTTACAACCACTGCCACCCGCCAGAGCTCTGATTCGATCTTCAACCGCGGCGGGTGCGCTCATTGTATGCGCCGCATTTCTGGCAGGTGCCGGACCGCAGGGAGTTGTGTTTCCAGGCGTGACGACAGAATCGAAATCGCCAGACAACCGCTACACAATTCGCAATAGGGACGATTTGAAAAATACACCGGCACATTCGCTTACATTAGTCGACAACGTTGACGGTGTGGCTACCACAATCTATTCGTATGCACGCCACGTGGATGTCTTATGGTCGCCGGCTTCGGATGCGTTTGTCGTGAATGACCATGAAGGCAGCGACAGTTCGCACCCTATCCTATTTGCGCCTCCGCGAACGAGACATCCCGTCGACCTGAGGAAGAAGCTGATCGACTACCTCCGATCGCGTGGGCGATCCAAGAGCGTGGAAGGGAATGGCCACGTGTATTTCGTAGTGCAGCGTTGGCTCAATAACGAAGAGGTTGTGTGTGAAGTGAATGGATATGGGGACGTTGATCCGAAGGGATTCACCAAGCGCTATGTGTACAGACTGGGGGATGGATTTCGGCCTTTGGAATGAGCAATGAGGCTGTGCATGCCCGCCATCCTTGCGCCGACCGGCTGACCACGGTCACCGATGCGGCTGGGAACGTCACCACCTACGGCTACGACACAGAAAACAACCTGCTGAGCATCACCGACGCCAACAGCCACGCGACCAATTTCACCTACGACGCGTTTGGACGCGTGACCCAGACCACCTTCCCATCGAGCGCGTATGAGACTTATGCCTACGACGCCATCGGCAACCTGACCAGCAAAACGGATCGGAAGGGGCAGACGATTCAGAATGTGTACGACGCGCTGAACCGGCTGACGCAGAAGAATTATCCCGACTCGTCGAGCGCGGCGTATGTGTACGACCTGGTGGGCAAGATTCAGCAGGTGACCGATCCGACGGGAACGTATGCGTTCGCTTACGACACTTCGACCGGCTCAGTGCAGGCACTTCGGCTGGCTCAGTGCAGGCAACATGGGGCGGTTGAATTTAGATCAGTGCGTCAGCACTTCCTCGAAAAAGGCCAGCGCGCGCGGATCGTTGGATTGTCCGAGCCAGAACATGGCCTGCTTGCGCACGGCGGCATTCTTGTTGGAGCGCGCAACTTCAATCAGCTTGGGAACGCCTTCGTCCTTTGGCATCTGGCTCAGCGCGAAGACCGCCTTCTTCTTTACATCAGTGTCCGGATCATTTTCGATGGCTTCCGTAATCGCCCCCGCGGCGCGCTGCCCGGCCTTTTGAGCCAGCCAGAAAAGCGCCTGGCCGCGCACACGCGAGCTCTCGTCTTCCTTGGCCATGCGAATCAACTCGTCGAGCGCATCCTTCTCGCGGCTCTGCGTCAACGCAAAGGTCACCTGTTCGCGAACCTTTGGGCTGGTGTCGCTCTTGGCCATGCGCTTCAGCATGTCCAGCCCCTCGCGTCCCCGCGAATTTCCCAGCCAAAACGCGGTCTTGGAGCGCAGCGATTCCGGCTTGTCGAGCGCGATAAAGGAAGAGAGGGCGCGGTCCGCGGAAGCGTCCTTGGTCATGGCAATGGCGCGCACGGCGCTATCCACCGGCTCGCGGCCTTCGCGAGTGTCGGATTCCGGCGCCAAGGCAATTCCTGTAAGTACCGTGACGCTATCGGCCGCGCTCACACCCGTAAGCCAGATCATGCGCATCCCGCCGGCATCCACCTGGCAGTCTTCGGTCAGTGACAAGATCCTTCCGACGCGATGATCCGCCAATCGCAGCAACATAAACATTTCCTGCGGGCCTTCCAATCGGACCGTTCCGCCGCCGGTGATTGGCCGGTCGCTCTCTGTTTCATTGGTGCCGCGTGAAGATTCAATCGAGCACGGATTGCAGTTGCCATTCCCGTAATCCGACGACCACGAGCCGCAGCACATGGAGCGCCAGCGGCCGTCCTTAGCTTCAATCATGGGAACAGCGTACCCGACCCACAAAGGCGAGGTTTGCGACGACGCAATACCGCGAATCGTGGAATCAAGCGATCCCGAAACAGCGCGGGTTTCCAGTTGCGCGTTCCTGATCTGCGATCCCGTGGGCGCCTGGGCTCCTGCGGAAATCGAGCAAACCAGGAAAATGGCCGCCAGCAGCGGAATTAATCCTACTTTTCGCATCGCAGTATCCCCCTTCAGGGCCGTACTTACTTGTTCAGAATTTCCACCAGATAGTCCGTCGCTTCCTTCGAGTTCATCAACGAAAGCTGGCGCACCGCATATCTCTTCAATTCGGGATCGGTTTCCATTTTGGCTACCGCAATCAAAGCTTTCGCATTTTGCCGGTTGGAAAACGCACGCAGAATTTCCTTCCGCACATTGGAATCTTTTTCTGTTCCGTACAACTTGGTGAGAATCGCTTCCGGGCCGCCTCCGTCGGTCATTTCCATTGCCCGGATGGCCGCTTGCCGCATGGTTGCTGAAGAATCGTTCTGCGCAATCTGACCGATGGCCTCGGCGTTTCCGCTCATACCCAGGCCGCGCAATATCTGAGCCTTTACCTCGTCCGAGGATTCGGTCTTGTAAAGTTGCAGGAGCGCATCGGAAGCGCTCATCATCCCAAGTTGACGGGCTGCTTCGCCGCGCAGGTCCGTGTTCTTTTCATCCTTGGCCGCAGCCAGCAGACGGCCCTGGTCGCCCGCAATCATGAAGGCTCGCAGGATCATCCGCTTGACTCCCGTATCCGTCGAGGATGCGTATAGATCGGCCAGTGCTTTACGCGCGTCATCGCCGCCCATAATTCCCAGCTGGCGGATGGCCTCGCTTTGCAATGAAGTGTTGGATTCGCCACGCGCAAAACGGACCAGCACTTCCCGCGCGTGAGCGGTGTCCTCCTGTCCCAGGATGGAGATCGCCTTTTTCTTTAACTCAATGGAAGAGTTGCCGGCCAGCAGTTTTTCGATCTGGGGGACGGCGACCGCGGCGTCGGCTTGCCGCAGGCCGTTGAGCGCCATCATTTTCATTTCCTCATCGCTGACGCTCGCCGCCCCGCTTTGTCCGCTCGCTGTGGTCTGTGCAGGCACTGTCCCGCTGGTAATCACCGCGCCCAGGGCCAGTGTTGCCGTCATGGCCAGCATTCGTGTCGTATTCATTGCCTCTCTCCAGTCTTTCTCGCCGTTTCTATTTGTTCAGGATCTCCATCATGTAAGCGGCCGCGTCTTTGTCATCCATGTTGGAAAGCTCGTGGATAATGTACTTCTTCAGTTCCGGATTGGTTTCTTTGCGGGCGATGGCCACAAGAATCTTTGCATTGTCCTGGCCGGCGAGCGCGTGGAGAATTTCCTGCTTCACGCCCGAGTCTTTTTCCTTGTCGTATAACTTTGCCAGTGCAGGACCAGAGGTGTCCCCGTCTATGTTGCCCAGGCCATGAATGGCCTGCGACCGCATCTCCGCCGAGGCGTCATTTTCAGCAATTTGCGCCAGCTCTTTTTCCGCGTCGGCGTTGGCCAACGCATGGAGGATCCCCTCCTTCACGCTGGTGTCTTTTTCCTTTCCGTACAAACCGATCAGCGCAGGTGCGGCTACTCCCTCGTCCATGTTTGCCAGGCCATGAATCGCCTGCAGCCGCATCTCCGCTGAAGCGTCATTCCCAGCAATTTGCGCCAGTTCTTTTTCCGCGTCGGCGTTGGCCAGCGCGTGGAGGATCTCCTCCTTCACGCTGCCGTCTTTTTCCTTTCCGTACAAACTAATCAGCGCCGGAGCCGCGGTACCCTCGTCTAAATTGCCAAGGCCATGGATGGCTTGCAGCCGCATTTCCGCCGATGAGTCATGCTCCGCGATTTGTGCCAGCTCCTTTTCCGCGTCGGCGTTGGCCAGCGCGTGGAGGATCTCACCCTTAATTTCGCTGGAAGTCTCGGTCTGATAGAGCTGGGAAAGCGCGGATGCCGAATCCATATTGCCCAACTGCCGTACCGCCTCGCCGCGCATTTCGATATTCTTTTCGCCCTTGGCCACGGCAAGTAGTTGTTCCTCGTCGTTCGCGTTCCCGAAGGCGCGCAGTATCTGCTCTTTGACGTCACTGTCGGTTGCCTTGGAGTAAATGTCCGCCAGAGTCTTCAGGGAGGCTGCGTCCCCATCATCTCCAATGTGGCGAATGGCTTCGACCTGCAACTTGGGATTCGACTGTCCCCGCGCGATACGCTCGAGCAAACCTATCGATTCGGCGGTGCCCATGTCCGAAAGTATCGACACCAACCTCTCCTTCATCTCCAGAGAGACATCGCTTGCCAACACCTTTTCGATCTGGCCCACTGCGGCGGTCGGGTTGGAGTCGCTCAGTCCGCGGATCGCCTCCATCTTCATTTCCTCGGTATCCTGGGTGGACTGCTTTTGAGTTTGTGCCGCCGCCCCGATCGCCCCCATGGAAAATAATGCAACCGCAATCAGCAATCGCTTCATGGTCATGTCCTCTCTCACTTGTTCAGAATCTCCATCAGATATTCCATCGCGTCCTTGTTGTTGCCCATAATCGAGAGCTGCGAAATAATGGCTTTCTTCAGGGTTGGATCGGTTTCTTTCCGCGCGATCTCCACCATGCTCTTGGCGTCACCGGCCAGGAACAGCGCGTTGATCACTTTCTTGCGAATCTCCGTGTCCGGGTCAGAGTTGTAGATTTCAACCAGCGTTCCATCACTCTCCTTGCCCATCAACCCGAGATAATTGATGGCCGAAAGCCTCAGGCTGTGATCTTTCTCGTGCTTGGCCAGCTCGCCCATTCGCTCACGGTCCCCGGAAAGAAAAACTGCATTGAGCACCTTTTTGCGGATTTCCGGATCCGGATCGGAACTGTAAATATTGGCCAGGATCGAGTTGCTCTCCCGGCCCATCAAGCCAAGGTAGTTGATGGCCGAAAGCCGCAGGCTATGATCTTTCTCGCTCATGGCCAGTTTTCCCATCTGTTCTCTGTCGCCCGATAGAAAAATTGCATTCAGCACCTTTTTCCGAATTTCGGGGTCGGGATCAGAGTTGTAAATGTTGGCCAGGGTGGTGTTGCTGTCCCGGCCCATCAGCCCCAGGTCATTAATCGCCGCAAGACGCAGCGAATGATCGGTTTCTTTCATCGCCAGGTCACCCACGCGCTGACGGTCGCCCGCCAACCACATGGCTTGCAGAATTTGCTTCTTCACTTCCACCGAGGTTTCGTTCTGGTACATCTGCCAGACCTCTTCCTTGGCCCCCATCTGTCCGAGCAGGCGGATTGCTTCCGCGCGCAGCGCCGGGTCTTTTTCTGTCTTAGCCGCATTCAACATTTGTGTCTTGTCGCCGGACTGCATCAGCGCCTGCAGAACCGTCTTCTTGGTGTCAATGTCGCTGGAGGAAGAATAAATCTGTGCCAGCGCCTCGCGGCCCGCAGACCCACTGTAGATGCCCAACGCCTGGATGGCCTTCTGCTGCAAGGCGGGATTGGCTTCACCGCGAGCCAGCTTAATCATCAGCGCATGCGCTTCGGGCGAATTCGATTGGGCCAGGACAAACAGGGCTTGCTGCCGCACTTTCAAGCAGTCCGGGCTGTGGAGCATTTTTTCAAGAAGTGGAACGGCTTTGGCCGGGTCGGCCTGCTGAAGGCCGTTAATGGCCATCAACTTCAGTTCACAATCGCTTTCTAAATCGGGCGAAACCGTCTGCCCCGACTTTTGCCTGATTTCAATCTCGATGGACTTCGCATCATCAATCCACTTGCTCTTGGGATAGTCGCGCTCCAATTCTGCGATGGTTGTAAGCGCCTCGGCGCGCTTTCCCTCTTTGTTCAGCGCCCAGGCTTTCCAGTGCAGCGCGGCATCGGCCTTGTTGCCCTTCATTTGCGCCACTTGATCGAAAATTTCCACCGCCCGGTCGTACTTCGTATCATTCAAAGCTCGTGAGCCCTCGTTATAAAGTTGAGTTTCGTGGTCGGCGCGCGCCTTGTCGGAATCGCTTCCGCCGCGGTCTTGCGACTCAAATTCGACGGCATCAAAATCCCCCACCCATCCCAGACGTGGCCCCGCGATCTCTAGTGATTTTCCGCCCGCCTCCAACGACGCCCCCACAGAATCCAGCAGCGAACCGACGCCTTCCAGATCAGCGTCCAATGCGCCGATTCCCAAACCCTGTCCGATGCCGCCGGTAACGCCCCAGCCAATTCCGCCGCCGACGCCACCGCTGATTCCACCGCCTACACCACCCAAGACCCCGCCGCTCACGCCTTCTGAGTGCCTGCCGCGTCCGCTGCCTTGGCCCGCGGACCGTGCTTGCGCCCCGGCGGAGAAAGCCAGCGAAAGGGCCGCTGTGGCTCCCAGCGCGAATCCAATTGTTCGTCGTACAAAGTAATTTCCCATGCTTCTCATTTCACTTTCCTCTTTCTTCAAAATCTCTTACGAGCCGCTGGATGACGCGCGCGGCGTCGCGGCCTTTTCCCGGTTGCGCACCGTTGAATCCAACACGCGCACCTTCAGCAACAATCCGCGGGCCGCGATCCCTTGCTGTAGCTGGTCCAGCTGCTCCGCGCTCACCTTTGAGGGGCTGTGCGCGATTTCCAGCAGGATTGGCTCGAGATCATCCAGCACGCTGGCCACCGCGTTGTCGCCGGTTTTCAAAGCTGTTTGCCGGTAAATCCGGTTCGAGTTCACCAGGTCCTCGGCGCGCTGCTGCTCTTGCGAAATGTCCACTTCCTTGTCCTTCGCGTTGCCCGCAACTTCCGGCTCCGCGTTGGAGATTTCCAGCAGGATGGACTGAGCTTTGTCCAGATGATCGCCCACGGCAACAAGCAGGATCCTTTCGCGCACCTGAGTGGGATTCCTTGCAACCACATCCTGTGCCGGGCTTACTGGAGGTGTTCTCATGCCGCCAATCGGAATGTAACGCCCGGCAAGGAACGCCGCGACAATCAGTGTCGCCACCGCACCTATGGTGACCAGCCGCCTGGGTGACATCCACGCCGTCCACGCGCTCCAATCAAATCCTGGCCGCGCCCCGGCCCCGGGGGCCCGGTCGAGCTTCGGCGCAATCGCGTGCCACAGCCGAGTCTCGTAATTCGCGCCCGGCTCAGCCACCGGAAGTGCGTCCACATAGGCCAGCACCTGCTCCAGCGCATCATAGGATTTGCGGCACTCCGGACATTCGCGAAGATGCTGCTCCACCGCCGGCGTGTCGGCCGCATCGCCATAGCGGTATTCCAAAAGTTGCTGTTCGTCCAAGTGATTCATTTCAGCTCGCGTTTCCTTTTGCTATCTGTCTTTGACTGACTAACGGTTCCAAAGTCCTGCGCAATTTTTGCACCGCTCGAAAAACGCTGTTCTTTGTCGCTCCCGCTCCCAGTCCCAACGTGCTGCCAATCTCTTCAATGGACCGTCCCTCGAAATGCCGCAGCACAAATGCGGTGCGCTCCACGGGGCTAAGCTCCATCATCGCCGCCTTCACCTTGTCCCGGACTTCACCGCTCAACATCAGCCGGTCCGGGCCCGGGTCGGTGCTCACGGCCAGGTCCAGCGGGTCAAGCTCTTCTTCCCCCGTTCCTGAAGGTTGTTGACGATGGATTGCTTCCGGCTTGCGCTTGCGCATCAGGTCCAGCGCGCAGTTCACTCCGATGCGGTAGAGCCATGTCCCGAAGTTGGCGCGCGACTCGAACTTGTCCAGCCGCCGGTAGGCCCTCAGCATGGCCTCCTGCACCACTTCTTCCGCGTCGTGTTCGTTTCCGGTCATTCGATAAGCGAGGCGGAAAAGACTTCGCCCGTGGCGTTCAACCAGTACGCGAAACGCGTCCTGATCCCCGCCCAGGGCTTGCTGGACCTGCTCAGCATCTCCGCCTTCCATCCGATTCATTAGACCGGGGTTCCCCCTCAGCGGTTAGTATGATTTTTGGAACAGATTACGCCTCCGGCAGGGTATCCCAGGGGCAGCCATTTAGGCCATTTCTAGAGGCGGAAATGCTCGTGTAGCCCAGGCCGGGTTCAAGGCCTGGGGATTCTCGCTGCCAGTCGCGCATCCGTCGCTGGCAACGGCACGCCTTTTCGTCCGATTTACCGTCCTGGGAGATTCAAGGATTTCTGGGGGCAACTCCCGATTGTGCCGGAGCGCGAATGGAAAGCGGCCAGCCCTACTTTTCGCCCTTTTTCCTGTCCACTTTGAGGACCAGCACGATTTCCTTGCGCGTGTCAAAACTCGAAACCGTGCGTGATATGGAGGTCATCCCGTTCAACTCCGCGTGAATGTCGAAGTCCACATTGGGATCCAGTCCGCTGAAGCGGTAAAGCCCCTGATCGTCGCTGATGTAGGTGCGAATAATTTGCGTTTTTTTATTCAGGAGATAAACGACGGCCCGGGGAAGCACGTTATCCGATTTGTCCACGACTGTGCCGGTCAACGTGCGCAACGGAGATTCGCGTTGCCGCGCCGAAGCAGGCGCCAGAGCCGCGGCGATGCAAATTATCAAAGCCATGACAATCGTTGGTTTCACTGTTTCTTCTTCGATTCAGGGACCATGTTGAATACCAGGTCCACCCGGTCGCCCACGATGGTCGCCACTCTTTTGGTTTGCGGAACGTAACCCTTGGCCTTCACCTCAATCTCATAATCTCCGACGGAAGGAACGCGCGCTGCAAATTCGCCCCGGTTATCTGAGGTGAGTTCCCAGAGCGGTTTCTTCTTCTCCACGGGATGAATGCGAGCATCGGCTCCCGGAAGCGCGTGGCCGTCTGGAGTAAAGACCGTCGAATACAACAAACAATCATTCGGGCTTGGTTTTCGCTGCACTTGGGCGCGGGCCGCGAGGACCACGCTTACTGCTGAAGTTAAAGCGGCAACCAGTAGGATTCCCCATAAGGTATGCGACCTGAAAAGACGGAATGAATGCACTTCGGACCGGGAGGAGTTATACCGCGCCTTCCTCTTCCTCCTCATCTTCGACATCCACATCTGCGTCGTCATCAGCATCCTCACCCTCTTCCTCGTCTTCTTCTTCCTCATCATCTTCCGAGATAAGGTTTAGATGCACGGGATGGGTCTGGACGATTTCCAATTCCGCATCGCATTCGGCACAGGTTACAATCTCGCCCTCTTCCACTTCATCTTCGTCGAGGTCTATCTCGACGGCGCACTTGGGACAATGGACCACGGCGGACGCCCTCCTTGAGTTTATACAGCCCCTCCGGTTGGTCGTATTATATACCGAGGCTGCTATCAACAAGAAAGAGGCGCGACCGGTGGCGTTACTTCACACGCAAACGGCGTGGTTGGCCAGTACCCTTGGCCAGCCGGAAAATGGTTGCGCTGTTTCCGAGGGGGCCGAGGCTTCACTATCGACAACTAGAGATCTAACGGTCAGAAAAATTAATCCCTGAAGAAATGCCATGATTACTGAAGGAATTTGCGATTTAGGGGAGTAGTGGATTTCAAAGAATGGCCGGTAAACGCGAACACCCGGAACACCCCATGGTTGGCGTCGGCGGAGTCGCCATCCGCGATGGCCGGGCCTTGCTCATCCGCCGCGGGAGCGAGCCGCTCAAGGGAGAGTGGTCCATCCCCGGGGGGATGCTTGAAGTCGGGGAGACCCTGGCGCAAGGCGTTGTGCGCGAGCTGTGGGAAGAAACTGGGCTGCGTGTCCGCGTCCTCGACCTAATCGAAGTTTTTGAGCGCATTTTTGACCATGAAGGTCAACCGGACACGGAGAAAGAGAAGCAACCGCACGGCCGCCCGCTCTATCACTTCGTGATCATTGATTATCTGTGCGAGATCATTGACGGCGAAGCACGGCCGGGGAGTGATGTAACCGATTTGGTTTTTGCTTCGGAAGATGAACTTGCGCGGTATCACCTGACGCCAACCGCCACTCGCGTGATCAAGAAAGCCTTCGCCATGTCCCGCTCCCGGCCTCATGTGCCCACGCCGTAAGGGTGCCCCGTGGCGGCGCTGCCTGCTGCGCCCGGACTTGCTTAGTGCCTCTTCCTCCCGCCATCCGAATCCGCTCTCACGATTTCTACCGAGCCGTTGTTGTCCGTAAGCTGGAGCGCGCACCCGCCGGAATTGATTTTTCCGTTCAGGGAATCCCCGCCCATGACCCCCGTCGCCGTAACCGGTATCTCGCTGCTCACCTTTCCGAAGGAAGTGTGCGCCGAAACATCATAGTTGGCGTTGTCGGGCAGGCGCAGCCGGATGGTGCCGAATGTTGTCCGCAAATTGATGTGGTTGCAGGAACTCCCACCCCGCTGCGCAACCCCTGAAACTTCCACCGAAGCGTTTTGATTCTCCACATCCACGCTGCCTTGAATGTCTTCCAGAATCACCGGCCCAAATGAGGTGCGAACGTTGGCCGCGCCGTGCACGCCGGATGCCTTCGCGCCTCCGTTTGAGCTTTCCACGGTGAACGCGCCTCCGATGTCGCTGGCGCGCACTAGTCCGAAACTCGTCCTGACATAGGCTTCCCCGCCCACATTGGTAAGCGTGACGGTTGCGTTGCCGTCCAAGACCCGCGCGCCGCGCTTCACCTCAGACGCATCCACGCTGCTGAAATGCCCGTTAATTTCCAGGGCGCCATCAATTTGCGCCACCTTGATGGATCCATTGTTGTTTTCGATGGTGGCATCGCCGTGTATGTTCTCCGCAGAGATGGACCCGAAAGAAGTCTTCGCCTGGATCCCGCCGTGAATATCCCGCAGGACAATCTTTCCATTCTGATTGTCCACCTCCAGCGCCCCGCCAATGTCGTGCGCGTCCACGGTCCCAAAACTGGTCCGCAGCGACGCTCCGGCTCCGGTGTCGCTGCCGGTGATATTTCCGTTCTGCGAGTGGCAGAGCAGCTTTTGCTTGATGTTCAGGAACGAAATCGTGGCAAAGGAGTTGTAGAGTTCCGTTGTGCCGCTGACGTTCTGCACGTCCAGCGCCCCATAGGAATTGTGGACAATCAAGTCGCCCCGAATGTCGGAGACCGTAACCGAACTGAATGAGTTGGTAATGCTGGAGGGTCCTCCGGCATCGTGCAAGGTCACCGATCCATTGTTGTTCGTGATCGCCGCCGCCTTGGTAATGTTGTTGGCGGTAACGCTGCCAAACCGGTCTCGAATTGTCAGCGCCCCGTGAATCTGCCCGGCGTTCACGGAACCATTGTTGGTCCCCAGGTCCGCGTCCCCCTCATTGGCAATCAACTCCACCGACCCGAAGGAGTCGCGCAGAAGTTGCAGTCCGCGGCCGTCGTGCACCGTCACATTGCCTTGCCGGTCATCAATATCCGTGGCGGCTTTCAGGCTATAAACGCTGACACCCCCAAAACTGTTGCGCACCGTGAGTGGCGCGTCTTCCGGCATTTCAATCTTGTATTCCACGGAATAGGACACATTGCGGTGATTCCAAAAACTGTTGTTCTGCTCCGGGTAATCCGTGCGGATCAGCAGCCCGCTGGAAGAGGGTTCCAGGTGGATCTGCACCTGGTTTGCGAAGCTTTCCGCTTCTTGTTGCGAGGAGGCGGAGACCCGGATCGTCGCCGCAATGTGAACGTCGCGTGAGGCATGCGTTCTGACCGTGATATCTCCGAACTTGTGCTCCATGCGCAGCGATTGCCCCCCGGGCAGCGGCACCGTGCGGTCAAAATTGTGGGTCACCACCTCATCCCGGCCGCCGCCTGCTCCCCGTGGCTCCGGCGAAGCTTTCGCCGGCGCGGGGCCCAACGTTCCCGCGATGAATATCGCAGCCGCGCACGCGGCAACTTGCCAGACTTTCACGTCAATCCTCCCGAAGAACTTCCTGCAGCGTCTGCTGCTTTTGCTGGTAAAAAGAGAGCAACTCGGCCCTCAAATGCGCGTTGCCGCGGTTCTTATCCAGGCTGCTGCGGCAATCCGCAATTGCCGCATCCAGCAAATCCAGTTTTTCGCGGTAGTTCATCATCAGCGGAGTGGAAGCCGCCGCCAGTTTGGGTTCGGCCAACTTCGCCAGCTTGTCTATGGACTGCACGTAGGCTTGCTCGGCTTGCTCCACCTGTTTCACTGCGTTATCAGTCAGCAGCTGTTTATTATCCTGCAGCAAAGGGACGGCGGAATGATGCAGCATCACCCACGCACCGGTGCCGGAGACAATCAGGAGGGCCAGCGTGGCCACGGCCGTCTGCCAGCGCAGCCCCGGGGCCATGCCCAGCCCGGGAATCCACGCGCGCCAGCCGCGCGTCTTTGCCATCTCCGCTTCCAAATCGCCCGCGATGCGGTGCCACAATCCCGGGCTAGGCCATTCTCTGTGCATGGTCTGCGCCGCCGCGGAGATTTCCCGCCAGATGCGCAGCTCTTCCCGGCATGCCCCGCAATTCTTAGCATGACTTTCCAGTCCGGCCAGAAGCTCCGGTGTTTCCTCCAGCAGAGCCGCTTCCAGATCTTTGCAATCGAATTCTTGTTCCTTCCGCATTTCGTTCCTCACACTTCGCCTTGCGGCGCCGCCATCTTCCGCCCGCCGGCCTGTTCCCGCAACATCTCCCGCAGGCGGCGTTTGGCTTGATACAGCGCGTTCTTCGAAGCCATCTCCGAAATATTCAGGATGGCTCCAATCTCTGAATGTTTGAATCCTTCTACTTCGTAAAGCTGGAACACCGAGCGCATGTACGGCGTAAGTTGCGCCATGCATCTTTCCAGGCTCATCCGCAACGGATGGTCGTGCATCGGCGCGGGCGCGTCAAAAGTCTGGTCTTCCGCAACTAAATCCTGCTCCGGCGTTTCTTGACGGCGCGACTTCCGCCTTCGCAGGTCGTAGCACGCGTTCATCAAAATTCGGTAGGTCCAGGTGGAAAACGCCGACTGCCCCTTGAAGTACTTTATGCCCCGATGGATCTTCAGGAACGTCTCCTGCACCGCGTCTTCCGCGTCGTGGGTGTTCCCCAGCAAATTGAGCGCGATGCTTTTCATCTTTCCGCTTTGCGTCCTATATAGTTCTTCGTATGCTTCCAGGCTCCCGCCCCGGCAGGCTTCCGCCAGCCGTGTGTCCGTGGCCCGCGCTTCCGACGGCGCGGCACCGCTAGCCGGGTCATCCAGCCTGGGCAAGAAAAGCTCCTGGGTGGCGTGTTGCCAAGTTAGTGTACCTGCAAGACCCAACTTCGCACCCTCGATTCGTATGCCCTTCTCTTCACACCTACTTAGACGAACTGAGGGGTCAAAGTGTCAGATGGCCCTAGTGCGCGCGAGTCCTGGAGCGGGGTGGGTGCTTCTTGCGGGAAATCCTTAGTTTTGAGGGGAGCTACACAACTTCCTCGACGGCGCGCGCACCCCAGGCCGATTTGAAAGCCTGAGGCTTCTCGCTGCCGGTGGAGGATGTGTAACTGTCGAAGCAATGTCTGCAATTCGCGCAGACCTTATCTTGGCGCAGCCGCAGGAAGCGCCAAGAACACTTTCTTGTGCAGCACGGAGTCTTCAGATCCAATCAAAACCTGGCCAATCCACCGGGGTTCCGTGGGACTGTCAATGAAAAGTCTCAGGTTCCGCGAGTCTCGAGGCACTTCAAACACCAACTTGGAAATGTAAGATTCGCCCGGCCGCAATGCCTGCATCATCGAAGGTCCGGCCTGCGCTGAGTCGGACAATGCCTGTTGGCCGGCCTGTGAAATCGGGTAGCTGCGCCCGCCCTCATCCACCAGCGTAATTTCGCGGGGCGAAGGATCCAGCGGACCGTTTCCCCGGTGACGCGAAATCGTGTTCTCGTCAAATCGCGTCCGCACCGAGACGATCGCAAAATTTCCCTGGACCCTCAGGGGTGATGATTCGCCTCCGTCGATGGCCGTTGCTGATTGCACTCCGGTCACGCTGTACGCCAGGTGGCAATCAACTTCGCAAAAGTATTTTTCGCTGCCCGGGGCCAGGGTCAATTCCTGGCTCGCCAGCGATGCGCCGAAGAGGGTCGCGGAATACCCAAACACAATTACCAGCGCGGCCATCATGATTTTCCAGGCCAGTCCGCGGCCGCCAAACAGCCAACTGCTGCCCACTGAAAAACATCTCGCCAGCCGCTCCTCGCCGATCAACCTGGCGCAAATCACAACTACGGCCGTGCCCGAAATTACGCAAAACGTTCCCAGGAACGAAAGCATTCCAAACAAAACAAACGCTTGCTTGATTTCCATGTCTCACTCCTCCCTTAGCCTTAAAGATCGTCATCCAATATCTACGGTAGTCATCCATCACCCTTCAACTGGCCACCGCCTCAGGCAGACTTCCAAACGTCCTGACGCGCGTGCGATATTCCGCCATCGCGGCAGCCAGGTCTTCTCCCGTAAACTCGGGCCACATCTTCTTTGTGAAATAGAGTTCGGCGTAAGCCGATTCCCACAGAAGGTAATCGCTCAGCCGTTGCTCGCCACCCGTGCGGATCACCAGGTCCACTTCCCGCGCATCGTCATGGGTCACATCACCCAGGATTCCCTCAAAGGATTTCCGCGACACCTGCGTGACCGTGTAAAACCGGCACGCAGCGCGGTAGAGCATTTCGCGTGAGGAATAATCCACGGCCAGCCGGAGGTGCAGCTCGCGCCCCTCCGCGGTGACCGCTTCCGCGGATTCGATGGCCGCGCGCAATGCGGGCGAAATGCGGTCGCGCCGCCCAATGGCCGAGATGCGAATGCCGCTGTGGGCGCAGCGAGGCCCCTCCACGATCAAGTAATCATGCAGGAGCAGCATGAGCGCTTTCACTTCCGCGGCCGGGCGCTGCCAGTTGTTGGCCGAAAAGGCATAGAGCGTAAGCGTCCCGATGTTCAGATTCTTTGCCGCGCGCGCAATCCTGCGAAGATTTTCCGCGCCCGCCCGGTGCCCCGCTGAGCGCGGCATCCCGCGCGAGGTGGCCCACCGGCCGTTTCCGTCGGTGATGATGGCAACATGAATTTTTTCCCGTGGAATGGAGTTCATTTTCAAGTGTGCTTTCTCCGCCGCAACATTGGAGTAAACAACTTTGTTGTACAAAGTGTAAATACAAAAAATATATGCGCCGCTCAGCGCTCACGCGTCGCCTGAATCAGCGCCTCCATGTGGTTTAAGTAGCGCTCCAGCGCGCGCCGCCCCGCGGCCGTCAGCCGGAATTCAGTCTTGGGCAGTCTTCCATCGAATGACTTGGTGCAGGCGATGTAAGCCGCTTCTTCCAGCCTTCGCGCGTGGACGCTCAAATTCCCGTCGGTGGTGTGCAGCAGCGCTTTCAATTCGTTGAACGTCAGGGAATCGTTTACCGCCAGCGCGCTCACAATCCCCAGACGCATGCGCTCGTGGATCAGGCGGTCCAGGTCCGGAGCGATTGCTTCCGCCTCACCGCGGACGGTCTTCAACCTGTCCGCAGCGGCACGGTTTTTTGCGCCGCGTTCGGCCGTCCGGTCTTGCCGCAATGCATTCGATTTCACGATTCCTGCTCCCTCTTCAATTCAATCGCACCCGGCGCATCACCCGCCGTACCGCCGCGCAATCAGCAACCCAAATCCAATTTGCAGCCCGCCGAAACCAAAGGCCATGAACGCGTCCCCCCAGGCGGTTGGCCCGAGCAGCGCCGCGGCGCCCGTAACCATCATGCACAGCCCCATCATCGGCACCACGCGCACTGAAAACGCTCCGCCGGTTACCACGGCAGTCCCGTAGAGCAGCAGCCACATCCCCGGCAGCACACTCACCAGCCCCGCGCGATATAGAACAACGGTCAGCAGAGCCCCCACCAGCAGCGGCGGCACGAAGCTCAACGCAAACCGCCGGCCCGGTCCTGAGAAAACTCTTCCCTTGGCCGCGCGGGCCTTCAACACTGTCGCGCCCCCGGCGATAATCACGGCGATGGCCAGCTCCACCAGCCACACCGCCAGCCAGCGCACCGGAGAAGTCTGCTGGGCCGCAACGTAGGCTGCGGCAACGGCGGTCACGCCCATTGCCGCGCCGCCCCACCCGGGCACGGCCGTAAACCGCGCGGCGTTCTCCATGGTTTCGCGGATAAAGCGCAGATTGTCCGCGGCGCGAACCTCCAGCCGGACAGGTTCGGGGACAGTTTCAGGGAGAGAGCCAGCGGCACGCATGGACTGAATATACCGGAAAAAGTATTTTTGTCAAGTACTTTATGTAGTAAAGTTTATGTGCTTCGCGGGGGTGCAGGATACCTTCCCAGCATCGCATTCCACCGGACCCGCAGCACTTCCAGAATCGCTCCCGGTCCGTCCCACATGGCGTTCAGGCGCGTCGCGGGATCATCCGCCCAGCGCACGGGGATCTCGGCGACGGCCAGCCCGCGGCGCTGCGCGATGAACAAGAGCTCCGGATCGAATCCAAATCGCTCCAGCCGTTGCTGCTCGAAAACGATTCGTGAACGGTCTGCGCGGAAAGCCTTGAACCCGCATTGCGTGTCGGAGAATTTAAGCCCCAACACCAACCGCACCACCGCATTGAAAACTTTCCCCAATTCTTCCCTGAGCAATGGCTGGTGGACCTCAATTAGCTTGCTGTCCAACGCTCGCGAGCCAATGGCCACGTCGTGTGTGGCCAGCGCCGAAAGTAATTTGTCCGCTTCCTCAATGGGTGCGGAGAGGTCGGCATCGGTGAAAAGTACAATCCTTCCCCGGGCTTCCAGCATTCCATGGCGGACGCTGTAGCCTTTGCCCCGGTTCCCTGGATTTTTCACCAGCCGCAATTCCGGCCAGCCCGCGCGGCGCGATTCCACCAATTGCGCCGTGCCGTCCTTCGAGCCATCGTCCACAACAATTACTTCTGTTGAGCCGCCATGCTTCTTCAGGTAGTCGCGAATCCGGTCGAGTGTTCGCGGTAGTCTTTTTTCCTCGTTATACGCGGGGATGATGATGGAAAGGTCGAGCGGGAAGGCCATCACGATTCAAATCCGTAGCGCCCAATCAGCGGCACGAAGCGGCACTCATAAAGCGGACGCGAAATAATCTGGCCACTGGACTTGGTCACCAGCACAAGCTCCTGGGAATTGCCCGTGCCCACCGGCACGGCCATCCGTCCGCCTTCGGCAAGCTGATCCACAAGGGGTTGCGGCACGTTCGGCGCGGCCGCGGCCACCACGATCGCGTCAAACGGCGCGGCTTCTTTCAGTCCGGCAGAGCCGTCGCCTGTGTGCACAAAAACGTTGTCATATCCCAGTCGCGTCAGCCGCTCCTGCGCCGCCATGGCCAGTGTTGGATGGCTTTCCACGGTGTAAACCGCCGTCGCCAGGCGCGAGAGCACCGCCGCCGCATATCCCGAGCCCGTTCCGATCTCCAGCACTTTCTCTGTACCTGTCAACGCAACGGCTTGCGCCATCGAAGCAACCATATAGGGTTGCGAAATCGTCTGCCCCTCGCCGATGGGGATGGGTTTGTCCTCGTATGCCTGGCAGAGATATTCCGCGGGCACAAACTCGTGCCGCGGCACAGTCAACATGGCCTCCAGTACGCGTTCGTTTCGAATGCCCCGCGGGCGCAGCTGGCGTTCCACCATCTCCCGGCGCAACGCACTAGAGTGCAGGTCACCTGCATTATCCTGCATGTCCACGCAAACCCTTTTCCCGGTGGCTGGCGCCATCACTTACGCGCCCGGTCGCCGATCTCCGCCAGCAATTCCTTCACCGCGGCATCCAGTTGAGAATCGCGCCCGGTATAGCTTTCACCCACAGGCCGCGTCACGGGGATGTCCACAGGCCGGGGATTCATTTCCATGGTTTGGCCGTCATGACCCTGCACGCGGATGAAAGGCAGTCGTAAGCTCGAGCCGTCAATCAGCGAAACGTTCGAGGTGTAGATGATCCATCCCGCCGTTGGCTCGCCTACGACTTTGCCCAGTCCAAGGGACCGATAGCCCTCCGTGAAATCCTCGGCGTCGGAGAGCGAATGTTGGTCGGTCACCAGAATCGTCGGCCGTTCCAACGCGCGCTGGCCGAGCATGGTTCGCCCGGGGGCTGACGGCAGCCCTCGCACGGTCATGGTCAGGTAATCACGCCGCGCCAGTGCGTCAATCGCATAAACGTTCACGAAGCCACCGGAATTGTGACGTACGTCCACCACCACACCCTCGCGGCCGTTATTTTCGGCATCCAAATCCAGATACAGCCTGTCCAGCGAACCTTGCGACATATCCAGCATGTGCACATATCCCAGCCGCCCGTTGCTGGCCTTCTCCACGTAGGCGCGTTTCTGTTCCACCCAGGCGCGATATTGCAGTGCCAGGTCGGCTTGCCGCGTGATGGCCTGTACAGGCACAACCTGCTTTCCCGCTCCGTCCGCCGAGCCGGAAACGGTCAACTCCACACGCTTTCCCGATTTATTGTCGAGCAATTCATCGAGATTCGTGTGCGCTCCAATCGCCACTCCGTCCACCGCAAGCAAGTAGTCTCCAACTTTAATTCCCTTGGCCAGCGACGCCGGGCCCAAAGGTGTTATTTCGCTCACACGCAAATGTCCCGACCGGGCATACTCCGCCGGATCAAACGAGATTCCCAGCCGCGCCGTTCCTGCGCGAGGGGTTCCGGGGGCCCCTCCGCCCCCACCGGCCGCGATACCTGAATGCGAAGAGTTCAGGTCGCCTATCATTAATGAAATCACACGCCGCATCTCATCAGAGGTGGCCGAACCGGCAATATAGGGCTCGTACTTGGTGCGTTCTGAGTCCCAGTCCACGCCATTCATTTTCGCGTCAAAAAAATTGTCATGCAGGTAGGTCCAGGCCTCGTGGAAAACTTCCATTTTCTCCCGCGCAAAATTGACATCGAGTTCCGCGGTAACATTCAGCGTCCTGGTCGCGCGCGAATCCACGTTGACCGCTTCAATCCGTCCCTGCTGTAGATAAAAGACTTCCTTTCCGTCGGGCGAAAACTGCGCGTCGCGCTTGAATCCCGGCGTCGAGGTCAATTGTTTCGCAACCGCTGGCTCCCGCGACAATTCGTCCAGCGAGTAAAGATAAAGATTCTGTTGGCCCGCTGCGGCAGCCGTCATCAACAACCATTTGCCGTCGGCGCTTATCGTCAGAGCGCCCACATCCACGCCCACCGGCAAAAGGCTGAGCCGCCGGCGGATATCCTCCCAAACGATTTCCACCGGCTTAACAGGTTTCTTGGCCGGCTCCGCCGCGGGGGTCTGTTTCGCCGGTGCGGCGTCCGATGCCGGCGGCGTATCGGTTTGACGCGCGGGCGTGTCATTTTGTCGAGCGGGGGAAATCGTCCTGGGCGTCTCCTCCTTGAACAAATCCCGGAACTGGTCCTCGCGGAAATGCGGCGTCCTCGGGATCAGGTCCACACGCGCAACCTGTCCAGACTCCGTTCGCTGCTGGGTACTAAAGACGATGTAGGTTCCGTCAGGACTCCAGGTCACATAATCGCCCGAAACATTGGCCAGAAAAGTTACCGGTTTCGCATCCCCGCCGGTTGCCGACACGATGGTTACATTGCGGAAGCTCTTCTCCGCCGCGGGCACAAAAGCCAGCCAGCGATTGTCCGGCGACCATACATAAGGCCGCGCCGATCCGAGCGGTGGCCGGTCCAAATGCCCGGTCGCCACAATGCGCTCCTGCTTGCTGGCAACGTCCATCACAACCAGCTGTTGCGCGGCCCGCAAAAACGCCAGCATTTTTCCGTCTGGAGAATATTGCGGTTGTGTATCCGGCTGAGCCGCATGGGTGAGCTGCGTTTCCATCCGCGTCGTGAAGTCGTAAGTGAATAGATGCGGCGTGCCGTCCCGGTCGGAAACATAAACAACCTGCTTGCTGTCCGGCGCCCAGGCAATCTCGTCTTCCGCTCCACTGGAATTTGACACCCGCGCGGCATCGCCCCCATCCTTCGCTGAGGCCGCGAACACTTGCCCATGCGCCACGAACGCAACTTTCTTCCCATCCGGCGAAAGCGCCAGCTCCGAAAACCCATTCGTCAACGAGCGATGGTCCACGCCTTCGCCGGCAGGCGCGCCGCGCAGGGCAATCGAAACGCGACTCGCTTCCCCCGAACCGAGGTTGAGCTTCCAAATCCCGAAATCGCGCTCGAAGGCGATGGCGCGCCCGTCATAGGAAATTGCCGGCCACAGGACGCGGCCATCCTTGAAATGCGTGACCTCGCGCGCCGCGCCGCCTTGCGGCTTCACCCAGATATTTTCCGCGCCGCTCCTGTCGGAAACGTAATACAGGTTTTTTCCATCCGCACTCCACATGGGCCACAGCTCTTTTGCCTGGCCATCGGTCACCGGTTCATACGTTGGCGGCGCGCCCGCATGGCAAAGTTCAATCTGTGATTCGTCAAGATGGCTGTGCCCCTTCCTCCACCACTGGCTCGAAGCCGTGCCGCGCGCGTTAATCGCGATGGTCTGTCCATCGGGCGCAGGCGCCGCGAAAAACTCATTGGTGAAACGGTCCGCGCACACCGGCATGGGTGTACCGCCCTCTGCGCTGATTCTGTAAATATCGTTTTGCCCGGCGATGTCATGGCTCCCGGTGGAAAAATAAATCCATTTTCCGTCGCGCGACCAGGCGTTGAGCACTTCCGGAGCATCGTCAAAAGTCAGCCGCCGCACTTCGCTGGTCGTAAACGTGAATATATAAATGTCCCCGCCGCCCGTCCGGGTGGATACAAACGCCAATTGTTTTCCATCCGGCGAATACACCGGCCGCGATTCCGTTGCCGGATGCGAGATCAGCAGATGCGCCGCTCCGCCCGCAGCAGGCACAGTCCAGATGTCACCGCCGGAAACAAAGGCGATCTCCGATCCATCGGGTGAAATCCCGGGGTCATAAAGCGGAGCCACGCCCGTCGGCTTGGCCGATTCATTTTGTGCCTGAGCCGCGCGAAACGAACCGGCAATCCCCAACGCCACAGCCAGCACCATCACGAAAGCGGCAATCCCTTTTCTCTGACTCCTGTGAACCCGCATCTCTCCCCCTCGACTCAATTTATTTATAACGTCCCGCGAACCGCGAATCGTTCAGACTTAGTTTGCCGCGACTGTCCGCCCCGCGCGCGCATCCCGCTGCTGCGGCCAAGACTTTGTGTTCAAGATCTCCGCAATTTGCTCGAGCGCGAAATCAATTTCTTCATCGCGATTATAAAAATGAGGCGAAAGCCTCACGCCTGCCTTTGGGCGGAAATCCACCATGATGTCCCGGGCGACCAATTCCCCGGCCACCTCGCGCGCGTGGGGGCAATCGATGGACACCGTCCCCGCCCGCTCGCTCGCATCCGCCGGGGTATTCACGCGCCACCCACGTGCCAGAGCGCCATCCACCAGCCGCGCAGTCTGCCGCATGGATTTCGCTCGGATGGCATCAATTCCCACGGCGTTCAGCACTTGCAGACCGGGTTGGCAGGCATAGAGCGCGGGAATGTGCGGCGTCCCGTTCAGAAAGCGGTACGAATCCTCGCGCCGGTCCACCGGCCCGACTTCAAAATTAAACGGCCGCTGGTGTGCCATCCATCCGGTGACCGCGGGCTTCAGTTTCTTCCGCAAATCCGGACGAACGTAGAGATACCCCACTCCTGGACCGCCGCACAGCCATTTCAAGACTCCGCCGGTGGCAAAATCCACGTCCAGAGCGCGAACATCCACCGGAATCGTGCCCGCGGCCTGGAATAAATCCAGCACCACGTGAGCGCCCATATTGTGAGCGTGGTCGATGATCGTTTTTGCGTCCACAATCGTGGCGCTGCGAAAGAGCACCTGTGAAATGGGCACCAGAAGAGTGTTGCGGTCTATGGCGCGCAGGAATTGCTTCATGGGCACGTGCAACCCGTCTTGAGAGCGAATCATTTTTACTTTTGCGCCGTACCGCCGCTGCTCCGCGTAAAAATAGACTATGGATGGAAACTCCAGGTCCACCATCACGATCTTGTTACGCTTTTTGCTGAAGTCGAAGCAGGACGCGATGATGGCGTTGGTCAGCGTCACATTCTGGTGAAGCGAAATTTCTCCCGTTCCCGCGCCAATGAGCGACCCAATGCCGTCGCCCACCTTAACGGCCATTTCCCACCAGCCTTCTTCCCAGGCGCGCACGCCGCGCGTGGCCCAGGAATCCGCGTAGTCGTGCAGCCGGTCGTAAACCGCCCGCGGCATGGCCCCCAGCGAATTGCTGATGAGATAAGTTGTCTTATCCAGGATGGGAAATTGCTCGCGCCACTTCAGAAGCTCATCCATCTTATTTACTCCGATACTTGCGATTCCTTTGGTCTTCCCGCCTGCCGCCCTGCCCACGCAAAGTAGCACAACGAGATGAAGGCAAGCCAGGGTAGTCCCGACTCCAAAGTGATACGGAACCCGGGCACCCACCAGGTGGACACCATCACGGCGGTCAACGCCGCCAGTCCAACCAGCGAACTCCATGGCCCCGCAGGCGCGAATCGTCGAGCGCCTTGCGGCGCGCCCCGTCGAAACATCAGGTGGGTCACGAAAATCATCATCCACACAAATAGACCGCCAAAAAATGCCGCGCCAATCATGTAAACATACGCCGTCTCCTGGTAATAGACGTTCAAACCCAGAGCCGCAAACATTCCCGCGCTGGAAACCAGAAGCGCCGCCAGAGGAACTCCCTGCCTGCTCAGCCGCCCGAATATTCGCGGCGCGTAACCTCCGCGCGAGAGCGAAAATATCATCCGCGAAGTGAGATACAAATTGCAGTTGACGCTCGAAAGCACCGCCGTCAGCACCACAAAATTCATCGTGTCGGCTGCGAACGGAATATGGGCCGCGCGAAACACGCTTACGAAGGGCGATTCCGTAAGCCCCACCTTGTCCCACGGCAACACACCAACCAGTACGGCAATGCCACCAATGTAAAACAACGCCAGACGCGCCAGCGTTTGCTTGAGCGCTCGCGGCACCGCGCGGCTGGGATCGCCGGCCTCGCCCGCGGTCACGGCCACAATTTCCGTTCCGAGGTAGCTGAAAATGGCCATGGCCACGCCGAGCCCCACTCCCATCCATCCGTGCGGCAGGAATCCCCCGTGCCCGGTGTAATTCACGAAGCCGGTGCGCGGAAATCCAATTCCGAAAATCAGCGCCGCACCCAATATCAGAAAAAGCACGATGGTTATGACTTTGATCATCGCGAACCAGTATTCAAACGCGCCGAAGTTGGCCACGCTGCGCGCGTTCACGTAAACCAGCGAGGCTGAAAACGCCACAATCCAGATCCATCCGGGGACTACGGGATACCAGTAGTGGCAGTAAATGGACGCCGCCACCACTTCGCTCCCAATGGCCACCACCTGAGCCAGCCAGTAGGAATACCGCATCACGAACCCGGCCCACGGATGCAGATAAATTTCGGCGTACACTCCGAACGATCCCGCCACGGGATGCGCGACGGCCATTTCCGCCAGCGCCCACATGAGCAGCAGAGTGATCAGCGCGCCGGTTGCATAGCTGACGATGACTCCGGGCCCCGCCGCGCGCACGGGAATGGCGCTTCCCAGGAAAAGCCCGGTTCCAATCGCGCCGCCAAGCGCGATCATCGAAACCTGCGATGAAGTGAGTTTCCGCCGCAAACCCGACTCGCGCCCGAGAATGGCCTCAGCCCGCGCGGCGCGCGCCTCGTCAGCGGATGATGTTGTGGGGGAAGGGTTTACTACTGGATTGGAGGAGTCCATATCGGTCCGGGGCCGCCATGCTAACAGAAACGCAGCCGGGCCGCGCGAATCCGCCCGCCTTTATTTGAACCGCTTCTTAAACACCACATCCAAGCTGAACGTGCCGTTGAAATCCCGCAGCGCCACAATGCTTATATCGGGCCGTACAATATATTCCACTTGCACCACTTCCTCCTGCGCTCCGGCCACATTAGTCGCATAGGTGACGGCCAGATGGTTCCCCACGCGCTCTTCAATGGTCACGCGGGCCGCGCCGTTCTGCGCGTTGGTCGTTCCCGCCAGGAACGGGTCCACGCGGAATCGGGTGATGCCAAAAAGTTTTTCAAGCCGCCCGCCCAATTGACTGGAGATGGCTTCGGAAAGCAGCGATGTCGCGCCCGACTGGGGCGTCTGCGCCGCGGTGGACCCGCGGTACGCGGTTGACTCGGTGGCCTGACCCAGGGCCAGCAAATTAATAATGTCGGTTGTGGGCAGAGGCGGATCGGACCGGTAACTCATGGCCAGCCTGCTCGCCGGCCCCGAAATATCCAGTGTGACTTCGTATTGCTGGACCGTGGTCGTGGCCTGCACGTTCAGCACCGGGTCCAGCCGGAACGGATTGGTGAAATCAATGTCACCGCGAGAAAGCCGGTAACGATTTCCCGCAAACGAAAGTTCTCCGTTCAACAGGCTGATGCGTCCCAGCAGAATCGGATTTTCCCAGGTGCCGCGCACCCGAAGGTCCGCTTCGCTCTCAAAGCTGGCGCTGCTCCATTCCACCCGGGCATCGGGGCTCGATTTGGCCTGGATGTCGAATTGCAGGTTGCGCAAGAATGGAGACGACGTTGTCGGCGCGCGCACCGCCTGGCTATTGGAAACCAGCAATGCGGCGAGATCGAATCCCTGTGCCAGCAATAAGCGGTGCACCGTCACGCTTCCCGAAAGCGTGGCCGCCTGCGTGCTCCCGGAAAACCGGAGCGACCCGCTGGTCAGCCAGCTCATCCCCACCGGATAACGAATGCGCACATTGCTCGCGCGCGTGGTGATGTCGTACCGCATGGCACTGAATCCATCTCCGTAACTCACCGACCCGCCGAAAACTAGTTCGCCGCCGCCGGTTTCTGCGCGGACATTTTCAAAAGTCAGCCGGCTGGCATCGAACACAAACGCGCCCGTAACGTTACTGAGCCCGGCCGGGAAATCATCGTAATTCGCGGAGGCCTTCACCACCTCCAGGCGGCCATTGATGCGCGGCGCCGCAAGCGTTCCTTCAATGGAAGCATTGACGTTCGCCGCCCCGCTGGTCTTCAGACGGGGCACAAATCCGGCCAGCAGCCGCAGATCGACCGCGCCGGCCAGCTTCAACCCCAGGGTCCGGTCTCCCGCAAAGCGGGCGAAACCTGAAATGTGAAAGTCTGTATTCGAGCCGGTCAGGTTCGCGTGCTCAATGCGCACTTCATTTTTCCTGTAAGTAATCTGGATGGGGTCTTTATTTTCAAGCTTCATGAAGGCGTAATCCATTGCCAGATGTGTGAGATTGACGTCCATGGAAATGGAATCCTGTTTTAGCAGGGCTCCCGTGAGTTTGAAATGCCCGTCCATACTGCTGCTCCCTGTGATTCCTTCCAGATGCAATCCCGCGCGAATCAGCGGGTCGGGGTCCATGTCCTTCACATCCAGCTCGCCAAAGATGGGCATGTCGCCGGATAGTGCCAGTTCCACGTGTCCACGCAAGCGGTCGGCGGGCAGCGCAGAGCTCAATTCCACGCGCGCGGTCTTTCCATCGGAATCCAGTTTCCCCTCAAAGCTGCCGAATAAATCCTGGCCCGCCCTTAAGTCCACCAGGCGCACCGTACCCTGCGCCGCGGGCGCGAGCAGCGGGCCGCTTCCATGCAATTGAAAGCTCAAGTCACCGGATAGCGGCATCCGCGGCGTTTGGATTTGGTGAATCGCCTGGATGGGAATCACCGCGCCGGTCAGATCGAAGTTGATGTTGGCATCCGCGAACCGGAATCCAATGTTGCCGGTCAGCAGGCTCGGGGCGCGGCCGCCGGCGGCTCCCAGTGGAGTCACGCGCAACTCGCCATTGGCAATGCGCACTTCCCGGTGATCCAGGGTCAGTTGTCCGCGCGCGCGGTCAATCGACCATCCCCACGCGTTCAGTTCCGCTATCTCAAAGACACCGGTGAGTTGCGGATCGCCGTGCGTCCCGCGCCCGTGGAATCCCCCGGTGAGCAATCCGTGCACCGGAAACGACAAGCCGAACATTTGTTGCAATCCATCTAGCGGCGTGCGAGATACATCCGCATCCATGTTCCACTTGGCATTCTCCAAATAGGCCCAGTCTTCCAGTTCAAGCGAAAGGTCGAATTGCGCCACGGAATTCCCGCGCCGGGCATGAGCGCGCGCAAACTGAAATCCCGTCGAGGAATAAGTCAGGTCGCCTTCCGCTTCATCCCAGTAGAGCGTTCCGTAGCCGGCATCGAAAGCGTGCACGTGTCCTGCGAACGTGGGATTCACCAGCGGCCCGGTGAGCTTTCCCTGCCACGTGGCACGCCCTGCGATTCGCTCGGGCGCTGCATCTTCCCCCCGCAGGCGGTTAATGAAATCATCCCACGGAAGCATATCGTTTACCGTCAAGCCCACATCGAGCGCGGAATCGTCACCTCCCAGTGTTCCGCCAAAAATGATTGTGGTCGTCGGCGTCTCTATCCTGCTCGCGCGCAGCACCACGCCGTTTCGGTCCATCGAGTAGTCGTACTCAATGTGTGCCGTCGCCGGTATTTTCCCAGGTGGGAGCACCGCCGCTGCGGTCCAATCGGTCGTGCCTTGCGATGCAAAGTGTTTGAAATCCCTGGCCCACGTTGACAGGGCATCCACGCTCATGGCCCCGTCCCAATGAAACGTCTCCACAGGCAGACTCTTGTTTGCGATCGCGTTAAGCACCGTGCCCACACTCATCCCCGTCGAGTGAGACTCCACGCGAAACAACAGCCCCTTGAAATCCAGGTTCACGCGCCCGTGCATAGTTCCGCCGAGTGCTGTGGCCTCGAAATTGGGCACCACCATAGTGTTGTGCGCGATTTGAAAATCTCCCCGCGTGGTGATTCCCCCGCTGTGGAACCAGTCGTAGGGCAGATTAATTTCTCGCGCGGCGTAATGTCCGGTAGCCTTCCACTCTCCATTCTTGAATGTGCCGCTCCCGCCGAAATCCACTTTCCCGCCCGGCATGGTTGGTTTGCGGAATATCTCCTTGATGTCCAAGAAGTCGAGCATTCCGCGCCAGCGAAAGCCCAATGCGGGCGCGGCGAGAGGCTCGATGTCTGCCTGAACATCAAAATTGGAGTGGGGAAGTTTCAGCTGCAATTGTTCCACGTGGAACGCATCGGCCGAAATTGCGAATCTCAAGGAAACCCCTGCCGCGAATGGCATGTTGCGACCGGCCACCAATGTAAACCGGTCCCAGGTGAGTTTTCCCGCATAGACTGGTGCGCTATGGGCCTGCCCCCAATCCACCGACAGGTTGAAGTTGTCACCTTCCGCGACCAGCGGCACGCGCACATCGTTGTAAAGAATGGTGCCGTCATCCAGTTGCAAGTGGTGAATTGCGAATTCAAATAGGCGCACGCGCAGCGGCCGGTCGCTTGGAACACTCGGGGTGCGCGGCGGCGGAACATTCGACGTACCATCCGCGTTGAACCGGATATGGACCTCCGGCTTCAGGATGCGCAGCTCACGCAGCGAGACTTTTTTGTTCCAAAAGGAGTCCACTTGAATTCTGACGATCAACAAATCCGCGTGAAGCAGTGGCGGCGTACCTTCCGGTTCGCGGCCGTGGACCGTAAGCCCGGTCAATTCCACTCGAAGAGCCAGCGGCGCGAAATGGAATCGCTTAAGTTCAACGGTCCCGCCCGTGACTTGCTCGATTTGTTTGATAACCGCATTGCGCATGGACCCGTCAAACCAGCCCAATTCAAGAACGGCGACTCCTGCTCCCGCGAGCAAAATGAGCAGCGCCACCAGCGCCAGAAACGCGCGGAAAATCCGCCTCGTCCAACTGCGCTTGGGTTTGGGCTTTTGGCCGGGTTGTTTCTTCTCGGTCATTTCGATCCCGCTGCCGCCTCCGGGACAATTTCAATCTTCAACCGCGACCGGCTCTCCGTGAGCCATTGCGCCGCCCGCGCGGAAATGTCCTGCTGCACCAGCAATTCGTGGATCTGCTCCCGTACCGAATCGATCGGAGGAACTTTCTGCCCCCGAGCGGTCATTTCCTTGGTGAACTCCCCGTCGTAATATTTTTGCTCCGCGTCGCCATCCACCTGCGCCGCCGGACGGAACTTGTAATCGAAATACCGGTTGAAAAATAATTCCTGTCCCAGGAGGCGCCGCACCGCCGTGGAGGTCAGCCCCACCTCACCCATCCGTTTTTGATAGGCTTGCGTTCCCCCCAGAGACTTTTCCAATTGCCGAACGGCCGAAGTCACGTCCGCGTCCGAGGGCGGCGTGAATTGCGCCGCCTGCGCTTCGCGTTCTACAATCCACTGGTCAATCAGCTCATCCAGCCGCTTCGATTCCGTTTCCGGCTCGCCTCCCAGCAATTTCTGAAATTGTCCCAGCTCCCGTAAATCGCTCAACAACAACACATCGCCTTCCACCCGCGCGACGATGCGGTCCACCACCTGCTGCCCCGCCGCCGGGCGGCACATCAACATCGCCAGGATACCAATCGTCATCGGCAGCAGAGCAAACGCTCTCAACTGGCCTTTCGCCTGGCTACCCATTAGAAAATATCCCCTAAGTTGAAAAAGAATTGGAAGTGCGGCAATTGGGCGAGCTGCGTCCCATTCGCTCCACACCCCAGCGTCCCAATCACGCAAGAAGTAAAGTATTGCGGGGGATTCAACTGATACGCCAGGTCCACGCGCACCGGCCCGATGGGCGTGTTGTAACGGAGCCCGAATCCAATGGTGTGCGAGAAATACGCCAGGTCGCCCGCGGTCTGCGAAATCGGACTGGGCCTGGTCCGAAACGTGATCAGGCCCACCCGGCTGAACACATTCCCCGCGTCATAGAACAGCGCGCCTCCCAATTTCGAACCTACCTTCGGGAGCCTCATCGGAAACCGGAGCTCCTGATTGAAAACCAGCATCGCCTGTCCGCCCACAGGAAATCCGGTAAGCGGGTCGCGGGGCCCGGCTTCGTTCAAGCCAAATCCGCGCAAAGAGGTGCCGCCCCCGGCGAAGAATCTCTCCGGCAGCGGAATTTCGGTCGAAATTGTTCCCGGCAGCGTCTGTTGGATTCCGAACCGCGTCGAACGCGCAAAGACCATCCCACGCCAAAGCGGGTGGAAAGAGGAATTCTGTGCGAACACTCGGACGAATCCGGCCGAAGACCCGATCGATTTTCCCGCCAGCGAAAAATCCACGCTGTTAAACGTTCCACGCGTCGCGTCCGTGGGATTGTCGCGATGCTCCCTTAGCCACGACACTCCGAATTCTGAAACTTGTGTCGGCTGGCTGAACAGCGGGATTTCCTCGGGCGAGATTTCCAGTGTGCCCTTGTCAATCAACACCTTTCGATAGGTGTAGCTGTACACCATAGTCGTGGTGCGGTTGACGCGCTCGGAAATCTGCAAGCTGCCTTCGTATCTTGTCGAAGTGAACGTCGTGACGTCCCGCGACCGGTCTCCGAAAACCGTTGCTTGAAAGCTCAGGCTCGGCTTTCCAAAAATGTCCGGCACGTTGTAGCTCATCAGTCCGCGCCCTTGCAGCAGGCTGGCGCGCACTTTGAACGAAAGTGTGTCGGCTCTCCCCGTCAAATTTGCCTTGCTCAGCTCCAAAATCACTCGCGGGCTGGCTTCCAGCGCCCCCGTATCTCCCGCGGGCGTGCCCGCGCCGCCCAATCGCTGAATTTCAATTCCACCGCCATAGGAAAAAGTGTATCGCTTGGCCTCCTCCACGATCACGTCCAGCGCTTTCTCCGGGTCCGTGCCATCCGGATTCTGCGGCTCGAGCGTCACTCGGCTGAATATTCCCAGGTTGTATAAGCGTCTCTGCGTGTCCAGCACTTCGCCCACGCGTAGCGGCTCGCCGGGCTTCACTTGAATTTCCCGCGCAATCACACCGCGGCGCGTGTGTTCGTATCCGCCAATCAGCACTTCCGAAACGCGGATCTGCTCGCCCTCATCAATCTGATACTTCAGCGCCACGCGCGGATTGCGCGCTCCCGCTACATCTGCGCCGCCCTCCGCGCCGGGAATTTTTTCCAGGGTCGAAGTAAACCGCGCATCCGGAAAACCCTCGTTGTAGTAGAACGCCAGAATGTTGTCGCGGTCGATGGCTACGTTGAAATCCGAGTAAGGTTCGCCCGCTGACGACCCGATCACGTTCAGAAGTTCTTTGAGCCCCAGGGCTTTGTTGCCTTCCACGGTCAGCTTTTCCACCAGCGTCTGCGCGCCCTCCCTCACGTGGATGTGCACAAACAAATCGTTCTCTTTTCCCCCGTGGGCGTGCTCAATCTCACTCGTCATGTTGACGTCCAGAAATCCGTTTGCGGCATAGAGTCCCTGCAGTCCGGCAACGTCATCCTCCAGCAACCTCTGGCTGAACTTCCCCGGGGAATCAAACGCCGCCGGTTTTATGTTCATCCGGCTCCGCAAAACACCGCTGTCGAAATAGTGTTCGCCCTCGAAGTCCAATCCCACCAGCCGCTGCTTCGGCCCATGATTCACGTTATAGGTGATCACCTGTTCCGTCGCGCCGGAATCTTTCTTCCCCACGGGCTGCGCTTCCCCGGCTTTGTAATCCACTTCCGCCTGAAAATATCCCTGCCTCTCAAAGTAATCCCGCAGCGAGCGCTGTCCTTCCAGTAACAGGTCCTGGTCCACTGCCCCTTCTTCGTAGACGGGAACCAGCTTCCTCAATTCCTTGTCGGGGATTTTCGCTCCCGTAACTTCCACCTTCACCCGCGATCCCGCCACCACATCCAAGTCCAGCGGCAGCAGATTGGTTTGCGGGTCATACACCCCGCGTCGCAAAGTCGCCCGCGCCCCCAGGAAGTCTTTCTTGGTCAAAAATGTACGCAGCAGATCCCCCGCGCGCAGCAGCTTTTTCGCATTGATCTGCGTTCCGCGCTTTAGTTTCGCCCGCGACAGCAACTCCTGATTCGCAAAGGAAGTCGGGTTCTTCAGCGTGATTGTCCCCAGGCGGGCGCGCGGCCCTGAAGTCACGCGCACGGTAATATTCATGCGCTTGGTTTCAAGATCGGCCGTCCGCTCCACCTGAATTTGCGCCTGGTACAACCCGTCCTGTTCCAGCGCATCCTTCAACCGCGCCAACGCGTCGGTCAGCTCGCTCTCGAGGAATGGCGTTCCCACTCCCAGCCTCATCGCCGCCATCGCCGACGATTCATTCGGCGGCTCCACCAATCCCTCCACTCGCACCACTCCAATGAACAGGTTGCGCCGCGCCACAAAATCGACGCGCAGCCCGCCCTGCACCTCCATGACCTCGGTTCTCAAATCAGCGTAATCCCCATAGGCAAATAGCTTCCTTAAGCTGGTCCTCTCGGCATCGGAGTCGTAGGGTTTCCCCGCGCTCAGCGGCAAGTCCGCCGGATTTTCCTTAATGAGTTCGCCCGTGTCGCTCAAAATGCGCACTTCGACAACATTCTTGCCTTCCAAATCAGGGTTTTGCTGGACGGAATTAGACGAGGGAGCGGGCGCAGTAGCCTGCGCGCTCACCGTTCCGCTCGTCACAAAGAAAATGGCGGCGAGGAAGGCCGGCGCGGCTTTCGTGAACGGGCTCCAATTTTTCATCACGGATAGGAGACGAAAGGTTAGCACAGCCGTTTGCTGCCTTCTCCTCGTCGGCATATCGCCGCAAATCTTATCGCCAAATTGTGGGCTGGAATCCCCCAGATTGTATTACTGGCGGCAGCGGTGCGCAGTGTCAATCCCTTTCGGCCAATTGTGCTTTCCGCGCTATCATTGGAACGGCTTCGGCTCACACGGCATACCCGTGTTTCCGGTTTCCATTGTTTCTGAATTGTGCAAGTCAGGATCTCGGTGGACTCTAACCTGCAAAATCGATACTCGCGCCAGGTCCTTTTTGCCGGTATTGGCGAAAATGGACAACGCCGGCTCTTGTCCTCTCGCGTAGTCCTGGTCGGTTGCGGCGCGCTGGGCACGGCAGCCGCCAACTTGCTCGTTCGCGCCGGTGTCGGTCACTTGCGCATCATTGACCGCGATTTCGTCGAGCCTTCCAACCTTCAGCGCCAGACTCTGTTCGATGAATCCGACGCACGCGAATCGCTTCCCAAGGCCGTCGCCGCCGAACGCCGCCTTCGCGCCATCAACAGTGAGGTGGCCGTCGAAGGCATAGTAGCTGACCTTACCCCCCAAAATGCCCTGGACCTTCTCTCCGGCCACCGAATGATAATCGACGGCACCGACAACTTCGAGACCCGCTTCCTGCTCAATGACGCCGCTGTTAAATTAGGTCTCCCCTGGATTTATGCCGCCGTGGTTGG